>ERZ1673747.56-NODE-56-length-191901-cov-12.634238_pt1 | contig 191901 bp, 175 predicted proteins | sample MGYA00580220_ERZ1673747 | MGnify/ENA primary metagenome ERZ1673747 (study PRJEB41218, sample SAMN15661769) | gut metagenome | host: Homo sapiens | place: Canada: London | collected 2015-08-20/2019-03-30 | study: EMG produced TPA metagenomics assembly of...
TCTTTCCGCTAATTTGCCCGGGCAGCCAGGAAACAGAAGTCCGAGAATCAAATCACAAATATAGATGATTTGATTCTCAGACTTCGTCTGTTTACTCACCCCGGCAAATGCCTATTTAGAGGCCAAATAGGCATCAAGTCCCTTTTTGCGCAGCTTACATGATGGGCAGTGTCCACATCCGTCCCCAATGATTCCGTTATAGCAGGTCAATGTTTCATTTCTGATAATATCGAATGCGCCAAGTTCATCTGCTAAAGCCCATGTTTCTTTTTTGTCGAGCCACATCAGAGGTGTGATAATATCAAACTGATAGTCCATAGCGAGGCAGAGGGTTGTATTTAAAGACTTAATGAACATATCACGGCAGTCTGGGTAGCCGGAGAAGTCGCTCTGGGATACGCCGGTAATAATGTCTGTGATGCCTCTCTGTTTTGCAAATACTGCAGCGTAGGAAAGAAAGAGAAGATTTCTTCCGTCAACGAAGCTGTTTGGTGTTCCCTCTTCTGGTGCGCTTTCGTCTACTTTGATATCTACTCGTGTGAGGGAGTTAGGAGCGAGCTGGTTTAAGAGGCTCATGTCCATGATGTGGTGTTCTACTTCATGATCACGGCAGATTTTCTTTGCACACTCTAATTCTTTTACATGTTTCTGATGATAGTCGAATGATAAAGCGATTACTTTTTTGTAGCGTTTTAATGCCCAGAAAAGGCAAGTAGTACTATCTTGTCCGCCGCTGAAAACAACAACAGCAGCATCTTTATTTTTAAGTTCCTGCATGAATGATTCCTTCTTTCGTGTGTGATGGTAAATCTCTATTTATTATATAGATAATTTTGAATATGAGTTTTTATGTCCTTATTTTACGCATGCAGCATCATCGTAAGCTGGCTCTGAATGGCAGCATCTGTCTCAAAGCGGCCGCGGAAAGTAGTTGTAACAGTAGATGCGGCTTCTTTTTTGATTCCTCGTGCGCTCATACAGCTATGTGTTCCGTGGATGATTACAGCAACATCGTCTGTCTCAGCGGCTTCGCACATGATTTCTGCGATGTCGGAGCCTATTCGTTCCTGAAGCTGGAGGCGTTTAGAAGCCATGTCACAGATCCTTGCGATTTTGCTTAATCCGAGAACCTTTTCTTTTGGAATGTATGCTACGGAAACAGACATATCGTACATGAGGGCGATGTGGTGTTCGCAATAGCTGAAAATCGGGATATCCCGAACTAAGACGATATCTTTTTTATCAGAGCCGACACATAAATCGTCTTTAAATGATTTATTAAACATCATGGCGATTTCATGATTGGTGTAGTTCATTCCCTCAAAAACTTCCTCGTACATACGGGCTACACGGTCGGGTGTTTCTTTCAATCCTTCACGGTCAGGGTCATCACCGAGGGCGGCGAGAATGCCTCTGACGTGTTCACGAATGGCATCTTTATCTATTGCCATGTTCTTTCCTCCTTTTTATACTCCGCGCTGTTCCGGCGGCCAGATAAACTTGTGCATCTGGAGCTGGAGACGGGCTTCATTCCAATGGTGTTCTATCATATATTCAACAATTTCTTTTGGTTCGATTCTGCCAAATACCGGACTTAAAAAAATAGGACAATGCTCGGCAACTTTATATTGTATACAGATTTTCCTTGCCTTGTCTAAATCGGAAATGCTGCTGACAACAAACTTTACGGTGTCTTTAGGGATAAGCAGGGAAAAGTTGTCTGTGTTCATTGCATTTTCCATGCCGCTGTCCGGGCATTTATAATCCATAGTAAAAGCCGGGCGGTGAGCGAGTGTATCGAAAGTGTTAAGAGAAACACTTCCATTGGTTTCAATCTCTACGGAAAAACCGGCAGTACCAAGAGCTTCAATCAGGGGAGCAATTTCTTCTGTCAGTAAAGGTTCTCCCCCAGTCAAAGTAACATTTTCTATGGAATGTTCTTTGAGCCAGGTGATTAGTTCTTCGGCAGATAAAAATTCACAAGGGCAGTCTTTTGTATTGGCCCAGGAAGTATCACAGTAATTGCAGGCAAGATTGCAGCCTCTCATTCGGATAAATGCTGCGATTTCTCCAGCTTTTTGTCCCTCGCCGTTGATACTTACAAACTTTTCAACTACGGGATAGGTTATCATAAAGAAGCCTCCCGGTAAGTGGAACAGTTTGTCGGTGTTTCGTATACGGAAATGTCATATACAGGGAAGTTCAGTCCCTTAAGCTGTTCATAAAAATAGCGGGAAAACTGTTCTGCAGTCGGACGGAAAGGAACTTCATGAAGTAAAAATCCTTCGTCTTTCAATGCGGCAACTGTTCTCTCTTTTAAAGAACCTGTTTCAAAAATGAAAGAATGATCTAAAGCATCAGTAAGCTTTTTAAGAGCGTTCTTGAAATCTCCGAAATCAATGACCATATCTCTGGTCTGGCCTTCTTTATTTAATTCGTCCATAGCAATTCGAGCCACAACTCTCCATCGGTGTCCGTGGAGGTTACTGCATTTGCCTTCGTAGCCACTTAAAAAATGGGCGGAATCGAAGGACTGCTCTGTTTCTAAAATATACATTAAAAATCCTCCTAATAAAAAAGATGCTGCAAACACACAGCATCTCTAAATCATATATTCTCGTCAAATCTTTCCGGTTAAAATAAAATGCTGTCCTGGTTTTGTTTATCGACAGGATGGTACAAATGAACTGTCGTATCTAACCGAGTTTAGCATGAAATAAGTATTTTGTAAAGGAGAATATCGAGGAATAACCGCATGAAAATCGTAATTCGTAAATGAAATAATCACTTTATGAAAGAAGAATATCAAAAAATAATCGCAGAAAAAGCACATTTTATCTTCTTCCAGCAAGAAGACTCCCACATCTAAGGTACTTTTTCAGTGGTGTCCTATAGGTGAGGGAGGATGTCACAAATAAAATAGTCATCTTATAAAGCGAGAATCAAGAAAACATTATGAAAAACAAAAAGGGTCTGGTTGCGAAGTTTTTTGGGAAATGCTATTATGGAAAAAGAAAATAAAAAGAAAGGACAGGTAATGAATATAATTAATAAATTGTCCGTTGTTATTTCTGTATATAATGAAGAAGCAGTTTTGGACAAGATGTACCAGGCCGTTGTGCCAGTAGTAGAAAGTCTGCCGTGTGAATATGAACTTCTTTTTGTCAATGATGGAAGTAAAGATGCTTCTCCGGCTATATTAGACCGTCTGGCAATGGAGTCAGAAAAGGTAAAAGTCATCCATTTTTCCCGAAATTATGGGCATGAAGCGGCGATGATAGCAGGTATTGATTACAGCACAGGTGACGGAGTCATTTGTATGGATGCAGATTTACAGCATCCGGTAGAATGTATCCCACAGATTTTAGATGCATTTCATCAGGGATATGAGGTAGTCAGCATGGTACGGATGTCCAATAAAAGCGCAGGACTTTTTAAGAATATTACATCAAAATTATTTTATAAAATATTAAATGGAATTTCAGAAACACATTTTGAGGAGAATGCTTCTGATTTTTTTGCAGTTACAAAAAGACCGGCGGAAGTGCTAAGAAAGCATTTTAGAGAAAGTTCCCGTTTCCTCCGGGCCTATGTGCAGAGTATCGGTTTTAGAAAAACGACAATAGAGTATACAGCAGGAGAGCGGGCAGGTGGCAGGAGTAAATACAGTCTTCGTAATCTGTTCAGGTTTTCCGTTAAAGCAATGATCAGTTATTCTGATTTACCATTAAAAATAGCATCTCTTTGTGGAACATCTGCCGGAATTGCAAGTGTGCTTCTGATTATTTATTCTATTTATATGAAAATACACGTTGGTGCACCGGGAGGATATACAACAATTATCGTTGTAATTTGTTTTATGTTTACCGTACTGTTTTTCCTTTTGGGAATTATCGGAGAATACTTGTCGGTTATTTTAGGAGAGATTAGGAGAAGACCGATATATCTGGTGCGGGATACAGTAAATTTAGAAAAAGAGCAGGAAAAAGAGAATGAATATATTTAAAAATTTAAAAGGACATTTTTGCACGATTACCCACCACAAAATGTTAGTAATGAAAACATGTTTTAAAGTGGGACTTTATAAGCAGGGACTTCTTCATGATTTGTCCAAATATACACCGATTGAATTTATTCCGGGAATTATTTATTATCAGGGAGACAGAAGTCCGATTAACCGGGAAAAGGAATTAAAGAACTGTTCAAGGGGATGGCTTCATCACAAAGGAAGGAATCTTCATCATTTTGAATATTGGATTGATTACAGCATTAATCCGGGCGGCAAGCTTGTCGGAATGAAGATGCCGAAGAAATATGTGGCAGAGATGGTTATTGATCGTATCAGTGCCAGCAAAAATTATTTAAAAGAACAGTATAATGATGGCAGTGCGTTGGCATACTATTTAAACGGAAGGCATATGATGCTTATAGATGATGAGGCGGATTATCTGGCAAGATATCTTCTTACGATGCTGGATATGAGAGGGGAGGAGTATTTACTTCACTATATGAAACATACACTGCTCCGTCATAAAAATCGTGATTATCATGTGAGAGATGGAAGACTTTATCTGGATTAGGTCAGGATTTCGTTGCAGTTGACACGGAATATTGCATAGAAGCTGTAGTATTGATAAATCTTATAATTTTTTTGCGGAATTTATTTATGTTATGAATTAAGTATATGTGATATGTTTGTGCATAACGTGTCGAAACATAAAAAAGTAATATTTTTACAATAAAGTAGATAATTTAATCTTGAAATTTAAGAGCAATTACGTTATAGTATGTGTATACTAGCCTGGGATGTTCGAGACCCCCTGCTATTTTGAACCTACATTTTTGAACTTGGGAAACTAAAATTGTTGAAGGGATGGCAAGCCTCCCCTTTTGAGAGGAAGTCAGAAGTTCAATTGAAGTTACCCACCTGGCTTTGGCTAGGACTCAAAATCGCAGGCTACGGCATTTTGGGTGTATGCTTTATAGCCGTCTCATGTGAATGAGGCGGCTTTTCTTTTTTTGATTATAGTTGTGGCATATGGCTTAAATTATGAAAACATTGTATGATAAATCGGCTATGCGAGATCTGATTTAAACTATGGAGAAAGTTATGATGCGAAGCAGCTATATAAAAGTATGAAATTAAAAATATAAAGAGGAGAAAGTATGCCAGCAAGAAAGAGGATTAAAAATTTATACGAACTGGTTATGGATTTCCTGAAAAAATGCAGTGATGATCATGTGGGAGCATTCGGGGCGATGTCTGCCTTTTTTATACTCCTTTCTATTTTTCCATTTATGATATTCCTGCTGACCTTAACCAGATACATTCCTTTTTCAAAAGATGACATCATAGTGATACTGACAAGAATGATTTCTTTTGAGGAAGGATCATTAATTAAAAGTATTGTAAATGAAATTTATCGAAAGACGGGAACTACAGTATCTGCGATTTCTATCATTGCGGCACTGTGGTCTTCTTCGCGTGGAGTTTATTCTATCGTTATTGGATTGAATTCGGTGTACGATATTGACGAGAATAGAAATTATTTTGCGATACGTCTATTTAGTCTGGTGTATACATTACTATTTGCACTTATGATAAGCGTCATGCTTGTAATGTGGGTATTTGGTAACAGCTTATATAGTTATTTTCTCCAAAAATTTCCTTTTGTAGTTCCGATACTTGGATATTTTATGCATAAAAGAATTATATTTTCCCTGATATTTCTCACGCTGTTATTTATGATAATTTATAAATGGATTCCAAATAGAGTGTCGAGTTTTCGGAAACAGTTTCCGGGAGCTTTGATTGCAACACTTGGCTGGGTGGCGGTTTCTGTAGGGTGTTCTATTTATATGGATAACTTTACAAATTTCTCATATATTTATGGAAGTATGGCAGGAATTATGATTCTTCTTTTATGGCTGTATTTTTGTATGTCGATGGTCTTTTATGGTGCAGAAGTGAATTATTTTCTGGAAAATAAAGATAATTACCATTTGCTTATCCGAACACTCCGTCCGAACTGGCGTAAGCAGCAAAGAGCCCAGACAGAGAAGATGCGCCAGAAGTCGAAAGATGAGAGAGCAGATCGGAAGAAGAATAAAGCAAATAAAAACAAAGATGAAAATCAGCAATAATGGATAATAGAGTAATAGAAGGTAGAAAAATGTATCATTTAGATGAAAAACAGATTCAGGAAATTACAGATTATATATTTTTAGAAGATAAACTCGAAAAGGCAGATGCAATCTTTATTCCAGGCTGTGCCAGACCAGAACATACAGAGGAAGCGGCAAGGCTTTATAAAGATGGATATGCCCCGTTGTTATTGCCATCAGGAGGCTACACGAAAGTACAGGGGAGTTTTCAGGGTGTTTCAAAAGAAGGGCAGAAATACGGAGCAGATTTTGCTTGTGAGGCAGATTTCTTAGAGGCAGTCCTGATACAGAATGGAGTTCCGGCTTCTGCTATTTTAAAAGAGTGTGAGGCAACCTATACATTAGAAAATGCGGAAAAAACAAAAGTCCTGCTTGAGAAGAAAGATATCCATTTGAAAAAGGCAATTCTTTGCTGCAAGGCGCACCATTCCAGAAGGTCGTATCTCTATTACTCGATGGTATTTCCAGAGATAGAAATATTGGTGTATCCAGTAGTGGTAGATGGCATTTCCAGAGAAGACTGGTACAAGACAGCCGAAGGGAGAAAAGTTGTGCTGGGGGAATTTTCGAGAATGGGGCAGCAGCTTTTGATGATGGAAGGGCGAATTGCATGGGATTAATATACTATTGAAGTCTTTCTCGTACTTGTTTTTGTAGCTGATTTTTCGCCAGAACATTTTTAAACATGCTCTAAATGTCCTTGAATTTGATTAATGTTAGAGAGAAATTCAGGATAGCTCTTGACATTAATTTTTCCCTGCGTTACAATGTTATTCATTGAAAAAGCGTTGAAAGTGGGGCTTTTGCCCACAGTAGAAGTATGATGTACCGTTAGAGAAGGAGGATCATCGGCTGGAAGTTCTCCGAGGCTCCGTTATATTTCGAATTTCCACACTGGAGCTGCATTTCGGAGACTGATTCGTAATCAGGTAAGGAATGTCGTATGCGCACGTTACGCGTGAATGAGAGCCTGAATAACATTTAGTATATTCAGGAATCAGGGTGGTATCGCGGATTTATTCGTCCCTTTTTAATTTCGGTTAAAAAGGGACTTTTTTATGTTATAAATAGTTTATCAACTTACCTGCTTTTTATAACATAAAGATCATCAGATAAGGACTATCAGAGTAGAGATATAGTTTTTATAAGTTTGTTCAAGTCATATGTGGCTGTTCAGACTTTGAGAATTACTGACTGTAAATTTGGAATACGGAATTCTGAATAGCTCAAGTTTAATAAAGAACCGTTATCATCATTTACCAAAGTAAATTAATTTAAAAATAAAGGAGTTTATCATGAAAGAGAAAATCGAGCAGATTCGTCAGCAGGCACTTGCTGCAATTGAAGATGCAGCAGGCATTGACAAGCTTAATGATGTTAAAGTTGCTTTCCTTGGTAAAAAAGGACAGTTATCCAGCCTGTTAAAAGGAATGAAGGATGTTGCACCAGAAGACAGACCAAAGGTAGGTCAGATGGTGAATGAGGCACGTGCCGGTATCGAAGCAAAGATGGAAGAGAAGAGAACAGCTATCCAGAAGAAACTTCGTGAAGAGAAGATGAAAAAGGAAGTTATTGATGTAACTTTACCAGGTAAAAAGGTAGCAGTAGGACATCGTCATCCAAACCAGATTGCATTAGATGACCTTGAAAGAGTATTTATCGGTATGGGTTATGAAGTAGTAGAAGGCCCTGAAGTAGAGTATGACCACTACAACTTCGAACTGTTAAATATCCCTGCAAACCATCCTGCAAAGGACGAACAGGATACATTTTACATTACAAAGGACATCCTTCTTCGTACACAGACTTCCCCAGTACAGGCGCGTATCATGGAAACAGGCCGTATGCCAATCCGTGTTATCGCACCAGGACGTGTATTCCGTTCTGACGAAGTAGATGCAACACATTCCCCATCTTTCCATCAGGTAGAGGGACTTGTAGTAGATAAAGGAATCACATTTGCTGACTTAAAGGGAACATTACAGCAGTGGGCAGAGGAATTCTTTGGACCAGATACAAAGGTTAAGTTCCGTCCACATCATTTCCCATTCACAGAGCCAAGTGCAGAGGTAGACGTATCCTGCTTCAAATGTGGTGGAAAAGGATGCCGTATGTGTAAGGGAAGCGGATGGATCGAGATTCTTGGATGTGGAATGGTACACCCTAAGGTATTAAGCGATTGCGGAATCGACCCAGAAGTATATTCAGGATTTGCATTCGGAATCGGTCTTGAGAGAGTTACACTCTTAAAATATGAGATTGATGATATGCGTCTGTTATATGAGAACGATGCCAGATTCCTTAAGCAGTTCTAGAGCGTGTTGAAAAGTTATTTCATCAATCAGCAGAAAGAATTATTCAAATATTTTTTAGTAAGACCGAGAAACCTAATTCGATGAAATGTAAAAAGGTTAACATGATGAGAAACTAGAATTATCTCGGTAAGATAAATTCAAAATATATTTAAGTTTATAGATATAAAAGGAGACAAAAATGAATACACCAATTTCATGGATTAAAGCATATGTTCCAGATTTGGATTGTACTGTACAGGAATATGTAGACAAGATGACTCTGTCTGGTTCCCACGTAGAGAATGCAGTATACCTTGATAAGAATCTGGAGAAAATCGTTGTTGGACGAATTGAAAAAATCGAGAAACATCCAGATGCAGATAAATTAGTTATCTGTCAGGTAAATGTAGGTGACGAGGAAGTACAGATTGTAACAGGCGCATCTAACGTATTTAAGGGAGCTATGGTTCCTGTTGTTTTAGATGGCGGACGTGTTGCGGGCGGACATGACGGAAGCCCAAATCCTGAAAATGGAATTAAGATTAAAAAAGGTAAACTTCGTGGAGTTCCTTCTTACGGTATGATGTGTTCTATTGAAGAATTAGGAAGCACTCGCGATATGTATCCAGAAGCACCAGAAGACGGTATTTACATTTTTGATGAGAGCAAAGATGTAAAACCAGGTGACGATGCAGTAGCAGCATTAGGACTTCGTGATGCAGTCGTAGAATTTGAAATTACTTCTAATCGTGTAGACTGTTTCAGCATGATTGGTATGGCAAGAGAAGCAGCAGCTACATTTGAAAAGCCATTCTATGCTCCAGAAGTAAAAGAAGTTGGAAATAACGAAAAAGCAGAAGACTATATCTCTGTAGAAGTAGAAGCTACTGATTTATGTCCAAGATACACAGCAAGAATCGTAAAGAATATCAAGTTAGCTCCATCGCCAGAATGGATGCAGAGAAGACTTGCAGCTATGGGTATCCGTCCAATCAACAATATCGTAGATATCACAAACTACGTTATGGAAGAGTACGGACAGCCAATGCATGCTTATGACTTAAATAAGATCAGAGGTCATAAAATCGTTGTAAAACGTGCGAATGACGGTGATGTATACACAACACTTGACGGACAGGAAAGAAAGCTTGATAAAGATGTATTAATGATCAACGATGCGGAAGGTCCTGTTGGTATCGCTGGTATCATGGGTGGAGAAAACTCCATGGTTACAGATGATATTCAGACAATGCTTTTTGAGGCAGCTACATTTGATGGAACAAATATCCGTCTTTCTTCTAAGAGAATCGGTCTTAGAACAGATGCTTCCGGTAAGTTTGAAAAAGGTCTTGACCCAGAGAACGCATTAGAAGCGATCAACCGTGCCTGCCAGTTAGTAGAAGAGTTAGGTGCTGGTGAAGTTGTTGGTGGTGTTGTAGATGTATATCCAAATCCAGTAGAAGACGTAAAGATTCCTTTCGAGCCAGCAAAATACAATAAGCTTCTTGGAACAAATGTATCTGAAGAAAAGATGATGGAATACTTTGACCGTCTTGAAATCGGTTACGACAAAGAAACAAATATGTTACTCATCCCATCTTTCCGTCAGGATTTAAGATGTTCTGCAGATATCGCAGAAGAAGTAGCAAGATTCTTTGGATATGATAACATTCCTACCACACTTCCTCACGGCGAGGCAACTGCAGGTAAGAAGTCATTTGCTGCAAGAGTAGAAGATGTTGTTATGAACATCGCTGAGCAGAACGGATTCTGCGGCGGAATGTGCTATTCTTTTGAAAGCCCTAAAGTATTTGACAAGTTACTTCTTGCTGACAACGACCCATTACGTCAGGCAATCGTAATCGCAAACCCACTTGGAGAAGATTACAGTATCATGAGAACGATCGAGTTAAATGGTATTTTAACTTCTTTAGCAGGTAACTATAACCACAGAAATAAAAATGTTCGTCTCTACGAAATCGGTAACGTATATCTTCCAAAGGCTCTGCCATTAACAGAACTTCCAGACGAAAGAAAGCGTTTAACTCTCGGTATGTACGGCGAGTGTGACTTCTTCATGTTAAAAGGTGTTCTTGAGGAAATGTTCTTAAAACTTGGTCTTGACGGCAAAGTTGACTTCGAGCCATCCCAGGAAAAACCTTTCTTACACCCAGGAAGACAGGCACTCATTTATGTAGGCGGAGCTTATGCCGGATTTATCGGACAGGTACATCCAGAAGTATGCGAAAACTACGACATGAAGTGTGAAGCATATGTAGCAGGAATCGACCTTCCAACTGTTACAGAAAAGGCTACTTTCGACAGAAGATACGAAGGCGTAGCAAAATACCCTGCAGTAAACAGAGACTTAAGTCTTGTTATGAAAAAAGATGTTTTCGTAGGAAGCCTTGAAAAAGTAATGAAAGAAAAAGGCGGCAAGTTATTAGAGAGCATCCAGTTATTTGACGTTTACGAAGGTTCTCAGATTGAAGAAGGATATAAATCCGTTGCATTCAGCCTTGTATTCCGTTCCCCAGAACGAAGCTTAGAAGCTGCTGAAATCAACAAGATCGTAGATAAGATTCTTAAAGAACTTGAAAAAATGGGAGTTGAATTAAGAGCATGATGAAAACAAGTGATTTTAATTTTGATCTTCCACAGGAACTGATTGCCCAGGACCCGCTAGAAGACCGTTCCTCATCAAGATTGATGGTGCTTAACAAGGAAAGCGGTGAGATAGCTCACCGTATTTTCCATGACATTACAGAGTATCTTCATCCGGGAGATTGTCTGGTTATCAACGACACAAAAGTTATCCCAGCCCGTCTTATCGGAACAAAAGAAGATACCGGAGCCCACATTGAAATTCTGTTATTAAAAAGAAAAGAAAATGATGTCTGGGAAACACTTGTAAAACCGGGCAAGAAATGCCGTCCAGGTGCAAGAGTAGTCTTTGGAAATGGAGAACTGAAAGCTGAAATCGTTGATGTATTAGAAGATGGAAACCGTCTTGTACATTTTGAATATGAAGGAATCTTTGAGGAAGTATTAGACCGCCTCGGTCAGATGCCTCTGCCTCCATATATCACACATAAATTACAGGATAAAAACCGTTATCAGACCGTTTACGCAAAGTATGAAGGATCCGCAGCCGCACCGACAGCTGGACTTCATTTTACAAAAGAACTGTTAAAACAGATTGAAGATATGGGCGTAAATATCGCCCGCGTAACTCTCCATGTTGGACTTGGAACTTTCCGCCCGGTAAAAGTGGAAAATGTACTCGAACACCATATGCATTCTGAATACTATAACGTAACAGAAACCGCAGCGAAAATGATTAATGACACTAAGAAAAATGGTGGCAGAATCATCGCAGTCGGAACAACAAGTACAAGAACACTTGAATCCGTGGCAGATGAGAATGGAATCATCCATCCGGGCTGTGGTAACACAGAAATCTTCATCTATCCGGGTTATAAATTTAAGGCAATTGACTGTCTGATCACAAACTTCCATTTGCCAGAATCTACTTTGTTAATGCTTGTATCTGCATTGGCAGGGAAAGAGCATATTATGGCAGCGTATGAGGAGGCAGTGAAGGAAAGATATCGCTTCTTCTCTTTTGGAGATGCGATGTTCATTCAATAAATTCTGATTTGCGCAGCAAAGGAGACGCTTTCAAAGAGAGCCGATACCCTATATTTGTGACTTTAGTCGCTGCAGGTTGAATGTTCGCTTAACCGCTTGCATCCAACCTTTGCTCCGAGGCCACAAATATAGGGTATCGGCTCTCTTTGGAAGCTGTTTGTTGGCTGCCCATGCAAATTCAGGATTTATTTTGAGAAAGATTTGAGGGAGGCTTCAGGAGTTCGTCTGCTCCGTAGCCTGACAAATCAGAATTTTTAAATTATTTTTTTTTGCTAACCGAATGGAGGCAATATTATTTTTCTCTATTCTGGTAACAATTTTCGTGAAGCCTAAATATTCTTTGCCGAAGTGAATCAGAGGAGGAAGAATTTCTGAGGCGATTCCTTGTTGCTGCCATTTTTTTAGAACAGAGTAACCGATTTCGGCAGAATATTCATTAAAATCGTTTTCGGGATATTTTTCGGAAGTTTTTTCGGAACAGTGCTCAGAAATATTTTTGCTTTTTTTCTCGGGAATTTTCTCTGACAAATTCTCAGAAATTTTAAAATTTTTTTCTTTTGAGTTTAGGGTGTCTGAAGTTATTACATTTTCAAATGGTGAAAAACCGGCAATTCCTAAAAAAGTCTCATTTTCTTTGTTGAAGATTCCATAAATTCCATATCCATAAAATGCATATTGATTTTTTATATAATTTTGAAGAAATTCTTCGGCTTCTGCGTATGTGGTACAGTTTTGTGGAAAGAAGCAGCCGGAAGGGTTGTTTTTATTTTCTTCTTGCAGTTGCAGAAGTTCAGGGAGTTGTCTGGTGGTGAGTTCTCGGATGATGCAGCGGTTTGTGGTGGTTATAGTTAGAGGTTTTTTATAATGTCTGCAATACACTTCATTTAAGAAAAATGGACTGAGTCCATCTGTATCTAAAATCAGCCACGGGGTCCCCATCAGGGATTCTTGTCTGTTATTTTTGTGTGAAAATGCAATGACGGGAAGGCTGTGTTTTTTTGCAAGTTCTATGTTTTTGTCAAGGTCACATAAAATAAGCGAAAAATCTGGGAAATCAGTCAAGACAGGAAACTCTTTAGAAATTATGAAATTTATGGTATAGTTAAAATATTCTGAGGAAAAATTCCGGGCAATATTATTTCCCTGGATTTCGTCCATAATAATAAAAAAGTTAAACATAACAGAATACCTTTCATTTTATTTTTGTATATTCTTGTTTATCATACGAAAGAAAAGAAAGATTGTAAAGGATATCTGTTTTGGAGGTAAACAATGCGAAAGGAAGAGAATACAGAAAAAGATGAGCTGTATGGCAAGCTGCAAGTTCATTTTATAGAGAATGTAGAGGCTGAGGAATCTTCTGAAGAAAAAGAATCGGATTCCGGAAATCTTTCTGATGAGACAGCTAGAAAGTCTGTATCGGCAGAAAAGGAGAATAGAGCAAAGAAGCCAGTACAAAAGGATATAGAGGAGGCATCGGCCAAATCAAAAGGGAAAAAGTCAGAGACCCAATCAGATAGTTCCCAAACTGATAGCGAAGATGATGTAAAAGAACAAAAAGGCAGCCGAAAGCGCAGACATAGCAAGGTAGATAAGCAGGAGGCAGAAGCTGTTGAGGAATCTTTTTATAAGGTAACAGGTGAGGCAGAGGAACATAAGTCTCACCCTGTTAGAAATGCAATATTAGGATTATTAGTCCTGATTCTTGTGGCAAGTGCGGTTGTATCCTACCCAATAGGAAAGGAATATTTTCAGGAAAAATCCGTAGCAGGCAAGGATATTGAAATCACGATTGAAAAGGGAAGTACTTCAAGAGATGTAAGTGCGATTCTTAAGAAAAAAGGTATCATTCGATACGAGGCCGCATTTTTATTGAAGCTATATTTCTCTGATTATAAAGGAAAGCTTCGCTATGGAACATTTGATTTAAATAATGGAATGAGTTTGGGTAAAGTTATCAAAGAACTGGCAACGCAGGACGGTCAAAAAGAGAATAAATTCACCATTCCAGAAGGATACACGATTGAGATGACGGCAAGCAAACTCGAAAAAGAAGGAATTATGTCCGCCCAGGAATTCCTTACTGCAGTGACGAATGCAGCTGTGACATCAAAGTATAAAGATGTCCTTCCGAAAAAGAAAAAAGTATTTTATCAGTTACAGGGATATATTTATCCGGATACCTATTATTTATCGAAAGATATTACCGGTGATCAGCTTGTGGCAAAGATGCTCGATGAATTTGATAAAAAGTTTGATCAGACAAGACAGGAAAAAGCGAAAAAGCTTGGTATGACTGTGGAAGAAGTTCTGATTCGTGCATCTCTTTTACAGAAAGAAACAGAACTTCCGGAGGAATATCCGATTATCGCAGGCGTTATTCAGAATCGTCTTGATAAAAAGATGAAGTTACAGTTCGATTCCACTGCTGTATATGCTATTACAAAAGGCCAGTATGGAATCGCACGAGTAATGTATAAAGACTTAAAAGTGGATTCTCCATATAACACATATAAGCATAAAGGCCTGCCAGTTGGACCAATATGTAGCCCAAGCTTAGAAGCGATTGATGGAGTGCTGAATCCACAGAAAAATGATTATCTGTATTTCCAGATGGATACAGTGAAGAATGATGGCTCCAATATTTTCAGTAAAACTTATGAGGAGCATAAGGCGGCTTCTGCGACTACAGAAGCGGCAGCAGAAACCACAACAACGGCTGCAAAACAAAAAACAAAGAAGAAATAAAGCCCTGATTTGTTGAGACAAAACGGACGCCCGAAAAGAGAGCCTATCCCCTATATTTGTGACTTTAGTCGCGGCGGTTTGAATGTTCGCTTAAGCGCTCGCATCCAAACCTTGCTCCGAGGCCACAAATATAGGGGATAGGCTCTCTTTTCGGGCTGACTGTGGTCGCTGAAGTAAAATCAGGATTCATATTGGGGGATTTGAGGATTCTCCGGAAAGTTGCGATTTTTTTGTAATCGTTTGTTGCTTTCTGTAGTTAAAAAGAGAGGATTGCAAGAATGTTCTGCATAAAAAGTAAGAAAATAGAAATAATATTCAAAGTTAAAGTGTGATAGTATAGCTATCGAATTGAGTGATATTTATAGGACTAGAGAAGTTGAGACTTAAAAGGAGAACATAATGAAGTGCTTAAATTGTGGAAATGAAATGCAACAAGGAATAGTTGAAGGATATGGACAGGGCGGACATTCCTGTTATGAGTTTACATCTGATGAAGAAAAAAAGAAGAAGGGGTTGAAAGGGTTTTTTACTAAAGAAATTATTAGTATCTCTACAGACAATATGGAGCATTGTGCATGGTATTATTCAAAGTGTAAAAAAGTTTTAATGTGGATGGATACGGATGAGTAAAGATGATTTACAAAAGAATTTCAAGAAATCTGATTTGGGAAAGAGTTCAATTCAGAGTGTGAAAGCTTTTACGTTTATAGAATTAATATAATTGCAGATTTAAGAAAAACAGAGTCTCCGAACCCTAGCATCTGCAAAAATGCGCCTTAGAGCAAACTCTTAATGCGGGTGAGCATTAAGAGTGCAGTGATATGAAGCATTTTTGCAGATGCTAGGGTTCGGGGACTCGTCTGTTTATCTCAATCCTACAACTTAGAATTTCTTCTCGTATTCTTTTAGGGCTTGTAGAGCCTTTTTCGACAACGGATATAACATGATGATGTTAAAGATCGTCATCAATCCAATTCCGACATCTCCCAAATCCCATACAATTGTATACGCAGCAAGTCCTCCAACAAAAAGCATTGCTAGAGCAAGAACTTTGTAAGCTGTTTGAGAGAACCAGTTATCTCCAAAGAGGTAAGCTACGTTGGAGCGTGCATAAAACAAGATTCCGATAAATGTAGAAAAACTGAATAACCATAACGTTATGGCAATGAATATTACTCCGAATGAGCCGAGATGATATTCCATTGCTTTTTGTAATAAATCCATTCCAACGAGTCCTTCAGTGAGCTTTGTTGGAGTAAGGAGCATGATCATAGCAGTACAACTGCAGATCATAAGCGTGTCAATAAAAACGCCTAACGCCTGTGTTAATCCGACTTTAACAGGATTATCTGCAACAGCGGCTGCGGCTGCGCAAGGGGCAGAACCAGAACCGGCTTCGTTTGAAAAAAGGCCTCGTTTGATTCCATTCATAAGGACGGCACCGAATCCCCCGGCGGCTACCTGACGGAAACCAAAAGCTTCAGAAAAGATTCGTTCAAATACACCAGGGAGCTGTGTGATATTTGTGATGATAATAAACAATGTAATCAGTAAATAAAATCCAGCCATGATGGGAACGATAATATCCAAAACTTTTACGGTTGCATTTTTTCGAAGTACGATAATTGCGGCAAGTATTACAAGAATAACTGTAGTGTAAATCGGTGGAATGTGAAAAGCATTTTTAAAAGCAGATGCTACGGAATTACTTACTACCTGACTGATGCCGCACCAGCATATAAGGCCGGAAATGGCAAAGAGTACGGAAAGAAGTACATAACGTTTTTTCTTGCCGGATTTTTCTTCAAAATATCGATGAATGTAGTAAGCAGGTCCTCCTCGATATCCTCCATATAGAGGGTCTTTTTCTTTATAAATCTGTGATAAAGTTGCTTCGATAAAAGCGGTGGAAGAACCGATAAGGGCAGTAACCCACATCCAGAAAACAGCACCAGCTCCGCCAGCGGAAATTGCGGCAACTACACCGACCAGATTGCCCATTCCAACACGAGTTGCTGTGGAAACAATCAAAGTCTGGATGACGGAAAGTGCGCTTTGTTCTTCGTCTTTTTTTTCGAAAAGTGCGCCAACCATATCTTTAAAGAGACGTATTGGCAGAAACTTTGTACGGATTGTGAAATACACTCCGGTAGGAATTAGTAAAATGACTAAAAGTGAAAGGGGGAGTGTTCCGCCGCCGGGTAAGGGTGCGGTGAGTAAATCTCCCCATAAAAAATTGTATACTGTTTCGATTAATTTGACCATATTAATTTGTATCCTCCTGAAGGTAGTATATAATTTCTTTTTAATTTTGTAAATAAATAGTTGACTCTAGAAGAAAAATGGTATAAAATGGAAAAACAAACACATAAATGGTATAAAATAACTCAAATAGAAATTTAATACTTTTAAAAGTTCAAGAGAAAATAATGAAAGTTATTTAAAAAATTATTTTTGAGTCAAGTTAAATCTGTCAGTTGGAATGGTTTATAGATTAAACACATGTTAATAACTCCATTGCAGGGATTTTCATAATTATAGTATTTGGGTTACAGGGTCTGTAAAATAGTAAACTTAATAAAAATTCTGCAATTAGCAGGAGCCAGGGGGAGTATATGAGGGTAATTACAATGATTGTTATAGTTAGTATTTTACTGGTTATTTCTATAATTGATTTTAAAATCAAGATAATTCCGAATCAGTTAAATGTACTTTTGTTTATTTCAGGAATCTGGAGTGGTTTTGTTTTCCAGGAAGTTACATTCTTAAGTCGCTTTTTGGGAGTGTTTTCGGTTAGTATTCCGATGTTCATACTTGCAATTTTATGTTCAGGCGGACTGGGTGGAGGAGATGTTAAGCTAATGGCGGCAAGTGGAGTGTTACTAGGGATAAAGTGGAATATATTTGCTGCTTGTGCGGGATTACTTTTAGGAGGATTATATGGATTTTTTCTACTGATTACAAAGCGTGCGAAGCGAAAGGATTGCTTTGCGCTGGGACCTTTTTTGTGTATAGGGATTGCCGTTGTGTTTTTTAGATATATTTTTATGAAAGTGTGAGGGAGATAATATGGAATTACCGTGGATTCCCACTTAATTTTCTTTTCATCACTTCTGAGTAAAAAGTCGTTTTTCGTGAATTGTCTCATTGACATTTTGTCAAATAACGTGCCTGTTTTCCTATAGAGTTGTGTTGGCTTCATTCAGTTGACGTAGCCGCCCGTTACGCTGCCTTCATTCAGGCAAAATCTCCTGCAAATTGTGACACACATCTTGCAGAAAGCATTTTTTAAACACGTTCCAGTTGATTAAATTATGTAAAATTACGAAATTGTTATTTTTAAAAGATGGAGATAAATGGTGAAAACAAAGAGGAATCTCATAAAATAATTAAAAAAATGAAGAAAAAATATTAGAATTTTAATCCTGAATAATCCTAAAATTACAACAAAAAATTATTGAGAAAAAATCTAAAATAAGCCATATGTATATTGTATACAAAACTGTTGGTTTTATAGCAATTTTAACCTAAAATTGTTCTCGGAAAAATACGTTGTCAAGGGGAAAAATTGGCATAAAAAGGCTGTTTCGGGCAAGATTTTGTATTTTAGAAGGAACAGTTCCGAATAAGCTTTACATTACCTCAAAAAAATGATAATATTATGTCGAATTTAAAATAAACCACAACTTTTGACAAGGAGGAATAATCAATGCCTAGAGCAAAACAGTCTATGGATGGAAATACCGCAGCAGCTCACGTAGCATATGCGTATACAGATGTTGCAGCTATCTATCCTATTACACCATCTAGTCCAATGGCTGATTCCGTTGACCAGTGGGCAGCAGCAGGACAGGAAAATATTTTTGGTAACCAGGTAGTTGTTAGTGAGATGCAGTCTGAGGCAGGTGCAGCAGGTACTGTTCACGGTTCTCTTGCAGCTGGTGCTATCACAACAACATTTACAGCATCCCAGGGTCTTCTTCTTATGATCCCTAACATGTATAAGATCGCAGCTGAGCAGCTTCCATGTGTATTTGATGTATCTGCACGTACAGTTGCTACACAGTCTCTGAACATTTTCGGTGACCACAGTGACGTATATGCATGTCGTCAGACAGGATTTGCTATGCTGGCAGAAACTAACCCACAGGAAGTTATGGACTTAAGCCCTGTAGCACATCTTGCTGCAATCGAAGGTAAAGTTCCATTCATCAACTTCTTCGATGGTTTCCGTACATCTCATGAGATTCAGAAGATCGAAAAATGGGATTATGCAGACTTAAAAGAAATGTGCAACATGGATGCAGTTAAAGCTTTCCGTGAGCATGCTCTTAACCCAGAACACCCAGCTATGCGTGGTTCTCACGAAAACGGTGATGTTTTCTTCCAGCACAGAGAAGCTTGTAACTCTGTTTACGAAGCTTTACCAGCTGTTGTTAAGAAATACATGGGCAAAATCAACGAAAAACTGGGAACTAACTACGATTTATTCAACTACTATGGTGCAGAAGATGCAGAACGCGTAATCATCGCTATGGGATCTATCTGTGACGTAGCAGAAGAAGTAATTGATTACTTAACAGCAAAAGGTGAAAAGGTTGGTTTAATCAAAGTTCGTTTATATCGTCCTTGGGTATCTTCTGCATTATTAGATGTTATTCCTAAGACAGCTAAGAAGATCGCTGTTCTTGACCGTACAAAAGAGCCTGGAGCATTAGGAGATCCTTTATATCTTGATGTTGCTACAACTCTTAGAGAAGCAGGTCTTAACGATATCGTTCTTACAGCTGGACGTTACGGATTAGGTTCTAAAGATACTCCTCCTTCATCTGTATTTGCTATTTATAAAGAACTTGAAAAAGACGCTCCAAAGAGCCGTTTCACAATTGGTATCGTGGATGATGTTACAAACTTATCTTTACCAGAAGTTAAACCAGCTCCTATCACATCTGCTCCTGGTACAGTAGAGTGTAAGTTCTGGGGTCTTGGTGGAGACGGTACTGTAGGTGCTAACAAGAACTCTACAAAGATTATCGGTGACCACACAGATAAATACATTCAGGCATACTTCCAGTATGACTCCAAGAAGACAGGTGGTATTACAATTTCTCACCTTCGTTTTGGTGACAATCCAATCAGAAGCCCATACTACATTAACCAGGCTGACTTCGTAGCATGTCACAACCCATCTTATGTAGTTAAAGGTTACAAGATGGTTCAGGATGTTAAACCAGGCGGAATCTTCATGATTAACTGCCAGTGGTCTGATGAAGAATTAGATCATCATATGCCTGCAGCAGCTAAGAAGTATATTGCTGACAACAACATTCAGTTATACACAATCAACGCGATTGATAAGGCTATCGAGATTGGTATGGGTAAACGTACTAACACAATCTTACAGTCCGCATTCTTCAAATTAGCGAACATCATGCCTATCGACGAAGCAGTAGAATTCATGAAAGCAGCAGCTAAGAAGTCCTACAGCAAGAAGGGTGACGCTGTTGTAGAGATGAACTACAAAGCTATCGACGCTGGTGTAGATGCTGTTCATAAAGTAGAGATTCCAGCTTCCTGGTCTAACCCAGCTGCTGATGCTCCTGCTAAAGAACTTACAGGACGTCCAGAGACAGTTAAGATGGTTAAGGAAATGATGGAACCTATCGGAATCATGGATGGTGACAGCCTGCCAGTATCTACATTCGTAGACAACGCTGACGGACAGTTCGAACTTGGTGCTTCCGCATACGAAAAACGTGGTACTGCTGTATCTGTTCCAGAATGGAATCCAGAAGCTTGTATCCAGTGTAACCAGTGTGCGTTTGTATGTTCCCATGCTACAATTCGTCCTTTCTTAGTAAGCGAAGACGAAATTAAGGCAGCTCCTGACAACATGAAAGTTGCAGATACAAAGCCAAAGGCAAGCGAATACAAATTTACAATGAGCGTATCTCCATTAGACTGTATGGGATGTGGTGAGTGTATCACAGTTTGTCCTGCTGCAGCTAAGGGCGCATTAAAGATGGTTCCACAGGAAAGCCAGGCAGCAGAACAGCCAGTATTCGATTACTTAGTTGCAACTGTTGGAAGAAAACCAGGTGCTCCTGCAGATACTACAGTTAAGGGATCTCAGTTCAACCAGCCATTACTTGAGTTCTCCGGATCTTGTGCAGGATGTGCAGAGACATCTTACGCTCGTCTGATTACTCAGTTATTCGGAGAGCATATGTACATCTCCAACGCAACAGGATGTTCATCCATCTGGGGTGGTCCTGCAGCAACAGCTCCATATACAGTAAACAAAGATTCCAAACAGGGACCAGCTTGGGCAAACTCCTTATTCGAGGATAACGCAGAGCACGGCTTTGGTATGTATCTTGGACAGAAGACTTTACGTGACCAGGCTATCGCTAAATTAGAGAAGATGGCAGCATCCGATAAAGCATCCGATGAATTTAAAGCAGCATTTGCTAAGTTCATGGAAACAAAAGACAATACAAAAGAAAATACACCTGATGCTCAGGCATTAATCGCTGAGGTAGAAAAAGCAGCAGCAGCTGGATGCCCAGATGCAGCAGAAGTATTAGAGAAGAAACAGTATCTCGCTAAGAAGTCCGTATGGATCTTCGGTGGTGACGGATGGGCATATGATATCGGTTTCGGTGGATTAGACCATGTATTAGCTTCCGGTGAGAACGTAAACGTTATGGTATTCGATACTGAGATGTACTCCAACACAGGTGGACAGGCTTCTAAAGCTTCTAACATCGGTGAGGTTTGTCAGTTCGCAGCAGCTGGTAAAGAAATCAGCAAGAAGAGCCTTGCAGAGATCGCTATGAGCTACGGATACGTATACGTTGCACAGATTGCTCTTGGTGCTAACCCTAACCAGGCAGTTAAATGTCTTGCAGAAGCAGAAGCTTACAACGGACCATCCCTGATCATCGGATACGCTCCATGTGAACTTCACGGTATCGCTAAGGGTGGTATGAACCACTGCCAGGATGAGATGAAGAAAGCCGTTAAGGCTGGTTACTGGAACCTCTTCTCCTTCGACCCAGCTAAGAAAGCTGAAGGAAAGAATCCATTCACATTAACATCTAAAGAAGGCGATGGATCATATCAGGAATTCTTAAATAACGAATCCCGTTACACTCGTCTGATTAAGCCATTCCCAGAAAGAGCTGAAAGACTCTTCAACGAATCTGAGAAGGTTGCTAAGGCTCGTTACGAGCACCTGCAGAGACTCGTTGAGCTTTATAAATAATAAAGCCTGAACTGGTCAGTCAGATTAGTTACAAAAGATAAAACTTTATAAAATACAAAAGAGAAGCCGTGTGCTAGCTATGCTGGTGCATGGCTTCTTCTTGTGTGTTGAAAAAAAGAAGGGAATTGTATTATAATAAATCATAACAAATTAATGACTGATAGATGTACTGACAATGGTTTTGAAGAGGGACAGGAATGCTATATAAAGAAGATTTTGGAGAAGGAAAAAATATAGAATTTAAAAGAGAGATACCGAAAAGACATGAGAAGTTATTAAAAGATGTTATTGCTTTTTCCAATTCTACGGGGGGTAAAATTTTTATTGGAATTGAGGATAAGACGAATGAAGTTATTGGGATTGGAGAGAAGAATCCATTTAGATTAGCAGATGATATTTCAAATATGATATTTGACAGCTGCACTCCAATAATTGATCCGGAAATTACAATACAGACATTAGAAGGAAGAACAGTTGTTGTTGTAGAAGTTTTTCCAGGACGTATGCGTCCTTATTATCTCAAGTCATTTGGGAAGGAACAAGGTTCTTATATAAGAATAAATGGTACAAGTCGTCCTGCTGATGATAGAAAGTTAAAGGAACTAGAATTAGAAGGTCAAAAGATTTCTTATGATACTTTACCGGAAATAGACATGGAGTACTCGGAACGAGAGGCGAAGATATTATGTAATGCAATGGAAAAAGTGGCATATGATGTGCAGACAACATGTGTAACAAGAGCAATACAGGAAACGTCATTAGATCCCAAGCAAAATACAGAAAAAACTGAAATTATAAATAAAATGACAATCGAGAAACTAGAAGACTTAGGGTTATTGTGCCGAATAGGAAAAGACCTTCAACCCACCCATGCGTTTAGACTAATGACGAAGAATAAAATACGGTATGCCAAAATTCAATGTGCGTTATTTAAAGGAACAGAAAGAGATATTTTTATAGATAAAAGAGAATTTGATGGACCATTATATGTACAGCTGGAAAATGCTTATCAATTTGTATTAAAGCATATCAATCTTGGTGCAAAGATAGAAGGGTTACATAGAAAAGAAGCGTATGAACTCCCGGTTCGAACAATAAGAGAATTGATTACTAATGCAGTTGTTCATAGAAGTTATTTGGATGAGTCTTGTATACAGGTTTGTGTCTATGATGACAGGATAGAAGTAACATCTCCCGGAATGCTTTATGGGGGACTGGATATACAGTCAGCTAAATCAGGTAAATCAAAGTGCAGAAATACAGCGATTGCTGAAGCATTTCGTTATATGGGACTTATAGAAGCGTGGGGAACAGGAATCCCAAGAATGATAAAAGAATGCAGAGAATATGGATTGAGAGAGCCAGTGTTTGAGGAACTGGGAGATGGTATACGAGTAACTATATTCCGGGAAAATGAAGAATTGGAGATGCGAAAACGGGCGGAGAATATACAGAACGCTGAAAATAAATACCAGTATATGAATAATATAAATAGTGAGAACTTAGCATCTGTAGTAAAAGAACAAACAGTGGAATATAGAGAGCAAAATCACTGTTTCAATACAGAAAAATCACTGTTTAATGCGCTGGATTCACAAGGAAATGAAAAAAAATACTGTTTGAATGATGAAAAAACACTGTTTGAAACAACAAGTCAGGATAAAACCCACTGTTTTGAAACGTCTGTATTGACTGCAGAGAATAAATATATGTTATATAAAAAGCTGAAAGAACTACAAGTTAATAAAAGCATAGGTAGCGTCACTGCATTAAATATAAAGGAGATTATCGAAAGCTTTTCAGGAGAAGAAGTCTTTGGGCGAAAAGAAATAAAACAAAAACTGGGATATAAAGACAGTAAGGCGGGATTTCTGATTCAAACAATGCGGGAATTTGAGTTGATTAAAGCTGTGAAAGGAAGGGGCAAGGGAAAGTATTGTTTTGATATTTAAAACTCTATCTTGGCTTTCATAAGAAAATTTAAAGCCGTACTTCTGTGAAGAACGGCTTTAATGTATAATTGAAAATAGTATTGAATAAAATTATATAGAAGGACTATTTTAATTTTTTTGAGCGTATAGATTCTTTTACTGTGGAAATCAATACAAATAAAGTACTAATTACATCATAAGCATCAGATAAATTATCGTATGTATTTTTTGTTTTAAGAAAAAACTTTTTAAAAGTTGATAAAAGTTGAGTTGCTTTTTTTGTGGATAATGTTAAATGGAATTTATTTTGTTTCTTATATGTATTATATGTATTTGTAGCAACTTTCTTTTTGTAGTTTTTAGGATTACGTTGCTCTTGGTTTTTGTTTGTGTATTGTTCTTGTATTTCGGATAATTTATTTTTCCCTTTTTGGTGAGAAGATCCATCAGAAATATCTAAAATACTAACTTGTACAGTAGGGTGGTAGGTAGGCGTTGGGAGAGTGTTAATGGTATTAAATGGCATACAAATTAAAGTGGCTATTATAATAAGAGATAAAGTTTTAGAAATTTTGGGTACAATTGAAAGCTGCTTAGCTTTAGCTTTTTTGTTAGATAAAGCTTTAAAAATCTTTGAATCTTTTCCTAAAGATTTTACAGTGCAAGGGACTGTCGTTAGAGTATTATTAATTGCTTTTCTATTTTCTGGCGTGTTAGGGATTAAAATATAATCAGATTCTAGTTTGTTGATAAGTTCCTTGTAGAGTTTTTCATAAAATTTGTTAATAATCATTGTGATTTCTCCTTTCTTTTTTCTATAATAATAAATGCGTATTTTTTTGCGAAATGGCCTCTCCTTTCTGTATCGAATTTCAACATTTTTTGTTGATTATTATTAATATGTATAATTTTTTCTTTTTGTATTGCTCTGATTTGCCATGTGTGTAATTAAAATCTCCTTTCTTACATTAGTATGAGAGATTAGGGAAATTTTCTTTTTGAAAAGACAGTTTACGAAAAAAGAATCCGATTCTTTTTTTGCTTTTTCACTACAAATAGTATGCTAGTTTAGACAATGGCATAAAATTGTAGAATTCAACCAATTACTTACTTAATTTTCTTAAATTATTTTGTATACAATGTTAATAAAATGCAGGATTTGTATTTGAAAATTACATTTATAATTGTATGAATTGTCTTTAAATCTGAAAATAACGATGAATAAAGAGGTGAAATCACAAACAAAATTGTACTTTTATAAGAACAATATAATCTAAAAAGAAATAAAAACCAAATAAACTAACTACAATATCCCCTAAAACAAGAGTAATAATCAGAAAATAATATATTAAAAAATAAATAATCAAATTATTAGACAACTCACCTTAATGTTTATATTTACAACCTATTTAAAATGTTGTAATATGATAACAACAAAAAGAAATGCAGGAAGTCATTACAACTACTTCTGAAAATGAATTTGTTACTTTTTAAATATGTAATTATTCAGAGATTTATAGATTTTTATTCAGACTATAGATACTCATTCAGGATTATGAAATCATAAGATTACAAGAGCATGAGAACATGAGAATCATAAGGTTTGATTAAGAGTTCCTGATAATTACTAATTACAAAAATATAATTTACAACTGATGAATATTTACTATTTCATAGTGATGCAAGAAAGGGTGAGACCATGTATCAGGACAATATGCGACAGGGTCTATATGATCCAAGTCTGGAGCATGATAACTGTGGTATTGGTGCTGTAGTAAACATCAAGGGTCTTAAGAGCCATGAGACAGTGTCGAATGCCTTGAAAATTGTTGAAAATCTTGAACATAGAGCCGGCAAGGACGCCGAGGGTAAAACGGGTGACGGAGTAGGTATCTTAGTGCAGATATCCCATAAGTTCTTCGAAAAAACCTGTAGTACTCTCGGCTTTTCTATTGGCAAGGAACGTGACTATGGTATTGGTATGTTCTTTATGCCACAGGATGAGTTACAGAGAAACCGTGCTAAGAAGATGTTTGAGATTATCGTTGAAAAAGAAGGCTTAAATTTCTTAGGCTGGAGAGAGGTTCCGGTTCAGCCGGGCATCCTCGGAAAGAAAGCAGCGGACTGCATGCCATGCATTATGCAGGGATTTGTAAAGAGACCGTTTGATGTTCCACGAGGACTTGACTTCGATAGAAGACTTTATATTGTAAGACGAGTATTTGAGCAGTCTAACGATTCTGCTTATGTTGTTTCTTTAAGCAGCAGAACAATCGTATATAAAGGTATGTTCTTAGTTGGACAGTTAAGATTATTCTATAATGACCTTCAGGATAAGGATTATGAATCTGCAATCGCATTAGTTCATTCCCGTTTCTCCACAAACACAGTTCCAAGCTGGGAGAAAGCACATCCTTATCGTTACATCGTTCATAATGGTGAGATTAATACTATTCGTGGTAATGCCGATAAGATGTTAGCCCGTGAGGAAAACATGGAATCTGATTATCTGAAGGATGAGATGATTAAGCTGACACCAGTCGTAGATCCAAACGGTTCTGACTCTGCAAGATTAGATAATACATTAGAATTCCTCTTAATGAGTGGAATGCCACTTCCTCTGGCAATGATGATCACGATTCCAGAACCTTGGGAAAATAACGAGGGCATGAGCAGAGAGAAGAGAGACTTCTATCAGTACTACGCAACAATGATGGAGCCTTGGGATGGTCCTGCATCTATCCTCTTTACAGATGGAGATATCATGGGAGCCGTACTTGACCGTAATGGTCTTAGACCTTCCCGTTACTATATTACAGATGATGACCAGTTAATTCTTTCTTCTGAGGTTGGGGTGTTAGACTTTGACACAACACATATCGTAAAGAAAGAGAGACTTCACCCAGGTAAAATGCTTCTCGTAGATACTGTAAAAGGTGAGCTGATTGACGATGAAATCTTAAAAGATTCTTATGTAAAGAATCAGCCTTACGGTGAATGGTTATCCGATAACCTTGTATTCTTAAAAGACTTAAAGATTCCGAATGTTGCAGTAGAAGAATACAGCTATGAAGAGAGCAACCGCCTGATGAAAGCATTTGGTTACTCTTATGAAGAAGTGAAAGATTCTGTATTACCGATGGCATTAAACGGAAGTGAAGCAATCGGAGCGATGGGGGTTGATACTCCATTAGCAGTACTTTCTAAGAGACATCATCCATTATTTGATTACTTTAAACAGCTTTTTGCACAGGTAACAAACCCTCCTATTGATGCGATTCGTGAGGAAATCGTTACATCCACTTCCATCTATGTTGGCGGAGAGGGGAATGTGTTGGAAGAAAAGGCAGAAAACTGCCATGTATTAAAGATTCATAACCCTATTTTAACAAATACAGACTTATTAAAGATTCGTTATGCAAAAGTAAAGAATATCAATGTAAAAGATGTGCCGATTACTTATTACAAAGGAACACCGCTTGATAAGGCTATCAATCATTTATATGTTGCTGTTGACCAGGCGCATAAAAATGGTGCAAATGTTGTTATTTTGACAGATAGAGGTGTTGATGAGAACCATGTGGCAATTCCATCTCTGTTAGCAGTATCTGCTGTACATCATCATCTCATTGAGACAAAGAAGAGTACTTCTGTAAGTATTATCTTAGAGAGTGGTGAGCCAAGAGAAGTACATCATTTCGCCACACTGTTAGGTTACGGCGCATGTGCTATCAACCCATATCTGGCACAGTTCAGTATTAAGAAGCTGATTCAGGATGGTTTATTAAAGAAAGATTACTATGCAGCAGTAAATGATTACAATAACGCAGTACTTCACGGTATCGTAAAGATCGCATCTAAGATGGGTATTTCCACACTGCAGTCCTATCAGGGTTCTCAGATTTTTGAGGCAGTTGGTATCAGCAAGAAAGTCATTGATGAGTACTTTACAAACACAGTAAGCCGTGTAGAAGGTATCACAATTGAAGATATCGCAGAAGATGTAGATTACCATCACTCCAAAGCATTTGATATGTTAGGACTGAAAAATGATCTTAGTCTTGACAGTGAAGGTGATCACAAATATAGAAGTGGTAAAGAAGAACATCTTTACAATCCACTGACCATCCATACATTACAGACAGCAGCATGGACAAATAATTATGAACTGTTTAAACAGTATACTTCCATGATTAATAAAGAAACTTCTCCAGTAAGTCTTCGTGGATTAATGGATTTCAATTATCCATCCAAAGGAGTTCCTATCGAGGAAGTTGAATCTGTAGATTCTATCGTGAAACGATTTAAGACAGGTGCTATGAGTTATGGTTCTATTTCCAAGGAAGCACATGAGACTCTGGCAATCGCGATGAACATGATTCACGGTAAATCAAACACTGGTGAAGGTGGAGAAGATTTAGAGCGTCTGACAGTTGGTCCAGATGGACTGAATAAATGCTCTGCAATCAAGCAGGTAGCTTCCGGTCGTTTCGGTGTAACAAGCCGTTACCTTGTAAGTGCACAGGAAATTCAGATTAAGATGGCACAGGGAGCAAAACCTGGTGAAGGTGGACATTTACCAGCAGGAAAAGTATATCCTTGGATTGCAAAGACAAGACATTCAACACCTGGTGTAGGACTAATCTCACCACCACCTCATCACGATATTTACAGTATTGAAGATTTGGCACAGTTAATTTATGATTTGAAAAATGCAAACAGAAATGCCCGCATTTCTGTAAAACTGGTATCTGAAGCAGGTGTCGGAACGGTCGCAGCCGGTGTAGCAAAAGCTGGCGCACAAGTAATCCTTATTTCCGGACATGACGGTGGTACAGGTGCAGCACCTCGTAATTCTTCTATCCATAATGCCGGACTTCCGTGGGAGCTTGGACTTGCTGAGACACACCAGACATTAATTAAAAATGACCTTCGTAATAAAGTTATCATCGAGACGGACGGTAAGCTTATGAGCGGCCGCGACGTAGCAATGGCAGCAGCACTTGGAGCAGAAGAATTTGGATTTGCTACTGGTCCGCTGATTACAATGGGCTGCGTTATGATGAGAGTTTGTAACTTAGATACTTGTCCAGTAGGTATCGCAACACAGAATCCGGAACTTAGAAAACGTTTTAAAGGTAAACCGGAATACGTTGTAAACTACATGAAGTTCGTTGCACAGGAAATGCGTGAATACATGGCAAAACTTGGTGTCCGCACTGTAGATGAACTAGTAGGACGTACAGACCTTCTGAAAGAACTTCCAGAAGCAAAAGAGTACCACTTAGATTTATCTGCTATTTTAAATAATCCATATGTAGATAAGAAGCATCCAATCTGCTACAACAAGAAGAATGAATACAACTTTGAATTAGAAAAGACATTAGATGAAAAAGTTCTTCTTACTAAGTTGAAGACAGCGCTTGATAAAAAGCAGAAGAGAAGCATTTCTATCGATGTTGGAAATACAGACCGTTCCTTTGGTACAATCTTTGGTTCTGAAATTACAAAGAAATATTACAACACACTGGAAGATGATACATTTACTGTACAGTGTACAGGAGCCGGCGGACAGAGCTTTGGAGCATTTATTCCAAATGGTCTTACATTAGAGCTTGTCGGTGACAGTAATGACTACTTCGGAAAAGGATTATCCGGTGGTAAATTAATCGTTTACCCTCCAAAAGGAATCCGCTTCAAAGCCGAGGAAAATATTATCGTTGGTAACGTAGCACTTTACGGTGCAACAAGCGGTCAGGCTTATATTAATGGTGTGGCTGGTGAACGTTTCTGTGTTCGTAACTCCGGTGCAACAGCCGTTGTAGAAGGTGTCGGCGATCACGGATGCGAGTACATGACTGGTGGTAAAGTCTTAATTATCGGTAAGACTGGAAAGAACTTCGCAGCCGGAATGAGCGGCGGTGTTGCCTACGTTCTTGATGAGGATAACGACTTATACTTAAGCCTCAACAAGGAAATGGTTTCTTCCGAACCAGTTGTTTCTAAATATGATGTTATGGAAATTAAGGATATGATTACCGCCCATGTGGCATATACAAACTCTGAAAAAGGTAAAGAAATCTTAAATGATTTTAGCAAATATTTACCGAAGTTTAAGAAAATCATTCCACACGATTACAAGAAAATGCTCAAGAAGATTTCCGAAATGGAAGGAAAAGGTCTTAGCGCAGAGCAGGCACAGATTGAAGCATTTTACGAAATTAAAAGAGGATAGGAGGAGAGCGCTATGGGAAAACCAACTGGATTTTTAGAATATGAACGAAAAGAAAGCGTGGGAGAAGCGCCGTTAAAGAGAATCAAACATTTTAACGAATTTCACACTCCCCTGTCCAAAAAAGAACAGGAGAGACAGGGAGCAAGATGTATGAACTGTGGAGTTCCATTTTGCCAGTCCGGTATTTTGATTAAAGGAATGGTTACCGGATGCCCGCTTAATAATCTGATTCCTGAATGGAATGATGCAACTTACACAGGTAACTGGGATGAAGCTTATAACCGTCTTAGAAAGACAAATCCATTTCCAGAATTTACAGGTCGTGTATGTCCACATCCTTGTGAAGTCGGATGTACCTGTAACTTAGGCGGGGATCCGGTTAACATCAAAGAAAAAGAGTTAAGTATTATAGAGCGAGCTTATGAAAGTGGCCTGATCAAACCGGAGCCACCAGAAGTCCGCACAGGAAAGACAGTTGCTATCGTAGGTTCCGGTCCATCCGGACTCTGCGTGGCAGAATACTTAAACCGCCGTGGCCATTCTGTAACTGTTTACGAGCGTTCCGACCGTGTTGGTGGACTGCTCATGTACGGAATTCCTAACATGAAGCTTGAAAAAACATATATTGAGAGAAAAGTAAAGCTCATGGAAAAAGAAGGCGTTGTATTCAAGACAGGCGTAAACGTTGGTGTAGACGTAAAAGCACAGGACTTAAAGAAACAGTATGATGCTGTTGTGCTTTGCTGTGGAGCCTCTAATCCAAGAGACATCAAAGCACCAGGCAGAAAGAGCAAAGGAATTTATTTTGCAGTAGATTACTTAAAGGCAGCAACAAAGAGCCTTTTAGATTCTAACTTCGCAGATAAAAAATACATTGATGCCAAAGATAAAAATGTCATGGTTATCGGTGGCGGTGACACAGGAAATGACTGTGTTGGAACATCCATCCGTTTAGGATGTAAGAGCCTCATTCAGTTAGAAATGATGCCAAAACTTCCAGATGAACGTCAGCCAAATAACCCATGGCCAGAATGGCCTAGAGTCTGCAAGACAGACTACGGTCAGGAAGAAGCTATCGCTGTATTTGGCAAAGACCCACGAGTATATCAGACAACCGTAAAAGAATTCATTGCCAATGAAAAAGGCGAAGTCTGCAAGGCAAAACTCGTAAAACTTGAAAGTAAATTCGACAAAAAAGCCGGAAGAAATATCATGGCAGAAGTCGCTGGCAGCGAGTATGAAGTACCTGTTGATTTGGTATTAATCGCAGCAGGATTCTTAGGAAGCCAGTCATATGTTACAAAAGCTTTTGGCTTAGATCTTACAGAACGCACGAATGTAAAGACAGTAGAAGGACATTTCAAGACAAATGTAGATAAAGTCTTTACTGCAGGTGATATGCATCGAGGACAGTCACTTGTTGTATGGGCAATCAGGGAAGGTCGCGATTGCGCAAGAGAAGTTGATAAAGCCCTGATGGGATACTCAAATCTGTAACTTCTGGTTTGCCGCAGGCAAAGAGACGCTCGCAGTAAATAAAAGAACCTATATTTGTGACTTTAGTCGCTGCGGTTTGAATACTCGCTTATACACGCTCGTATCCAAACCTTGCTCCGAGGCCACAAATATAGGTTCTTTTATTTACTGTGAGCTGTCTTTGGCTGCTGAAGTAAAGTCAGAATTTATGTTTTAAAAGATTTGGGGATTTTTTAGAAGTTTGTGGCTTGCTGAGGAATCAAACTTGAAAGGACTGACATTCAAACTGTTATCATTGTGTTACAATAATAAACTAAGTTTCAAACACGCTCTAATACATATGCAAATCAATCTTGTTCCACTACAGCATTTCTCATGCTAATCTCAATAAAATATGGCTAAAATTCAGTGCTTTTCACATCTATTTTCGTATCAGTCCACTAAAATTTAATTGCCTGGTATTTTTATATTCTCCGTATTCTTCCCCAAATCTTTTAATTGATTTGCCGGATTAGAAATAGACAGCCGTATTTCATCCAGAATTATCAGATGTAGATAACTCTCTTATATACGGAATAACAGGAGGTGTGCCACATTATATCAATAAACTGGATGTAAACAAAAATGTGGATGAAGCATTATTAGATAATTTATTTCTGCAAAAAATGTATAGTTGAAATTTTCCACAAGTTACAATCCACATCTTCTAAAAAGCATTTTTCAAACACGTTTTACCATTTTAAAAACATTCTCTGAGGGCGTCTCTTTGCCTGCGGTAACTCAAATTTACAAAAAATTTGGTGTTTTTTTCTATTATGAAAGTGAGAAAAAAGTGCTATAATCCCCTATGGCAGAATATATTCTGTAATAAAACGGAATAAAATAGTTATTTTTATGGAAGAATGTTTCTTAGAGAAAAGGCGATTTTACACCTTCATCGAAGGGGCATCCGATTGATTGAGCAAGAGATTGGAGTGACAGAAATGAATTTGACAGAAAAAGAATTTGTAAAGTTTTTAAGCAAGTTTGATGAACATCCATTTGATGTGAAAATTGGAGATGAGGTAAGCCATATAGGTAAGGGAGAGTCGGAATTTACAGTAATTTTTCATAAGATTCCGTCGATGAAAGAACTATTAACGAGTACATCAATTGCGCTTGGCGAAGCTTACATGGATGGAAAGCTTGAAATAGAAGGTGACCTGTACCATGCTTTGAATATGTTTTTAGGACAGATGGGTAAGTTTTCTACGGATAAAAAAGCGTTGAAGAAATTGATTTTTTCTTCACTTACGAAAAAGAACCAGCAGAAGGAAGTTTCCTCTCATTATGATATAGGAAATGATTTCTACAAAATGTGGCTTGATGAAACGATGAGCTATTCCTGTGGATACTTTAAGCATCCTGAGGACACTTTGTATCAGGCACAGGTACAGAAGGTAGAAAGAATTCTGGAAAAATTATATTTGAAAGAGGGGATGACACTCTGTGATATAGGCTGCGGATGGGGGTATTTACTGATTGAAGCGGCGAAAAAGTACGGAATTAAAGGTGTAGGAATTACTTTAAGTAAAGAACAAAAGAAGAAATTTGAGGAGCGGATTAAGGAAAATCATCTGGAAGATCAGTTGGAAGTTCGTCTGATGGATTACAGAGATTTGCCGGAATCTGGATTTAAGTTTGACCGAGTTGTCAGTGTCGGAATGCTTGAACATGTTGGAAGAGATAACTATGAATTGTTCATGAAGTCTGTAAAAAGTATTATGAATCCAGGCGGACTTTTCCTGCTTCATTATATAAGTGCATTGCAGGAACATCCGGGAGATGCCTGGGTAAAGAAATATATTTTCCCAGGTGGAGTTGTCCCATCACTACGTGAGATTATCAACATTGCAGGTGACTATCAATTCTATACATTGGATGTGGAGAGTCTTAGAAGACATTATAATAAAACATTACTCTGTTGGAACGCAAACTTCCAGAAACATAAAGATGAAGTAAGAGAAATGTTTGGCGAAAGATTCGTCCGTATGTGGGAATTATATCTTTGTGCTTGCGCCGCCACATTCATGAATGGTATCATTGATTTGCATCAAATATTATTTACGAATGGGGTAAATAACGATTTGCCGATGACAAGATGGTATTAATTTAGCTATATCAGATGTGAAATGATTCCCATCTCGCAGCAAGAATGCCGGGGCATTCTTGATTTTGAATCCGTAGAATTAATTATTAAGACTGCTCTGATTAATAAAGTACGCAGTCTATTTTGTATATGGAAAGTCGCGGTTGATTACGAGAAATTATCCATTCGAATCATTGGGTAAAAGAATCTGATGCAATAATAGATAAAATAATAAACGTAAGAAAATGAAGAGAGGAATTAAGGAAATGAATATTATATTAGCATCTGGTTCGCCAAGAAGAAAAGAATTACTGGCACAGGCTGGATTTGACTTTGAAGTAGAAGTAAGCAACGCTGACGAGAATGTGGCAGAGGAATCTCCGACAGAAATAGTCGAGGAACTTGCCGCAAGAAAGGCAGAAGCTGTCGTTAATCTTCATAATAAAAAAGAAGACAACTGCCTTGTAATCGGTGCTGATACTATTGTAGTGCTTGACGGGAAAATTCTTGGAAAGCCATCCGACGAAGCAGATGCTAGAGCGATGCTCGCCTCTTTATCCGGTCGGACACATCAGGTGTATACAGGAGTAGCGTTGTTTTCAGTAAAAGAAGGTATCATAGAAAAAAAGACAACCTTCCACGAATGTACCGATGTGACAATGGTTTCCATGACAGAAAAAGAAATCGCAGATTATGTAGCATCTGGCGATCCGATGGATAAAGCCGGAGCATATGGTATTCAAGGTCTGGCAGCGATATTTATCTCCGAAATAAAGGGAGATTACTACAATGTCGTGGGATTGCCAATCAGCAGAGTATACCATGAAATTGAACAATTCTGATTTGCCGCAGGAAAAGAGACGCTCGCAGGAAATAAAAGAACCTATATTTGTGACTTTAGTCGCTGCGGTTTGAATACTCGCTTATACACGCTCGTATCCAAACCTTGCTCCGAGGCCACAAATATAGGTTCTTTTATTTCCTGCGAGCTGTCTTTGGCTGCTGAAGTAAAGTCAGAATTTATGTTTTAAAAAATTTGGGGATTCTTTAGAAGTTTGTGGCTTGCTGAGGAATCAAACTTGAAAGGACTGACATTCAAACTGTTATCATTGTGTTACAATAATAAACTAAGTTTCAAACACGCTCTAATACATATGCAAATCAATCTTGTTCCACTACAGCATTTCTCATGCTAATCTCAATAAAATATGGCTAAAATTCAGTGCTTTTCACATCTATTTTCGTATCAGTCCACTAAAATTTAATTGCCTGGTATTTTTATATTCTCTGTCCTCTTCCCCAAATCTTTTAATTGATTTGCCGGATTAGAAATAGACAGCTGCCGTAGATATTCTATCGGATTGCTCAAAAAATATGGAAAAGAAGCCCTAAAAAATTTATTGAATTTTGTGACTTTGTGCTGCGGAATTTTGACCATAGAAACTTCGCATTCGTTTCTGCGAAGTTCCTGTTTTATTGGGCAAAATGGAGCGTTTAGCACAACGGAACAAAATCAATAAATTTTTTAGGGCTTCTTCTTGTTAATCTTCTGGCAATCCGAGTGTTTGTTCTCCTATAGAGGCGTCTCTTTGCCTGCGGCAAATCAGAAGTTATTTAATGCATCTGCATCCGCAACGATTGTCACATCATTATGAAGCTGCAGAATAGAAGCTGGAACTGCTGGAGTGATTTCTCCATGAACAGCATTGTATAAAGCATCTGCCTTATCTTTTCCGCTTACGATAACAAGAATTTTTCTGGCCTGCATAATATTCTTAATTCCAAGAGAATATGCCTGACGAGGAACGTCTGCTTCAGAGGCAAAGAAACGTTTATTAGCTTCGATTGTACTTTCTGTAAGATCTACACAGTGCGTTTCTTTCTTAAATACTGTACCTGGTTCATTAAAACCAATATGTCCGTTTCTTCCGATTCCAAGAAGCTGTAAGTCAATACCACCCTGTTTAATAATGTTTGCATTGTACTCTGCACAAGCTTTTTCTGGGTCAGTTGCAAGTCCATCTGGAACGAAAGTACGATTTTTATCAATATTTACATGATCAAATAAATGTGTGTTCATGAAGTAGCGGTAACTCTGTGGATCTTCCGGGCTTAATCCTTTATATTCATCAAGATTGATACTTGTTACTTCAGAAAAATCAAGATCATTTTTATTGTACCATTCGATTAACTGTTTGTAAGTTCCTACTGGAGAAGAACCAGTAGCTAAACCAAGAACACAGTCTGGTTTCATAATAATCTGTGCGGAAATAATGTTTGCAGCTTTTCTACTCATATCGTTATAATCGGTTGCTTTGTAAATTCTCATAATATATACCTCACTTTTATATTTTATTCTGCCTGTCAGTGATCATTTTAAAGTACATAGTACAAAAGAAATGTTTACTGGCATCTTATCTATTTATTCAGATATAAGAAAACAAAAACCGTAATCGCTTCTTTACCATAAATTACTTTTGTTTTTGTCTCTTCGTGCCTTTAGTATACCCGGAAAAAAGTAAAAATCAATAGAATAGAAGGATACGGGAGCTACTTTCAGATTTTGTTGAAAAGAGACACAAAAAAGACGTTTAATTTAAAAGTACTTTCAAAAGAAAGAAAAAAATTGAAAATGATTTCAAAAAGGCTTATACTATTCAATGATTCGTCTGTTCTTAATCAATTAAATAGTAATAATTTATCAATGGAGGAAAAATGATGAGCATAAATGAAAAAATCGAAAATTTAAAAGGAAAGTTAATCGTATCCTGTCAGGCACTTCCAAGCGAGCCGTTACATTCCCCTTTTATTATGGGAAGAATGGCATTAGCCGCAAAGATTGGTGGAGCCAGTGGAATCCGTGCGAATACCAAGGAAGATATTGCGGAGATTCAGACACAGGTAGATCTTCCAATTATCGGTATCGTGAAGAGAGATTACGAGGATAGTGAGATTTACATCACACCTACCATGAAGGAAATCGATGAATTAATGGAAGTAAAACCGGAGATTATAGCAATGGATGCAACCATTTCTACAAGACCAGAAGAAAAGACTTTGGATGAATTTTTCCATAAGGTAAAGAAAAAATATCCAGAACAGCTTTTTATGGCAGATTGTTCTACTATAGAAGAAGCGCTTCACGCAGATGAACTGGGCTTTGATTTTATTGGAACAACAATGGTCGGATATACGAAACAGAGTGAAGGAGATAAGATCGAAGAAAATGATTTTGAAATTTTAAGAGAAATTGTTTCTAAAGTAAATCACAAAGTAATTGCAGAAGGAAATATTAATACGCCAGAAAAAGCCAGAAGAGTACTGGAACTGGGTGCATACAGTGTTGTCGTTGGTTCGATTATCACAAGACCACAGCTTATCACAAAATCTTTTGTAGAAGCGATTGAAAAGTAAGAGATGGAATATTATATTAAGTCGGTTATTCCGGTCATAGAATCAAACTATAATAAGTTCACAATGGTAGAAAAGACAATTGCAGATTTTTTTATAAATAATCAAAAGAAAATCAATTTTTCTGCAAAGTCGGTGGCAACAAAGCTTTTTGTTTCAGAAGCTTCCCTGTCACGATTTGCCCAGAAGTGTGGATATCGGGGCTATAGAGAATTTATTTACCAGTATGAAGAAAGCTTTGTCGAAAAGAAAGAATCTATGACAGGCAATACATTGATGATTTTGAATGCTTATCAGGAATTATTAAATCGCTCGTACAGTCTTGTGGATGAAAAACAAATCGAAAGAATTGGAAGTTATCTAAATGCAACTAAGAAAGTAATTGTATGTGGAAAGGGAAGTTCTGGTCTTGCGGCAAGAGAAATGGAAATCCGTTTTATGCGTATCGGTGTAGATGTAGATTCAATTACAGATACAGATTTAATGCGTATGCAGGCAGTATTTCAAAATGAAAACAGTCTTGTATTCGGATTCAGTATCGGCGGTCAGAAAGAAGAAGTCATTTTCCTGTTAAAAGAGGCAAAAAAGCGAGGGGCGAAAACTGTTTTATTTACTGCGAATAATAGAGACGATTATAAAGAATTCTGTACAGAAGTCTTGCTGATTCCCTCTTTGCGTCATTTGAATCATGGAAATGTAATCTCGCCTCAGTTTCCGATTCTTATCATGATTGATATCATTTACTCTTATTATGTAGAACAGGATAAGACGAAGAAAAAGATATTACATGACCGGACAGTGCAAGCTTTAGAGGAGACCTACACAGAAAAGGCAGAATAAGTAATAGAAAACAGATGCTTTTTTCAATATGTTATTTGTTTGGTAATGAGAAGGTTTAAAAGAATCAGAGTGTATATGAAAAATATGTCTTGATAAGGGTAAGCAATGAAAATTATAGAAGTGGAAATATAGATTGATAAAAATAAATAGAACTTGTAGTTTCCGGATAGATATAGATATTAAATGCAAAAGAATATATATTGAAAAAAATAGATAGCAGAGAAAGAGAGAGATAATATAACAATGATAATTGATAATGTAAAAATCTATACTGAAGCAGGTACTTTTGTTTCAGGCGGAATTATTACACAGGGAGATAAAATCACAGAAATCTATACCGAAGCAGAAAAAGAAAATATATTCAAAAAAATGAATATGGAAACCGAACATACCGCAGCTCAATGTTCGGTACAAGATTATTCTGCCAAGAATGATATAGACAATGTATTAGACGGAAAGGGTGCTTATGCAATTCCTGGTCTTATTGATCTGCATTTTCATGGCTGTGTGGGAGATGATTTTTGCGACGGGGATAAAGAAGCGATTCGCCGTATAGCAGAATACGAGGTAAGTGTCGGTGTAACAGCGATTGCCCCTGCAACAATGACTCTGCCAGTAGCAGAACTTGAAAATATTTTAAAAACAGTGGCTGCTTATAAAAAAGAATATGAAGAGAATCCTTCTTGTATCGGTGAGAAAATGAAAGACGAAGATGAACAAGCACAAAATATGGAAGCAAAACAGCAGAATATAACAGATGAAGCTTGTGACGCTTTAAAGGCCACTGTAGTTTCGGCAAAGGTAAAAAATAAAAAGAGAGCAGATTTTGTTGGAATCAATATGGAAGGTCCGTTTATCAGCCCTGTGAAAAAAGGTGCACAGGACGAACGTAACATTATTCCATGTAATGAAAAGATTGCTCAGAAATTTTTAGATGCTTCTGATAATCTTGTAAAATTCATAGGAATTGCACCAGAAGAAAATGAAAATACAATTTCTTTCATTAAAAATATGAAAGATAAAGTCAATATTTCTTTAGCTCACACAAATGCCGATTACGAATCAGCAAAAGCAGCATTTGATGCCGGAGCCAATCATGCTGTACATTTATTTAATGCCATGCCTGCATTTACCCATAGAGAACCAGGTGTTGTTGGTGCAGTATCTGACAGTGAACATGTAATGGCAGAAATTATCTGTGATGGTGTACACATTCATCCATCAATGGTGCGTGCTGCATTTAAAATGATGGGTGCGGACCGAATGATATTTATCAGTGACAGCATGAGAGCAACCGGAATGCCAGACGGACAGTATACATTAGGCGGACTCGATGTAAAGGTAAGAGGCAACCGGGCAACTCTAGTTTCAGATGGTGCATTAGCGGGTTCCGTCACAAATCTTGCAGACTGCATGCGTACAGCTATAACAAAAATGGGGATTCCATTAGAAACAGCCATAGCTTGTGCCACAAAAAATCCGGCAATCAGCCTTGGAATCTATGATGAAAGAGGATCTATCAGCGTGGGGAAAAAAGCAGATATCTTCATCCTGGACAAAAACCTCACCCTAAAAACAGTAATTAAAGATGGGGTTACTATTTAATTCATTAAGAGACAGACGCCCAGGAAGAGAACCGATACCCTATATTTGTGACTTTAGTCGCTACGAGAAATCGTCTTCTATGAAAAGGCCGACATTAAAAGTTATTGATTTTGACTCAGTTGTACAAAACACAAAGTCGTCAAAATCAATAATTTTAATGTCGGCCTTTTCTAACATTTTACTACAGTCTCGTAGCTCCGAGGCCACAAATATAGGATATCGTATCTCTTCGCGGGCTGTCTTTGGCTAGATTTTGTTTGAATTAAATAGTTGATTGCGGGGATTTGGGGGAGAGGGTAGAAAATTTCTGCTTGCTCTGAAATTATTGTGAACAGATGCTTTGCATTTAAATTGAAGTTATAAAGGTTGAAAAGGGAAATTGAGGCTTACTTCTTGCTCCAATATAATATAGTCAAGTTAAATCATCCTCCCCTATTCCCATTCATTCTAGAGTAAGCAGAAGACATCAGCTTCTGTCCTCAAATCCCCGCCCCCCTGTTTGATTCATCTTCTCCAGCCACAGCACAGAAGCCATTGCCCCCAATAAGGCATATTTGTGGTCTCGGAGCAAGGTTTGGATGCGAGCGCATAAGCGAACATTCAAACCGCCGCGACTAAAATCACAAATATGCCTTATTGGGGGCAATGGCTTCGTCTGTAGTTCGCTTAATGAATTAAATAGTAAATTGACATATTTTTTGAAAGCGGTTATGATATATTATGTCTGCCTTATAGGGCAAAGAATGAAGTGGAGGAGTTTATGTATCAGTTTTTTATACAGCCTGATAGTATTAAAGAAGAGGAGATTTGGATTGCAGACCCGCAGGATGTAAATCACATTCGTAATGTTCTCCGTATGAAAAAGGGAGAAAAAGTTTCTCTTTGTTGCGAAGCAAAGGGAAAGGAGTACATTTGTAGTATAGAAGAGATAGAATCAGATATCGTCAAGGCGGCAATTATTGATATTAACGGAGAGTCGAGAGAACTGCCGGTAAAGATTACGCTTTTTCAAGGACTTCCAAAGAGTGACAAGATGGAACTTATCATTCAAAAAGCGGTAGAACTCGGGGCGGCAGAGATTGTGCCGATGGCAACAAAAAGAGCGGTTGTAAAGCTTGATGCGAAGAAGGCAGCAAAGAAAGTACAGCGATGGAATGAGATTGCAAAAAGTGCGGCTAAGCAGTCAAAGAGAGGTCTGATTCCAGAAGTAAAGCCCGTAATGTCTTTTAAAGAAGCTGTGGAATATGGAAAGAGTATGGATATGCTACTCATTCCGTATGAGGATGCCAAGGGAATCGCACATTCCAGAGAAGTGGTAGAAACAGTAAAGGATAAAAAGAGTCTGGGAATTTATATCGGACCGGAAGGTGGTTTTCCGGAAGAAGAGGTTTCTTTTGCGATGAAAGCAGGAGCAGAACCGGTTACACTTGGGCACCGCATTTTGCGGACGGAAACGGCGGGAATGACATTACTTTCTATATTAATGTTTATGTTAGAAGAAGATTGATTTGGTGTAGATAGTAGAAATTTAATTGATAAAAAGTCAAACAGAGGATACTCTGTTTGACGATAGAATTTTAACAGGAGGACAAAATGGCAGGTTCATCATTTGGGACATTGTTTTGTATGACAACATGGGGAGAAACACACGGAAAAGGTGTGGGTGTTGTAGTGGACGGTTGTCCGGCAGGCCTTTCTCTTTGTGAGGAGGATATACAGAAGTATTTGAATAGAAGAAAGCCGGGACAGTCAAAGTACACAACAAAGCGAAAAGAAGATGATAAGGTGGAGATTTTATCGGGAGTTTTTGAGGGAAAGACAACAGGAACTCCAATTTCTATGGCGGTATTTAATAAAGACCAGCATTCAAAAGATTACTCTGCAATCAAGGATATTTACCGTCCGGGCCATGCAGATTATACATTTGATAAGAAGTATGGTTTCCGTGATTATCGCGGTGGCGGCCGTTCTTCAGGAAGAGAGACAACAGCAAGAGTAGCAGCAGGTGCAGTAGCAGCAAAAGTATTAAAAGAACTTGGCATTGAAGTATTTGCTTATACAAAAGCAATTGGGCCAGTTCAAATTGATGAAAATAGATTTTCAAAAGAAGAACGAGATAAGAACGCATTATATATGCCGGATGCACAGGCAGCAGCACAGGCGGAAGAGTATCTTCAGGAGAAAATGAAAGAGTTAGATTCCTGTGGTGGCATTGTGGAATGTGTAATTACAGGAATGCCCGTCGGTGTTGGTGAGCCGGTATTTGATAAATTAAGTGCGAATCTTGGAAAAGCAATTTTATCTATCGGAGCAGTAAAAGGCTTCGAAATCGGAGATGGATTTGCGGCGGCAGCAAGTGCTGGTTCTGAGAATAATGATGATTTTTATAATGATAATGGTACGGTGAAAAAGAAAACGAATCATGCAGGTGGTGTGCTTGGTGGAATGAGCGATGGTTCAGTAATTACATTTCGTGCAGCATTTAAGCCAACTCCATCGATTGCACAGCCACAGCAGACAGTAAATAGAGATGGCAAAGATACAGAAATTGTAATTCACGGAAGACATGACCCGATTATTGTGCCAAGAGCAGTCGTTGTTGTAGAGACAATGGCAGCGGTAACTGTTCTTGATCTGCTGCTTCAGAATATGGGGAGCCGCTTAGATAGCGTAAAAAACTTCTACGAAAATGAGAAAAAATAAGGATAGAGGTTGTACATTTGCTTTGTTTATGATAAAATTAAATTTATGTGTAAAGTTAAGGAGAGTATATGTATAAGTTATTAACGAAAGATGGCATGGCCAAACGAGGAGAGTTTGAGACAGTCCATGGTACGATACAGACTCCTGTTTTTATGAATGTAGGAACAGTAGGAGCAATCAAAGGTGCTGTAAGCACGGATGACCTTCGTACAATCGGAACGCAGGTGGAGCTGTCTAATACCTATCATCTTCATGTAAGAACAGGTGATAAACTAATCAAACAGTTTGGCGGGCTTCATAAATTTATGGGATGGGATAAACCAATCCTTACCGATTCTGGCGGATTTCAGGTGTTTTCTCTGTCAGGTCTTCGAAAGATAAAGGAAGAAGGCGTATATTTCCAGTCACATATTGATGGACATCATATTTTTATGGGACCGGAAGAAAGTATGCAGATTCAGTCTAATCTTGGTTCTACGATTGCGATGGCATTTGATGAATGTCCTTCAAGTCGGGCAGACAGAACCTACATTCAGAATTCTGTTGACAGAACAACAAGATGGTTAGAACGCTGTAAAAAAAAGATGCAGGAATTAAACAGCCTGCCAGATACCGTAAATCCACACCAGATGTTATTTGGTATTAATCAGGGTGGTGTTTTTGCGGATATCCGTATCGAGCACGCTAAAAGAATCAGTGAGCTTGATTTAGATGGTTATGCAGTTGGCGGACTTGCAGTAGGAGAGACACATGATGAGATGTACTATATCCTTGATGAAGTTGTTCCGTATCTGCCGGAAAATAAACCAACTTACCTTATGGGTGTAGGAACCCCAGCAAATATTATTGAGGCAGTTGACAGAGGAATCGACTTCTTTGACTGTGTATATCCTTCCAGAAATGGAAGACACGGACATGTGTATACGCATCATGGAAAGTTAAATCTTTTTAATAAGAAGTTTGAATTAGACCCCCGCCCAATCGAGGAAGGATGCCAGTGTCCGTCATGTCGGACATACAGCAGAGCCTATATCAGACACCTGCTCAAGGCAAAAGAGATGCTTGGAATGCGTCTTTGTGTTCTTCATAACCTGTATTTCTATAATCATTTAATGGAAGAAATACGTGGAGCAATTGATGAACACCGCTACAAAGAGTTCAAAAAAACCACATTAGAAGGTTTTTTGACACCGGAAGAAGAATACCGGTAATATATTATATAGAAGAATAACGGAGGTAAGGACATGTTATTAGCACAGAGTGCGAGCGCAAGCTCATCTATTACAATGATCATTGCATATGTCATTCTTTTTGGAGCGATTATCTACTTTATGACAATCCGTCCACAGAAGAAGCAGCAGAAAGCAGCAGACGAGATGCATGCAGGAATGCAGGCTGGAGACAGCGTATTGACTACAAGCGGATTCTATGGCGTAATCATCGACATCATGGATGACACTGTAATCGTAGAATTTGGTAACAACCGTAACTGCAGAATCCCAATGCAGAAAGATGCTATTGCAGCAGTGGAGAAGCCAAATCTTACAAAGACAGAAGAAGAGTAGTTTCGGTTAGCGGGACAGACGAAAAATGAAAAAGCAGATATCCTATATTTGTGACTCTATCACTGCGGGTTGAATGTTCGCCTCCGGGTTCACATTCAATCCTCGCTAAGGCCACAAATATAGGATATCTGTTTTTTGCTAAATTGAAAGTACTCTCCAGTTTAACAAAGACAGAAATTAAGAGACCGCCAATATATAAAAAATGCGCCTTAGAGCAAGCTCTTAATGCGGACGAGCATTAAGAGCGCAGTGATACGAAGCATTTTTTATATATTGGCGGTCTCTTAATTTCGTCTCGCTTGTTCTAAACAGAGAACCCTTTTCATAGGCTATAAAAAAGCCTTTGGTGCAGCCTATGGATGGAATTTCGTATAAAAAATGGATGGAGCGTGCAGCAGGCCTGTTTCTTTCTGCATTAATTGCAGTATTACTCACAATGCTATTTTTAGCAGTGTTTGCATTTGCCATGTTGAAAGGTAATCTTTCCGCTTCCGTAGAAAAAATTGGTTTAATTGTTATGAGTGTGATGGCTTGTTTTGTCGGGGGATTTTTGTGTGGGAAAAAGAATATGAAAAAACGGTATTTATGGGGGCTTGGCGTAGGTGTTTTATATTGCTTGTTTTTTGGAGTAATACGCGTCGGGATGGGGCAGGCATTTGTGACAGATACGACAGCATTTTTTACAATGATGCTTTATTGTGCGGCAGGAGGAATGCTTGGAGGAATGTTAAGCTAAAAAGTTCTTTTCTTACGGGAGGGTTTGTGTTATAATAACCTACAAAGTGTCATCTTAGATGCTTTACATACTAGATCATGAAGTGAGGAGGCGTTATTAATGAAACGTGTAAAGACACTGACCGGAAACAAAACTTACGGTACTACAATGTGTAAAGGTGGATGTGGCGAGTGCCAGACATCCTGCCAGTCTGCCTGCAAGACATCTTGTACAGTAGGTAACCAGACTTGCGAGAGTAATAAATAATTAGAGAGCACAACAGGAAGAATGCTTCCTGATATATGCTTGAAGTAGGGTGAACTGTCTTTTTTGTCAGTTCACCTTATCTCTTGTATGGAAAAGTATGTTTGCAGAGATTACTTTATTGTAAGTTGAAAATATTGTATACAGGAATGTTCTGTATTATATATCTATTTTAAAGTTAGCAGGACATATCTTCAAATTAAAAATATATTTTAGAAAATTAAGTATAAAAACTATAAAAGAAATAGAAAGGGATATTTAACGTGATTCACCAGTATAAAAATAATGGATATAATATTGTCATGGATGTGTGCAGTGGTGCCATTCATGTTGTTGATGATGTGACTTATGATGTCATTGCTTTATATGAAGAAAAAAGCTTAGAAGAAATAGAAAATGAACTTTCTTACAGCAAGGAAGATATTGAGGAAGCATATAAAGAGGTAACTTCTTTAAAAGAAGAGGGACTTTTATTTACAGAAGATATTTACGAAGATTATATTAAAGAGGTAAAGAGCAGAAAGACAGTAGTAAAGGCACTTTGCCTGCATATTGCACATGATTGTAATCTTGCCTGCCGCTACTGTTTTGCAGAAGAAGGAGAGTATAAAGGACACCGTGAACTTATGAGTGCAAAGGTTGGAAAGGCTGCCCTTGATTTCCTTGTAGCCAATTCTGGAAACCGTCATAATCTTGAAGTTGACTTCTTTGGCGGTGAGCCAACAATGAACTTCGGTGTTGTAAAGGAAGTTGTAGAATATGGACGTTCTCTTGAAGAAAAACATAACAAACATTTCCGTTTCACTTTGACAACCAATGGTGTGCTGTTAAATGACGAGATTATGGAATTTGCCAATAAAGAAATGGACAACGTTGTTTTAAGTGTCGATGGACGTAAAGAAATCCATGATTACATGCGTCCTACAAGAAATGGTAAGCCAAGCTATGACCTTATCATGCCGAAGTTTATTCGTTTTGCAGAGTCCAGACATCAGCAGAAATACTATGTAAGAGGAACATTTACCAATAGAAATCTTGATTTCTCCAAAGATGTTCTTCATCTTGCAGACTTAGGATTTGAACAGATTTCCATGGAACCAGTTGTTGGACAGCCAGAAGAGCCATACGCAATTCAGGAAAAAGACCTTCCACAGATTTTTGATGAGTATGACAGACTTGCAAAAGAAATGATTAAGAGAGAAAAAGCAGGAAAAGGCTTTAATTTCTTCCACTTTATGATTGACCTTACAGGTGGTCCATGTGTAGCAAAAAGACTTTCCGGCTGTGGAAGCGGAACAGAGTATTTAGCAGTAACACCATGGGGAGATTTATATCCTTGCCACCAGTTTGTAGGAGAAGAGAAATTCCTTCTTGGTAACGTTTTTGATGGAATCAAGCGTACCGATATTTGTGACGAATTCCGTTCCTGCAACGTATACACAAAGAAAAAATGTAAAGACTGTTTTGCGAGATTCTACTGTAGCGGCGGCTGTCCTGCAAACTCTTATAATTTCCATGGAACAATTGATGATTCTTATGATTTAAGTTGCGATATGGAGCGTAAGAGAGTAGAATGCGCAATTATGATTAAGGCTGCATTAGCAGATACAGAAGGCGAAGAAGAATAGATGGAAAAGTGGTTTATCGCTTCAAAAAGAGCAGATTTTAATAAAATTGGTGAGATATTTCATATCAGCCCGGTAACGGCGCGTCTGATGAGAAATAGGAGCTTAACAACAGTTAAGGAAATGCAGCGTTATCTTTATGGCTCTCTGTCTGATTTATATGATTCTCATCTTTTGAAAGATGCCGATAAGGGAGCGGAAATCATAAAAGAGAAGATAGAAACAGGCAAAAAAATTCGGATTATTTCGGATTATGATGTAGATGGTGTTTCATCAAACTATATTTTATATCAGGGATTAAAACGCTGTGGTGCGGATGTTGATTATAAGATTCCTGACCGTGTGGAAGACGGTTATGGAATTAATGAACATCTGATAGAAAAGGCAGCAGGGGACGGAATTGATACGATTATCACCTGTGACAATGGAATTGCGGCAGCAGAACAGATTGCTTATGGAAATTCTTTAGGACTCACCCTGATTGTGACAGATCATCATGATATTCCGTTTCAAAGGCAAGAAGATGGAAGTATTTCTTATAATTTGCCGTCAGCCGCTGCCGTTATTAATCCGAAGCAAAAAGATTGTCCGTATCCATTTGAAAATATATGCGGAGCGGTTGTTGTCTACAAGTTTATTCAGGTGCTTTATGATTTGTTTGGAATTGACCGTAGAGAAAGTGAAGCATTTCTTGAGATTGCGGCGATGGCAACAGTCTGTGACGTTATGCCATTGTGTGATGAGAACCGTATTATCGTAAAGGAAGGCCTGCGACGGATACAGCATACGAATATTACCGGGCTGCAAGCTTTAATTGAGGCAAATCATCTTGAAGAAAAAAAGATATCTTCTTATCACTTTGGATTTATTCTCGGTCCGTGTATTAATGCTTCCGGTCGTTTGACCTCTGCAAAAGATGCGTTAGAACTTCTTCTATGCGAAGATAAAGAACTTTGCAGGCAGAAAGCAGAAGCACTCACACAGCTAAATACAGAGCGAAAAGAAATGACAGCTAACGGGGTAAAAGCTGCAAAAGAATATCTCGAAAGCACCGGACATGCAAACGATAAGGTACTTGTTGTATATCTTCCAAACTGTCACGAAAGTATCGCCGGAATTATTGCCGGAAGAATGAAAGAACATTACCATAAGCCAGTATTTGTCATCACAAGAACAAAAGAAGGATTAAAAGGCTCTGGCCGTTCTATCGAAGCCTATCATATGTATAAGGAAATGAACAAAATCAAGGAATGTTTCGATAAATTCGGTGGGCACCCGATGGCAGCAGGATTTTCTATGCAGGAAGACCGCTTAGAAGAATTCCGGGAAAAATTAAATGCCAACGCAACCCTTACCGAAGATGATTTCGCAGAAAAAGTTCACATTGATGTAGCCTTGCCGATATCTTATTTATCCGAAAGTCTCATCAATGAATTTGAATTACTAGAACCATTTGGAAATGAAAACACAAAACCGCTCTTTGCACAAAAAGACCTTTACATAAAAGGAATGCGGGTACTCGGAACAACAGGCAGATGTTTAAAACTCTTCCTGTCGGATGCCAATGGAACAAGCATAGATGCCATGTATTTTGGAGAATCCGATGTATTTTTAGAAGAACTCATCTCTTTTTGTGGAAAAGAAGAGGCACAGAGAATTCAAAAAGGCCTGTCACATCATATATGGATGGATGTGACTTATTATCCACAGGTAAATGAATGGCGAGGGCAGAAGAATATCCAAATCGTCATCCAGAATTATCGTTTTAAAAATTTATGAGATAAATTTTTTAGTGCTTCTTTCGCATATTTTTTCGTCTGTTTAGATTCCCAATTAATAAAAAACTATCCTAATTTGACAAATAAGGCGAGAATCAATAGAATAATATGAGGATGAAAAGAGAGATACATCAAAATCGCTATGAATTAAGAGATAGATAAGGAGAAAATATGGAACAGGAGAAAAAACAGCCAGATGTCAGATTGATAGGATTAGATTTAGATGGAACAACGCTCACTTCAGATAAGGTGTTAACTCCACATACAAAGGAAGTACTTGAGAAATGTCTTGCGGAAGGGATTCAGGTTTTACCGGCAACAGGAAGAGTAAAATCGGGTATTCCAGAATATTTAACACAGATTGAAGGAATGAGATATGTTATTTTATCCAATGGTGCAAGTGTATTAGATTTAAAAGAGGATAAAGTTCTTTATCAGAATTGTATTCCGTGGGAGAGAGCATTGGAGTTATTCGATGTGTTAGAAACATATGATACATTTTATGATATTTATGCATTAGGAGCTGGCTGGTGTGAGGCTCGCTTTTATGATAATGTAGAAAACTATGGAATTGAGAAACATATCGAGAAGCTGGTTCGTACATCACGCAATCGTATTGATGATTTAAGAGAGTGGATGAAAGAAAATAAAGCTCCAGTGGAGAAGATAAATATGTTCTTTGCAAAGGAAGAAGACAGACAGAGAGCTTTCCGTGAACTTGGAAAGATAGAAGATTTGGCGGTTACCTGTTCTCTTGGTAATAATCTTGAGATTAATGGGGCAACTTGTAATAAAGGAGATGCGATGCTCAATCTTGGAAAAATTCTTGATATTCCGATAGAAAGTATTATGGCGTGCGGCGATGGCAATAACGATTTTGAGATGGTTAAGATGGCTGGTGTCGGTGTTGCTATGAAAAACGGAGAAGAGTCTTTGAAAGAGGTTGCAGATTTTGTGACAAAGACAAATGATGAGGAGGGCGTAGCATACGCTATCGAGCATTTTTGTAATGTGTAAGTAGAAATAAACGTTTTTCTGTTGTTTTTTACATAAAAAATCTGTTATAATTAATCATAAGAAGAAAAAGCGCGAAGATAAAAGTCTGTGCTTAATAGTTTTATGCCTGATTTGGGGGCAGAAAGGGTGGACAAAGTGAAAAAACTTGAAGATTATGTCATTAATATTCCAGATTTCCCAAAGCCGGGAATTATTTTCAGAGATATTACCTCTATTTTACGTGATCCGGAGGGACTGAAACTTAGCGTACATGAATTGATGCATTGCTTAGAGGGAACAGAGTTTGACGTAGTTGTTGGAGCGGAATCCCGTGGATTTTTATTTGGTATGCCTCTTGCTTACAATAAAAGCAAGGGATTTGTTCCTGTCCGTAAGAAAGGAAAGCTGCCAAGAGAGACTGTAAGCAAAGAATATGCTTTAGAGTATGGAACAGCAGAGATTGAAATCCATAAAGAGGACATTCGTCCGGGACAAAGAATCGTATTTGTGGATGACCTTTTAGCAACTGGTGGAACAGCAAAGGCTGCGATTGATCTGATCGAAGAACTTGGTGGCGTTGTCGTAAAGGTTCTGTTTGTTATGGAACTTGAGGGATTGCATGGCCGTGATGTATTAAAAGGCTATGATGTAGAGTCTGTTATTACTTATCCTGGAAAGTAATTTTGAAGGAAAAGAAACTGTGTGGATGGAATTTTTCGGAAACACAGTTTTTCTTTGTGTAAAAATTGTTCTGTAGTTATAAATTTGAATTTTCATTTGCAATTTCTTTCTTTAAATCCTGCATTTTGCTTTACAAAAAGAAGAAAATGGAGTATTATGAAATATACTTAATTTTACAGAATAGGTGGAAGAATAGAGTGGAACATTTAAATTTATTACAGAGAATAGAGAAGAAGTCTTCCGAGTTCAGTAAAGGACAGAGAAGACTGGCTCAGTATATTACAGAGAACTATGATATTGCGGCATATCTTACCGCTTCAAAGCTTGGAAAGGAAGCAGGAGTCAGTGAGTCTACAGTGGTTCGTTTTGCTTATCAGCTTGATTACGAGGGATATCCAGAGCTACAGAAGGCAATTCAGGTTATTGTAAAGACAAATTCAAACTCCATTCAGAGAATGTCCCTTTCCTCAAAAAGATATCAGGAAAAAGGTGTATTAAAGAGTATTTTGTATACAGATTCAGAGAGGCTTCGCGATACGATTCAGAGCGGTGTAGATGAGGAAGAATTTAACAGATCCGTTATGCTTATCAATGACGCAAGAAGATTATATATTTTAGGTGCGAGAAGTGCAGCCTATCTTGCCGGTCTGATGGGATATTATTTTAAGATGATGTTTGACAATGTAATTATCGTAGATGCCAACAGCACGTCCGAGACATTAGAGCAGATTTACGATATCAGTGATAAGGATGTTATGATGGGAATTACTTTTCCAAGATATTCAAAGAGAACCATCTGTGCGCTTCAGTATGCGAAGAATCATGGAGCGAAGACAATCGCACTTACCGACAATATGCAGTCTCCAATTGTAGAGTATGCAGATTGTAAATTAATTGCAAAGAGTGATGTAATGACAATCGTGGATTCTTTAGTATGTCCGTTAAGTGTGGTGAATGCGATGGTTACAGCGATTGCATTGCTTCGTAAGGATGATGTAGAGAAGCGTCTTATGGCACTTGAAGAACTCTGGAACGAGTATGATGTTTATAACAGGAGTTTACTATAATGAACAAAGTAATTATTGTAGGCGGAGGGGCAGCCGGTATGATGGCTGCCATTTCTGCGTCTAAAGAGGGGAAAAAGGCCTGCATTCTTGAAAAGAACGAAAAACTTGGCAAGAAGCTTTTTATTACGGGGAAAGGCAGATGCAATATTACAAATGCCTGCCCGGCAGACGAATTTCTTACCCATGTGGTAACAAATCCAAGATTTTTATACAGTACATTTTCGCAGTTTAATAATGAGGATATGATGGACTATTTAGAAGAAATCGGTCTTCCGATAAAGACAGAGAGAGGACAGAGAGTATTTCCACAGTCCGACCGGTCTTCGGATGTAATTGATGCATTAAAGAAACAGTGTAAAAAAGGCGGGGTACAGATTTACTATCACACAGAAGTAAAAGAACTGCTTTTTGATGAAGAAAAAGAAAACTGTGTCGGTGTACTTTTGTCTGACGGAAAGAAAATGATGGGAGATTCTGTTATCCTTGCCTGCGGCGGCTTTTCCTACGCTTCTACCGGTTCCAATGGATCGGGATATACACTTGCAAAGCAAGCAGGACATAAGATTAAGTCTATAGAACCATCTTTAGTTCCATTTGAGATGAAAGAAATGTGGTGCAAAGATTTGATGGGACTTACTTTAAAGAATATAGGGGTGCGTATCAAAGCAAAGAAAAAGACAGTTTATGAAGGATTTGGAGAATTTCTCTTTACGCATTTTGGAGTGAGTGGTCCGCTTGTTCTTACGGCAAGTACCTGCCTTGGCAAATATCAGAAAGAGTTAGAGGCAGGCGAATTAAAACTGATTCTTGATTTAAAAGCCTCTCTTACCCCGGAACAGTTAGATAAACGGTTTTTAAGAGAATTTGACACTTATCGTAATAAAAATATTTCTAATGTGATGGAACGTCTTCTTCCAAAGAAAATGATTCCTGTTTTCTTAGAAGAAGCACAGATTCCGGAAGATAAAAAGATAAGAGACATCAGCAAAAAAGAAAGAAGGCATATGATTGAGCTGATGAAGAATTTCGAGATGCATATCACAGGAGTACGTGGCTTTAATGAGGCAATCGTCACGAGAGGCGGAGTAAATGTAAAAGAAATTAATCCGTCTACAATGGAGTCTAAAAAAGTAAAACATTTATTTTTTGCCGGAGAAATGATGGATTTAGATGCTGTCACAGGCGGCTATAACCTGCAGATTGCATGGACAACAGGCTACGTAGCAGGTAAAAATGCGTAAAGAAAACGTAAAATTTAAAAAATTATAAAAAAATAGTTTTTTTTTTCGGAAAAATATGTTACACTAATCAAGTGTAGGTAAAAGTGAAATCACTGTATACGCAGTCAGGTTTCAAAAGAATGGGAGGAAATGTCCATGTACAGTATAGCAATTGATGGGCCAGCAGGAGCTGGAAAGAGCACGATTGCAAAGGCAATCGCAGAAGATATAGGTTTTATATATGTAGATACCGGAGCAATGTACCGGGCAATCGCTTTATATTTTTTGCGTAAAGGTATTGATGGACATGACAGGAAGCTCGTTGCGGCAGAATGTCCTAACATTCATGTAACTTTAGAATATGACGAGGAAGGAAAACAGCAGGTTATCTTAAATGGTGAGAATGTTACCGGATATATCCGTAAGGAAGAAGTCGGTAAGATGGCATCAGTGACATCCGCTGTTCCAGAAGTAAGAGCTGCACTGCTTGATCTGCAGCGCGATATGGCGAAGACTTCGGATATCCTCATGGATGGAAGAGACATTGGAACGAATGTCCTGCCAGATGCATCTCTTAAGATTTATCTGACGGCCTCTGCTGATGTAAGAGCGAAGAGACGTTATGACGAATTGAAAGAGAAAGGTGCAGACTGTGATATCGAGCAGATTAAGACCGATATTATAGCAAGAGATAAGCAGGATATGGAGAGAGAGATCGCTCCATTATGCCAGGCAGAAGATGCCATACTGGTAGATTCTTCTGATATGTCAATTCCGCAGGTGATTGATACGATTATCTCCGAATTTAAAAAAATAAAATAATATTGCCGGAGTAAATGATGAAAATTAACATAGCAAAATCTGCTGGCTTTTGTTTTGGAGTAAAGAGAGCTGTAGATACCGTGTATAAAGAATCTTCTAAGAAGAATGTTTATACATTCGGGCCGATCATTCACAATGATGAAGTTGTCGCAGATCTGGAAAGACAAGGGGTTCATGTCATCAATGACAGTGAAGATTTCAAGTCTCTTTCAGAGGGAACGATTATTATTCGTTCTCACGGCGTGTCAAAAGCAATTTATGATGAGATCCTTAATGCGGGTCTTGATTTAGTGGATGCGACCTGCCCTTTTGTGAGAAAGATTCATAAAATCGTCGAGCGGGAGAGTGGGGATGGCAGAGTAATCATTATTATAGGCAATAACCATCATCCTGAAGTAGAAGGGATTATGGGTTGGTGCCATACGCATCCGATTGTAATTGAGAATCGAGAGCAGGCAGAAGGAATTGAGTTAGATGCTGATACGAAGATATCTATCGTGTCCCAGACGACATTTAACTACAATAAGTTTCAAGATTTAGTTGAAATTATCTCAGAAAAGGGTTATGATATAAATGTTTTTAACACGATTTGTAATGCGACTGAGGAGCGTCAGACGGAAGCCAGGGAACTGGCGAAGAAGTCCGATGCGATGATAGTAATCGGTGGCAGACACAGTTCGAATACTCAAAAGCTTTTTGAGATAAGTAAAAAAGAATGTAGTAATACTTTTTATATACAAACAAAAAATGATTTGAATATGGAGGATTTTTCTAATATCGGGATGCTCGGTATTACTGCAGGGGCTTCAACCCCAAATAATATTATCAAGGAGGTTCATGAAAGCATGGCAGAAATGAGTTTTGACCAGATGCTGGAAGAAAGTTTTAAGACAATCAGAAATGGAGAGGTAGTTCAGGGTACTATTATCGATGTAAAAGAGGATGAAATCATCTTAAATATTGGATATAAAGCCGACGGTATCATTTCAAGAAACGAATATTCCAACGACCAGAATTTAGACTTAACAACAGTTGCTAAAGTTGGTGACGAGATGGAAGCTAAAGTTCTTAAAGTGAATGATGGCGAAGGACAGGTTCTCTTAACATATAAGAGACTTAAAGCAGAAAAAGGTAATAAGAGATTAGAGGAAGCATTTAACAACCACGAAGTATTAAAAGCTCCTGTAGCTAAAGTTCTTGACGGTGGTTTAAGTGTTGTAGTGGAAGAAACAAGAGTATTCATCCCTGCAAGCCTTGTATCCGATACTTACGAGAAGAACTTAAAGAAATATGACGGACAGGAAATCGAGTTCGTTATCACAGAGTTCAACCCTCGCAAGAGAAGAATCATCGGTGACCGTAAGCAGCTTTTAGTAGCAGAGAAGAAAGCAAAACAGGAAGCACTGTTTGCAAAAATCGAAGCTGGTATGACTGTAGAAGGAACTGTAAAGAACGTAACAGATTTCGGTGCATTCATCGATTTAGGTGGAGCAGACGGACTTCTTCACATCTCCGAAATGAGCTGGGGACGTGTTGAGAATCCTAAGAAAGTTTTCACAGTAGGTGAAAAATTAAACGTTCTTATCAAAGATATCCAGGGAGAAAAGATTGCATTATCCTTAAAATTCCCTGAAACAAACCCATGGCTTCACGCTGACGAAAAATACGCAGTAGGTAACGAAGTAACTGGTAAAGTTGCTCGTATGACAGACTTCGGTGCATTCGTTGAATTAGAACCAGGCGTAGATGCATTACTTCATGTTTCTCAGATTGCTAAAGAGCACATCGAGAAACCATCTGATGTATTAAAAGTAGGTCAGGAAGTTACAGCTAAAGTTGTAGATTTCAAGAAAGATGATCGTAAGATCAGCTTAAGCATCAAAGCTTTAGATAACGAATAATATTTAGCGGAATTTGGCTAGGTAGACGAAAATAAAAAAGACTTATAATAGCACCTGTGACTTTAGTCGCGGCGTGTTGAATGTTCGCTTAAGGGCTCGCATCCAACACTTGCTCCGAGGTCACATCTGCTATTATAAGTCTTTTTCATTTTCTGACTTTGGCGCAAATTCCGCTGTGGAGGATTTGAGGATTCTCCAGAAGAGGATGGGAGTGGGTGGAAAATTTTCTTCGTTATAGTTAATGTTTCACTGGCATTTTATATAATTTTGCTATAAATAAAACTTCTTATAAGTATAATATATATTATGTGAAAATTTATATAGAAAGCATTTTTAAGTCCACATTTAAAAAAGCAGGAATTAGATTTCTGCAATTCTCACTTTAATTTATCAAAAAACAGAAAAAAGCCCCTATTAATCCTCCCAGATGTGACCTCGGAGCAAGTGTTGGATGCGAGCCTTTTAGCGAACATTCAACACGTAGCGACTAAAGTCACATCTGGGAGGATTAATAGGGGCTTTTTTCGTCTGTTTTTTAGCAAATCAAAAAGACATAGTTGGAAATCAATCCTGCCAGCACCCCGAGGAGTGCCCCGGCGCATACATCAGTTACGAAATGTACCCCGCCAATTACTCTGACAATCGCAAGAAAGACACCAGCAATAAAAAGAAAGATTCCAACAGGTTTCCAAAAGCAAAACCATAATGTAGCGATTAAAAAGATAGAAAACACATGGCGGCTTGGAAAAGACTGGCCTTTTTTATCTTTTTTAATTAGGGATTGAATTGGAAGTTTTTCATATGGACGCTTTTTATTCACTACTTTTCTAAAAATGGTTACTGCCAGGAAACAGAGTGCTGGGATAGCGATAAAACTAATAAGCATAGCAATGTTCTTTTTTGTTAAAAGACATAGTAATAATAATGGATAAAGGAGAAAACCACAGGCAGTCAATAATCGATTTGCCGTGAGTAATAATGAAAAAGCAGTGGAGTGTCTGATGAAAAAATTATTGATTTTTGTATACTGTTCTAAATTCATAAATAAACCTCATTATCAAAAAGATAGATTAAGTATAGCATAAAAAGCGAGTCAAGGGAATTATTATAGTGTTTTTGTTGTTTAAAGGAAAATCTCTTTAACACATTAAACTTTTTATTTACGAAATCAAAAAAAGATGGTATCATAAGATTATATTTCGTAAAGGAAGGAACATCTTATGGGAAAAAATATTCCAAAAGAACGTAAAGAAGGCATGTATAAGGCTATTCTGGAGTTAAAAAGTTTAGAAGAATGTTTTGATTTTTTTGAAGACATTTGTGCAATGACTGAACTTCGGTCTATGGAGCAGCGCTTTGAAGTTGCAAGTATGTTGAAGAAGGAAAAAGTTTATACGGAGATTATGAGTGAAACAAACGCAAGTTCTGCTACAATTAGTCGTGTAAATCGTATGCTTAATTATGGAACAGGCTGTCTTGGAGAGGTAATTGACAGACTGAACCAAAAAGAGGGAAGCGAAGAGGCTAAAGAATCTTAGTTTTTTAAATGTGTTACAACGCCAGATATACTTAGATGCGACTGTACAGGACGGTCGTATCTTTCTATAAAAAGGAACAATAAACAATAGAAAGGATATTTTACCATGAAACAATTAATGTTAGGTAATAAGGCATTGGCAAGAGGCTTATATGAAGCTGGCTGTAGTGTCGTGTCCAGCTATCCGGGAACTCCTAGTACAGAAGTTACAGAGGAAGCTGCAAAATATGATGAGATTTACTGTGAATGGGCACCGAATGAAAAGGTTGCGATGGAAGTTGCATTTGGTGCATCTCTTGCTGGAAAGAGAAGTTTTTGCGGAATGAAGCACGTTGGGCTTAACGTAGCTGCTGACCCATTATTTACCTGCTCTTATACAGGAGTGAATGGCGGTATGGTTATCTGTGTTGCAGATGACCCAGGAATGCATTCTTCTCAGAATGAACAGGATTCCAGACATCATGCGATTGCATCCAAGATTCCAATGTTAGAGCCATCAGATTCCACAGAAGCCTATGAGTTTGCAAAGAAGGCATTTGAACTTTCTGAAGAATTTGACACACCAGTTATCATTAAGATGTGTACCCGTGTAGCTCATTCACAGAGTATTGTAGAGCCGGGCGAGCGTGTTGTACCAGAGACAATTCCATACGAGAAGAATATTGCAAAGTATGTTATGATGCCAGGAAATGCGATTCGCCGTCATCCAGTTGTGGAAGAGAGAACAAGAAAGCTTATCGAGTATGGAAATCACTGTGATTTTAACCGTGTGGAGATGGGAGATACAAAGCTTGGTATTATCACATCTTCTACCTGCTATCAATATGCAAAAGAAGTATTTGGAGATAAGGCAAGTATCTTAAAGATTGGTCTTGTAAATCCTCTGCCAGACCAGTTAATTCTCGATTTTGCTGCAAAAGTAGAAAAACTTGCGATCATTGAAGAGTTAGATCCTATTTTAGAAAATCATTGTAAAGAACTTGGACTTACTGTTACAGGAAAAGATGCTCTTCCAATGGAAGGTGAATTTTCACAGAATTTAATCGCAGAAAAATTAGGTATAGAAGTTCCAGCACATAAAGAACTTGGAGAAGCCCTTCCGGGAAGACCTCCGGTTATGTGTGCAGGCTGTCCGCACAGAGGATTATTCTTTACATTATCTAAAAATAAATGTACTGTTCTCGGCGATATCGGATGTTATACACTTGGAGCAGTTGCACCACTTAGTGCAATGGAAATGACGCTTTGTATGGGTGCTTCCATCAGTTCTATTCATGGATTTAACAAGGCACTTGGCAAAGAAAGCGAAGGAAAGACTGTAGCCGTTATCGGAGATTCTACTTTCATGCATTCTGGAATGACCGGACTTGCCAATATCGCTTACAATCAGAGTAATTCTACGGTAATCATTCTTGATAACTCTATCACTGGAATGACTGGACATCAGCAGAATCCAACAACTGGTTACAATATTAAAGGTGACCCGGCAGGAAAGATTGACTTAGAAAGCCTTTGCCGTTCTATGGGATTCAATCGTGTTCGTGTGGTAGATCCATATGACCTTGCAGCTTGTGATACAGTTATTAAAGAGGAATTAGCAGCAGAAGAACCATCTGTAATTATCAGCCGCCGTCCTTGTGCCCTCTTAAAATATGTAAAGCATAACCCACCATTAAAAGTGGAAAAAGAGAACTGCGTAGGATGTAAATCATGTATGCGTCTTGGATGTCCTGCCATCAGTGTGAAGGACAAAAAGGCAGTCATTGATACGACATTATGTGTAGGCTGCGGCGTATGCCAGCAGTTATGTAAGTTTGACGCATTACAGGCATAGGAGGACAGGCGAAATGACAAAGAATATTATGATTGTCGGTGTAGGAGGACAGGGTTCCCTTCTTGCCAGCAAGTTATTAGGACATTTGCTTTTATCAGAAGGCTATGACGTAAAGGTTTCTGAAGTTCACGGAATGAGCCAGAGAGGTGGAAGCGTTGTTACATATGTAAGATTTGGAGAGAAAGTATATTCTCCAATTATTGATAAGGGAGAGGCAGATTTCATCGTTTCTTTTGAAAAGTTAGAAGCTGCCCGTTATGTAGAATATTTAAGACCAGACGGAAGAATCGTAGTAAATACACAGGAAATTGACCCGATGCCGGTTATTATCGGTGCGGCACAGTACCCTGAAAATCTTATCGAAAAGATGGAAGCTTTAGGAATTAAAGTAGATGCGATGGATTGTCTGTCCTTAGCAGAAGAAGCAGGTTCATCAAAAGCAGTAAATATTGTTTTAATGGGCAGACTGTCTAAATACTTTGATATTCCGGTAGAAAAGTGGCAGAAAGCAATCGAGGAATGTGTTCCGGCAAAGTTTGTTGAACTCAATCACAAGGCATTTGCACTTGGAAGAGGCGAAGAATAGAAGAAAAAGAGATCATTATAAATTAAGTGACAACAGGAGAAAGAGAAGAATGGGAAATTATTATCAACCAGAGATTGAAACGATGCCGGTAGAGAAACTGCAGGCTTTACAGAGCGAAAGGCTTGTAGAGCAGGTAAAGTATGTATATGATCATGTAGAATTTTATCGTAATAAAATGAAAGAAGCAGGAGTAGAACCAGAAGATATAAAAGGAATCGAAGATCTTCATAAACTTCCTTTCGTTACAAAAGATGATTTGAGAGATCAGTATCCATATGGTTTTCTTGGGGTACCATTATCTGAATGTGTAAGAATGCAGTCTACAAGTGGTACAACAGGCCGCCGTGTTGTTGCCTTTTACACACAAGAAGATATTGATGTGTGGGAAGACTGCTGTGCCCGTGCTATCATGGCAGCAGGCGGAACAAAAGATGATGTATGCCATGTAGCCTACGGTTATGGACTCTTTACTGGTGGAGCAGGTCTGCATGGAGGCTCTCATCGAGTAGGCTGTATGACACTTCCAATGTCTTCAGGTAATACAGAAAGACAAATTCAGTTTATGGAAGATTTAGGATCTACCATTCTTTGCTGTACTCCTTCTTATGCTGCAAGCCTTGGAGAATCAATTAATGAAGGCGGACATAGAGAGAATATCAAGTTAAAGGCAGGTATTTTTGGAGCAGAGCCATGGACAGAGGAAATGCGTCATAATATCGAAGAATCTCTTGGTATCAAAGCCTATGATATTTATGGACTGACCGAGATTTCCGGTCCGGGTGTATCCTTTGAATGTGAAGAGCAGAAAGGAATGCATATACAGGAAGATCACTTCATTCCTGAGATTATTAATCCAGATACAGGAGAAGTTCTTCCAGAAGGAGAAATCGGAGAGTTAGTATTTACCTGTATTACAAAAAAAGCATATCCATTACTCCGTTACCGCACAAGAGATTTATGTTATCTGACGAGAAAGAAATGTTCCTGTGGACGTACCCATATCCGTATGCATAAACCAATGGGCAGAAGCGATGATATGATGGTAGTAAAAGGTGTTAACGTATGGCCATCTCAGATTGAAGCTGTTTTATTAAAACAGGGCTATCAGGCAAACTATCAGATTTTAGTAGATCGTATTGGCAATAATGATACAATTGAAGTTCAGGTAGAGATGACACCGGAAATGAAACAGGAAGATGTCGCTATCGCAGCTAGAGAAAAGAAAATCGTACATGGTTTGAAGAACATGCTTGGAATCAAGGTAGATGTCAGCATTTTAGAACCAAAAACTATTACAAGAAGCGAAGGAAAAGCTGTTCGAGTAGTCGATAAGAGAAATCTCTATAATAAATAATCTTAGAAAGAAAATAAAAAGTATCCTATAGTAGCTGTGATATTAGCTGCTATAGGATATTTTTTATTTTCTAGAATTCTACAATTGGTATAATCATATTTTCAAAAGCATTTCTCATTTTAGGATGCCGGATGAGAAAATGAATTGCAGGGGTTCTGTTTTTAGATACGAGAACCCATTTTTTTTCGTGAATCCTGATCTGAATATTTCGAAAAGCAGATTGTTGATTTTGCTTTATACAATAGTTTTGATGTATTTTTTCGTAATTTAAAGTGCTTTCTAAATGCTGCTTATACATTTCCCAGGTATAATAGATGTTTTTTTCATAAAAAATATCGGATAATGGAAGCGCAATCGGAAATCTACTAAATTCTTCTTTGGATAAAATAGGGAATTCTTCCGTAATCATATCATGGGAAAGAATCTGCTGAATCTGAGCAGACTTTTTATCAATATATGCTTTGATTTTCTGAGCATCTTCTTTATTAATCTGATTCTGATTTAAAATGTCCTCAAGTAAAGAAGAATTTAGAGTATGAAGCGGTAAAGCGGATAAAATATGATATCGTTTTCCATTAGTTTTTGTACCAGCCTGTAAAAAAGCATGATAAGGTATCGCAGCGTTTCCCCGAAATATTTCCATGAGAGGAGAAGCTTTTTCTAAAAGCAGCTCCGCCATTTCTTTGTAATAAGAAATTTCAGTCTTATGTTTTGTGAGATAATAACGTCCTTGTGTGTGATGCCCATAAATTGCTTCACCCTGAAGTGCGGCAGCTCCGGAAACTTTTAATAAATGCATGAAAGTTTGTCCGGTATTTTCTTTTAAATAATAAGGGGAAATCTGACCTGTCATATACATAGGAATCCAGCTTTCAAGCCCAAGCATCATTTCGGCAAACGGCCGGTCGATTTGGTGAATCTGATGCAAATGTAATCCTTTTTTTAGCATACAGGCCATTCCGAACATCCACTTTTTGGGAAAATCAGAATCTTTCGCCATCTCTTCAATAGGCATATCACTATACATAATAACATCTTCCTGTGATTTGGAAAGAACCGTTGCTTTTAAAAAATCGAGTTCACTATTCATCATTTCTTTTAATCCAAAATAATTTTTAGAACCGGGAAACTGAAAAGGTGCCGTTGGGACTTTTAATTCATTAAAATGAATAACACGAATATAGTCATCTAAATTGAATTCATCCAATTTTTGCAGAAAATGGGATAAAGATTGCTGCTCTTTGTCTGTATTCGTATGCTTTGTTTGAAGCCAGTGTTTTAAAAGAGATAAATACGTTTTTTCCTCTCGCAATTCTTCCAAAGAACAATCAAATAAATTCGCTAATATAGAAAGATCTGTTTTTTTCGTATATCTTTTTGTTACAAAAAGAGCAGTATTAACAAGAAAGAGTTCTGGATCAGCAGGCTGCCGTTCGCCGCTTTTTATGCGGGAAATATAAGAGGCATCATAATTTAAAAATCTGGCAAACTCTGAAGTATTTATTGACAGCATAGTAAATAAAGTATTCAAATTTGCCTGCAAAATAGAAAAATCAGCCGATATATCCGGTAAAAAACGCAGAAAATCAGAATGTACCGTTATGTCATTAATAGAAGAAAGATTTCTTTTTTGGGCAAGTTTAACGATACCGTAAATCAGTTGCTTTAAATTGTCACTTTCTACATCAGGTATTCGTTCTCCGGAACGATAGCGGCTGATCGTTGCGGCAGAAAGTCCGGAACTATCTGCAAGCTCCTTTGAGGAACAATCCAGTTCTTCCATATATTTTATTAAAATATCTTTAAAATCGGTCATCTTACCTTCTCCTAAATTAAAAGTTTAAATGAATCGAAGATTATGTACCAGGCTTTATGTGGTAGATTTTGTAATCCTGAAAGGTTTCATTTAATTCTATTATATCGTAAAAGCAGCAGACAAAAAACCCATAAAGTATGATTTCCGTTTTGGCAATGACTGACTGGAAAGAATCAGAAAATATAGAGTGGAATTTTGTATAATGTAATTATCAAAAAACAAAGTATCAATGGATAAAGGAGGAACAGCGATGAAACGATGGAAAAAGATGATGGCATTTTGTTTCGCATTTTTAATGGCATTTGTGATGTTTGGAAGTTCGGTCGAAGCAGCAAACGGACCAAATGAGCAGGATTGGAGTAGTGCGTATATAGTGATTGATGATGGAAGTGCAAATCCTAAACAGCTTTATAACGCCAATAAATCAGTGACTATCAGCACAGTTAAAAACATCAGCTATGATAAAAAAACAAATACTCTTACTTTAAACGGATATCAGGAAGCTGAAAAGAGAATTGTGGCAAATGAAATGGGGGATGATTTTAAAGTAAAGGTAGTGGGGAATAATCAGATACAGGGAATTGCTGTATGGGGTTACTCTTATGGCGGAAGCCTTACATTAGAAGGAAATGGGTCCTTAGAGATTAATAAAAACAGAGTACAGGGGGAACCGATTTCTTTAATGGCAGAAGAGGCAAACGCACAGTTTAAAGTAAAACAAGGGGTTACTTTAAGAGTGTATCGTGATAATAAATTTCCTTCTTCTATAGTTGTTTCTTATTCTGCCGCAGCAAAAGATGGCATTGTATTTGAAGGAAATGATACATTAAACCAAAAAGTACAGAAAACATCACAAAAAGAAGCAAAACGGATGACTGCGGCAGTCTATGAGCTGGCAGACTTTATTCCATGTACGCCAAAAGACGATTCTGTAACAGGGATATATGGGGCTTTACGACAAGCAGGAAGCAGTGACGATGAACCATACTATAATATTTATAAAATACAGGAAGTTTTCCCTGAAATTTGGCTTGCTTCTATGCAGGATGAAAATGGAAATTATTTCTTGTCGAGCAATTTTACTATAAACACAAACGCACAGAAAATAAAAGCGTATACAACATCTGTAACATCATACAGCTTGATGATGCTAAATAAAAAGACATCTTCAGGTACAGTGTCGGATTATGTAGCATACTTTGATTATGATCAGCAAAAAAATGAAGAAGTATGTTCTATTTATAAAATTAAAAAGAAAGCTAATAAAAATTATGCAATTCCAGTAGAAGGAGAACAAAACCAGCCAATGTCCATTCTGGATAAGTATGAGATAGTACCTACCGGAAGAATGTTTTACAATTATAACTTCAGTGGAGATATTTTGTATTCAGGCAGTGACCAGAACACAAAACCGAATATAGACACAAATGGTAATAGAAGGTTAGTATCTTCTATTCGTCTCTCCGGTATTTCCAAAAAAATTGCCGCAGGCAAAAAGCTTACCTTAAAAGCGACAGTTTTACCAAATAACGCATCCAATAAAAAGCTAATCTGGAAGTCCAGCAACCCAAAAGTTGCAACGGTAACCCAAAGTGGTATAGTCACCCTGAAAAAGAAAACAGGTGGTAAAAAAGTAACGATTACAGCAACAGCAAAAGATGGCAGTAAAAAATATGCTTCCTGGAAGATTACATCTATGAAAGGCATTGTAAAGAAAGTTAAGATTACGGGGAGTAAGCCAGTAAAAGCAGGCAAGAAGCTAAAACTAAAAGCCAAAGTAACTGCCACAAAGAAAGCAAATACAAAACTTCTCTGGACATCAGGTAATGCAAAATATGCCACAGTAAATGCCAAAGGAATCGTAACAACGAAAAAATCAGCCAAAGGGAAAACTGTAAAAATTACAGCAATGGCAACTGATGGAAGCGGGAAAAAACATACTGTAAAAATCAAAATAAAATAAATTTACTATTTAATTCATTAGATACACTACAGACGAAGCCATTGCCCCCAATAAGGCATATTTGTGATTTTAGTCGCGGCGGTTTGAATGTTCGCTTATGCGCTCGCATCCAAACCTTGCTCCGAGACCACAAATATGCCTTATTGGGGGCAATGGCTTCTGTGCTGTGGCTGGAGAAGGTGAATTAAACAGGAGGAGGGGATTTGGGGACAGAAGCTGATGTCTTCTGCTTACTCAAAAATGACTGGGAATAGAGGGGATAATCTGACTTGACTATATTATATTGGAGCAAGAAGGAAGCTTTAATTCTCCTTTTCAACCTTTATAACTTCAATTTAAATACCAAGCATCTATTCACAATAATTTCAGAGCAAGCAGAAATCTTCTACCCTCTCCCCCAAATTCCCACAGCCACTATTTAATTCAAACAAAATCCAGCCAAAGACAGCCCGGGAAGAGAACCGATAGCCTATATTTGTGGCCTCGGAGCTACGAGACTGTAGTAAAATGTTAGAAAAGGTCGACATTAAAATTATTGATTTTGATGACTTTGTGTTTTGTACAACTGAGTCAAAATCAATAATTTTAATGTCGGCCTTTTCATAGAAGACGATTTCTCGTAGCGACTAAAGTCATAAATATAGGCTATCGGTTCTCTTCCCGGGCGTTTGTCTCTTAATGAATTAAATAGCAATCAATCCCTTGTGATTAGAACTAAGAGATAGCCTGTTTTGACGCGAAGTGTTGCTTCTTTCGCCATAATCTCATTGCTTACCCCCACGCTTTCTTTGTTGTACAGTGTGCCATTTTTCAGTGAGTAGGAGAATCCTTCTTCGTCTATTCCTGTTACTTCTGGGGAAAAAGCAATTATGGAGAAGTATTCTTTTCCAGGATTTTGTGGATTTTTGATATCGGAACGGAGATATTTTCGTTCTTCGGGGCCGTGAAGCATTTCGATTTCATTGTGTGCATCAACAATTTTGGCTTCGATTCCATTATCTTTCAGGAATGCGAGCAGGCTGATATTTGCTAATGCATGGTCATATCTCGTTCCGGTTGCGCCGAGAATTGTTACTTTCTGAGGTTTTAAATCTACTGCGTATTTTACTGCAAGATGGGTGTCTGTGTAATCTTTTCTTGTTGGGAATTCACGAAGAGGGATACCTTTTTTTCTATATTCTTCAAGAAGTTCCTTATTTTTAAGGCTGTCGAAATCACCGAGAATGTCTGTTGGTTCTATGCCGATTTCTTTACAGTGTGCCAGTCCGGAATCGGCAGCGATGATTCGGTCATATTTTTTATCTTTTATATATTCTTTACTAAAGTTTATATCAATACTTCCCCCACTGACGATTAATAATGTCTTTCCGTTTTGCATGGTATATTTCATTCCCTTCTGATATTATATTTCACTTTTTATATCTAACTGCATCTAATCAAAGCAATCTATCTTATTTGTTCTTCTAATCTTTTGGCAATTCATCTCCCACCTTAGAGGTCGGAGTCTTCTTGCTGTAAGAGGATAAATAACTTACTTTCTCAAAAGATTTTTCTACCATGAAGAAAAACAAGTTTCATCAGTCATTACCATTTCTTTTGCTGTGCCAATTCCTCATAAAACATACAGTAATCATCATAGCGGAGTTTGCTGATTTTACCTTCTTCTAAGGCTTTTTTTACTTCACATCCTGGTTCATGGATATGACAGCATCCATTAAAGCGGCAGGTATTTTCGTAAGGTTCAAATTCTGGGAAATAGTATTTCAGGTCTTCTTTTTCGATATTTTCGAGGAAGAGGGAGCTAAATCCTGGTGTGTCCATCAAGTAGGTATCCTCTCCAATATGAATTAATTCGGAATGTCTTGTTGTATGTTTTCCTCGCTTGATTTTTTCACTGACTGCACCTGTTTCCATCTGTTTTTCTTTACTAATACAGTTTAAAGTGGAAGATTTCCCGACACCAGACGGGCCTGCCATAATTGTTGTCTTGCCACGAAGGAGTTCTTCTATCTGTGTAATCCCTTCTCCTGTTGCTGCTGCCTGGAAAATCACCTGACATCCACTGTTTTCATAATCTTTTTCAAGCTGCTGCATTTGCTCTGTTGTTGCTAAGTCTGTCTTATTAAAGCAGATAATTACCGGTATTTCCTGCTGTTCCATTGTGATCAGAAATCGATTCAGCAAGTGAAAATTGGGTTCGGGTTCATGAACTGCAAAGATAACAAGCGCCTGGTCTACATTTGCTGCCATCGGACGGATGAGCTGATTTTTTCTTTTGTAAATTTTTATCAGATTTCCTGTCTTTTCTTCTTCTGACAAAATATCAATATCCACAACGTCTCCGACATTCGGTTTCATTTTCTTGTTACGAAAGATTCCTCTGGCACGACACTCATACAGTCCGCTGCCCTCTACATATACATAGTAAAATCCTCCGATTCCTTTCATTATTTTTCCTGTCATTCTTTCCTCCGTAAAAGTAGTACATATTGAAACAAAAGCGTCGGCAGTAACAGCCAATCAGCCGTTACTGCGACGCTCTCCCTTAATCTGAAATAGCATTTAAACTTACATCGTAAGTATTATACTCTTTTCCATCAATATACATAATCACGCTTCCTGAGCCTTCTCTGTCGCCCTCAAATGTAACATTTAAAGGAAAATCATCATTGCTTACACTGCTCTTTGAATAAATCGTGCTTTCCCAGGAGTCCTGTTTGAGCACAAGTTTTACACTTCCGTTTGCTCCGTCATCAAATGGCTGTTCATCAATTGTCACGCTGCCTTCGTAGCGGTAACTTTCCTGCTCACCAAGACTGAGCACAATCGGTACTTTAGTACCTTTGTCTACAGATGTTCCTGACTCGATTCCCTGGGAAATGACATCGCCTTCGCCAACTTCACCACTGTAATCGTAGCTGACAGAGCCAAGCTTTAATCCCACTCTGTTTAGCTCTCTTTCGGCAACACTCTGAGAAACTCCAATTAAGGATGGCACTGTTGTCTTGCTCACGCCTTTGCTGATAGTAATTGTTACTGCAAATCCTGTGTTTACGATACTTCCGCCTTTTGGACTCTGCTTAATCACATAGCCTTCTTTGACCGTATCGCTATTAGCATATGCTTTCTTCACCTTAAGGCCAAGCTTCTTTAACTCCTGCTCTGCTTTCTTTTCTGTATAATTCACCAAAGCCGGTACTTCCACCTTTTCTGCTGCAGTAGTGGAAGATTCCTTTTTGCCAAGCGTAAGCTTCACTTTCGTTCCAACGGCGAGAGATTCTCCTTTTTTATACTGCTGCTTCACAACAATAAGATCGCTGTCATCGCTGCTGCTTCCCTTTTCATATGCAAAGTCTGCCTTCAAACCAATTGCCTTCATCTCATCCTCTGCTGCATTCTTCGTCAGATCAAGTAATTTTGGCATCTTAACATATTCTGTCTTTTTCTCTTCCGTTGTCGTTGCTTTTGTTCTGTCCTGCGTTGTCTGTTCTGTACTCTGCTGTGTTGTTCCAGAAGATGGCTGGAATAAATGCAATGAATTTCCTATAAAATAAAATACAACACAGGCAACTAAAACACCAAACAGAACCGTAATTAAAAGAATCATCTTTTCGAGCTTTGGATTCATTTCTTTATCGTCTTTATAATCCTCATCCTCTTCATTTTCTTCATTAATTCGTATTCTGTCTTTTGTGCTATCCTCTTTTCTTCGGTTGCCAGACTTATTTAATGACTTTCTTATCTTTGTAATATCCTCTTTATTTCTCTGAATTGTTGGAGAATCATCTACGAGCGGATTCACATACACATAACTTCCATCTGGAGAAAGAAATACTTTCTGTAAATCAAGAATCAGTTCTGCCGCACTCTGATAACGCTGTTCTGGCTGTTTCATCGTACATTTTAAGATAATCTTTTCAAGACTTGCCGGAATATCCGGGAAATAACATCTTGGTGGTGTAATTTCATCTCTTAAATGCATGAGTGCGATTGCTACTGTATTCTCTCCATCAAACGGAACCTTTCCAGTTGCCATCTCATAAATAGTAATTCCCAGAGAATAAATATCGCTTCTTTCGTCTGCGTAGCCGCCCCTTGCCTGCTCCGGCGAAAGGTAGCGCACAGATCCCATCGCACTGGAAGAAATCGTATCATCCCCAGTTGCTGCTCTGGCAATTCCAAAATCTGTCACTTTTATCGTACCACTATCTGATACCAAAATATTCTGCGGCTTAATATCTCTGTGAATAATGTGATGTTCATGCGCTGCCTGCAGTCCGCTTGCAATCTGAATTGCAAAGTCTACAGTCTCTCTGGCACTGAGTCTTCCGTAACGTCTGATATATCGTTTGAGAGTCATGCCTTCTGCAAGTTCCATTACGATATAATGTACACCCTCTTCATTTCCCGCATCATAAATATTTACGATATTCGGGTGTGTTAATCCTGCGGTTGACTGTGCTTCTACTGTAAACTTTCTTACAAAGCTCTCATTATCACAATATTCCCGGCGCAGAACCTTTATTGCTACATAACGGTTTAACTTATGGCATCTGGCTTTATATACATCTGCCATTCCTCCTGAGCCAATATGCTCGAGTATCTCATATCTTCCACCTAAAAAAGTACCCTTTTGCAGCAATATCTTCACCTCCCATTTCTATTCTGGGCGATGACAACTGCGATATTATCAAGGCCGCCATAAAACAAAGCTTCTTCTATACATTTTTCTGCCAGTTCTTCCTCTGTTCCTTCCCCTGATAAAATCTCTTCCAGTTTTTCATCGTCTACCATGTTAGACAAACCGTCGGAGCAGAGCAAAATCCGGCTATTCTCCTTCATATCTACGATAAAGAAATCCGGCTGGACATCTTCTGCCACGCCCACGGCCTTTGTAATAATATTCTTTTGTGGATGATTCCGACTTTCTGCCCGGTCAAGTTCTCCTGCCCGTACCAGTTCTTCTACAAGAGAATGATCCATCGTCACCTGATGAATCTTTTCATCGAAATAGTACAGACGGCTATCCCCTATATTCATAATGTATGCTGTCCCATCTACTACGGTTGCCGCAACAAATGTTGTTCCCATTCCAGAATACTGTTCTTCTTTACAAGACAGCGTATACACTTCCTCATTCACTTCATTGAGAAGCCGTTCCATAACAAGGAAAGGAAGCTCTTTTGTCTCTTTCCTTGCCAGCTCCACAAATCGGTTTACTGCATAGGATGACGCTTTATCTCCAGCTTTATGTCCACCCATTCCGTCCGCTACAATATAGAGGTTCGGAAAGCATCCTACCGGCTCATCGGAAAAAAACAAATAGTCCTGATTTACTTTTCGCTTTCTTCCGATATCCGTCATGCCGAAAGATTTCATTCGTCCCCACTCCTTTCTTTATAGCTCTTTCTTAACTGTCCGCAGGCTGCCTGGATATCTCTTCCCATCTCCCGGCGCACAGTTACCTGAATATGTTGTCTCTCCAATATATGTTTAAATGCTGCTACATTATTCTGCGTTGACTGCTCAAAATCTCTTTCCTTAATCGGGTTAACCGGAATCAGATTAATATGACAGTTCATTCCTTTTACTCTGGAAATGAGTTCCTGTGCGTGTTCCTTTTTATCATTAACCCCCTTTACGAGGCTGTATTCAAATGTAATTCTTCTTCCAGTTGTTCTGGTATAATATCTGGCAGCTTCCATCAATTCATCCATCGAATATTTATTGGCGATTGGCATAAGCTCTCTTCGCATCGTATCATTCGGTGAATGTAAGGAAATTGCCAATGTTACCTGTGGATTTCTGTCTGCAAATTCATAAATCTTTGGCACAATTCCACAAGTAGATACGGTAATATTTCTGTGACTGATATTTAAGCCATCTGGCGAACAAAGTAATTCAATCATCCGGCATAAAGACTCAAAGTTATCAAAAGGTTCTCCTGTTCCCATAACAACCAGATGGGAAACTCTCTCTCCTGTTGCCTTCTGAATCGCATAAATCTGATCAAGCATTTCGGATGGATACAGATTTCTTGAAAGTCCCAGCAAGGTAGATGCACAAAACCGGCAGCCCATCCGGCAGCCCGCCTGTGAAGAAATACAGACAGAATTACCATGCTTATACTTCATAAGTACGCTCTCTACCATGTTACCATCGTGGAGCGAAAATAAAAACTTCTGTGTGCCGTCTATCTTCGACTCGTAATGTTCTACTTCTTCTACTCCATAGAATGGATGCTCTTTTAAAAGCTTTTCAATACATTTGGCTGAAACATTTTTCATCTCTTCCGGACTTCTTACGAGTTTTTGATGAAGCCATCCATAAATCTGCTTTGCCCGGAACTTTTTCTCACCAAGTTCCATGACACAATCGGTCAGTTCCTCTAATGTCATGGACTTTAAATCCATACTAGAATCCATACTACTTCGCCTCCGGTCTTTTAAATTTAGAAATAAAGAAGCCGTCGCAGGTATCTTCTCCTGGTATGAGCTGTAAATATCCCTGACTTCCTGTTCGGTTTTTAAGATTCTGTGGCAGATACTCCTCGATAGATACCAGATGTAATGGTGTATTTTCCTCAATCCACTTTATGTTCTCTGCATTCTCCCCTTTATTCAAAGTACAGGTAGAAAATATCATCTGGCCGCCCGGCTTTACATACTTCCATACGACAGAAAGTATCTGCCTTTGCAAAGCGGCAAGTTCGCTAAGCTGTTCCTCTGTCATCTGGTACTTAATATCGTTCTTTCTGCCCATAATGCCAAGTCCGCTGCAAGGCAGGTCTGCAAGAAGCACATCTACACTTTCTAACAGACTTTCATCTTCCTCTAACGCATCCCATTGCTGCACCTCTACATTCTCGTAGTGCATCCGGTCTTTATTCTCCTCAATGAGTTCTGTTTTATATTCTGTCAAATCTCTGGAAAGGACCTTTCCTGCTCCCTTTAATCTGTCCGCCGCATGGAATGTCTTTCCACCCGGCGCTGCACAGACATCAAGAACAAAATCGCCCTCATTTATATCTGCGATTGCTACTGCAAGCTGGGAACTCTCATCCTGTACAGCAAACTTTCCCTGGCGGAAAGCGGCAATCTTTCCAAGATAATTGAGATTAGAAATGGTAAAGGCATACGGGAGATAATTCCCTTTTTCTACTTTTACTCCTGCCTCTTCCAATTCTTTTTCCAGTTCTTCCGGTGTTGTCTTGCTTAAATTGGTACGGATTGTGAGCGGTCTTGCCTCCAGGAAAGAAGCAAAAATCTTCTCTGCACTTTCCTTCCCATACTGTTCTATGATGAGCTTACTCAGCCATTCGGGTACGGAATAGGTAATACTTACATACTTTACATCGTCTTTTTTATCTGGAACCGGAAGGTTTTCCTTTTCTCTTACAAGAGTGCGGAGCACTCCATTTACAAAGCCGCTCAGTCTGCCAAATCCTCTTTTCTTTGCAAGAGATACCGCCTCCGAACAGGCTGCCGCATCTCTTACATCCATAAAGAGAATCTGATAAGCTCCCATTCGCAGAAGAGAACGGATGAGTGGCTTACATTTCTTCATCGGTGTTTTTGAATAGTGGTCTAGAATATAATCGAGATAAATCTTTCTCTCGGTCACTCCCTCACAAAGTCTGGTATAAAAAGCCCTGTCTGCCTTTTTTTCAAACTGGTTCCGCATCAGTGTCTCCCCGATTGCGATGTGGGAAAGCTTTTTATTTCTTTCAATATCAATCAGCGTATCAAGAGCCTCTGCCCTCATATCTGTCCGCTTCTCCATCTGCATTTCCTTTCTTCGTGTCTGTTTTGTTCTGCTACAATTCATGCAATGAATGCAACCTACTAGATATATTATAACTCAATATTACAAAATAATTTTTAATATTGTATTAAGCATTCTCTCCCAGAAGAGTACCTTCCTCTACCTTATGTCCAAGAAGAAAAGCTTTAACCGGCATTCTCTTTTTACCCTGAATCTGTACTTCATTGATTTTAAGAAGTCCCTCTCCTGTCTGTACATAAATAGCATCGGAAGTCACTTTTGCAACAGCTCCCGGCTGTGCGCTTCCATTTTCCTTCTCCACATCAGCATCCCAGATTTTCAAAGTTTTATCGTGGAAAGCGGTATAGGCACTTGGCCAGGAGTTAAGCCCGCGGATCAGACGTTCAATTGAAGCGGCATCTTTATTCCAGTCAATCTTACCTAAATCTTTTGTAAGCATCTTTGCATAGCAGCTCTCCTCATCATTTTGCCGAGTGCGTACTGCCGTTCCTGCTTCTAACTTTTCAAGTACTTCTAATAATAACGGGCCGCCTGCCGCTGCTAACTTATCATGAAGTGACTCTCCTGTTTCTTTTGCATCAATTGGTACAACAACTTTGTCAATCATATCTCCGGTATCAAGCCCTTTTTCCATGTACATGATTGTTACACCCGTTTCTTTTTCCCCATCAATGATGGACCACTGAATCGGGGCAGCCCCACGGTACTTTGGAAGTAAGGAAGCATGTACGTTAATGCATCCATACTTTGGCATATTTAAAATGCTTTCTGGAAGAATCTGTCCAAAAGCAGCTACAACGATAACTTCAGGATCGAGTCCGCGAAGTGTCTCGATAAATTCTTCTTCTCCTACCTTTACTGGCTGATAAACAGGAATGTCATACTCTAAAGCCTTCTCTTTTACCGGAGTAAATGCCATCGCCTTACCGCGACCTTTTCTCTTATCCGGCTGTGTTACTACACCGACAACTTCATGGTTCTCTATAAGAGCTGCTAACGTAGGAACCGCAAAGTCCGGTGTTCCCATAAATACTACTCGCATTCTTCTTCCTCCACATCATGGTATGGCTCATTCGCTCTCTCGCCGTAAAGCACGCCGTCAAGATGGTCTATCTCATGTTGTAATGCTCTTGCACGAAGTCCCTCTCCCTCGATAATTACTGGATTTAACTCCATATCAAAAGACTTCACTTTTACATAATCAGCTCTTGTTACGCTGGCACATTTACCTGGAATGCTTAAGCATCCTTCCTCATCTGTCTGCTCACCAGCTGTTTCAATGATTTCTGGATTGATAAGGATGATAGGATCTCCGTCCATAACGTCAATGACACAGATTCTTCTTAAAATTCCTACCTGTGGTGCTGCAAGACCAACACCTCTTGCCTCATACATAGTATCAAACATATCCTCAATCAACGTCTCAATGGATGGTGTGATTTTCTGTACTGGTTTACATACTTTATTTAAACATGGGTCGCCAATAAAGCGGATTTTACGAATTGCCATTTCTTTTCCTCCTGGTATTCCTTTATCTTTCTTATTTTATCTTTTATTCTATCTTTTTATAATGGTTATACAAAAAGCTGTATCTTTAATTATAACATTGCAAACGCCTGCCGTAAAGTCACTTAGAGCGTGTTTGAAAAATGCTCTAGTAATGCGACAGTGGGTCAAAATCAAACTGAATCGTTATTCCTGCAAACATTGGATGCTTCTCTAAAACAGGCTCTAATCTTCTTTTCAAATCCAGTAATGTCTCTTTATCTTTATGTTTTAAGTAAAGCACCTGTCTATACACATCTTTTAACTTGGAAAGGCTTGCCTGTCCTGGTGCTAAAATCTGTACGGGTACTTCCTGTCCTACCTGGCTTTGCTCAATCATTTTCTCAATGCGGAGTCTCGCAATGACGGACTGTGATTCATCTCCTGACTGTACCAGGATTACAAGCATGTGTGCACACGGTGGGTATCCCATTAACTGACGGTAAGTGTACTCTTCCTTAAAAAAGTTCTCATACGAATGCTCCGCTGCTGTTGTAATTGAATAATGCTCCGGCGAATAGGTCTGGATGATAACATCCCCTCTTTTGTCTCCTCTTCCTGCCCTTCCTGCTGCCTGACAGAGAAGCTGAAATGTTTTCTCTCCACTTCGGAAATCCTGTTCATGAAGGGATAAATCTGCCGCTAGAATCCCTACCAGCGTTACATTAGCATAATCATGCCCCTTTACGATCATCTGTGTTCCTAAAAGAATATCTGCCTCACCCTTAGAAAATGCGGCAAGCATCTCCTCATGGGCATGCTTTCTTCTTGTCGTATCCATATCCATACGGAGAACTCTGGCTGTCGGAAACTCTGCATGGAGTGCCGCCTCTACCTTTTCTGTTCCAAGACCAAATGCGGCTACATGTGAGCTTTTGCAAATCGGACACTGCTTTATAAAAGTTTCTTCATAACCACAGTAATGGCAGCGCAGCTTTCCATTCCTATGGTAAGTAAGTGTCACATCACAGTGTGGACACTTGATAACCTGTCCACAGGCACGACAGGAAACAAATCCTGCAAAACCACGCCGATTTAAAAATAGCATAATCTGTTCCTTTTTTGCCAGACGTTCTTCTATTTTTTTGTGTAATTCCCCGCTGAAAATCGAGCGGTTTCCTTTTTTAAATTCTTCCCTCAGGTCAATAATCTGCGTAGTTGGAAGCATCGCTTTTCCCGCTCGCTTTTTCAGGGTCCACAGTTTATATTCTCCACTTAATGCTCTTGCATACGCCTCCACTGAAGGAGTTGCTGAACCTAAGACAACACTTGCCCCGCAAAGACCTGCCCGGTAAACTGCCGTTTCTCTTGCATGATATTTCGGAGAAGTATCACTCTTATACGCTCCGTCATGTTCCTCGTCAATGATAATCAGTCCAAGTCTCTCCGTCGGAGCAAACAGTGCGGAGCGTGCCCCGATAATCACATCGGCTTCTCCTGCCCTTATCCGCTCACAGGCATCGGACTTTTCTCCCTTTGACATTCTCGAATTAATGACAGCAATCCGCTCTCCAAACCGTTCATAAAAACGTCTCACCGTCTGATACGTTAACGAAATCTCTGGAATCAGTACAATTACTTGCTTTTTCTTTGCAAGTACCTGTTCAATTAGTGCAAGATACACTTCTGTCTTTCCACTTCCCGTCACACCGTAAAGGAGATAAGTCCCCCGCTTTCCATTGTCATAGTCTTTCTGAAAGTTGTCTGCGACCGCCTGCTGTTCTTCATTGAGCGGCCATCCTGTACTTCTCTTTGTAAGCTCTGGGAATGGATTCCTGTACTTAATCCTTGACTCTAACTTTACAATGCCCTGCTCTGCGAGTCTTCGTATCTCTTTTAGCGGAAAGTTACAGCCTTTTACCGCTTCTTCCTTCGTGATTCTTCCCTTTTCTATTAACAGGAAAAGAAATCTTGCCCTCGCCACATAATGCTTCTGCTCCCATTCGGCAAGAAGCTTCTGTGCAGCTTCTATATCTGCAGAAAGAGTAATAAATACTTCTTCTTTGGGTTTCATTTTTGCTTTTACCGGAAGCACAGTGCGAAGGGCCTGTATCATCGTGGAACCATATTGTTCTTTTAAGAAAGAAGCAACCTTGATAAGTTCTGACTCCACAGAAACTCCCTCTGTATTTACCCGGAGAATTTCTTTAATCTTACTTTCTTCATAATCTGCTTCCGGGCGAATCGCGACAACATAGCCCTCCGTCTCCCGGTTTCCTCTTCCAAACGGAACAAAAACTCTGCTGCCTGGCCGCACTTCTTTCCATAAGGAAAGAGGCACCCTGTACTGGAATACCCTGTCGAGTGCCTCATGGGAAATATCAATGATTATATCAGCATATCTTGTATTACTGTCTCCCATAATCCTTCCTTTTCTTTAATATTTGCCATCTAAAACATCCTGAACGATTTCTTCTTCGCTCATATGATACTTCTTGCCTTCAATCTCCTGATAGGTCTCATGTCCTTTTCCGGCGAGAACAACGATGTCTCCTGGCTGTGCGTGATGCATAGCGTAAGAGATTGCCTCATGACGGTCAATAATAGAAATATATTCTCCGTCTGTCTTCTTCATTCCAATTAAAATATCATCAATGATTGCCTGTGGCTCTTCAAATCTTGGGTTATCGGAAGTAATAATCGTAAAGTCCGCAAGCTTTCCAGATACCTCACCCATCTCATAACGGCGGAGTTTGGAACGGTTACCACCACAGCCAAATAAACTGATTAATCTTGGTGGATCATAAGCTCGTAATGTATTTAAAATACTCTCTAAGGCTACGGCATTATGTGCGTAGTCAATAATTAATGTATAGTCATATCCTGTCGGAACAATCTGTACTCTTCCCTTTACGCTGAAGTGGCGGAGTGCCTTGTTCATCTGCTCTACGGTAACACCCATATGACCGGCAATACTGATCGCACCTAACGCATTATGTACGTTAAATGTTCCCGGCACACCACAGGAAATCTTACCTTCGCAGGTTCCCTTTAAACCAAAGTCTACGCCGAGGAAGTCTCTGTCTCTTGTCAGTTCCACATCATACGCTACTAAATCTGCGTTTTCATTTAAACCAAATGTCTCAATCGGACAGGTCGCATTCTTTGTAATCTCTGCAAAATGCTCATCATCAATATTCGCATAACCATAGCGGCACTGGTTAAATAACTTTGCCTTGCAGGAAAGGTATTCTGCAAAGTCCTTATGCTCGTTCGGTCCGATATGGTCTGGAGAAAGGTTCGTAAATAAGCCGTAATCAAACATAATTCCAGCAGTTCTGTCAAGCTTAAATCCCTGAGAGGACGCTTCCATAACAACAACGTCACAGTCTTCCTCTGCCATCTTTCTGAAATAGCTGTGGATGTCATAAGATTCCGGTGTTGTGTTATTCACTGGGATATGTTCCTGTCCGATCACAACCTCGATTGTTCCGATCACCCCAACCTTATGTCCGGCCTCCTCTAAGAGAGACTTCACCATATAGGTTGTTGTTGTCTTGCCCTTTGTTCCGGTAACAGCGATTGTGGTAAGCTCCTCTGCTGGATAACCAAACCATGCGGCAGAAATCAATGCCATCGCATAGCGGGTGTTGTCTACCTTAATGACAGTCACACTGTCCGGTACCTCTACTTCATCCTCTACGACTAAAACAGCGGCTCCCTTTTCAGCAGCCTCTGCTGCAAACTTATGTCCATCAAAAGCTGCTCCCTTAATACATAAGAAAAGGCATCCTTCTTCTATCTTTCTTGAATCGTTCACTACCGCAGTAACCTTTACATCGGTACTTCCCTGTAAACATGTATATTCTAAATGTTCTAATAACTGACTACACTTCATTCCAATTCCTCCCTTCAAATGCAGAATTCTATGTTTTTTTATTGTAGCTGTTTTCTAAAAAAGCGTCAACTTTTACTCTTTTTAGAAATTTCCTGTCTTTTTCGTTCTCTTTTTTGTTCTCGCAGATGAAAAATTCCCCAGAACAGCAATGCACCGAAAAATGTGCCGGTACTGTCCACACAGACATCAAAGAACTTGCAGCTTCTTCCCGGCACAAAGTACTGATGAAACTCATCACTGCAGGCATATAAGGCGCAAAAGATTTCTGCCCTTATGATGAAATTCCAGATGGATAGCTCCATCTTTTGTTCAGTGTTTTCTACTGTCTGTCTGGCAATTTCTGTTTCCTGTGTTGCTGATTCCTGTGCTGTAACTTTCTCTTTGATATTTCTTATTTCCGGCAGTACATTCTCCTGTACTACAGCTTTCTGTTTTACAGTTTTTTGTAATTTTTCCTCTGTCCGTTGTATATCTTTTGCTTTTTTCTTTCTGCTCAAAAGCATCTCCATTCGATAACACATCCACAAATAGAGATTCACCGTAATACCAAGCACTGCATATTCTGTAAAATGCGCGCATTTTCTTATCGGATACTCGATTGCTTCTGCCACTTTCACCAGCTTCTCTTTTGGAAACTGTTCTGGAAAAACCGAGTTTAATTCACGGACTAATCGGATACATATCCCCTCGCTTAAATGTGAGGAATGTGTGGCATCCGCGGCAGAAAACCGAAAAATCACACACAACATAGTAATTACCAGTACCGCTGATAAAATGTATGCTACTCTTTGTCTGGTATCTGCCCTGGCAAAAGCCTCCCTCTTTACATAAAAAGGCAGACCCCGCATACTGGTGTCTGCCTCCCTCTTACTCCACATTTGTAAATGCCGGATCAACTTCTCCTAATTCTTCAAACTCTTCACTGGAAAGATGTTCTTCATCTTCCATATTCTCTTCATCTCCTGGAAGAATCTTAATCTTAGAATCGTATAATTCCTTAACGGCGATGGATAAAGGCTTCTCTCCTTCCATTCCATTAACTAAAGGTTCATCTCCTCCAATAATCTCTCTTGCTCTCTTAGAAGTTGCAATAACGATGGAATAACGGCTGTTGATAACTGGTTCTTCTCCTGTCTCGCCCTCTTTATTAATCTTTTCCATTAATTCTGTATAAGATGGATGTAACATAAGTGATTCTCCTTTCTATTTGTCCTTTTTAAGGTTCTATTTGTCTTTTTCTGTATTTTCTTTATATTGCTGCAAACCCTCTCGAAGGCTTTCTACAAACTCCTGTCTCTTTGTAATACGGCAGGACTCACTCTCGATGATTGAATGAATCGTGTTCATGCAATCTTCAAGCTTTCCTTCTTCATTGCTGACAATGAATTCATACTGATCAATGCTTTCTGCTTCTTCTGCAGCTCTTCGCATACGCTTTTCTACTACTTCCGCGGTCTCTGTTCCACGTCCGATAAGCCTGTTCTTAAGTACATCAATAGATGGTGCAGTAATAAATAACAGAATCGCTTCTGGATACTGCTCTTTAATCTTCATCGCACCCTGTACTTCAATCTCAAGGATTACGACATGACCTGCGGCAAGTTCATCTTCCACAAACTTACGTGGAGTTCCATAATAATGGTCTACATACTGTGCATATTCGATAAAACCATTATAATCAATCAGACGCAAAAAGTCATCTTCTGATTTAAAATAGTACTCTCTTCCGTCCTGTTCGCCTTCTCTTGGCTGACGGGTGGTCGCTGAAACAGAAAGGCTGTAGCCAAACTTTTCAACGAGAGCCTTTGAAACAGTTCCCTTGCCTGCACCGGAAAATCCGGAAATTACAACTAATGTTCCCTTATCTTTCATTTTCCTCATCCTCATCATTGCGTTTGCTATGGCATCTCGAAGATAATGTATCTGTCGTGAGGGCAGATAAAATAAGATGTCCGCTTTCCATGACAAGTACTGCTCTTGTACGCCGTCCACAGGTGGCATCAACTGCCTTACCCTCGTCTCTTGCATTCTGAATCATTCGCTTGATTGGTGCAGCGTCTGTACTGACCATGGAAATAATCTTATCTCCATTCACCATATTTCCAAAACCTACATTAATAAAATCTGCCATTTTCTCTCCGTCTACTCTATATTCTGCACCTGTTCTCTGATTTTTTCAATCTCTGTTTTTAAATCAATTGCATGATCAGAGACTTCAATGTCGTTCGCCTTTGATAAAATCGTGTTAGCTTCCCGGTTCATTTCCTGTGCAATAAAATCAAGTTTACGTCCAACATTGCCGCCTTTTAAAAGTTCATCTCTCATTCCGTCAATGTGGCTCTTTAATCGGACCGTCTCCTCGTCCACGCAGATTTTATCAGAATAAATGACAACTTCTGCGGCGATTCGGTTCTCATCTACATTCGTATCTCCTAAAAGTTCTGCAACTTTATCTTCAAGTTTTTTGCGGTATTCGCTGACAATTGATGGATAACGCTCCTCAATAAAAGCAACATTTTTCTTCATTCCTTCTAACTTGGCAAGAATATCCGTCTTAAGATTTTCGCCTTCTTTTTCTCTGCTGTCAGAAAAGTGACCTGCTGCCTCTGAGAGAGCTTTCATAAGCTGTTCCTTTATGGATTCCTGATTGACTGCCACATCTTCTAAAGAAAGTACGTCAGGGAATCTTCCAATCTGTAAAGCTGTCACATCACTGGAGATTCCAAGTGTCTCTCCAAGCTTTGTGAGGGCTGCATAATATTCCTTACCTAATTCTTCATTCAGGCGGACATTCACATCCTTTGCGGATAAATCTTCATAATTTATGAAAACATCTACCTTACCTCGCTGGATAGACTGTTTTAAAAAACTTCGGATATCTGCCTCTAAATAATTAAGCTTTCTTGGAAGCTTCATATTCAGATCGCAATATCTGTGGTTTACTGCCTTAATCTCCACAGTTACTTTACAGTCCTCTGACACGCTCTCGCCGCGTCCGAATCCTGTCATGCTCTTAATCACTTTTCTCTCACCTCATATCTAAAAATATTGTCATTCTTAAAATTTTACAAAGTCTTATTATATATGAAAAATGAAAGTTCGTCAATCTAGAGCGGGTTTGAAAATGCTCCAGGATTCTTTTTGTGTTTTATGATTTATTTCTTATCTGTATTTCTTTCCTTTAAATCTTCCTGCATCGCCACAAGATAATGAAGGGCAATACCTCCTGCTGCCGGGACAAAAAACTTCGGGGATAATTCTTCATATTTAAAGTTCTTTTGTCCGCCTGCTTCCATCCGCTCCCAGTACTTTATCATTTCTGAAAAGCGCAGATAATAGCATTTTTGCCGATGGGTATAATAAATGAGCAAAAAGCTGATTCCATTCTGCTTTTCAAAGTTTTTCATGAACTCTACCTGATGTGGATGAAGATTCTGCAGGGAAAAGGTATCCACTGCACATTCCTTTGCATCAAAACAAACTGGAATTCCCTGTACCGCCCCGATATAGTCAACAGTACTTTTTTTCTCAAAGTAAGCTAAGGTAATATGACGAGATTCCTTGTCAAAGCGGACAGGAGTTATCGGTGTCGGAATCTTCTGGATAAGAGCTAAGCCTTTGTCTTTGTACTTTTGGTTTGCGTAATTGATCAGTTCTTCTAATACCGAACCTCGAAGTCCTCTTGAGTTCCAGGTAGCCATTTTATTATTTCCTTCTGCTCTTTCTTATTTTCTCTGTTCGTGCATTTTCAGTTTTCTTATTAGTTGTCCTTCCTGTTCGTGTATTCCCAGCTCTTTTATTATCAGTTTCTCGGTTCTTAGCCTCGTTCTCATAAGAAAGTTCAGGAACTTCCAGTCCCCATCTTGTCTGCACCTTATGAAAAACTTCTGGTACCGGGTCAATGATATGCAAGCCGGAAAGTTCTCCTGTTCCTTCTGGAACAACCAGTTCATAACTATGCAAGAGCTGATAATTCACACCATCTTTCCACTTGATCTGGTTGTTAAAATCACGATTTCCATATTTGTAATCACCAAATACTGGATGTCCGACAGATGCCAGATGTCCCCTGATCTGATGGCTCTTTCCTGTGATAAGACGGATTTTTAAGAGGCTTGCTTTATCAGTACTTTTTAAAACCCTATATTCTGTCTCAATATAAGAAGCACCTTCTGTCTTTTCTTTATGAAGGGAAACTTTATTATTTTTCTCTTCTTTTGTAAGATAGCCTGCGATGCGGGCATCTTCTTTCACTTTCCCTTCTACAAGACAAAGATAATACTTTCCAAGTGTACGTTCTCTCAACATAGAGGCCAGACGCTGAAGTCCTTTGATGGAAATTCCCGCAAGAACAATTCCACTTGTATTTCGGTCAAGGCGGTTGGCAATAGACGGACGGAAGCCTGCAAGTTCTTCTTTTGAAATGATTCCAGTCTGAATACAGTAATCAATCAGATAATCATTTAAGGAATCATCACTGGCTTTGGCTCTTTGAGAAAGCATTCCGGCAGGCTTATGGAATACAAGAATATCTTCTGAAGAATAAAGCACACGCACCTGCTTACGAAGTTCTCGTTCTTCTTTCGTAAGTTTTCGTTCTTGTCCTCCATTGCCTGCTCTGTCTTTCGTATAAACTTTTGCCTGTTCTCTGTCAGGCTGTCTATTCCGTCCTGACTGTCCAAACCCTCTATCGCTTTTATGATTTCCCATACTGCTGTCTGCCTCATAAGAATCGTCTCTTCCTGATTGCGGATTTTGAAACTTTTCTAAAGTCTCATCTGAGAAAAAAATCTGAATCAAATCTCCCGCTGTAAGCTTCTCTCTGCCTTCTGCTTTTTTCCCGTTTAACTTAATGTTCTTTTTGCGAAGCATCTTGTGTAAGAAGCCAGAAGATGCGCCAGGAAGATACTTTATAAGGAACCTATCAAAACGCTGTCCCTCTTCTCTTTTTGTAATTGTTATTTCCTTCATCGTCTCTTTATTTCCTTCCGATAAATTGCAGGAAAAGGCTGTGCGGCAGTATCTTTGTCACAAGATGCGTAAGTTTGATTGCCTTTCCATATACAGAAATCTCTTTATTCTGCTCATTATCCTTCCATGCTTTTTTAATCACTTTCTTCGGGTCCGCCATAACAAGTTTCTTATAAGCTGGCAAATGCTTCTTTGTCAGTGCACGATTAAAAAATTCTGTCTTTACTGCTCCCGGACACACCGCCGTCACCCGAAGCTGTCTTTCCCTGTTCTCTGCCCGTAAAGCCCTGACATAACTTAGTACAAATGCCTTACTTGCCGCATAAACAGCAAATCCTGGCTGTGGAAGAAATGCTGCTGCGGAAGCCATATAAATCATGCGCCCTCTGTATTTCATATAGGGAAGTAGCAAAGAGGAGATCTCCACAACACTTCTACAGTTCACATCGACCATCTCTGCCTGTTCTTCCATGGAAATATCCTGAATCTTTCCCATAATTCCAAAGCCGGCACAATGAACAAATAATTCAATATGTGGCTGTGTCTCTTCTAATATCTGTTTCAGACACTCTACATCTTCTTTCTTCTGCAAATCTAGTGGAAGTATCCGAAATTTCTGTTCTTTATAAAGGCTCGGCCATGCTTCTAAGCGTTCTTTTCGCCTGGCAATTACCCATATTTCATCTAAATCAAGATGATTTTGCATTGTGAGTTTCACAAATTCCTTACCCATTCCCGATGATGCACCGGTGATGATTCCTATATTCATCTGGATTCCTCCTATCCACGTTTCTATCTGCACTTCTTCCTTGTATGAACGTTACGGATTGTTTTCTTCTTTGACTTTCCTCTCTCTTGCGTCTTTCCGGTAAATCTGTCCGTCTTATATTTCTCGTTCTTTTGTCTCCCTGCTTTAAAGTCTTCTGGCCTGTCTTTGCCTGTCTTATATTTATCCGTCTTAATTTGCTTCGACTTCATATTTTGAGGCTTGCCTGATTTTGGCTTTGTATACTTTCTGGTATCCGCCCTGCCATCTTTAGACTTTGCTGTATTGTCCGCAGATACCTTTTTACCAGGGTGATAATTATGTCCCATTTTTCTTGGCGGAATCAGACAATGCTCATCAAAACCAATCAAATCTTCTCTTCCCGCTTTAATGAGTGCTGCCTTTACAATATCATAATTTTCGGGATTGCGATACTGAATCAATGCTCTCTGCATCTGTTTTTCCTTTAACGTTACCGGAACGTAGACTTCTTTCATTGTTCTTGGGTCAAGTCCCGTATAATACATACAAGTAGAAATGGTTCCCGGTGTCGGATAAAAGTCCTGTACCTGTTCTGGCATATATCCAAGATCTCTGATATATTCTGCCAGCGCAATCGCCTCTTTTAAATGGGAACCCGGATGAGAGGACATAAGATACGGAACCATATACTGCTTCTTTCCAAGCTTTTTATTCATGTTCCTGTACGCTTTTGCGAACTTCTCATACACCTGATTCTCCGGTTTGCCCATCAGTTTTAATACACTGTCACAAATATGCTCTGGAGCTACTTTTAACTGTCCGCTGACATGATACTTACAAAGTTCCTCTAAGAAATGATCCTTTTTATCTGCTAATACATAGTCGAATCGAATTCCAGAACGGATAAATACCTTTTTTACACCCGGCAATGCCCGAAGTCTTCGCAAAAGAGTAATATAATCACTGTGATCTGCATTCATATTCGCACAAGGCTTTGGAAAAAGACACTGCTTATTCGCACACACACCATACTTTAACTGTTTTTCACATGCAGTATGTCTAAAATCGGCAGTAGGGCCGCCAACGTCATGAATATATCCTTTAAAATCCGGATCTTTTATAATCAGCTCCGCCTCTTTTATAATGGATTCCTGACTGCGCACCTGAATCCTTCTTCCCTGATGAAATGTCAGCGCACAGAAACTGCATCCGCCAAAACATCCCCTGTTACTTGTAAGAGAAAACTTAATTTCCTTTAATGCCGGAACGCCTCCAAGCTTATCATAAGATGGATGCCATGCTCTCATATAGGGAAGTTCATATACATGATCCATTTCCTCTTGCGTAAGCGGCAATGATGGTGGATTCTGTACAAGATATTCCTTCTTTTTATACGGTTCCACCAGTCTTTTTGCCGTAATCGCATCCGTATTCACATACTGGCGATAATAACTTTGGGCAAAAGTCTCTTTGGACTCTGTAATCTCTTCATAGGACGGCAGAAGTTCATAATCACCGGAAAGCTCTTCTAAATCCCTGCATTTAAATACGGTTCCTCTGATATAAGTGATATCCTGCACCGCAATTCCAGAATCTAAGGCTTCCGCAATCTCAAGAATAGAATGTTCTCCCATTCCATACATGAGTAAATCTGCCCCAGAATCCAAGAGTACAGAACGCTTTACTTTGTCGCTCCAGTAATCATAATGTGCCAGTCTTCGAAGAGACGCTTCTATTCCTCCTAAAAGAATCGGCGTCTTTTTATAGGTCTTTCGTATCAGGTTACTATATACAATTGTCGGACGATTCGGCCGCCCGGAAAATCCTCCGCCTGGCGTGTAGGCATCCTGGTGTCTCCTCTTTTTAAAGGATGTATAATGGTTCACCATAGAATCCATGTTTCCGGCAGATACAATAAATGCCAGTCTTGGCTCTCCGCATACGGCAATGCTGCTCTCATCATTCCAGTCCGGCTGTGCGATAAATGCTACTTTATATCCGGCATCTTCTAACAGCCTGGTAATGATTGCCGCTCCAAATGAGGGGTGATCTACATAGGCATCTCCACAAATATAAACAAAGTCTGCCTGTTCCCAGCCACGCTCTTTCATCTCTTTTTTATTCATGGGTAAAAAGCCATGTTTTTTTATCATAAAGTTCTTCCTTTCCTGTTCCCTGCTGTTCCTTTCCCAAAGCCGGTTTGAAAAATGCTTTCTGCAAATTGGGGCGTGCAGATTGTAGAAATTTTTCAAACACGCTCTAATCTTCTATATTTCTTCATCTATTTTTATTGCTTATATCTTTTTCTTATTGTTTTTATTATTTTTGTCTTATCATTTTGAAGCTGTACTTTCTTTTAATTTTGCAAGTTCCTCCTCAAAAAGTGGTCTGTACTCCCCTTTTTTCAGTTCTTTATCAAGTACCAATGGCCCCATGGAAATTCTCTTTAAATATTCTACTTTTCTTCCTACTGCCTCTGCCATTCTCTTTACCTGATGAAAACGGCCTTCCTGCACTGTAATGAAAACTTCATTTGCCTTGTCCGTTATTTCAAGTTTTGCCGGAAGTGTCTTTTTCTCATCTCCAATATCTAATCCCTGCAAAAAAAGTTCCTGTTCTTTTTCTCCTACCTCTCCGTCAAGAATCGCAAAATATGTTTTATCTACATGCTTTCTCGGTGAGAGCAGATTATGGGCCAGCGCTCCATCGTTTGTAAGAAGTAGTAACCCCTCCGTATCTTTATCTAGTCTTCCAACAGGAAAAAGTCCCTTTCGTCCCTCTGTTATCAAATCAAGAACGGTCTGGCACTGTGCATCTTCCGTAGCACTGACAACTCCTGCCGGTTTATGAAGCATAATATAACGATATTTTTCGTAAGTTACCACTTCCCCATCAAGGCAGATTGCATCTTCAGATGAAACCTTCATCTCTGCCTTTTTCACAACTTCTCCATCGACAGTAACACTGCCTTTTTTTATCTTTTGCTTTGCTTCACTCCTGGTAAGCTCCGCTGCCTGTGTCAGAAACTTATCCAGTCTCATCTTTTTTAGAGTTTCCGGCATCTTACCTGTTCCTTTCTAACTTACTTTCTAGAGCGTGTTTGAAAAATACTTTTTGCAAACATACTCTAGCTGTTCCAGCCATTTTATCTACCTTTATCTGTTCTATATCCTGAATCTCTGTCTTTTGCACGATTTTACAGTATTCCTGTAATTATAATTTACGCCAGTTTGGATTATATTTATTCTTTAATCGGCCACGATTGCATTTGCCCCAGCCAAGTGGAAATTCATCTACACAAAAAAGTGTCCATCCATTCAGTCCGGCATCTTCTATATCTACTGTCTCCCCGCGGAGATACTTTTCCACGCAGATGTCTTCTGCTTTAAATGAAACACTTCTCTTATATTCTTCTGGCTTAAGTGCCATTGCAAGCGCCTGGCTTGGCTCAAAACGCTTCTTTAAACAATCTCCAAGATAAAGACCAGAACGGACTACTCGCAGTCCCTTAAAGTCCGGGCAATTCTCTGGCAGTAAAAAGGCTCTCTCTTTTATAAAAATAATTCGATTCTTCCACTGCTCCCATTCTGGAATCTCCCGCATAAATTCGTCCATCGCTTCGGGAATCTTAACATTTTTAACCTTAGAAATATTCTGTGTCTTTCCATCTTTGCACATCTTTTCTTTATCTTTTGTTTCTTTATGCACAGATTTTGATATGTCATCTTCCTTTATACACTGTTTATCCACAGATTCCACACCATCTGCTTTCCTAAAGAGAGCAGCAAAATGTCCCTCTCCCTTTACTTTATGCGGTAAAAAGCGGCGACAGTTCTTCACATCTTCTCTGCCACGAATCGTCCACTCTGGTTTTCCCTCCTCGATACCATCACAAAGAGGTAATTCCTGCAAAGAGAAATCTCTATGTTGCTCTAAGAAATATTCCACTGTCTGCTCGTCTTCTTCCTTCGCAAAGGTACAAGTCGAATATAAAAGATAACCGCCTGGCTTTATCATCTGCGCTGCACTTGTAAGAATCTCTCTTTGCAGCTTAGCATAGCGTTCTACCTCCTCTGGTGACCAGCTCTTTACCATAGAAGGCTCCCGCCGAAACATTCCCTCACCAGAACATGGCGCATCCACTAGTATTTTATCAAAATACCCCGCAAAACGCCCTGCTAATTTTTCCGGTGATTCACAGGTAATAACACTATTCTTTACTCCTGCCATCTCCATATTTTTAAGGAGAGGTTTACATCGGGAAGCACTGATATCGTTCGATAATAAAAAGCCCTCTCCCTGAAGCTTCGCTGCTAATGCAGTGGACTTCCCTCCTGGCGCAGCACAAAGATCAAGTACCTTATCTCCTGGTTCTACTGGTAAAAAAGCGGCAGGTGCCATCGCACTCGGTTCCTGTAAATAATACACTCCTGCATAATAATACGGATGGGCGGATAATTTCTGTTCGCCCTCATAATAAAATCCTGTACTACACCAGGAAACTTGTCCGTCCAAAAGGAACCGGCGGATAAAATCCGCCGGTTCCTTTTTTAACTGATTCACCCGAAGCGTCTGTCCATAACTATAATTAAAACTATCCAGATACTGCAAATACTCATCTCCGCCAAGCATCTTTTGCATCTTGTTCTGATAATCTTCTGGTAAATTCATCCATTCCTCCTGTATCTATCTGTGGTTCTATCTCACTGTCTATGTTCTATATGGCTATTATCTGCCCCCATACACTGCACTCTCACCCTACAGACTCTGTGCGCGATATCCTTCTGAAATAATATCAAGCTGTCTTGCAAAGTGTTTTAACTGTAACATATCATCAAGTACATACACCTTATAAAACTCATCCTGAATCTTCGTTACTTCTCTCTGATTCGCCACTTTATATAAGTTCTGGATATTATTCAAAATATCCTTGACTAAGGTCTCCTTCTTTCTGTGAGAATTCTGCGCATCCATAATCTCATCTCTTACATCCGACATCTCATGGTCCACTTCGATAATGGCCTCCGATGCATCAAGAAGCTTCTGCTGAATATACTCTGGAATGTTCTCCTTATACTTATACTGTAAAGAATGTTCTATCGTCGCCCAGAAATTCATCGCCATCGTGCGAATCTGAATCTCCGCACTCAGCTCCTTTGGTCCATGAATCGTATTCACCGTATATAAAATAATCATGTGATAACTACGGTAGCCGCTCGTCTTCATGTGGCTTACATAGTCCTTCTCACACTTTACCTTCATATCTGTCCGGTTCTTTATAAGATTCACCACTCTGTCTATGTCCTCTACAAACTGACAGATAATACGGATTCCCGCCAGATCTTCTATCTTCTTCTCAATATCATTCATTGATACATTCTTACGCTGCATCTTATCTAAAATACTGACAATACTCTTCACTCGTCCGTCCACGGACTCAATCGGTGAATATAAACCCTGATTCCGATGTTCTTCTATAATATGATGAAACTTTACGGTTAGCTCATCAACCGCAAGCTGGTATGGGTCAAGCAGTTCTCTCCAAAGCTGTATCTCCATATAATCACCCCCAAATTATTATACCATTTTTTTCCATTTTGTGCAAGTAAAAATGACTTAGGTTAAGAACATGTTTGAAAAATGCTTTCTGCAAGATGTGTTTTACAATTTGTGCTTTTCACTTTCTTGCTATATTATATAATAATACAAATCAATCCGCCACTGCTTTCGTTTACGATCTTTTCCATGGCGTTTTGAAGTTTTTCCTGGCTGTCATCGTTAATTTTTGTAACTTTGCCAGATATGCCATCATCAACAAGCTGTTCTAATGTTTTTCCAAAAATATTGACATTCCATATTTCTCTTGGTTCTTCGCCCGCCTGTTCTTTTATGTATGTAATAAGATCTTCTGCCTGAAGCTGTGTCCCTACAATCGGGGCCACTTCTGTTGTAAGATTGGCTCGAATCAAATGAATGGACGGTGCCTCGGCACGAATTTTTACGCCATATTTGTTTCCATGTTTTACTACTTCCGGTTCAGAAAGTGTAATTTCTGAAAGTACCGGTTTCATAACGCCATATCCTCGTTCTCTGGCATCCTTTAACGCCTGCGACACTTCTTCAAATTCTCTCTTTTTTGCCGATAATTCTTTCATCAGGCGAATAAGATGATATTCACTCTTAATTGGCAGTCCTGTAAGATCCGACAAAATATCATAATAGTACGAATCCCTTATCTGAATCTTAACATCCACTTTTCCTGTATCCATATGAATTTTTTCTATTTTCCCGGACTCTATATAATCATTCGATGGAAATACTTTCTGATACAGATCTTTCATCTTATTTTTATCCGTCATAAATTCTTTTACAAGATCTAAGACCGACTTCTTCATCCAATGATCATCTCTTAATGTTTCCACCCATTTCGGCAAATAAAATCCAACAGAAGATAATGGAAATTCAAGCAGTACATTTTTTAAGATTTCTAAAATATCCTCCTGCCTGAGCTGGTCACAATTCACCGCCATTACACTGGTATTATATTCTTTAGAAAGCTTTTCTGTTAATGCCTGTGTTGCCTTTGAATATGGCCGTTCACTATTTACCAGAACCAAAAAGGGCTTTCCGATTTCATTTAATTCTGCAACTGTTTTCTTTTCTGCTTCTACATAAGAATCTCGCGGAATTTCTCCAAACGACCCATCTGCTGTCACTAAAATCCCTATCGTAGAATGATCTCTGATTACCTTTCTTGTTCCAAATTCTGCTGCTTTCGTAAATGGAACCTCATAATCAAACCACGGCGTTTTTACAAGACGTTCCTGTCCGTTTTCCAAATTACCGCCCGCACCGGGAATCATAAAGCCAACACAGTCAATCAGACGTATTTTTATTTTCATATCTTCCATCGGAAGTTCTGCCGCTTCTTTTGGAATAAACTTCGGCTCGGTTGTCATAACCATTTTCCCTGTTCCACTTTGCGGAAGTTCATCCATCGTTCTCTTGCGTTCATTCTCATCTTTTATTTCAGGAAGTACAAGAAGTTCCATAAAACGTTTAATAAATGTTGATTTGCCACTTCGGACAGGCCCAACAACGCCAAGGTAAATCTCTCCGCCTGTTCTGGCTGAAATATCCTGATATATATTTTGTTTTTCCATGAAAATCCCTCCCCAATACTAATTTAGTATATGCAAGGGAATGGAAAAATAGACTATTTTGCCTTAGTATACTTGAAAAAGATTCCATAGCGTATAAAAAAAATGATGTGTCACATCGCTGCCAGAATTTACTCTGCAAAAAATGCGGTCACTAACTGACACAAACTAACATAATCCGCCATAGCCATCGTCTCTCTGGCTGAATGCATCGCAAGCATCGGTATGCCCAGATCACAGCCTGCCATCGGCAGATGTGAACCAATCATCGGGCCTAATGTTGTGCCTCCGCGAATCGTGTTTCTGTCATTAATCTCCTGTAGTAATATATCATACTTTTCAGATAATCCTTTTAAAATCGCATACATTTTGCAGTCAGAAGCATATTTCTGTGTACCGCTCACCTTCACAGTAACTCCCTGCCCCATATATGCTCTCGTTGTCATATCACAACGGTCTGTATAATTCGGATGTGCGGCATGTGCGCCGTCAACAGAAAGATAATAGCTCTGTGCAAGTGAAATATCTATCTGTTCTTTTGAACAGCCCATTCCTGAAAGAATACGTTCAAGAATTCCCGGAAGTAAGGCAGAATCTGCTCCTGACTTTGTAAAACTTCCAACTTCCTCATGATTAAAAAGCCCAATAAGATTAATGCCACTTTCCCTCTCTCCATCTGTAAGAGACTCTAACAACGCACTGACAGAGGCCAGATTATCAATTCGCGGACTGCATAAAATTTCTTCTTTCACCCCACAAAGCTGTGGCTGATCATAGTTGTATAAATTAAGATCATAACTTAAAATTTCACTCTCATCCACAGAAAGTTCTTCTGCCAGAAAATGAAGAAAAGCATCTTCTGTCCACCGGCCATTGGCAAGTCCCATAAGCGGCATTAACTCTTTTTGCCGGTCAATCTTCCAGCCATTATTTGCCTCTCTTTGCATATGAATCGCAAGTCCCGGAATCAACGCAACCGGTCTCTTACTATTATACGTTACCTCTATCGGATTAAATACATCCTCTCCTTTTAGCACAATAGTTCCCGCCAGTCCAAGTGGACGGTCAAACCAGGTATGATCCATCATTCCGCCGTAAACTTCTACATTAAGCATCGCACACCCCATGCTCTTAAAATCTGGTTTTCCCTTCACCTTAAAACAAGGCTGATCCACATGTGCAAATGCCATACGCAAAGACTGAATCATTTCTTTTCCAGCACCTGTTGTAAAGGCAAATAATACATCTGGAAATGGGGCGATATAATATTTGCTATTTTCTTTTGGTGAAATCATTTTATTGTAATATAACTCTTCAAATCCCTGTTGTTTTAAATATTCCTTAGCAAAAGAAACGACTCCCACCGGGGAAGTTCCCTGTGCTAAACATTCTGTTAAAACATTCATTCTCAATCTCCTTTTCAAAAAAAATAATTCATGTTATCATCAATCATAAGATTTTGTCTTAATAGCTAAACTTATGGAGGAGTTATTCATGTTATCAATACAAATTTCCGATATTAAAGACTTTATGTCTCATCTTTTATCCAAAGATACATTCGACCACTTTTACTTTATCGAAGCCTCTATCAAAATGGGGGTAAGTTATCAGATTCAGGGTCGTATTAACGAAGGTTTTTATGATACCAGCGTAGAACAGACACTGAATCGTGAATTCTGCTATTGGAAAGAAATCCGCCACCGCATTTTTGATATTATTAAAGGAAAACGGCTCCCTCTCTCCTGCAAAATCGTTCTCGGACTTTCAAAGCAATCCATTTCCTATTTGATTGCACATAATAACAGTTCCTTCCGCGAAGAAGATATTGAGGGAATCTACGTAAATATCTTATATGACCCGAAAAATCTTCTTATCACAACTGGAATTTCCTATAAAAATTTCTCTCTCGATAAGTCGTTAGAGTATGCTTTTGATGAATATCTGGTGAAGTTTTTAAAGGAAAAAGCAGTTATATAGTATAATAATCTAAAGCGTGTTTGAAAAATACTTTCTGCGAGATGTGTACCACAATTTGTTAGAGATTTCGCCTGAATGATGGTGCGTATCGGGCTACGTCAACTGAATGAAGGCAAAATATACTGTAAATTGGGGCATGCCGGCTGCAGGAATAATTTTTCAAACACGCTCTATCAAGAAAATCCCATTCTTATTTTTTCAAAATCTCTATCGCCTTCTTCAACTGTTTATCTGCCTTCTCATCTGTCTGGGCTTTTTTCCACTGCTTATCGCTCATTTTCACTTCCACATCCGGCTTGATTCCTTTTTCATGAATATCTGTACCTTTTGGTGTGTAATATTTGGCAATGGTAAACTTAAAGGCTGAACCATCTGTAAGAGGCAGAATAGTTTGTACAATTCCCTTTCCATAAGTTGTTGTACCTACAACCGTTGCTTTTTTGTAATCTTTTAAGCATCCTGTCATAATCTCGGAAGCACTCGCTGTATTTCCGTTTACCAATACAACCATCGGTACATCTACTGTTTTACCCGAATCACTCTTGAACTCTTCTTTTTTCCCCTTTTTATCTTTTGTATAAACAAGCATTTTATCCTTTGCAACCAGACGGGACAGCATATTGGTACAGGTAGTTAACAGTCCGCCTCCATCATCTCTTAAATCAATAATCAGACTCTTCATTCCCTGGCTTTCAAGGTCTGTTACTGCCTTATCAAACTGTTCGTCCGTATTTTCATGGAACTGGCTTACTGCAATATATCCTATCTTATTCTTCCGCATTTTATAAGTAACACTATCTAATTCTACAGAAGTTTTTTCTACTGTATAATCTTTTGTTTTTTTATCTCTGTAAATAGTCAAAACAACTTTATCATTATCTTCGCTTCTAATGGCAGAAACAACATCCTGTAGTTCCATATCGGCAGTACTTTTTTGATCAATTGCCGTAATAAGATCTCCATTCTTAATACCTGCTTTATATGCCGGCTGATCTTTAAATACAGAAACGACCTCTGGATAATTCGTATCTGTGTCTTTTGCAATAGAAATTCCAATTCCATTATATTTTCCCGCATCTTCTTCCGACAATTGCTGATATTCTGATGGGGTATAATATTCTGCATAGGGGTCTTGCAAGCCCTTAGCAAACCCCTTATAAATATTGTTCTCCACATTCTCAGCATCTATTTTGTTGAGATAATAGTTACCCGCAAAAGCTTCTAACATACTTAGTTTGCGCAAAATCTTCCCATTATTAAGGCCGGTTCCATAAGCATTTGAAGTCATAACACTTTGTCTTCCTGCAAAGAAACTGAAACCGATGATAACGACAAGAACAAGCACACTTAAAACACGTTTAAAGCAGCCTTTTTTTCTTTTTGGGCTGCCTTCCTCTTTCTTTTTTTTATTATGTTCTGAATCCTGTTCCTTTAACTCAAGATTCATTTCTTTTTCCTTAAAATCCATTCTGTCTTCCTTTCTTTCTTCCTATGAAAATGTGTCTGCATTACTGACTCTTCGTTTCGTTTAAAGAACAATATTACTTCTTGCTAGAGCGTGTTTGAGAAATGCTTTCTGCAAGATGTACATCACAATTTGCGGGAGATTTCGCCTGAATGAGGGCGGCGTAGCGGGCTACGGCAACCGAATGAAGGCAAAATATACCGTAAATTGGGGTGTGCAGATTGCTGGAATGATTTTTCAAACACGCTCTAGAGCCTGTTTGAAAAATCAAAAACGCCTTCTGACGGTGTATATCTTCTCCGACAGAAGGCGTTCTTATTAATATTCGATACTTTCCATGTACTTCATGTATTTTACTACCATCAGTGCAATCTTAAAAGTAATCGCATCTTCAAATACTCTAAGATCAAGCCCTGTACTCTTCTGAAGCTTATCCAGACGATATACTAAAGTATTTCGGTGAATGTAGAGCTGTCTGGAAGTCTCTGACACATTCAGGTTATTCTCAAAGAACTTATTAATTGTCTGTAAGGTCTCTTCATCAAATTCATCTGGAGAACGTCCGTCAAAAATCTCTTTGATGAACATCTTACAAAGTGGTAATGGAAGCTGATAAATCAGACGTCCAATACCAAGCCGGCTGTATGCAATCACATTCTTATCTGGATAGAAAATCTTGCCAACATCCATCGCCATCTTCGCTTCTTTATAAGAACGGGATACCTCCTTGATCTCATTCACAATAGTACCAAAGGCAACATGAACCTTTGTCATCGCTTCTGTGTTAAGCATATCAACGATAACCTGTGCTGTCTTAGTCAGTTCATCGTATCCCTCTCCATTCTTCACTTCCTTAACAAGAATAATGTTCTTCTCGTCTACCGCAGTAATAAAATCTCTCGTTTTCGCAGAAAAAATATTACGAACTGTCTCAAATGCATTATTATCTCTGTCATTCTTTGTCTCGACAATAAATACACATCTTCTTACTTCCGTTTCAATATGGAGCTTTTTCGCCCGGTTATAAATATCAACCAAAAGTAAGTTATCTAAGAGCAGGTTTTTAATAAAGTTATCTTTGTCAAAGCGCTCTTTATAGGCAATTAAAAGATTCTGTACCTGGAAAGCAGCCATCTTTCCAACCATATATACGTCATCTGTCTCACCCTTAACGAGAATAATATACTCTAACTGGTTCTCATCAAATACTTTAAAAAACTGATATCCCTGCAATGCCTGACTCTCTGCCAGAGATTCTGCAAATACCAGTACCGCTTCCTTATATTCTTCGACTGCATCTAATGTGGAGGCAAGCGGTTTACCTTCCGTATCCATGACACATAAGTCAATTCTCGTAATCGCCTTAATGCCGTCAATGGTGTCCTGTAAAATCTGATTTGAAATCATCGTATCACTCCTGTCTTTCCCTCTCATCGCATTTTGCTATCGCACGCAACAATCTTTCTTTATTTTAATACAAAAGTAACAAAAAAAAAAGAGGAAATATGCAAAAAATATATTTCCTCTTGTGAAAAGTTATTATTTTTTATATCAATTCATGTGGAAAAGCTACAAAAATTTATGTACACCTGTAAATCTATTCCAAATCATTACTCAAACACACTCTAGAGCGTGTTTGAAAAATGCTCTAGCATACTGCCTGTACTGCCACTCCAAGAAATTCAGAAACATACGGCGTTGCCGGATTGTCATAAAGCTCTCCGATCGTGCCAATCTGCTGAATACTTCCATCATTCATCACAGCGATGCGTGCATCTGTATTCTGGATATCCTCACGATTATGTGTTACATAAATTACTGTGATATGCATCTGGTCATAAAGCTTTCTTACAAGCTTCTGCATATGTCTCTTCACATCTTTGCTAAGACTGGAAAATGGTTCATCTAACAGAAATACCTTTGGCTTTTTAACCATAGCACGTCCAAGAACTACTAATGCTCTTTCCTGCTCATCTAAATCTTCGGTCATCTTATCAAGAAGATGTCCAATTTTTAAAACTTCTGTAACCTCTGCGATTCTCGCATCAATCTCTCCCTTTGGTAATTCCTTTAATTTAAGACCGAATGCAAGATTATCATAAATGTTCATCTGTGGATATAACTTTCCGTTCTTGAAAATCATAGCCATGTTTCTGTCGATGGATGGAACTTCATTCATGCGCTCCCCGTCAACGAGCAGCTCCCCATCTGTAATATCCTCCACACCAGCAATCATTCTTAATACTGTAGAAATCCCGCAGCCTACTGGTCCGGCAAATATCATAAATTCTTTATCATCAACTTCAAGGGTAAAGTCCCTGATTGCATTGACCCCGTTATCATATGTTTTGCTAAGATGTCTAAGTGATAAACTAGCCATAAATAACCTCCTAAAAATAAGTTCATGCTACAAACATTTTGTCCTCATATATCATACCTAAATTTTGTAAATAATTCTAGAAGAAAACTCACGAAAATAGAGCCGGTATTTCGGCTATATTGTTAAGCATATTTTATCTATTAGACATATTTACCATTTTCGATGCACAAAAAATAAAAAACACACCTAATATTGTACATGTATTAAAGCAATTTTTAAAAAAAGACACTTTTCAATTTTATTTTTGTGAAAAATGTCTTCTTTTTCTTTATATTTTGCTACTTTTTTAACAAATAGCTGTTCTATTTTACTAACATTGTCTTCTTTTTTCTAAAGTATTAACATTTTCTTCCTGTACGTCCAAAATATTTTCTTCCGAACTGTCTTCTGGTTTCTGTTCAGCTTCTTCTTCTGAAGCCTCATTCAAAACTTTTTTCTTGAAAACAGACCCGACAATGGTGTTCTTAATCTTTTGTTCCTTTTTAAACCAGGAATAAATTCCTTCTAAATGAAGCTTCTCTACCCAGGATGGAATCTCCTCCGTCTCTTTACGGATAAGCGGCTGAACTGACTCAATCAGAATACAAAGACGTGTATTCATCATAGCGGCATGCTTCTCCATAAACTTCATCTGGCGCTCTGCTGGAATACATACAAAAACGATATCCGGGATGCACGCATTAATTTCATTCACAATGCGGTCTGCCTCTCCTTTCGTCTCCTTTCGCATGACATTGCCATGTACTTCGATATTCCGGTAAGACTCCTCCATATATTCTTCCATGGATTCTAAATAAGATTCCTGCTCCATGACCATATAAATACTTCGTCCTTCTCGGTTTATCTTAGAAAACAGCCTTTTTAAATAATTATCAGCAAATTCTCCAATTCCTTCTGGTATCTGTCCATTATCCTGTCTGTGATGTACTGCCATCTCAATATGGCGGTCTCCTGCTAATATGAGATTACAGGACTTCACATACTCAGCTGACTGCTCATTATTTTGACATAACAGCGAACTGATGGCTGATAAAAAATAGATTACAGGAAGTCCCTTTCCACGCATCAATTCCATTGATACATTGACCGCCTTGTCCACCCGCATCACTGATACATCTATACCAAGTACATTTGCCTTTTTGTGGTAACGATCTTTCATGTTAAGGTTCCTTTCTTTTCTCTTCTAAATCGTCATGTTGCCATCTATTCCTTACTGCTCAGAGTCAGAACCAAAGTCATATCCGCCAGAAGTTGTCGTGTCATCATCGTCCCCCACATCTGTGGAATCTGTAGAATCTGTAGAATCAGATTCATCATCCAGTGAAGAATCGGTAACTGTCTCATCTTCTGTATCTGTAGTACTGTCGCTTCCCGCCGGAACATTGGTACTGTCTGTTCCGATATAGATCTGAATATCTCCACCTGTAGAAATAGAATCTACAACATTAATCTCTGCATCTGGGAAGTAAGTAAGAAGATCCTGTCCCATTCCGTCCTGTGTAACATTAATTCTTGTCTGTGAAAGAGGTCCCTCTTCCTGATAGGAATCTACAAGGCTGATACTGTAGCCTTCGCTTTCTAAGTAGGACTCCCACTGTCCAGCCAGTCCAGAAACATAGGCTGCATTATAAATCTCAATAGAGTAATTTTTAGAACTTTCTGTACTTCCTGTTGCTGCTGATGTACTCGTTGTACCAGTAGAACTCTTAGAAGAACTACTCTGGCTATAGGCTTCGGCCTGCTTTGCAAGCCCTGCTACCTGCAGCTTCACCTTCTGAGAATCTAATGTAAATATTCCTTTTGACTCGCTACCCTGCATAATACGAATTGTGAGTGCATCTGTAGTAAGATTCTTTAAAATATCTTCTGTAGAAGTAAGTCCACTCTTGCCCTCTGCAGTCACAAGACTATCATACTTCTTCGCAATCGCAGAAGTACTATTCTTAGAAAGAAGTGCCTCCATATAACTTGTCAGATACGTATTCACTCTCTCTAAACGACTTGACTCCTCTCCGTCTGTTCCATCCATATAAGTAAATAATGCATAGGCTGTCGTTCCATCAAGAATAACATCACCTGCATCAATTGTCTGTAAAATATTCTCTGTATCACGGTAAGAAATCGCATTGTTAAAATGATAACTCACTCCGCCCGCCACATTCAAAAGCTTCTTAAAGTTTGTGCTTGAGATTACATCATATCCTGAAATCTTTGCTCCACTGATGTCTTCAACAATCTTTGCAAACATCTCATACTTCTTATCACCAAAAGCGCGGGCAACATCTGCCATATTTACAGAACTTCCGGTTTCTGTCATCGTATTCCTGATTTCTTTAAGAAGTGTACTGCTTACAGATACCTGCGCATTACATGGAAGTAAGAGAACATCCATGGCTTCGGTCTTTGTATTATACATATTCAGCGCCGTATAATCTTTATTATTCATATCATCATGGACAAATACAAGCGTATTCTCCATGTTCTTATTATCAACTGTTGTAGCTTCAGTGCTATCTTCTGTTCCGCTTTGATCTGTCTCTTCTTTTACCGCTTTCTTTACGCTTGTAAAGCTTCCGGTCAGATAATAAGTCACTCCCTCAAAAGAGCCAACTGCAATGGCTGCCATTAAAACGAGAACAACACATAATCTTAAAAGGAAAGAGAAAAATCTTTTTATAAGACTTGGCTTTTTCATCATAGCCCTCCTGTTTTATTCTATGTTGTCGTGATTGTGATTCGACGGATTACTCCGTATTTCATTTGTTAAGTATAGCAAAGTTCTTTTTTTATTGCAAGTTTTTACTGTTTAATTCGTTAAGAGAATGACAGAGGCCATAGAGCGTGTTTGAAAAATGCTTTCTGCAAGATGTGCGTTACAATTTGTGGGAGATTTTGCCTGAATGAGGGCGGCGTAGTGGGCTACGTCAACTGAATGAAGGCAAAATATACCGCAAATTGGGGCGTGCAGATTGCTGAAATGATTTTTCAAACACGCTCTATGGACACGCTCCCTCAAATCTTCTCCTTTACTATATTAATTCAGCAAAAGCACAGCTCCCTGACTTGTGGCAACTCAAAATCAAATCCATCCACCGTCAAAGCGTATAATCTGCCCAGTAAGATATTCTGGGGATTCGGTAATCTGGTAACAGAAAGCGGCGGCTTCTTCCGGAGAGGCAAAGCGTCCGTAAGGGATTTCTTCGGCAAGCGAAGCCCGTTCTTCTTCATCAAAACAGCGATTCATATCAGTATCGATCACACCAAAACTAACTCCGTTAACGGAAATATGTGAAGGGGCCAGTTCTTTAGCCAGAGCCTTTGTAAGAGAATTGACGGCACCTTTTGAGGCAGAATAAGCAGCTTCGCAGGAAGCACCGACTTCTCCCCAGACAGAAGAGACATTTAGGATTTTTCCACTGTGACAGTGTACCATATGAGGAATCACAGCTTTTGACATATAAAATACAGCGTCAAGATTTGTTCCCATAAGAGTATGCCATTCTTCCGAACTCATATCTGATAAAAGGCCGATATGAGCGATACCGGCATTATTAATTAACAAATCAATCTGTCCGAAAGTATCTAAAGTTTTTTGAACAATAGTAGCAGCCGTCTTTTCCTCGGCGACAGAACCAAGACAAGTAATAACCTGCGTCTTTGTAGAAAGCTCCTTTTCTACGGCAGCCAATGCTTCTTCATTATGTCCGCCATTCAGCATAAGACAATATCCTTTATCGGCATAAAAACGGGCAAGCGCAAGGCCGATTCCACGCGTTGCACCAGTGATAATTACTGATTTCATAAAATACTCCTTTTTATCAAATTCACTTACTATACCACAAAAGGGGGACGGTGTTACTATTTATGACAATCCGGCTACAGTGGCATCAACAGTGGTGTCTCCTTTGCCATTCGGCAAATCAGAATTCTTGTGTTTCTTCTCTGAGCCAGCCGGCTTCTTCTTCTGTAAGATATGGAGCGATTGTCTCAAATACTTTCTGATGGTATTTGTTGAGCCATTCTTTTTCTTTTGTACTGAGTTCTTCGGCTATGATTGCTGAACGTTCAAACGGTACAAGGGTAAGTGCGTCAAAACATAAGAAACTACCATAATCATTTTCCATGTCCTTCTGGCATACGATCATATTTTCCAGGCGGATACCGAACTTGCCTTCTAAGTAAATGCCTGGTTCATCGGAGGTTATCATTCCTTCTTCGAATACGCAGTCATTTCGTCCATTTACGGATGGACGATAACGGAAACTGTTTGGTCCTTCGTGAACACTTAAGAGATAACCTACACCATGTCCGGTTCCATGATTGTAGTCAAGACCTTTTTCCCATAATGGAGTTCTTGCAAGAACATCAAGGCTCTGTCCGCTACATCCCTGTAAAAAGCGAGCCATTTCTAACTGAATATGACCTTTTAATACCGTAGTATACATTTCTTTTTCTTCCTGTGTCAAGCTGCCAAGAGCAATTGTTCTTGTAATATCGGTCGTTCCCTCAAGATAATGTCCGCCGGTATCTGCCAGTACAAAGCTTTCTGGTTTCAATTCTACATCTGATTCTTTCGTAGCGCTGTAATGCACGATTGCTCCATGCTCCTTATAGGCAATAATCGGTGCGAAGCTTGGCTCTACATAGTGTTCCTGTATATTTCTGAACTGTTCTAACTGCTCTGCTGCACTGATTTCTGTTATTTTTGTTTTTCCTATCTGGGACTTTAACCAGTAAATAAACTTTGTAACAGCAACACCATCTTTTATATGGGCATTTCGTTCATTTTCCACTTCAACAGGATTCTTTTTCGCTTTAAATAAAAATGTTGGATTAACACCTTCTATTTTTTTCACTTTCTCTGGTAATGAAGATACCAATGCCGTGTTAACCGCTGACTTGTCATAATATATGGATGCATCTTCTGGCAGTTTCTTTACATCTTCATAAATCTGTGCATATGGAGCTGCCTTAATACCCTGCATATCTAACAAAATCTTTATTTTTTCAGAAAGGCATTTTTCCTGTACATACCAGGTAAGTTTCTTCTCTCCTAGTAAAAGATAACTTAAAATAACCGGCGTGGATTCTATATCATTTCCACGCATATTAAGAAGCCATGCGATATCTTCTAATGAAGTAAGTAAGAAATAATCTGCTTTCTTTTCTACAAGAAATTCCCGTACACGCTTAATTTTACTCTCGCTGCTCTCTCCTGCATATTCTACTGGAAGCGGCCATACTGGCTGTGCAGATAACTCTGGGCGATTTTTCCATACAGCTCCTGTAAGATCAATGTCTGTACGAACAGCAACACCCTGTGCATTTAACTGTGTGATTAACTTTTCTGCAGAATCTTGCATAATACATCTGCCGTCAAATCCGAGAGTTTCTCCTTTCTTTAATGTTTGTTTTAAATATTCCTCTATTGCAGGCACTCCTGGCTGTCGTTCCTTCCGAAGCATAATTCCTGAACCTTCTAACTGCTTCGCCGCCTGCAGAAAGTATCTTCCATCCGTCCACAGTCCTGCTTCATCCAGCGTAACTACCAGAGTTCCTGCCGAACCGGTAAAACCAGAAATATATTCCCTACACTTAAAATAATCTCCTACATATTCCGAACCATGAAAGTCACTTGTAGGAATCAGGCAGGCATCTACGCCGGTCTCACGCATTTTTTCTCTTAATAGTTCTAATTCCCGTTTCATTTTTGATCTACTCCTATAAATCTACTTAACATATTTCATAAGTTTCTTGTAAACTTACTCATTTTATCATGCATTACTTTTACAATATATTTTAATATACTTTTCCCTGAAAAAAATACGCTGCCTCTATAGAACTACTATGTTATCTACAATAACCCCTATAGGTGCAGCGTTTTTCTCTTTATTCTTCTGATGCAGCGTCCACGATAAGCTGTGCACACTTCTCAATACCCAGACTTCCTCTGTTAAGAGCCAAGTCATAATTCTGTGCTTTTCCCCAATCCTGACCTGTAAAATACTTATAATTCAGACCTCTTCGCACATCCATATCTTTTACGCGGTTCTTCAGCTTCAGACCAGCTTCACCGTAAATCTCCTGAATACGATTCTCTTTTGTCTCTTCATCTGCATATAAAAATACTTTCAGACAGTCTTCTCTGTCTCTTAAAATATAATCTGCACAACTTCCAACGATAACGCATGGTTTTGCAGTTGCAAAATCTTTGATTACCTTTTCTCTTGTCTTCCATAACTGAACAAGCGGAGAATTAGAATCTTCATCAAGACCAACAAAAGAGTATGCAAAACGCTGGTCAGCAGATGGTGCAAACTCACCATAGTGTTCTACATACTTTCTCGTAAGACCAGACTCTTCCACTACCTTTTTAATAATGTCTCTGTCATAAAATTGAATACCCAGTTTCTGTGCTACAAGCCTGCCGATTGTTCTTCCGCCACTACCAAATTCTCGGCTGATTGCGATAATATTCTTCTTCATTTTCTGTCCTCCCTGTACTGTAAAATAACCTCAAAAATCATCTGTCCCTAGTATATAATATTTTATCAAAAATGCAAAGGAGATTTACTATTTAATTCATTAAGAGACAGACACCCGGGAAGAGAGAAGATATCCTATATTTGTGACTTTAGTCGCGGCGGTTTAAATGCTCGCTTTATGCGCTCGCATCTAAACCTTGCTCCGAGGCCACAAATATAGGATATCTTCTCTCTTCCCGGGCTGTCTTTGGCTGGATTTTGTTTGAATTAAATAGTGGTTGTGGGGATTTGAGGGAGAGAGGAGAAATTTTCTGCTTGCTCTGAAATTATTGTGAACAGATGCTTTGCATTCAAATTGAAGTTATAAAGGTTGAAAAGGGAAATTGAAGATTATTTCTTGCTCCGATATAATATAGTCAAGTCAAATCATCCCCCTATTCCCAGTTATTCTCGAGTAAGCAGAAGACATCAGCTTCTGTCCCCAAATCTCCTCCCCCTGTTTAATTCACTTTCTCCATCCACAGCACAGAAGCCAATGAACTTCATAAGCCATATTTGTGGTCTCGGAGCAAGTGTTGGATGCGAGCGCGTGGAGCGAACATTCAACACGCAGCGACTAAAAGCACAAATATGGCTTATGAAGTTCACTGGCTTCGTCTGTAGTTTGCTTAATGAATTAAATAGTAACCCACTCCATTAAATCGGGGATTTCTTTTCTATAAATTCGTCCAGAGAATGCCTCATGTGGTAGTGCAATAAAGTTTGTTTCGTCAGCGCAGATAGTTTTGTATATTGGATCTGCTATGACTGTTTTTGCTTCTGCTATTGCCGCTTTTATCTCTTCTTCCGATGAAAAAAGCAATACATTTTCCCCGATATATTCTGGTTCGGTTTCTAGTGGGCAGATGACTGTAGCATCTATTCCCTGTTTGAGTGCCATCGCTGCTTTTAATGACTGGGAAATGACAGATTCGCCTATGATATAAATTCCGTTGGCTGCCCTGCTTATGTTTTTTCCTGATGATGTTACAGAGAAATATGCTGTCTGTGATTTTCCCGTCCAGGCGGCATCTATTAATTTCTCGGCAATGATACCTGCAAAGCCTTTGACTGGTGTACCGATGACATACGGTGTTGAAAATCGTTCTTCTAATACTTTTGCGGCTGGAAATCCCACGGATGAAATAACGAGGTTCACATCGGCTTCGCCGGCTTTTTGTATGTCTTCTATGCTACTTCCCATCGCAAAGGTGCTAATGATTTCAAAGTGCTTGCTTAAGAATTCTTTTATGGAATCTAAGGTGGAGTTTACGGAAAAATCAAGTGGGGTTGCTCCTAAAATGTTTATTTTTATTTTGGAATTACTCTGTTTTGATTCTGTATTTTCTATTTGCTTTTGTTCCGATTGGTTTAACTTCTGCTGATTTTGCTTCTTTGTATCAGCTACTGATAATTCGTTTGATACATTTTCTATTTTTATTCCATTTTCTTTAAAATGCTCATTTGCATTCGTTGGAAGTACTAATTCTCTTGCTACTGTCTCCAGCGCCATTCCTGCTCCGCTTACATAGCTGTGCATCCCACTGGTCGGGAAATAAAAGACTGGGATTTGTGTCTGCTTTTCGATGACGCGGGCGATTCCTTCAAAGTCGGTTCCGGTCATTAAGGGAATTGGGGTGCGTACCAGGGCAATGAAACGAGGTTTTAATTCTTTGGCTGCCCGCACAATGTCATTGATGAATTTATCATCATTTCCCATAATAGCGTCCATCTGTGAAAGTCCGGAAATAAATATGAGGCTGTCCATATCATACCAGCGTGGTTCATCGTGAGTATTATAGGTAGAATTGCAGCCGGACGGGTCATGGATAACGACCATGCCGCCAAGTTCATAAAGGGCAGAACATACCCCTGATACATCTGCTGTATAGGTTGATAATGTTACCGATACTTGTTTCATAAATAAATCCTTTCATTTATATACAGCTTTCACATCCCAAGCCTTTTCGGACTACCAAATCTTTTGTGTCCTTTTTTGTCTGATAGGCTTGCTGTATTTTCTGGCAGAGTTCACAAATACCATCATAGCCATGCAGCCCTCCGCCTTCTACCATATTTACAAAATGCTCTGTTCCTGAAAAGTAAGCGGCTTTCTGACCGATTGCCAGTATTTTTTCCTGTGGATTTCTTGGATATACCCGCATATTTGGATGTATCGTCGCACATACTTTTAAATTAGGAGCATTTTCTTTTAACCAGAGATAGTCTTCTTTTTCTTCTGCCGAAAAAGCATCCGTGAAAATTCTTTCTACCGAAAATCCATGGGAAATCAGTAATCTTGTAAGTCCTAAAAGTCTTGGAACAACGGTGGCATCTATGGTGATTTTAGTATCGCCAACAAGCTCTTTTGTTTCCTGTAAAATGCGTTCGCACCGCTTTCGTAACAGGCTGGTATCTGGCATCACCGCTCCCGGCATTTCTTTTACGAGGCTTTTTAACTGTGCATTAATTTCATCATAATGAAATGAAAATGGAAGATAGAGAAACTTCATGCCAAGTCGTTTAGATAACTGTTCTGCACCGTACTTTGCAAGTGGATAGCAGGCAATATTTAAGAAACTTTCTGACATGGATAAATATTCTTCGTACCCCTCGCACTCTGTAATGTCTTTTACCGTGTATCCTGCTGCCTTTGCGATTGTCTTTAATTCGGTTTCTTCTCTTGTCGGAAAATCATTTCCGATAATATTTATCTGTTTTAAATTCTTTTCCCGCATGGGAAGTGGCTTATATAAAGCATTTCGCAACTTCTGGTCCGGAGTCAGCCCTTCCTTTTGCATAATCGGATCCATGTAACAATCCACGAAACACTGTTCTGGAAAGCGACTTCTTAGCGTATCATAAATATAGGCCAGGTCGCATCCCATAAAATGATGCACACAAACCGTAAATAAAAGAACAACGGATGGCTTCTTCGGCAATTTGTGAAGAATATCACTGACACCTTCAATGACAAGATCCTCCATCTGCCCGTTGAACAAATCTTCTTCCTTTATTTCTACAAAAGAAAAACGGTCTCCTGCGTTCATTTCTGCTGCAGTCAGAATAACACCTCTGTTACAGTTTGCGCCGCATACATAAATCTGGTGAGAACCTGGCAGGAGCATTCCCATATGTACAATATTCCATGTGCCGTGTGCCGGGCTGTTATATTCAAGTCCCGGGACAAAAGGCAGCGGCCATGCCGCATCCTGAAAAGGAATCTCCTCCTGTAAGGAAGGCGATAATTTTTCTTTTATCTGATTATTCCATTGTTCGTCTTTTGCTTTTCCGTGAAGCATTTTAAGCAAAATAAATCCCTCCCTGTAAATCCTTCATATTCAACTTCTTAGATTCCACAAAGTGTACGGATTTCTCCTGCAAGAATCCGATACTCCTCTGCCATTTCTGAATCAGGATACGCTTCTATCACCGTCTTTTTCTGTTCTTCTGCATCAGTGACAAGCGCACTTCTTGATAAAGTTCCGATGACTTTACTGTGAATATCTTCTGCTAATTCCTCTACTTTTGCATCCTCATTTTTTACATTTCTACGATTCAAAATGAGGCCGCCAAGCTGTGCATATCCTCTGTCTTTGAAGTTTTCTACTGCCATTGCAATATTGGCTGCCGCATGGATTGCCATATTTTCACCAGAAGTAATGACAAATATTTTATCGGCATAGCCACGACGCATTGGCATGGAAAATCCACCACAGACAACATCGCCAAGAACATCATAAATGACAACATCCGGGCGGTATTTCTCATATGCACCTTTTTTCTCCAATGTCTCTAATGCCGCAATGATTCCTCTTCCGGCACAGCCAAGTCCTGGCGAAGGACCACCGGCTTCCACACAGCAAACACCTGCGAAGCCTTCTTTTACCATTTCTTCTAAGGTGAAATCTTCTTTTCTTGTCCGTACTAAATCAAGAACTGTCTCTACTTTTTCTCCATGACGCAGTAAAACTGTCGAATCTGCTTTCGGATCACAGCCAATCTGCATAACTCTGAGTCCCTGGCTAGCAAATACTGCTGCCACATTTGAGACAGTCGTGGACTTTCCGATTCCACCTTTTCCATATACCGCTATTTTAATCATACTTTTTCCCTTTTATCACACTTTTGCATAGGCAGCTTTCGCCGTCACTCCAGAGAGTCGTCCAATCTTGCCGGACAGCTCACTGATTTTCGTCTGTGGAGCATCAATCACCAGGCTGATAATGCTAATATTTTTTTCTCGGTAAGGAATACCCATTCTGCCTACAACATACTCTGCGTAATCGTGAATCATTTCATTTAATTTCGCTGTACTTTCACTGTCCTCCACGATAATAGAAAGAACGGCAATTCTTGTGTCTTCCATGATTTTCCTTTCTCCAATTAACAGATTCTTGGTAAAAGCTCTCCACCTGGAGGTGGAAGTAAAGTTTCCGCTCCGATTTCTGTTGTGACTACAACTCTTCCTGGCATTTCTTCTGTTACTTCACCAATAATTGCAGCTTCTGAAGAATACTTTCCTTCTCGTAATTTAGCTACGATTGCTTCTGCATTTTCCTTTGGTGCAAAAATGACAAGACGGCCTTCGCAGGCAAGGTAAAGCGGTTCTAATCCAAGCATTCCGCATACACCTTTTACGCTGTCCTGCACCGGAATTGCTTCGGCATTCAAACGGATTCCTGTTTTACTCTGTTCCGCAATTTCATATAAAACAGTTCCAACACCGCCTCTTGTCGCATCACGAATAACGTGAACATCCTTTGTCACAGATAAAATATCCTGTACTGTTCCCCAAAGTGGTGCACAGTCACTTGTCACATCAGCATCAATTCCGAAGTCTTCTCTTGCAAGCAAAATAGTACATCCGTGTCTTCCGATATCTCCACTGACAATAACGGCATCACCTGGTTTTGCCATGAATCCAGAAGTCTCTACGCCCTCCTGAATCTCACCAATACCTGTGGTTGTGATAAATACACCATCTACCTGACCTTTTCCAGCAACCTTTGTATCTCCGGCAACAATCTTTACTCCAGCTTCATTTGCTGTCTTTTCCATTGCCGCTGCGATTGCCTCTAATTTCTCCATCGGGAAACCTTCCTCAATAACAAAGGCGCAGGAAAGATAGAGTGGCTTTGCTCCCATGCAGGATAAATCATTTACTGTACCGCAAATGCTGAGCTTTCCGATATTTCCTCCCGGAAATTCTGAAGGAGAAACAATAAATCCATCTGTGGTAAATGCAATCTTTCCCTCTTTCATCTTTAATACTGCCGCATCGTCACTTGTCAGTTCTGGATTGGCAAAATGTGCTTTAAATACCTGGTCAATTAATTCACTTGTCTGTTTTCCTCCTGCACCGTGAGCAAGAGAAACTGTTTTTCCTTTTAAGTTATCCATGATTTTTCCTCTTATTGTTTTTTACTATATTTTTAGATTTATAATTTATTATATCTAATACTCTGTAAGTGAAAGTTATTCTCCCCTGCTATTATACTGATAATAAGCTGAGCAGGCTCCCTCATTCGATACCATACAGGCTCCAATCGGATGAAGTGGTGTACAGCCTTTTCCAAATACTTTACAGTCTGTCGGACGGCATTTTCCCTGTAATACATCTCCACAACGGCAGGCAGGACTCGTTCTTCCTTCCATCTTCGGAATCGAAAACTTCACTCTTGCATCAAAGTCCTGCGCTTCTTTTCGCAGGCGAAGTCCGGAATTTTTAATCATACCAAGTCCTCTCCATTGAGAATCACATGGTTCCATCCATTCTTTGATCAGTTTCTGTGCTGGAATACTTCCCTCTTCCGTAACAACTCTTGGATAGGCATTAACAAAAAACGGTTTGCCTTCCGGGAACTTCTTTAATAATACAGCAAATGCAGTTAAAATCTCGCTGGCAGTAAAACCGGTTACTATACCGCTGATTCCTTCTTCCTCACAAAGCTTTCTGTTCAATGCATTGCCGGTAATCGCATTAACATGTCCGGGATATAAGAAAACATCGGCACTGTCTTTCAACATCTCATAGGCACCCGGCATTGTTTTATTCGCAGTAAGAAGTGCATAGTTTGTAAGTCCTGCCTCTTTTGCCATCTTTACAGAAAGACAACTTGCCGGAGTTGTTGTCTCAAATCCAACGGAAAGAAAGACAACCTGTTCGTCTTTATGCTCTTTGGCATATTCAAAGGCATCCATCGGAGAGTAGACCATCTGAATCTTGCCGCCAAGACTTCTGGCATCTGCAAGACTCTTTGTACTTCCCGGCACACGAACCAGATCGCCAAAGGTACAAATCGTTACATTTTTCTCCAGAGCAAGCCATACTGCCTCATCAATAAAACCTGCCGGTGTCACACAGACCGGACAACCCGGACCAGAAATCAGTTCCACCTGAGGCGGCAAAATCTTTCGCACACCAAGATGAAAAATCTCATGGGTATGTGTTCCACACACTTCCATCACACGGACAGCAGGACCATCATAGCCTTCAATAATTGCTTTTGCTTTTTTTAATTGTTCTTTCATAGTAACCCCTCCAGAAGATCTTCTGCCTCATCCTCATCTTCTTCTGTAATCTTTGCAATCGCAATTCCTGCATGAACCATTACATAATCGCCCGGTTCAAGATTCTCTATCAGTTCTGCTGAAACTTCTCTTTTCGCTCCTGACGCATCTACAACCGCCATTCCATCTTTCATTGTCATAACTTTTGCTGGTAATCCTACACACATAATTTATTCCCCTTTTTGTAAACTTCTCATTGCTGCCACCGCCTGTCCAAGGCTGATTCCCCCGTCATTTGGCGGAAGTAAATGATGTCGCAGCACATGAAATCCTCTTTCTTCTAACATGGTTACACTGTAATCTAAAAGTAATTTATTCTGGTAAACACCGCCACTTAATGCAACGGTATTAATCCCTATTTCTTCTCTTGCTTTTTCGCAGGCAGAGACAATCATCCCTGCTAATCTCCTGTGGAAATGTAAGGCAAGCTGATTGCTGTTTTCTCCTGCTAATTTTCTCTCTGCTAATTCTTTGACAAGAGATAATGTTGGTAAATAATATAAATCCGCTTTTATATTCCGATTTATAGAGTTGTTTTTCTCTACAACACTCTTCTGCGCTACATCAGAAATACTTTTTAGTTCTCCATAGTCTGCAATTATTCCAGATTCTGCAAAATCCTCAGAACCTGCTATTTTTTTCTTCTGGGCATCCAGCCATTTTTCGGCCGCAAACTGTAACGATGTAGATGCCTCCCCCTCAAATGTAGAGGACTTTCTGATGTCAAGAATCGCACTCACCGCATCAAATAATCTTCCGGCACTTGTAGACTGTACAGTATTAATTCCTCGTTCTTCCATCGTAAACTGAAGTTTTGCCAGCTTTGGCTCACAAAGTCCTAATGTTTCAATAATCTGAAGGGCATTTTCCTTTCCGTAAATCTTTCCAAGAAGAGATACGGCAATTCTCCAGCCTTCTTTTGCAGAAACATCGCCGCCTGTCTGTGCAAATGGTTCGATGCACCCCCAACGTGTAAAGGAATCATAGTCTGCCAACAGAATTTCTCCACCCCAGATTGTTCCGTCAGTTCCGTATCCCGTTCCATCAAAAGAAACACCGATAACTTTTTTTTCGGTTGTCCATTCATTCTCTGCCATACAGGAAAGGATGTGAGCATAATGGTGTTGTACGAGAAATACAGGAAGCCCCATCTCTTCTGCCGCCGCTCTTGTATTATAAGACGGATGCATATCGCAGGCAACAATCTGTGGCTTGGTTTCCAGCAGTTCTTCCATTCGTTTCACAGACTCTTTTAACGCCTTTACCGTCCGTACATCTCCCATATCACCAATGTAAGGCGATGGATAAAATAGCTGATTCTTTCCGATACAAAACGCATTCTTAAGCTCACCACCGACCGCAAGCACCTGACCTTTAAATTCATTTTCCATCATAAATGGAAGAGGCGCATAGCCTCTGGAGCGCCGAATCATATACGGCTCTCCCCGGTAAAAATCCATAACCGTGTCATCCGCACGAAGCCGTATTTTCCGGTCATGGGAAAGTATCACATCACAAAGCCCGCTCAGCTCATTTAATGCGTCTTCATCGTCACGGCAAATCGGCGCTCCAGAAGTATTCGCACTGGTCATCACAAGGCAATCAGAAACCTTCGTTTCGTCCTGATAATCAAAAAGTAAAAGCTGCACTGGCGCATATGGTAACATAACTCCAATCTTTGGATTATCCGGTGCAACACTCTCACAAAGCGTTCCCCCTTCTTTTTTCGGAAGTAAAATAATCGGCTTCTGATGCCCGTCAAGAATCTCCTCTAAATGTGGTTCTGTCTCACATTCTCTTCTCACAACATCTAAGTCCTTCATCATAACAGCAAATGGTTTCATCGGACGTTTTTTCCTCTGTCGTAATCTTGCAACTGTTTCTTTCTTCGCCGCATCACAGCAAAGATGAAAACCGCCGATTCCCTTTACCGCTACAATGCCACCCTCGCTGATCACCTTTCTTGTATAACGAATCGCATCTGCTCCCCGTTCTTTCCTCCCAAGCAAATATACTTCTGGCCCGCAGTCGTTACAGCAGACTGGCTGTGCATCAAATCTTCTCGTTTCCGCATGCGTGTACTCATACTCACATTTCTCGCACATCGGAAACTCTCCCATACTCGTCCGTACTCTGTCATACGGCATGGAATCTAAGATTGTAAGACGCGGTCCACAACAGGTACAATTGATAAACGGATGCAGATATCTTCTGTCGTTCTTATCATAAAGTTCCTTCTTACATTCCGGGCAAATGGCAATGTCCGGGGATACGAAGATTTCTCCTTCTTCTTTTTCGCTTTCTATGATTTGGAACTTTTCTTTGGAGTCTGTTTCAGATTCAACTTTATGAATACCATCCTCACCCGATTCCACATTCTCCACATCCAGTTTCAAAATAACCGCCCGTTTGGGAGGCTCTTCCTGAATCTGCTTTATAAAGCTATGCACACATTCTTCGCTGCCCTCTGCAAAGATTTCCACATAAGGTCCCTTATTACTCACACTTCCGGCAATATCACAGGCATCGGCATGACGCTTTACCGTTGGGCGAAAGCCGACTCCCTGCACGATTCCAAATACTCTGATGCAGACTCTCATACGCTCTGTCTCTTCTTTCCTGAGATTGCAAAATGCGGTAAGTCATACCATTCTCCTTTATAAAATGGCACAGCTTTCTTCAGTAGCGAATCGGCGATAATAATGTCATATTCATTTTCTTTGATGTAAGTGATCCAGTCATCTTCTTCCTTAAAAAGAATATCCTGTTCTTTCTTTTGCTCTTTATTCATCATAAACCAGGATGCAACATTGATATTTGCAGAAATAAATTCTTCCCTCAACGTATTCGCCAGCACCTGCTGATGAACAATTAATATCTTTTTCTCAGATAATTCTTCTACATTCAACAGTCCTGCTACCTGCTCTTTTTTTTCTTTCCATTCTGGAATAATCTCCGGTGGACAAAATAGCTCATATGGCGTTCCAAATTTCTGTTGTAAATACTTTGCTGCTGCAATTCCTGCCGGCGAAACAACAATATTTTTCTCTGCTGCTGCCGCCTCTTTTACAGCGTCTAAGCCATCGCCCATTCCATAGCATACAACCTTTGAAAAACCTTTTCCGGCAAAATACTTTTTCAGGAAATCTTCTTCATAAATACCGCCAAATTCAAGAGGGGTTGCTCCGATAATTCCAATACGTCCTGACTCCACGTCTTTTTCAACAGCGAACTTTTTAAATAATTCTTTCCATGTCTTTTTCTCACCATCATCGTAAAGCTTTGTTCCGTCCGTGTCGATTGTAAGCGCCGGAATTCCTGTTCCCTTTTCAATCATTCGGGAAAGTGCGCGATAATCCGTTCCGATTACTGCTGGAACCGGCGTACCAATCACTGCAATAAAATCTGCGGAAAGCTTCTCGCAGGCTTTTCCAATCTTTTCTACCAGGCGGTCATCCCGTCCAAGAATCGCATCCATATCACGAAGTCCTGCGCTGAAAATCGCACTACGACTCTCAAACCATCTTGGCTCATCAAATCCGCATATGTTTCCCGCACAGCCGCCGGCATCTAAAATAATAATCAGTCCGTGAAATTCACATAATACCGCTGCTGCGCCCGACTGGTCCGGAGCAAATGGGGAGAGATATTTTCTAAGTCCCTTCATTTAATTTGTCCCCCTTTCCAATTCCAGTACCCGTTCACACTCCTCAAAGAAATGCTTCACTCCACGATACCCAAATGGCTGTATATCATCACTCCACTCAAGCTGTGCTGCTTCTGGATGATAGTAAACAGCATCCTTTCCGATAACGATATCCACTGGATTCTCGCCCGGCTCATAGTAAATCATCGTTGGCTCCAGATTCGAATAAATCTTTGTTTCTGGACTTAACTTCGCCATCTTTTCGATATAAACAAAATCCTCTTTCGACAGATTTCCAAATACTTCTGCTACCGCAAACTCATATCGAATCAGCGCAAATGCAAGTTCAAATGCATTGGCGTTACAGCCTTCTCCAATTGCAAATACTGCATGTGGATACTTTTTCTTAAAAGCTTCTTTTGCTGCAAGTGCTTCCTCAAAATAAGCATCATCATCAAATTTACTTCCTAATGCCGCTGCAAATAATGTATATTGATTCTTTATTTTATCAAGCTGATATAGCCTTGTAAGTTCTATGTACGGAATTCCCAGTCGTTTTTGCATATCAGCCGCCGCAAAACGTGCTTCCGCATCTAAGACCAGATTAAAATTCGCCTCTGCCATATCAAGATACTCATCATAGTTTTTACATCGGGAAATCTCACGAATCTTTTTTATCCCAAGCTGTCTTAACAGATCATAAAGTTCACTGTCATCTTCTAACGGAGCAAAATGTCCAAGAAGATTCACGGAAGTACTCTTCTTTTTCTTTGGCTCTAACAGAGAATAAATCGACTGTCTGACATGAACCATCGGCGGCTTTCTTCCCTCTCTGGTCAACGCATACATATAGCAAGGAAGAACCGGGATTCCAACTGCTTTTTGTGCTCTCTTACAAATACGCTCCATATCGGTTCCAAGCAAAGCATCTACACAAGTAAGACAAATCATAACAACCGATGGCTTTGTCTCCAGACAATCATAAATCTCTTCTACCGCCTGTGGAACCTTCTTCAAATGTCTTCCCGTTACAATATCCGTTTCATCCATCATCAGATAGAAAAATCGCTCACTGTATCCGCCAAGCTCACTTAAGATCGTTGTATTCCTTCCGCAACAGCCTGGTGCTAAAAGAAGCATAACCGAACCCGGAATCGCAAGCCCCGCTCTCTTTACACCAAAGCCCTGCGCTCCCGGCGAGTTATACGCAAGTGTAGCTGGTGAGCTGTAGATAAGGTGCTTTGAGGAAATTAATTCTTCGGGAATATTATCTCGACCTGCTTCAGCAAGTTCTTTTGTGGTAATAAAATACGCTTCTTCTGCTTTCTTTTTCTCTGTCTCTTTTGCCATGATTTCTACCATACATCTTCCTCCGCTGTATCCTGTGCATTTTCCAGAAGTTCTTTTGCAAGATTTAAAAATGCCTGTGCCGCCGGAGATTCTGGTTCACCTTCGACAACAGTCATTCCCCTATCTTCACATCTGGTAATCTCGTCACTTCTTGGCACTTCACCAACAATCGGAAGCCCTACGGAATCCGCAAACTCAGTAACCTTCTCTGTCTCGTTTTCCACATTTCTGTGATTTAACACAATACCATACACCTTCGCATAGCTTCTGTCCTCAAAGTTCTTCACTGCATTATTAATATTATTGGCAGCATAAAGAGCCATCTTCTCACCAGAAGTCACAATCAACACTTTACTCGCATACCCCTCACGAATTGGTGCCGCAAATCCACCACAGACAACATCACCAAGAACATCGTATAACACAACATCAGGCTGGTGTGTCTCAAATAATTCCAAATCTTCTAACAAGCTAAATGTCGCAATAATTCCACGACCAGCACAGCCAAGTCCCGGCGTCGGACCACCTGTTTCAATACAGAGAACTCCACCGTAACCTACCTTTGAAATATCCTCAATTGTCTCTGGGTCTTCATCATATTCACGCATATAGTTCATTACCGGAATCGGTGTCGTACCCCCAAGCAGATTAATCGTAGAATCTGCCTTCGGGTCACAGCCAATCTGAATAACCTTCTTTCCCATACTGGCAAATGCCGCTGCCAAATTACTGGTCACCGTGGACTTTCCAATCCCGCCCTTGCCATAAACCGCAATCTTTAACATAAAAAAACTCCTCTATTCTACCCCTGACCGACAGACTGACCGTAAGGTAGAACAGAAGAGTTTTGCACTTTTCGTACTTTATTCTTACTATTCTTTTCTTTGTTTAAAACAAATCGTATCTATTTAGAATCTATACAATTATAGAAAATCAAGCGTATTTGTAATCTTAATATAATTGAATTAAAAATATCTCCATTTCTATACAACTTATATACAGATTTACTACTCGATTTTCAATTGCAAATTCTAAATAATTTCAAACTATTCCAGCGCGGAAAACCTTACTGTCAGAGTCGATATTTATCTTTCTATTATTATAACTATCCAGACTCACAAAATTAAATATCAGTTACTATATACTTGCATAACTTTGATTTACATAATCTTAGATAATTATTCTTTTATTGTTTTGTTATTTTTTTATCATAGTCTTATTATAACATCTGAGAAATGAAAGGCAAGTACATTTTCCAGTACAGTACTTATAGTGACATACTTCTTCTGCACATCTCTGCAATCCCGCCAGAGGCTATATCACTGTCAAACGTATATCCCATTCCTCTTAAAAATTATTTTAAAAGAAGATAACTTGGCATACCATTCTCATAAATACTACTTACTTCGCCCTGAACCAATGGGGTTAAGTAAGTAATTAACTCTTCCTTCACTCCATTACCAGCCTCATTAATCCACTCTACAGGAATCTTCTTCTCTTTATTCGCAACCTCACGAATATCAACGCCACTGTACTCTACCGTATATGGAGCATCAGACACTCTTGTAAGAGAAGACATTAATCCACTCTCTCCTGCTACTGCAAGCTTAACTGCATTCGCGCCAAGATTACCGGACTCCTCAATATCCGTCTTACTTAAAATATGCCCTGCACAGCGCTGTAACAGATTCAATTCTATCGAACGAACCTTACAGCCAATCTTTGCCCGAACCGCTTCCTCTAAAATCTTTCCAGTACCAGATAACTTCGTATGTCCAAATACATCTAACTCTCTAGATTCTTCCTGTTCACATAAGAACCGCCCCTCTGTATCATGTACACCTTCACTAACCGCAACAAGCACAGCATTCGTTGAGGCCAGCTTTTCCTTCACATCATCAATAAAACGATCCAATGAAAATGGTTTTTCTTCTAAATAAACAAGATATGGCACATTACCATTCTTACCTTCCGCTAATGCAGCAGCCGCAGTAAGCCACCCGGCATGACGTCCCATCATCTCAACAATAATTACATTCTTCGGCTCATATACGGTAATCTCCTGTTCAAGCTCACAGAAAACTGTAGAAATATACTTAGCTGCTGAACCAAATCCCGGACAATGGTCTATTCCGCAAAGGTCATTATCAATCGTCTTTGGTCCACCAATAACCTTAATATCCTCTACACCTTTCTCCTTACAGTATGCAGAAAGCTTCGCTACCGTATCCATAGAATCATTCCCACCGATATAAACAAAATATCCAATATTCATCTTATGAAGAATATCAACAATCTCCTGATACTGACTATCATCTTCCTTGATATCATTAAGCTTAAAACGACAAGAACCAAGCGCTGCCGCCGGAGTTCTCTTTAACTTCTCCAGCTTTTCCTCTGTGTCAACCTTCTCTGTAAGATTCACAAATTTCTGTTCTAACACTCCCTGAATTCCATAACAAGCCCCATATACCTGATCAATCTGTTCTTCCTTTATCGCCTGCTTAATAACACCTGCTAATGTTGCATTAATCGCTGCTGTTGGTCCTCCAGACTGTGCTACTAACAAATTCTTCTTCATCTTTCTAAAATCCTCCTGTAAATCTCTGAAAAGGTTCTGGTGTTCCTTCATTCGATGCAATCACCTTCTGCATCCATACAATATCCCACCACTTGCCAAGCTTGTAGCCACATTGTTCAAAATGTGCCTTCTTCTCATATCCACGCGCCGCATGAAACGCTTCACTCTCTGCATTCGGATGAGTAATGCAGGCAAATAAATTCACGATATTCTGCTTCTTCAACAACTCTTCCATCTTCTCATAAAGAGCCGTTCCCACACCTTTTCCGTGAATTCCTCTCTGCACATAAACAGACATTTCCGCTGACCAATCATACGCCCTGCGGTCATAAAAAATCCCCGCATACGCATAAGCAATAACCTCTCCCTCCTCCTCAGCAACAAGGTAAGGATACCTCTCCAATGTCTTCGTGATTCGTTCCTGAAACTCCTTCACCGAAGGAACTTCCAGTTCAAAAGTTATCGCCGTATTGTCCACATAATACCGGTAAATGTTCTGGATAGCAAAAGCATCCTCCGGCGTAGCGATTCGTATATTCATTTCAAGCCTCCAAAAATTTTGTCGATGTGGTTATTATACAATAAGAGGAAGAGGGGGACAAGACGGTAATTATAGAAATAATGTAACAATGCGGGAATGTCTGATTAACATAAACCTTTCACCTATTTCGGTAATATAATAATATTTCCTCTTCTACATCGCAATTTCGTACTGCTCTTTAAGTTCATTTAACATATTATAGGTAATACAACGCTCTTTTTGTAATCTTCCTACAACAATTCCAGGTGCAATACCTATTTTATTTGCAAAATCACACACACTTATTGAACTATAGTCCTGCGTCTTCTTAAATTGCTCAAACTCTTCCTTTGGAATCAACTCATCTTTCGCCCATAAATCCGCCTCATTTTCATCCTGTTCTGTAATTTCATCAGTCTTTCCAATATGTCCAAGAACAATGTGCCCAAGTTCATGAAATAAACTAAACCAAAATCTATCGGCATCTTTTCCTCTTGCCGTAAGACCAATCACAATTTTCTTGCCATCTATAAACGATGCCCCCTGTAAAAAAGAGCCTTGTAAATGTGGCAAAAAAACAAGTGCAATACCACACTGTGCCAATTTATCTTTTAGCTCCGCACTAAATTCCGCTGGTGTCTCTAATGTCATACTTCGGATTTCCGGTAAAACACGAACCAATTTATCAATATTAATGTGTGTTGTATCAGTCTGCCTTGCTACCCTTTTAGCCTCCTGCGCCCACGCGATCAATGCAAAATCACCTTTCTCAGTAATCGCCAATCTTCTACACGCAATTTTTGTAATTTGTCTATTCTCCAATAAAGAAAGTTCAACCACCTCAAAATACTTTCTAAGATTAATCACCCTTTCTTTCATAAGTCTTGTTTCCGGAACCCATCCAAACTTAGACATTTGATTATAAGGTAATTGCTTGGCTAAAACTTCATCTTTATCCATTGTATTTTCCGCTTCAACTTTAATTAATTTCTCTCTATAGATTGCTTCAAGATTATTCCAAAACTTTGCCGGTACTCCCAGTACCATCTCTAATCTTACTGCCACCTCCGAAGTCAACTGAACATCTCCATTAATCAATCTGCTAATATGCTTTTCTGACATATCCATTCTAGCAGAAAACTCTTTCTGACTCATCCCTCTGTCATTAAGCTGCTCCTTAATTGTCGCTCCAGGTGGTGTTGCAATAAAACTGCGACTTCTCACCATAGTGCTACCTCCCATTCATTGTTCTCATTAATGATAATCTACTATCTAAAGTATATGAGCAATCTCAATTTCATTTCCGTGTTTTGTAAAAACCAATCTATATGGATGCTCCAAATCTACTGCGTATTGCCCTTTACGATTTCCTTTTAATGCATGGCAACGACCGATACGAAACTGAATCATCTCCTCTACAGTATCCACTGCTCTAATCTCATCTATACGCATATGAATCTTTGCTGACATTTGGCTTCCATATTCTCGATCGGCAACTTTGGCATTAGTACAAATTCTTTCTATTTTCCGATTTTTGTACGTTATGTCCAACACATCACCTCTCTATAAATTTACCTACAAGGTAAATTCACTATAGCATGTTTTAGTGTAATGGTCAATGTTTTAATTTACCTATAAGGTAAATGGTGTATCAATTTAAATAGACGAAGAAAAAGAGACCAACGATATGTAACCTCAACATTTGAAGCTCATATCTTAGCCTCTTTTTCTTTTCTATGCATGACACTATTATATTATGTTATTTTCTTTACATGACAGAATATTTTTCTAGAGCGTGTTTGAAAAACATTTTATTCAATATGTATACGTTTTTCTGCATTTTTATGCATCACTTTCAAAAAATATTTTCAACTTACTTATCAAAATTATCAAAACTTTTCAAGGCCGCTATTCTCTCTTAAAGTGAACAATCTGTTTAACTTAACAAGTTCACTGCCACTATTGATAATAATGGTATCGTCACCGCTGACAGCAAGGTTGTAATAACAAATATCTCCGACGCATAATATGCATCTCTGTCATATCGTTGTGCAAACATAATCACGGATGCCCCCGCCGGACATGCCAATGCAATAAATACTGTAAATGCCACCTCAAACTCAAGTGGCAGCAGCCATAAAACAACGAGTCCTGCCAATGGATATACAATAAGCTTTATAAAGCTCAAATAGTATAATCTTTTGCTCTTTAGGCTCTTTAAAATATTTCCCTGTGCGAGATTTGCTCCCGCGACAATCATTCCAAGGGGCGTATTCATTGAAGCAATCATTTCTAATGGATTTTCAATGAACTGCGGCAGGCGAAGTTGAAATAAAAATAGTATGATTCCTATCACAATTGAAAGAATCGCCGGACTTAAAAAGTTTTTCCATGCTCCCTTTAATCCATCGTTATCTCCCATTAAAATAATACCATGTGTCCAAAGTAAAAGATTAAAAACTGTGATATATGCCGTCATATAAAAAACGCCCTTATCTCCAAGGACTCCACTAATTAAAGGAATACCAATAAATCCAGAATTCGAATAGGACACTGCAATCTTCTCCACTGAACTTCGATTCCTATCCCCGTGGCATAGAAACTCCGATGCAACAATCATAAACAAAAACGTAAGAAATGATGCAGCAAACGCCCATATTAAACCTTGCAAAAGTTCTCTGTTAAAATCAATTTGATACGACTGGATAATCAACAACGGAGAAACCAGCAATAATAATACATTCGAGAGATGTTTTGTACTGACATCATTAATAATCTTTGCTTTATAGATGATTACACCTACAAGTAATATGATGAACATCTCAATAATCTTTTTTAATACAATCAGTGACATAAAAATATCCTTTCTAGCATTTTATAAAAAACAGATAAAATCTCAAATCAGTTTAAAAAATATTTTTCACAAATACGCTCTAGCCAACTCCCTGTAAGGTCACAACTGTCTGAAGCCTCCCTTAAATCTTTCTCAAAATAAATTCTGAATTTGCATGGGCAGCCAACAAACAGCTTCCAAAGAGAGCCGATACCCTATATTTGTGGCCTCGGAGCAAAGGTTGGATGTAAGCGGTTAAGCGAACATTCAACCTGCAGCGACTAAAGTCACAAATATAGGGTATCGGCTCTCTTTGGAAGCGTCTCCTTTGCCTGCGGCAAATCAGGAGTTTACAAAATCTTCGTGGTCCATTTGCTCATGTCCCAAACTTCATTCACCACGTCTTTATAGAACTCTGGTTCATGGCAGATGAGTAAGACACTTCCCCGATAATCGAGCAAAGCACGTTTTAATTCATCCTTTGCATCAACGTCAAGATGGTTCGTAGGCTCATCTAACAAAAGTACATTGGTGTCTCTATTGATGAGTTTACAGAGACGGACTTTAGCCTGTTCTCCTCCGCTTAATACACGAACTTTGCTTTCAATATGTTTTGTGGTAAGGCCACATTTTGCAAGGGCGGAACGTACTTCGTACTGGGTAAATCCAGGAAATTCTTCCCAGATTTCTTCGATACAGCTATTGGGATTCTCGCCTTTTACTTCCTGTTCAAAGTAGCCAATCTGAAGATTTTCGCCCTGTTCGCAGCTTCCTGAAAGAGGTGGGATTAGTCCGAGTAAACTTTTTAATAATGTTGTTTTTCCAATTCCGTTTGTTCCAATTAAGGCGATTTTCTGTCCTCTTTCCATATAAAAATCTAAAGGTTTTGATAATGGCTCATCATAACCAATTACAAGTTTCTTTGTTTCAAAGAGCATTTTCCCTGGAGTACGGCCGTAACGGAAATTAAATTCTGGCTTCGGCTTTTCTGCGGCTAATTCGATAAGGTCCATTTTATCAAGTTTTTTCTGACGGGACATTGCCATATTTCTTGTGGAAACGCGAGCTTTATTTCTCGCAACGAAATCTTTTAATTCATTGATTTCCTGCTGTTGACGGCGATATGCCGCTTCAAGCTGTGCTTTCTTTACCGCATAGACTTCCTGGAAATGGTCGTAATCCCCGACATAACGGTTCAGTTCCTGATTCTCCATATGATAAATGATATTTACAACTTCATTTAAAAATGGAATGTCGTGAGATATTAAGATAAATGCGTTTTCATAGTCAAGAAGGTATCTTTTAAGCCAGGCGATATGTTCCTCATCAAGATAATTGGTAGGCTCATCTAACAAAAGAATATCTGGCTTTTCTAATAAAAGCTTTCCCAGAAGTACTTTTGTCCTCTGTCCGCCACTCAAATCTGTAACATCACGGTCTAAACCAAGATCTAAAAGTCCTAATGCTCTTGCAACCTCTTCTACCTTTGCATCAATAGTATAAAAATCATGCAAAGTAAGCTCATCCTGAATCATGCCGAGTTCTTCCATGAGAATTTCCATTTCTTTTTCATCAGCAGTACCGAGCATATCACAAATTTCATTCATTCGCTCTTCTTTTTGTAATAAAGGATCAAAGGCAGATTTTAATGCATCCTGAATCGTCATTCCAGCCTCTAATACTGCATGCTGATCAAGATAACCGACATTTACATTTTTCGCCCACTCTACTTTTCCCTCATCCGGCATCATTTTCCCGGTAACAATGCTCATAAATGTGGACTTTCCTTCGCCATTTGCACCGACAAGACCGATGTGTTCTCCTTTTAACAGTCGAAAAGAAACATCGTTAAATATCGCTCTGTCTCCAAAACCGTGGGTTAAATGCTCTACATTTAAAATACTCATAAATTCTCCTTAAAATTCTATTTATTATCAAATTTACTATAATGACTTTACTATAACAAGACGCTCTCGTCAATCAAACTCTCTCCAACTTTCTAAACTCATCTCAACCAACTGTACTTTCAAACTATAATAAACTAAAGCTTATCCAATTCCTGCTGAATGTAGTATCGGAGTATTTTTGTGCTTGTTTTTGCGAGAAAATTTTTCGTCAGTTGTACACAAATTTTTGAGGCGTACGCGGAACATAGGTTGATGAAATTTATGTGAATCTGACGGAAAATTATCCACAACGGCAGGTGCAAGAGATTACGAGTGCACATTCTACAAAAAAACCTCCCAAAGGATTGCTCCCCTGAGAGGTCGTTGCTGCTGTTTGAAATTTGTAGTTCGGGTAAACGAAATTAACGTTTGCTGAACTGAGGTGCTCTACGAGCTTTCTTGAGACCGTATTTCTTTCTTTCTTTCATACGTGGGTCACGAGTTAAGTATCCAGCTTTCTTTAATGCTGGACGGAATTCTGGGTCAGCTTCAAGTAATGCTCTTGCAATACCGTGTCTGATAGCACCAGCCTGTCCTGTGTATCCGCCACCGTGTACGTTAACTAATACGTCAAATTTATCTGCTGTGGATGTTAATTCTAATGGCTGACGAGCGATTACTTTTAATGTGTCATATCCAAAATATTCATCCATGTCTTTTTTATTGATTGTTACTTTACCTGTTCCTGGTACGAGATATACTCTTGCAACACTGCTTTTTCTTCTACCAGTTCCGTAATATCTTGTAGTAGCCACTTACTTTTCCTCCTTAAATTAATACTAGATTGCTAATTCCTTAGGCTGCTGTGCAGCATGTTTGTGATCAGGTCCAGCGTATACGAAAAGCTTTGTATACATCTGTCTTCCAAGAGGTCCTTTTGGAAGCATACCTTTTACGGCAAGTTCGATAACTTCTTCTGGTTTCTTGTTTAATTTTTCTCTTAATGTTGTTTCTTTCATTCCACCAACATAGTCGCTGTGATGATAGTAAATCTTCTGATCTAACTTCTTACCAGATACTTTGATCTTGTCAGCGTTAACGATGATTACATAGTCACCGCAATCCATATGAGGTGTGAAAATAGGTTTGTTCTTTCCTCTTAAAACACTTGCAACTTCTGATGCAAGACGTCCTAATGTATGTCCTGTAGCATCAACTACATACCAGTCTCTTGTGATGGTAGATGGGCTAGCCATAAAACTTTTCATGAGTAGTTCTCCTCCTGTTTATTCTTTAAAAATCAACGGTTCAGATATGACTTCCTGGCTGTCCGGACCCTCCATCATATCAATCCTGCTATCGCAGGTATATGACAAAATGCATCTCGGGGCTTTTGAGATTACATTTTATATGCATACCACGATTTCATATTATATAACACTCTTTCGTGTGTGTCAATAACCTTTTTCCTACAAAATGTGGGATTTTTTAATTTAATGATCCCAATCGCTATAATGATTATAAATATTCAATTTTCTTTAAAAACAATCCTTTTGCCGGAACGGTTTCTCCTGCCTGTGAGCGGTCGCAAGCCTCAAGGATTTGTTTGACATGTTCTGGGGGATAGACTCCCAGTCCTACTTTTATTAAGGTTCCGCTAATAATGCGGACCATATTGTAGAGAAATCCTTCTCCGGTCACTCGGATGATTACTTTCTTTGAAGGATATTCTCCTTCGGAAAGAGGATGTGCTTCTACTTCGATTCCTGTTACGGTTCTCACTGTTGTCTGTGCCTGTGTTTTTGCGGCACAAAAACTTTTGAAGTCGTGGGTTCCGACAAGATATTGGCTGGCTTCCTGCATTGCCTGTATATTTAGTGGAAAAATGACAAGGTGGGAATAGAGTCTTTCTGTTGGCAGAGGAATCTTCCCATTTTGGATATGATATTCGTATGTTTTTCTTGTATCACAATATCTTGGATGAAAATCACCGGGTACTTGCTCGGATGATACAATTCGGATGTCTTCTGGTAGCTGTGGATTTAATGCAAAACAAAGTTTTTCTGGCGGAATCGTTGTTTCTGAATCAAATACTGCTACATTTCCAAAGGAATGTACTCCTGAATCGGTTCGGCTTGCTCCAATTATGTGTATTTCTTCTTTTAAAAAACGGCTCAATGTTTTATTTAATACTTCTTCTACGGTTATCCCGTTTGGCTGAACCTGCCAGCCACAATAATTGGTTCCATCGTAGGCAACTACTAATTTAAATCGTTTCATAAATCTCATTCTCTCTCTATCTTTAATTTTTAATAAGAACTTTACATCTTAAAATTTGTTTGAAAAATGCTTTCTGCAAGACGTGCGTTACAATTTCATAATTTATTTAGAAAAATCTCTTTAAAATAAAACTGCAAAAAATCATAATTACCACATAAAGCAACATGATTCCATACGCAATATAATCTCGTTTTTCATAAATAAGCGGATGCAGTCTGGTCTTTCCTTCCCCACCATTATAACATCTTGCATCCATCGCCATCGCAAGGTCGGATGCTCTCCTGATTGCCGCAATAAATAAGGGAACTAAAACAGGAATTAACTTTTTCCCCCGCTCTAAAATATTTCCGCTTTCAAAGTCAACGCCTCTTGACATCTGTGCTTTCATGATTTTGTCTAATTCTTCTGTTAAAATCGGGATAAACCGAAGAGCAATGGACATCATCATGGCAATCTCATGTACTGGCACATGCACTTTTTTTAGAAAATGAAACCCTTTTTCAAGTCCATCGGTAAGTTGATTTGGCGTTGTCGTAAATGTCATTACGGATGAACCGATGACCAGATAAACCAACCGTACAACAAGATAGAATGCCATCCATAATCCCTGTTTCGCGATTGTTATCGGCCCAATTTTTACAAGCATATCTCCACTCACACTAATCATATTTATAATTGCTGAAAAACAAATGATAATAAACAGCGGCTTTACTCCCCGAATCATCATAGACACTGGAACTTTAGAAAGCTTTACTATCAAAATAAGAAATGCTGTCGCAATCCCAAGGCTTAATAAACTTTTAGGAAAAAATAATGTAATAACAAAAAGCAATGTTCCTAAAAGTTTTACCCTCGGATCAAGTTTATGAAGAATGGAATCAGCTTTATAATATTGTCCTAATGTCATTTCCCGAATCATAAGCTGCCTCCTGCTATATACGCTGCTAATTCATCTATATTTAATGGAATCCCTACATTTTTTGTTCTTTTTGTTTTTATATACTCTTTTGCTTTTTCATTCGAAGCTTCTATCTTTTTCTCATGCATTTCTGTGCCTTTTTCTTTTGTTTCTTTCTGATTTATTTCTACGTTTTCTTGGGATAACTCTATCATCTTCTGAGATACTTCCCGATTCTTTTGATCGTATTGCATATCATGAGAAAAAGCATTTTCTAAATCAATATCTGTCTCTTCTAATATTTCTTTTAAATCCAGATAAAATTCTACTGCCTGTGGAACACCTAGTCCCATTTCTGTTAACTCATCTTTTCGTACAAAGACTTCTTCTGTTTTGCCATCCATTTTAAGCTGTCCATTCTCCATCACCAGAACTCTGTCTGCATGATCTGCCACATCGTCCATGTTATGTGAAACCAGTACGATAGTGATTCCTCTCTCTTTATTCAAATGATGTAAAAGGTCAAATAATATCTTTTTACCCGGTGCATCCATACCGGCAACCGGCTCATCTAAAATGAGGTATTCCGGCTCCATCGCAAGAATTCCAGCTAATGCTACTCTCCTTTTTTGTCCACCAGAAAGAGAAAATGGAGACACTTTTTCAAGTTCATTAGAAAGTCCTGCAAGTTGCATCGCATGACGGGCTTTTTCCTCGCATTCCTTTTTATCAAAGCCAAGATTCTTCGGACCAAATGCAATATCTTTTAATACATTTTCTTCAAAAAGCTGGTATTCTGGATACTGGAAACAGAGTGCTACCTTCTGTCGAAGCTTTTTTAAATCATATTTCTTCTCCCAGATATTTTCTCCATTGAAGAAATAGTCCCCGCTTTTCGGCTGAAAAAGCCCATTAAAATGCTGAATTAAAGTAGACTTTCCTGAACCCGTACGACCTATAATCGCCACAAATTCTCCAGGTTCTATGGCAAGTGAAATATCTTTTATGGCATATTTTTCTTCTCCGGAGTCTTGCTTTTTGTACTGATAACTGATGTTTTTAAGAGTAATTCCTTTTGTTGATTCTGTTTTTTTAGGCTCATCTATATTCTTAGATGCGTCTTCTTTTATATCTGATGTTTCTTTTAATTCATGCGATTTCTTAGATACTTCTGTTTCATCAGCCAAGTTCAGATCACCTAAAGAATTGTCAGCTAATTTTTCATTTCTATCATCTACAGAGATACTATGGGAATCAGATTGTTTTTCCATAGAGTTTCCGTATCGACTGTTTTCCTTAGCTTGACTCTTTACATTACTCTTGCTACTTTCACTTATTGTCTTCCGTTCAGATTTATACTCAGACAAGACTATATTATCAGACTTGTCCTTCTGAAAATGATATTTCAAAAACTCAAGTAACTGTTGCTTTGTATAAATCTCTTCCGGCACATCCACACTTTTTTTTCTTAAGCCATCTATCAAAGCAACTTCAAATGGCAGTTCCAGATTATTTTCCACTAATTTTTCTGGTATTTTAAATAATGTCTCTGGTGTACCTTTAAGCGTAATCTTACCATGGTTCATTACATATAAATAATCTGCCTGACTGACTTCCTGCAAAAAATGTGTAATATAAATAACGGTAATATTCTTCAAACGTTTTAAATCATAGATAGCTTCCAACAGTTCCTTCCGGCTTTCCGGGTCAATCATTGCTGTCGGTTCATCAAATATAATACATTCCGGTTCCATCGCAAGAACTCCAGATATCGCAATCTTCTGCTTCTGCCCTCCAGAAAGCGCTCCCGGTGATGCTTCTCTATAAGCAGTCATTCCCGTAGAAGCCAATGCTTTCGTAATCCTCATTTCTATCTCTTCCGCTGGAATTCCCATATTTTCCGGGCCAAATGCAACATCTTCCTCCACGATATTTCCTATCAACTGATTATCAGGATTTTGAAATACCAGCCCTGCTGTCTTCCGAATATCCAAAATCTGTTCTTCTTTTGCAGTATCCATTCCACCAACGTAAATAATACCACCCGATGGCTTTAATAATGCTGCAAGCTGCTTCGCAAGCGTAGATTTTCCAGAACCATTATGACCGAGAATTCCCACAAAATCTCCTTTTTTAATAGAAAGAGAAATATTGTCAATCGCCGTATGTTCTATAACTTCTTCTTTTTCTCCAGAATACATTTTATACTTAAATAAAAGATTTTTAACGTCAATTAAATTCATCTGACTTTTCTCCACTATAATCATTGTTCGTAAAACTGCATCTCACCTTTATCATAAGTTTGACAAAGCTAACAAATATTATAACCCATTTTCTCTCAAAAAGATACTGGTTTGATTTAATTCGGTGTATTCAACAGACGAAGCCAGGCCCGAAAGAGAGAAGAGAACCTATATCTGTGACTCTATCACTGTGGGTTGAATGTTCGCTTAACGGCTCGCATTCAATCCTAGCTCCAAGGCCACAGATATAGGTTCTCTTCTCTCTTTCGGGACGTCTCCCTTGCCTGATAAATTAAATAAAAAAATCGCACTTAGACAGATGTCTAAATGCGATTCCATTGCTTTTCATTTATTAAGTTAAAATTAAACTAATTCAATAATAACTTCTAATGCAGCATCACCTTTACGCTGAGCAATCTTAACAATTCTTGTGTAACCACCGTTACGGTCAGCGTATTTAGGAGCGTACTCATCAAAAATCTTCTGAGCAAGATCAATTTTCTTTGTGTTTTCTTTTCTGCCTTTTCCTTCTACAGGAACTTCTGTTACAGGGTATAATACCTTTAACATCTGACGTCTAGCATGAAGTCTGGATGGTAAATCTTTTTTGATTTCTTTTTCAACTGTTTCATAAACAGTTACTTTCTTTCCATCTACTACTTCTTTAACTCTCTTACCTTCAGCATCTTTTTTAGCTACTTTAGCCTGAACCTTAACAACTTCGAAGTTGTCTTTTTCTTTAACACCAAGAGCGATTAAACCTTCAGCGATTTTGCGGATTTCTTTAGCTTTAGCTTCTGTAGTACGAATCTTTCCATGATATAAAAGCTGTGTAACCTGGTTACGTAATAAAGCTTTTCTCTGGTTAGATGTTCTTCCTAATTTTCTGTATTTTGCCATTTTAATGGACCTCCTGTTTATTTTTCGCCATGCTTACTAATACCTTCAGCTTAAGCGGGTCTATATTACATTGTTATGGTGAGAATTATTCTTCGCTATTGTTTAAGGAAAGACCTAATTCTTTTAATTTAGCTAATACTTCTTCAAGAGACTTACGTCCAAGGTTACGAACCTTCATCATATCTTCAGGTGTCTTGTTTGTAAGTTCTTCAACAGTATTGATACCTGCTCTCTTTAAGCAGTTATATGAACGAACAGATAACTCTAATTCGTCGATATTCATCTCTAATACTTTATCAACCGGATCCTGAGCTGCCTCTACCATAACCTCTGCTTTCTGAGCATTCTCAGATAAGTCGATGAAAAGGTTAAGATGTTCACTCAGAACTTTAGCAGCAAGGCTGACTGCTTCGTCCGGTGCCAGTGTTCCATTTGTAAATACATCAAGAGTCAGCTTATCAAAGTCTGTAATCTGACCTACACGAGTATTCTGTACAGTAAGATTTACACGCTCTACTGGTGTGTAAATAGAATCTACTGCAATTACATCAATGGACTGATCTTCCGATTTGTTCTTATCAGCGCCTACATATCCACGGCCTTTTGTGATAGTCAGCTCTGCTTCAAAATGGCTGTCTGCACCGCCACTTAAAGTTGCAATAACTAAATCCGGATTAATGATTTCAATATCACTGTCAACCTGGATGTCTGCTGCTGTAACTACACCCTCTCCGCTGAACTCAATAAAAGCGCGTTTTGGTTCGTTAGAAGAACTGTTATTCTTGATAGCCAGTTCTTTAATATTCATAATTATTTCAGTGACATCTTCTTTTACTCCAGGAATAGAGCTGAACTCATGAAGAACGCCCTTAATCTTCACTGCGCTTACTGCTGCACCTGGTAAGGAAGATAACATGATTCTTCTTAAGGAGTTACCTAAAGTTGTGCCGTACCCTCTTTCCAGTGGTTCCACCACAAAACGACCATATTTATTGTCTTCTGAAATCTCTGCTATTTCAATTCTCGGTTTTTCGAATTCAAACACGAATGGGACCCTCCTTTTGGGTAATTAATTGGAAAATCAATTCCAAGTTTACCAGCTTCCATATACTACAATTGAATGCCTGTGTAATAGCAGGCATTCAATTTGAAGAATCATTTATTATTTAGAATATAACTCGACAATGAGTGTTTCGTTAACTGGAACATCGATCATGTCACGGGAAGGAAGTTCTTTAACTGTTCCTTTTAACTCTTCGATGTCAGCGTCTAACCATGCTGGTACAAGAACACCGCCAGTTGCTTCTACGATATCTTTGTATCTCTGCATTGTCTTTTTGTTTTCTTTAATCTCTACAACATCACCAGCTTTGATTCTGTAAGATGGAATGTTAACGCATTTACCGTTAACTAATACATGCTTATGTCCAACAATCTGTCTAGCTTCTTTTCTTGTTCTTGCAAATCCCATACGGAATACTACGTTGTCCAGTCTGGACTCAAGAAGAACCATTAAGTTAGGACCTGTAAGTCCTTTCATTCTCTCTGCTGTAGCATAGTAGTTTCTGAAAGGTTTTTCTAAAACACCGTAGATGAATTTTGCTTTCTGTTTTTCACGAAGCTGAAGACCATACTCACTGATCTTTCTGCTGGAACGAACTAACTTTCTGTTTGATTTTTTATTCACTCCTAAATATACAGGATCCATATCTAAGGATCTGCATCTCTTCAGGACTGGAGTTCTATCAATTGCCATTCTTACTTACCTCCTATTAGACTCTTCTACGTTTTGGTGGACGACATCCGTTATGAGGTACTGGTGTAACGTCTTTGATGCTTGTTACTTCCAGACCACATGCCTGAAGTGCACGAATTGCTGCTTCTCTTCCTGAACCTGGTCCTTTAACCATAACTTCAACAGTCTTTAATCCGTGTACCACTGCTGCTTTAGCTGCTGTTTCAGCTGCCATCTGTGCTGCATATGGAGTAGATTTTTTGGAGCCTCTGAAGCCCATTTCTCCAGCACTTGCCCAAGAAAGAGCGTTACCTTCAGAGTCAGTTAATGTTACAATTGTATTATTAAAAGATGACTGAATATGAGCCTGACCGTGCTGTACATTCTTTTTAACACGTTTCTTCGTCACCTTTTTGGTCACTTTCTTTGCCATTGACGAAACCCTCCTATAGGATTAATCTATATTACTTATCACTAAATTACTTATTTCTTCTTGTTTGCAACAGTTTTCTTAGGACCTTTACGTGTTCTAGCGTTTGTCTTTGTCTTCTGTCCACGAACAGGTAATCCTTTTCTATGACGGATTCCTCTGTAGCAACCAATTTCCTGTAAACGTTTGATGTTCATAGCGATCTCACGACGTAAATCACCCTCTACAGTATAATCTGCATTGATGATATCGCTAAGACGACGAACCTCGTCATCAGTTAAATCGCGTACACGTGTGTCAGGATTAACGTCTGCTGCTTTTAAAATCTGATCTGCACTTGTTCTTCCAATTCCATAAATATAAGTAAGACCGATTTCTACACGTTTTTCTCTAGGTAAATCAACACCTGAAATACGAGCCATGTGTGCACCTCCACTAAATATTCATCCGACAAAATCCATCGCTGCCGCGTACGGTGAAATAATCAGCGTGTCTTAAGTTCGGATTCGTCTTGTTTTCCTTAATATAATATTATTGTTTAACGTCATGAAATACAATGTATTCCCGGACTACAGCGTGACCGTCTTATCGTTACAGACAAACTGTAAACTCTTTCGCGCTGCCTGACAGTGCTGTCTTTCCGCACTGTCCTTTTACGAAAAAATATTGGTAAATAATTACCACAGCCGCTTTTCGTAAAACTACTTAATCGCCATGACGGTGGCAATAGTTGATGATATCCGCAAAACTCAATAGTCTCTCTTGCATCTGACGTAAATACTCAGATTGAAAGGATATCATACCAATGACACAACAAAATCAAGAATATACTCTTCACTCCCAAATTCTGCTGAACCCGGAAGCAAGGTCTTATCCCTGTCTCTGTTTATGTTTTGGATTTTCGCAAATGATTCTGATTGCGCCTTTGCGTTTAATGACTTTGCATTTTTCGCAGATAGGCTTAACTGATGCTCTAACCTTCACGATTTTCTCTCCTTTCCAAAACGTTCGGCAATTATTATATCATCTTTCTATATTAAAAGCAAGCACAAATCTTCCGAAAAACGACAGAATTCCAGCCATTCTTCAGTCAAATCGTACAAAAACCTTTTAATCTATTTATCTCTCCAGATAATTCTGCCTTTTGTTAAATCGTATGGGGAAAGTTCAATTGTCACTTTATCGCCTGGTAAAATCTTAATGAAGTTCATACGTAACTTTCCGCTGATGTGTCCCAGTACCTGATGACCATTCTCAAGCTCTACCTTAAACATAGCATTAGGGAGCTTCTCTACTACCTTTCCTTCAACTTCAATAACATCTGATTTTGACATATTTAATCCTCCTGCTTTCTTACTTTACGCCCTTCCATTCCAGCGATTTCATCACAGATCCTCTGATTGGCATCCTCCGAAGAAATCAGAGATGGAAAAGCTTCTGCCATTCTCTCAGAGCGTATCATCTGAATATGTTTCTTCTTTTTCCACTTCGGATTATCAATGGTTCTTCTTCCCCCATCAGATAACCCAATCATCTCACCCTCCTGCTTTACAATCATGTAAACTTTTCCTTTATCATGACCACAAAGGGATGTGGCAAAATAACCTAATTTATATTCTAGCATAAATCTTCTCCATTACCAAGTAAAAATTTATAAAAAAATTACTTTTCTTTTTGTTTATTATTCATGGCTGTATCGTTTTTATAATACTCCAAGTGCCTCTTTCTCTTCTGGCAGCATCGTAAGAATCTCGCATCCATCATCAGTAATCGCAATCGTATTCTCATAATGAGCAGAAAGCTTTCCATCTGCCGTTGCTACTGTCCAGTCATTATCAAGCCAGTAAACATCATAAGTTCCTTCATTAATCATCGGCTCAATAGCAAGCGCCATGCCCTTCTGCATCTTTGCCCCTCTTCTTCTCTGAACAAAGTTCGGAATCTCCGGTGCCTCATGAAGATGGGTTCCAATACCATGCCCTGTCAGGTCACGGACAACAGAATACCCATTGCTCTCTGCATAGGTCTGCACACCTCTTGCAATATCAACTAAATGATTGCCAGGTTTTGCAAACTTAATACCTTCAAAGAAAGATTGTCTTGTAACATCAATAATCCTCTGTGCTTCCGGACTGATTTCTCCAACACCATGTGTTCTTGCTGCATCAGAATGATATCCTTTATAAATAAGCCCTGCATCAAGACTCACGATATCTCCATTCTGAATATATCTTTTTTTAGAAGGAATTCCATGAACAACCTCATCGTTAATCGACACACATACAGAAGCCGGAAATCCCTGATAATTCAAAAAATTAGGAATGCAGCCAAAGTCTCTGATCATTGTCTCACAAATCTGATCAATATCCTTTGTTGTCATCCCCTCTTTTAATTCCTTACGCATTTCCTCGTGAACCAGTGCCAGTAAACGGCCGGACTCACGCATCAATGCTATCTCATGCTCGTTCTTTATTGTAATTGCCATTGTTTTCTCCTATAGCCAGTTTTTATCAATCTCTTTTTTTAGCTCACAAAACATATCATAAAATGATTCTTTTGCCCGCATAACAATACCTAATGCAATTCTTTCATTATAAGAATGTGCCACATTATTTCTTTCTTGTAAAGCACGAAGCCACAGTTCCTCATCTTTAATCATACCTGCTTTATAAGCTGTTTTTAAAATAATTTTAGGAGAACCGGTTGCTCCCTCCTCATACCCATGTGATTCCAGAATTTCTTTCATCATTTTCCATGACTGTTCAAAACATACTTCAAACAAGCCAACCAGACCTGTTAAAATAACCGTATCATACGGTGGGTCATATTTATAAATTTCTTTCATATTACACAAAGCCGAACAAAAATTCTCATACTTTTTCATATAAAATCTTCCCTTCCCGCATAATAGACTGTCGCAGCTCATCCTGCATTTCCCTGCTCATATCAACAATATCATATTCTAATAATGTTGATGTTTCTTCATCAACATCCAGAGCAAATCTTGCAAAGTCACCACCTACAACAGCCAAATCAATATCACTGGTACGTCTGTAGTCACCTCTGGCTCTTGACCCAAATAATATAACCTTATCTATATTATATTTTCTTGCAAAAGTTCGTATCTCTTCTATTACTTTTGGTTTTATTCCTGTATGCTCCATGAGACACCCTCTCATTTATAATACTTTATAATAAAAAAGGCTATCGCACTATAAGAGTGATACCGCGACAGCCCTTTTCATTTCAAACACACTCTATCCAAGAACCTCTGTAATCTTTTCAAATACTACATTGATATCTAAAGTTCCGTCTACTGTTAAAAGAGAACCTTTCTTATCATAGTACTCAATTAAAGGCTTTGTCTGGTCATGATAAACCTGTAATCTCTTCTTAACGGTTTCTGGCTTATCATCTTCACGAAGAACTAACTTTTCTCCGCAATGGTCACAGATACCCTCTTTCTTAGGTGGCATATTTACTACGTGATATGTAGCACCACAACCAACACAGGCTCTTCTTCCGCCCATTCTATTGATGATATTCTCATCAGGAACATCTACGTTGATTGCATAATCAATCTTCTCATTCTGATTGTTCAGTGCATAGTCAAGAGCTTCTGCCTGTGGAATAGTACGTGGAAAACCATCAAGGATAAATCCTTTAAAGCAGTCCTTTTCTTTGATACGATCTACTACAAGGTCAACAACCAGTTCGTCTGGTACAAGCTGTCCTGCATCCATGTATCCTTTTGCTTTCTGTCCGAGTTCTGTATTGTTCTTAATATTAGCACGGAAAATATCACCTGTGGAAATATGAGGAATACCATATTTCTCTGAAAGTTTCTTTGCCTGAGTTCCTTTACCTGCGCCAGGAGCGCCTAACATAATAATCTTCATTATTTATTAACCTCCAGATTTAACATCATCATATATTTAAACATATACGATTTTATTCTAACCCTATTTTGCAGGAAATACAAGAAAAATTTTGACTTATGCAACAAAGGAGACGCCTCCAGAAAGAGAAATAAGCTATATTTGTGACTTTCGTCGCTGCAGGTTGAATGTTCGCTTAACCACTCACATCCAACCTTTGCTCCCAGGCCACAAATATAGCTTATTTCTCTTTCTGGAGGCTGTTCTTTGGCTACTGAAGTAAAAACAGATTTCCTATTCTTCCTGCTCCCATTTCCAAATCCCCAATAAATTTGTAAAATAGGAACAAGCAGAAGTTATTTCACATTCTTTGTAAAGCTGATTTCTGGATTCTTTAAATAAGTATAATAACCAGTATGTCTTCTGTATAATGTCCCATCCAAATATCCCATATTTTTAATAACTTTACCGTTCATTTTTACAATGAATGTTGCCCATTTATTTTCAGGATTCTTTTTCCAGTTATGATTGTTATAATATTGATATCTGTATAAGTTTCCATTTTTAACACAAATTCGGATAGAGAAATCTGAACCGCCGTTTGTAAGGTAATTCTGTCCATCTTTTTTTGAAAGTAAAAGCCATCTGCCTCCATCTTTAAATGTATCCATCTTTACTACTTTGCCATTTTTATAATAATAAATCTGGCATCCTGTGTAATGTCTGCCCGTTTTATCGTTTCCTGCTCCTTGTGTTCCTCTTAAAAGTACAGGGGCATTATTGTCCCCAATATTTACGATGGCATAATATTTTTTATTACTTACATTTTTCCTTAAATATTTTTTATATGCCTTTATCATAGTTGCTGATGTTACTTTTTTAGGAGTTATCGTTTTGATTGCTTTTGACGTATTTGTTTTTACTTTCTGATTTACAGTCTGAATCTGCTTTTGCTGAGTGACAGCAGCCTGCACATTTCTCGATGAAACAGCCATAGTAAGCGGCATCGTTGCAGCAAACAAAAAAGCTACTGCCATTACGGAGCTTTTGATTTTACTCTTTACTGCCTGTACATCTCCTCGCTTACTTTCTAAAACCTTGTTTGTAAAATTTCTTTCTGTCTTTCTCATTTTACTCATCCTTTCTAAGATAATCTTTATTGAAGCCATCACTGCTTCTACCTATATATACGAGATAAAATGAGAATCCCACAAAATAAAAAAACAACCTTCTGAAGAATCCCCAAATCTTCCAACATGAATTCTGATTTGTCTCCACCAGCCAAAGACAGCACCCTAAAAAAGAAGAGAACCTATATTTGTGGCCTTAGAGCGAGGATTGAATATGAGCCTTTAAGCGAATATTCAACCCGCAGTGATAGAGTCACAAATATAGGTTCTCTTCTTTTTTAGGATGCGTCTCCTTTGCCTGCGGCAAATCAAAAGCTTACTTTTATACTGCCTGGATATTCTTTGTTGCGATTACATCAACACCTGTTCCTGCTACGTTAGGAACGATGACATCACCAATCTTAACTGGTGCTTTTACTACGACCGGTTTAATTTCATCAAGAATATCAAAAATCTTTCCTTTTGGAATAACGTCTTTTGTCTTTACGGATACAGCGGCAAGGTTTCCACCTTCTACCTTAACGATTGATGTAACTACACGTGTTGGGTTTGTTACTTCTTCTCTTGCATATTTATCTCCACGAGGACAAGTATTACCTTTTACATCTGTTACTTCACCGTTTTCCATTGTAACTGTAATCTGGCATCCAAGAGGACATCCAATACATGTTAAGTCTCTTTTTTCCATGATACTACTCCTCCTCAATCTTTACAGTGATGGTCTCAAGGCCTTCATATGCTTCGAGATCTTTCTTCTTTAAGATAACCTGTTCCATCTCGCCCGGAGCCATAACCTGTTTTCTACGATGCTGTACTCTTTCATCATTTAAGTATACGCTGATATAGCTATTCTTAAATACACCACCTACACGGAAACGTACTGTCAGAAGGTCTGCCATGTTATCTACATGGATCGTGCTTGGTACTGTGTAACGAACACCATCGATTGCTTTAATTTCTACTACTTTATCAGATTTCTGTGCATCTTTGCCACAGTTGTTCTTTACATAAAGTGCTGCATTCTTACCTGCTGTTGCTGCTTCTTCTGAAACGTAATCAACAAGGTCATGTACATGCAGTACGTTACCACAGGCAAATACACCGTCGATGTTTGTCTCAAGACTTTCGTCTACTAATGGACCATTTGTTACAGGGTTCATTGCTACGTCTGCCTGTTTTGATAATTCGTTCTCAGGAATAAGACCACAGGAAAGAAGAAGTGTATCACAATCGTAATGTACTTCTGTTCCAGGGATTGGTTTTCTGTCTGGACCAACTTCTGCGATCACTACGCCTGTCAGTCTGTCTTTTCCTTCGATATCGATTACAGTATGGCTTAATAACAGTGGAATGTCATAATCATCAAGACACTGTACGATATTTCTCTTTAAGCCGCCGGAGTAAGGCATAACTTCTGCTACAACCTTAACTTCTGCTCCTTCAAATGTCATACGTCTTGCCATGATCAGTCCGATATCACCAGAACCTAAGATCACAACCTTTTTACCAGGCATGAAACCTTCCATGTTAACAAGTCTCTGTGCAGTACCTGCAGAATAAATACCTGCCGGACGATATCCAGGAATGTTCAGGGCTCCACGAGGACGTTCACGACATCCCATCGCTAAGATCACTGCCTTTGCCTGATACATAACGATACCTTCTTCGCGGTTCATTACGGTTACTACTTTATCTTTAGAAATATCACATACCATTGTATGTAACTTATACTCGATATTTAACTCAGCTGCCTGATCAATAAAACGAGCTGCATATTCCGGACCGGTTAACTCTTCTTTAAATGTATGAAGACCGAATCCATTATGGATACACTGATTTAAAATACCACCAAGCTGATTATCTCTTTCAATAACTAAAATACTGTCGATGCCCTCTTTTTTAGCAGCGATTGCAGCAGCTAAACCAGCAGGACCTCCACCTACGATTACGACATCATAAGATTTCATAGTATTATTCCTCACTTTCTTTCAATACTGATCCTAGTCTTCTTTAATCTTTCCTACTAACAGATTGGAACCTTCACCCTTCTTAGTGATTTCTGTCATTGGAATACCAAGCTCTCTTGAAAGAATTTCCATTGTTCTAGGAGTACAGAAACCTGCCTGGCAACGACCCATACCTGCACGAGTTCTACGTTTTACACCATCCATAGTTCTTGCACCAAGTGGACGATTGATTGCATCCATGATCTCGCCTTCAGTAATCATCTCACAACGACATACGATGCTGCCGTATTCTGGTTTTTCTTTGATTAAAGCATTCTTTTCTTCTAAAGTAAGGTCTTCCATATGGATAACATCTTTACGTTTTGCGATGAAGTTGTCTTTCTCTGGGAAATGATATTTATCCTGAATCTGTCCGGCAATTCTCTCAGCAATCGCAGGGGAACTTGTAAGTCCCGGAGACTCGATTCCTAATGCATCAAAGAATCCCGGTGCATCTTTTGCTTCTTCGATAATGAATTCATGTTCTGGTAAATGAGCACGAAGTCCGGCGAAAGAAGTGATAATCTTATTCATAGGAAGTTTTGTTCTTGTGAGATAGCTGTGCTGTGCTTTGTAAGCTAAATCATCAAGAATCTCCTGTGTTGTCTCTACTGCATCCTTACCTTCAACGTCTGTTGCAGATGGTCCTACGAACATATTGCCGTGGATTGTAGGTGCACAGAGGATACCTTTACCCATCTTACCAGGAAGTGGGAATACTGTTGCTGAGAAGTAATCTCCTAATTCTTTATCCATAAGGAGATACTCACCTCTACGAGCGATAATATGTTTCTTATCTTCGCTAACCATGTTATGAAGAGTATCTGCATATACACCTGCTGCATTAACAACAATCTTAGTTTCAAATGTTCCTTTATTGGTTACTACTTCGTAGTGGTCATCTTTCTTGATGATGTTCTCAACTGCATGCTCAAACTTAAATTCGCATCCGTTCATTGCAGCATTTTCACCCATAGCAATCGCAAGTCCCCATGGACAGATAATACCACCTGTTGGAACATACAGAGCTGCTACTGTATTATCAGTCAGATTAGGCTCCATCTTAAGAGCTTCTTCTTTATCAATAATACGACATCCTGGAACACCGTTCTCTTTTGCCTGCTCTAAAAGGACATCTAACTTGCCTCTTTCTCCCGGTACAGTACAGACAATGAGGGAACCGTTTTTCTTAATTGGATAATCCAGATCCTCTGCCAGTTCATAAAGAAGCTCGTTACCTCTTACGTTCATCTCTGCCATAAGAGTTCCTGGTTTACAGTCATATCCACCATGAACAATACCACTGTTTGCTTTGGATGTTCCAGATGCAACGTCATCACCCTTATCGATTACGCACATATTTACCTGATACTTGGACAACTCTCTTGCAGTACAAGTACCAGTAACACCGGCACCAATTACAATAATGTCATACATATCTTCTTATACCTCCATTTGTTTTGGCCGCATGACAAAAAGCTACGCATTCCCTTTCTGCTTATCTGAGCATTAAAATATATCGGAAAGAAATAAAATTCACCAGCCAATTGCTTACAAAAAAATACATTCCGATAAAATCGCACAAATATTACCGCTTATGTCACCCGTTTCTATATGTATATATTACAACATTTTCTTTGTTCTGTAAATTATACATTTTTACAAATGTGCTTAATTTTTTGTATTTTTCCACGATGTTTGGGAAAATTCCCGATACAAAAACAAAAAATTACCCTTGTGGGTGGTCAACAGACGCGCCCAAAGAGAGCGGATAGCCTTCGTCCGTCCTACAACAAAAAAACCTGCGCTGTTCAATCATAGATTCAACAACACAGGTTTTCTATAAAAAATTCGAATATTATTCTGTTAAAAATCCGGTATACTGACGTACTAATGTCTGAGATTCAATCTGTTTCATTGTCTCTAATACTACACCAGCGATAATGATGATAGATGTTCCTCCAAAGGAGACATTCGCACCAAAGTATCCGTTAAAGAAAATCGGAATTACTGCAACGATACAAAGACCAACTGCACCGATAAAAATAATATAAGTTAAAATTGAATTTAAGTAATCAACGGTTGCCTTACCAGGACGAATTCCTGGAATGTAACCACCCTGTTTCTTCATGTTATTGGATATTTCTAACGGATTAAATGTAATCGATGTGTAGAAATATGCGAATATTACGTTGAGAACCAGGTAAACGATTAAACCGATAGACCAGTTCCAGTGATCTGGATTACACCAGTTTGACTGATTTAATGCGTTGAAAATAAATCCGGCAGCACCTTTTGGATCTGCTCCAATGAGCTGCTTGATTACCAGTGGGAACTGTAACAGTGAGGAAGAAAAGATGATTGGCATTACATTTGCTGTATTTACTTTTACAGGTAATGTTGATCCTAATCCTCCAAGCTGGCTTCCACCCTGGATTTTTCTTGAATACTGCACAGGGATTCTTCTCTCTGCATCATTTAAAATAATTGTAAGAATAATCGTTCCAATGATAACAATGAAAATAATCACTCCGGCAATAATTACGTTGCTAATCTGTTTACCTTCCATAAATTTCTGGTACAGATTATATAAATCACTTGGCATACGGGAAACGATGTTACAAAGTAAGATGATGGAAATACCGTTTCCTACACCTTTATCTGTAATCTGTTCTCCAAGCCACATAACAAAGACTGATCCTGCTGTTAAGCAAACAATCATCTCCATTACGATCAGCGGACCATAGTTTGACAAAAGGCCCTGTTTTCCAAAACCGATTGCCAGACCGGCACTTTCAAGAACGGAAAGTCCGAGGGTAACAAATCTTGTGATGTTGTTAATCTTCTTACGTCCGTCCTCGCCATCACGATACAGCTCTTCCAATGCCGGAATGGCAATGGTAAGGAGCTGGATAATGATAGAAGCCGTGATATATGGTGTTACGTTTAACGCGAACAATGACATAGATTCAAATGATCCGCCAGTAAAGGAATTCAACAGGTTAAAAGAATCTCCTAACAAAGAGTTTAAATACTGGCTGATTGTATCAGTGTCAATTCCCGGTATTGGAAGCTGACTGCCCAATCGGCAGATAATTAAAACTACTAATGTAAATAGGAGTCTTTTTCTAATATCCTTCACTTTCAGAGCATTTCTGAGAGTTTCGAACATTAAATCACCTCAGCTTTTCCGCCAGCAGCTTCAATCTTAGCTACAGCACTCTTAGAGAATGCGTTAACCTGAACTGTAAGCTTCTTGCTTAATTCTCCGTTTCCAAGAATTTTAACACCGTCAAAGGTATTTTTTACTAAACCACTTTCGATTAAAGTGTCGATTGTTACAACGCTATCTGCTTCGAATCTTTCAAGTTCGGAAACATTGATTGCGATGATTTTCTTTGAGTTGATGCAAGTGAAGCCTCTCTTAGGAAGTCTTCTGTATAAAGGCATCTGTCCACCTTCAAAACCTACACGAACTTTTCCGCCAGAACGAGATTTCTGACCTTTCTGTCCTCTGCCTGCAGTCTTTCCGTTTCCTGAACCATGTCCACGACCTACACGGAAAGCATCGCTGTGTTTGGAACCTGCAGCAGGATGTAAATTAGATAAATTCATTTACGGGTACCTCCTTATCTGCAATTAAATTTCTTCAACTTTTACCAAGTGTCTAACATGCCAAATCATTCCGCGTACAGCATCGTTGTCAGGCATTTCAACTGTTTTGTTGACTTTTTTAAGTCCTAATGCTTCTACAGTTGCTCTCTGTTTAGGAATAGCACCGATAGGAGACTTAACTAATGTGATTTTTAATTTATCTGCCATCTTTCTTTCCTCCTTTTACAGTTCGTCAACTGATTTGCCACGAAGTCTTGCAACTTCTTCTGGAGTCTTAATCTCTTTAAGACCAGCGATTGTAGCAAGTACTACGTTCTGTTTATTGTTAGAACCTAATGCTTTGGAACGGATATTCTTATATCCTGCAAGTTCAAGAACCGCACGAGAAGGACCTCCGGCGATGATACCGGTACCTTCTGGAGATGCTTTTAATAAAACTTCTGCACTTCCAAATTTTCCAATGAAATCATGTGGGATGGAACCTACTTCATTTACAGGAACCTTAACCAGTTTCTTCATAGCGTCTTCTTTTCCCTTACGGATAGCTTCAGGAATTTCAATCGCTTTACCTAAACCAGCTCCAACATGACCGTTTTTATCACCAACTACTACTAAAGCAGCGAAACGCATATTACGTCCACCTTTTACTACCTTAGTAACACGTTTGATTGATACTACTGTTTCTTCTAATTCTAATTGACTAGCATCAATTAATTCGCGCTTCATGTTATATCCTCCTTGTTTAGAAATTAAGACCAGCTTCACGGGCTGCATCTGCCAGTGCCTGAATCTTACCCTGGTAAATGAAACCTCCTCTGTCGAAGACAACTGTTGTGATACCTTTTTCAATTGCTCTCTTAGCAATTACTGTTCCTAAATGAGCTGCTGCTGCAACGTCATTAGTTTTTTCAAGCTCTGCCTTAACTTCTTTCTGTACTGTAGAAGCTGAAACAAGAGTTTTTCCAACGGTATCATCGATAATCTGAGCATACATATGATTGTTGCTTCTGAATACGGCTAAACGTGGAGTAGAAGCAGTTCCGCTGATGCGGTTACGAAGTCTTCTATGTTTTTTAGCACGAACTTCACTTCTTGATTTTTTATTAATCATTCTTACTTCCTCCTAATTATTTCTTACCTGTCTTGCCGACTTTACGTCTGATTACTTCATCAGCATACTTGATACCTTTTCCCTTGTAAGGTTCTGGTTTTCTCTTTTCTCTGATTTCAGCTGCGTACTGTCCAACTTTCTGTTTGTCGATTCCCTTGATAGTAATCTTGTTCTGTCCGTCTAATACAGACTCAAGACCTTCTGGATCTTCCATTTCTACAGGATGAGAATATCCAAGAGAAAGAATAAGTTTCTTGCCCTGTTTCTGAGCTCTGTAACCAACACCGTTGATTTCAAGAACTTTTTCGTATCCCTTTGTAACACCTGTTACCATATTTGCAACCAGAGTTCTTGTAAGACCATGTAAAGATTTCATTTTCTTTAAATCGTTAGGTCTTGTAACAACTACCTGATTATTTTCAACTTTAATGTCCATTTCTACTGGAAGACTCTCTGTGAGTGTTCCTTTAGGACCCTTTACAGTCACAACGTTGTTCTCTGCAACAGTAACTTCAACACCTGCAGGGATTTCAACTGGTAATCTACCAATTCGTGACATATTGCACCTCCTTAAATTGTCGGAAAAGACCATGTCTTTTCTGTTTTCAGTAGTATATATATCTCTCATCGTCTTAGCGATGAGCTTTTCAGAAAAGGCTTTTAATAAAGCCTTTCTTCTTAAGCTAATCCCGTAACCTATACGGTTAATGTAATGCAGTTCTTAAAGAACTACCATACAAATGCTAATACCTCTCCACCTACGTTCATAGAACGAGCTTCTTTGTCTGTAACAACACCTTTGTTTGTGGAGATGATTGCAACGCCTAAACCACCAAGTACTTTTGGCATATTTTCAACGTCTGCGTATACTCGAAGTCCTGGTTTAGAGATTCTCTTTAATCCAGAAATAATTCTTTCGTTCTTATCAGCACCGTATTTTAATGCAATACGGATTGTCTTAAATGCACCATCCTCGATGATGTCATAACCTTTGATATATCCTTCTTTTAAAAGAATATCAGCGATGGAAATTTTCATTTTAGATGCAGGAACATCTACTGTATCGTGTTTTGCAGTATTTGCATTACGAATTCTAGTAAGCATATCTGCAATTGGATCGCTCATTGTCATTATTAGCTGCCTCCTTCCTAATATTTCTACCAGCTTGCTTTTTTAACTCCAGGAATCTGACCTTTGTATGCTAATTCACGGAAACAGATTCTGCAGATTCCGTATTTTCTTAAATAAGCATGTGGGCGGCCACAAATTTTGCAACGAGAATATTCTCTAGATGAGAATTTCTGTTTACGCTGCTGTTTAACTTTCATTGCTTTCTTAGCCATTAGAAATCCTCCTAACTATTTTGCGTACGGCATTCCAAATAAAGTAAGTAATTCACGAGCTTCTTCATCAGTATGAGCTGTTGTAACGAAGATAACATCCATACCTCTAACTTTGTCTACCTGATCGTACTCGATTTCAGGGAAGATTAACTGCTCTTTAATACCAAGTGCGTAGTTTCCTCTTCCGTCGAACGCGTTAGGATTAACACCTCTAAAGTCACGTACACGTGGTAAAGCAAGGTTAATAAGACGATCAGCGAATTCGTACATCTTGTCGCCTCTTAAAGTTACTTTACATCCGATTGGCATTCCTTCTCTTAACTTGAAGTTAGCAACGGATTTCTTTGCTTTACAAACTACAGCTTTCTGACCTGTGATTTTTTCCATATCACCGATTGCAGAGTCTAATAATTTATGATTTTCTTTTGCATCACCAACACCCATGTTTACAACGATCTTAACGAGCTTTGGAATCTGCATTTCATTTTTATAGCCAAATTTTTTCATCATGGCAGCCTTAATCTGGCTGTCATACTGTTCTTTCAGTCTAGTCAACTTCGGTCAGCCTCCTCTCTTAAATTAGTCGATTACTTCGCCAGTTGATTTTGCGAAACGTACTTTCTTTCCATCTACAAACTTGAAACCAACTCTTGTAGGCTGTCCGTTGTGGAGAAGCATAACGTTAGATACGTCGATTGCTGCTTCTTCCTGAACAATACCGCCTGCCTGATTCTGCATGCTTGGTTTTGTATGTTTTGTAGCCATGTTGATGCCTTCTACAACAACTTTATGATTCTTAGCGTCAACGGAAAGAACCTTTCCTTCTTTATCGATATCTTTACCGGCAATAACTTTTACCATGTCATTTCTTTTAATTTTCTGAGCCACAGTAGTTACCTCCTTATAATACTTCCGGTGCTAAGGAAACAATCTTCATGAATTTCTTCTCACGAAGTTCTCTAGCAACTGGTCCAAAAATACGGGTTCCTCTTGGATTCAGATCATCTTTGATGATAACTGCAGCATTTTCGTCAAATTTGATGTAAGAACCATCTTTACGACGAGCGCCTTTTTTTGTACGTACAACTACGGCTTTAACTACGTCACCTTTTTTTACAACACCGCCTGGTGTTGCATCTTTAACTGTAGCAACGATAGTGTCACCGATATTAGCATATCTTCTTGTTGAGCCACCCATAACACGGATACAAAGAAGTTCTTTTGCTCCAGTATTATCAGCAACTTTAAGTCTAGATTCCTGTTGGATCATACTATATCTCCTTCCGTGCTAACTATTTAGCCTTCTCAACGATTTCAACAAGTCTCCATCTCTTATCTTTAGATAAAGGTCTTGTTTCCATTACTTTTACTCTGTCACCAATTCTGCACTCATTGTTTTCATCATGAGCTTTTAATTTATAAGTTCTTTTTACGATCTTGTTATATAAAGGATGTTTTACGTTGTCTGTTACACTTACAACGATTGTTTTATCCATTTTATCGCTTGTTACGAGACCTACACGAGTTTTTCTAAGGTTTCTTTCCACAACAAATTCCTCCTTCCCGATTACTCAGCACTATTCTGTTCAGCAATAATTCCCTGGATTCTGGCAATATTTCTTCTGACTTCTTTAATTCTGCTGGTGTTATCTAACTGATTTGTTGCGTTCTGGAATCTCAAATTAAATAATTCCTTCTTAGCAGCTACTAATTCTTCATTAAGTTCTGCGATGGATTTTGTTCTTAAATCTTCTACATACTTAGTTGTTTTCACTGTTATCACCGCCTTCTAAATCTGCACGAGATACGATTTTACATTTTACAGGTAATTTATGCATTGCAAGACGTAAAGCTTCTCTCGCTGTTTCTTCAGGTACTCCAGCAACTTCAAACATTACACGACCTGGTTTAACTACTGCTACCCAATATTCCAGTGAACCTTTACCAGAACCCATACGAGTTTCTGCAGGTTTTGCTGTAACCGGTTTATCTGGGAAAATCTTAATCCAAACTTTACCACCACGCTTCATATAACGAGTCATGGCTACACGGGCAGCTTCGATCTGGTTGGATTTAATCCAGCATGGATCACAAGCTACCAGTCCGAAATCACCATAAGTGATAGCTGTTCCTTTTGTAGCTTTTCCAGCCATGGAACCACGGAACTGTTTACGACGTTTTACTCTTTTAGGCATTAACATTATTTATCGCTCCCTTCCTTAGTTTCCTTTGTAGGAAGTACTTCACCATGGTATACCCAAACTTTAACACCAACTTTTCCATAAGTTGTGTTAGCTTCAGCGAAACCATAATCAATATTTGCTCTAAGTGTCTGCAGTGGAATTGTTCCCTCGCTGTAGAACTCTGTACGGGCCATATCAGCTCCGCCTAAACGGCCGGAACAAGATGTCTTGATACCTAATGCGCCGTTTCTCATAGTTCTCTGCATACAGGACTTCATTGCACGACGGAAGGAAATACGATTCTCTAACTGCTGTGCGATGTTCTCAGCTACTAACTGAGCATCTTTATCTACATCAAATCTCTTAACTTCTTTGATTTCGATGATGAGTTTCTTTCCTGTAAGTTTTTCAAGTTCTTTCTTTAACTCATCGATTGCAGAACCGCCACGTCCAATAACGATACCCGGTTTTGCTGTATGAATAATGATCTTTACACGATCAGAAGCACGTTCGATTTCTGTTCTAGAAATTCCTGCGCTGTATAAACGATTTTTAATATATTTTCTGATTTTATCATCTTCAACAAGATTGTCTGCGAAATCTTTTTCTGCATACCATCTTGAATCCCAATCCTTGATGATTCCGACTCTTAAACCATGAGGATTAACTTTCTGTCCCATTGTAAACCTCCTTATCTTTCATCCAGAACAACAGTAATATGGCACTGTCTCTTTTCGATTCTGTAAGCACGGCCCTGTGCTCTAGGCTGTATTCTCTTCATTGTAGGTCCTTTATCTGCGTAACACTCTGCTACATAAAGGTTCTCTCTATTCATGCCATTATTGTTCTCTGCGTTTGCAATGGCAGATTTTAATAACTTTCCAATGATTTCTGAAGCATATCTTGGATTATATTCTAAAATTCCTAAAGCTGTTTCAACATCTTTACCTCTGATGGCATCAAGTACGAAACATGCTTTTGTTACAGAACATCTAGCGTAAGAAAGCTTAGCAGATGGTCTGTTATCTTTATTTGCATTTCTCTCTCTTTTAATCTGGGATCTATGTCCTTTTGCCATGGATGAACCCTCCTTTCAGGCTGTTATCTATCTAACTTTACTCTTCTTTTCGTCTTTTCCATGTCCTCTGTATGTTCTGGTTGCAACGAATTCTCCTAATTTATGTCCAACCATATCTTCTGTAACATATACAGGTACATGTCTTCTTCCATCATGAACTGCGAAGGTATGACCTACGAAGGATGGGAAGATAGTAGAACGGCGGGACCATGTCTTAATAACACTCTTGTCGCCGGACTGATTCATCGCATCTACTTTTTTTAATAAACTTGCATCAGCAAATGGTCCTTTTTTTAATGAACGAGCCATGAGTTACCTCCTTAATTATTTAACGTTCTTTCCGTCTCTTGTTCTTACGATCAATTTGTTAGAATGTTTGTTTTTCTTTCTGGTCTTTAAGCCGAGTGCCGGTTTACCCCATGGAGTACATGGACCTGGACGACCGATACTAGCCTTACCTTCTCCACCACCGTGTGGATGATCGTTAGGGTTCATAACAGAACCACGAACTGTAGGACGGATTCCCATGTGACGTTTACGTCCTGCTTTACCAATGTTGATAAGGTCATGTTCGATGTTTCCAACCTGACCGATTGTAGCACGACAGTTTAAAGGAACCATTCTCATTTCTCCGGATGGAAGTCTTAATGTTGCATATTTTCCTTCCTTAGCCATAAGCTGTGCGGAGTTACCAGCGGAACGAACTAACTGAGCTCCTTTTCCAGGATGCATCTCAATGTTGTGAATTTCTGTACCAACTGGGATATTCTCAAGTGGAAGGCAGTTTCCAATATGAATTTCAGCGTCTGGACCGTTCATGATTGTTGTGCCAACCTCTAATTTATTAGGTGCAATAATGTAGGACTTCTGTCCATCTACGTAACAGATTAAAGCAATGTTTGCTGTTCTGTTTGGATCGTATTCGATAGCAACAACTTTTGCTGGAATACCATCTTTATTTCTCTTGAAATCGATTAATCTATATTTCTTCTTAGCACCGCCGCCACGATGTCTAACTGTGATTTTACCCTGGTTGTTACGGCCGGAATTTTTCTTTAAAGAATAGGTGAGAGATTTCTCAGGAGTTTTCTTTGTGATCTCTGAAAAATCAGAACCGGTCATATGTCTTCTGGAAGGTGTATATGGGTTATAAGTTTTGATTCCCATTACTTTCACTCCTTTCGTTTCCGAATATTTGATATCACGCTTTTATGCGTATAATTTCCTGTTATCTTTAAATCTTACAGACCTTCAAAAATCTGAATATCTGCACTATCCTGTGTTAACTGAACAATGGCTTTTTTCTTAGCAGCAGTTCTTCCGTAAACCATGCCTCTTCTTTTCTTTTTACCATTTAAGTTCATTGTGTTAACTTTAGCAACTTTAGCACCCTCGAACATTCTCTCAACTGCTTCTTTAACCTGAGTCTTAGTTGCATCTGGATTTACGTAAAATGTGTATTTCTTTTCGCCCATAGCAGTCATACTTTTTTCAGTAACGACTGGCTTTAAGATGACGTCATAATATTTTAAATCTGCCATTATGCGTATACCTCCTCGATTGCTGCAACTGCCTCGCTTGTAACAACAACTGTATCGTATTTAAGAATATCGTATACGTTGATGTTGTTTAATGCAGTAGTTGCTACTTTAGGTAAGTTGTTAGCTGACTTAACCACAACATCGTCTTTTTCTTTTGTTACGATTAAAGCCTTCTCAACTTTGAGATTATCTAAAACTGCTTTGATCTGTTTTGTTTTAATCTCAGCTAATTTTAACTCATCTAATACGATGAATTTGCTCTCATTAACTTTAGATGTTAAAACAGATTTCATTGCGAGCTGTTTTTCTTTCTTATTCATCTTTACGGAATAATCTCTTGGTGTTGGAGCAAATACAACTCCGCCGCCTGTCCACTGTGGAGCACGGATAGATCCCTGTCTTGCATGACCTGTTCCTTTCTGTCTCCATGGTTTTCTTCCGCCGCCTCTTACTTCAGAACGTGTTTTAGCCTTCTGAGTACCCTGGCGTTTATTTGCAAGCTGTGCTACAACAGCCTGATGTACTAAATGTTCATTCACAGGCACTGCAAAGATAGAATCGCTTAATTCGATTGTACCAACCTGAGCACCTTCCATATTATAAACAGATACTGATGCCATTTGTAAGTCCTCCTTCCTTAAGCGCCTACGCTTTAACTGCTGCTTTTAATGTTACTAAAGACTTCTTAGGTCCTGGAACGGATCCTTTTACTAAAATAACATTATTTTCTGCATCTATTTTAACTACTTCAAGATTCTGGATAGTAATCTGTACATGTCCCATCTGTCCAGGCATCTTCTTGCCTTTCATTACCTTGGATGGGTCAGATGCCATACCGTTTGATCCTGCATGACGATGGTATTTAGAACCATGTGTCTTAGGACCTGTATGCTGTCCATGTCTCTTGATAGCTCCCTGAAAACCTTTACCTTTTGAAATAGCAGTTGCATCAACTTTATCACCAGCTTCAAAAACATCAACTGTGATTTTCTGACCTAATTCGTAATTCTCTGCATCGTCTAATTTAAATTCTCTGACGAATCTCTTAACAGATACTCCTGCTTTTTCGAAATGTCCTTTCATTGGCTTTGTGGATAACTTTTCTCTCATATCCTGGAAGCCAACCTGTACGGCACTGTAACCGTCATTTTCAACTGTTTTAACCTGTGTTACTTCACAAGGTCCAGCCTGTAATACTGTAACCGGAATTAATTCACCATCTTCTGCGAAGATCTGAGTCATACCGATTTTTGTTGCTAAAATAGCCTTCTTCATTTCGTCTTCCTCCTAATTTTCTACAGCGGATTGCTTCAAACATCTGATGCAATCATTCTAGTCTACAGCGGATTACCCTCTCAAAATGTCTTACGTTCTAGCCTGGATAATCATACTAGCTATAGGACGTAAAATTATTTCTGTTTCATCTTGATGTCGATGTAAACACCTGCTGGCATTTCGAGTCTTGATAATGCATCAACTGTCTTCTGTGTTGGTGTAATGATATCAATTAATCTCTTGTGTGTTCTCTGCTCGAACTGCTCTCTGGAATCTTTATATTTGTGAACCGCTCTAAGAATTGTAACTACCTCTTTCTTAGTTGGCATCGGTACTGGACCGCTCACCTTAGATCCTGTTTTCTTTACAGTTTCGATGATGCTCTTTGCGGATGCATCGATTAACTGATGATCATACGCCTTCAACGTGATTCTCATAATTTGACTTGCCATAAAAAAAGTCGCCTCCTTTTCGCACTTAATCTAGTACGACAAGCGGTGACTGTACACTCCTCCGTGTGTATCATCTATGATACCACACTGCGTCTCTACGCTGAATTTGTAGATTGTAAATATTGTACAGTGACTTGTCGCCAGTTTCTAAACTTGACATTCGCTCCACGGAAAACCTGCAATGGATTTTTCCATCACAGCAACCTCGCGCTTCTTTGCTATCATGTCACACAACGCTTTCTATTATACACGATTCCAGGGATAAATCAAGTGTTTTTTTCAAAAAGTTTTAAAGGAATATCAAGAAAGTTTTTGTGCAGATTGACGAAGAGTAGCTACAATGGGGTGTTGACAAGGCTGACGAAACCTTAGACTTTCTATTAGGAGAAAGTCTAAGGTTTCTGTCTTCTGCAACTCCGTTTTGAAGCACTTTGTTTTGTCACGTTGAGTAATTAACTACCGCTTATGCAGTACAGCTTTGCTGAAAAGCTTCTATACTTGCTTCTTAGTGTGCTTCCTCAATAGCTGAGTAAACTTTTTGATTTATCGGAAAGTATTTGAGGAATAGGTCAGATGGTTGTGGAAAAGCTTTTGATTTTTTCTATCCTTCATCTACTCAGTATATTCTTCGTTTAATATTGTAAATTTATCTTTGAGTCCTTTTGTAACAGTAACTTTTTTATTTTGATCAATGAATACACCTTCTGCTCCATAGGTTTCTAGTAGTCTTTCTCCTTTTTCTTTGCCGAGGACAAAACAGGCGGTGGAAAGACCGTCGGAGAGTAAGCCATTGTCGCTTACTACTGTTACAGAGATCAGACTGCTTTCTGCTGGATAACCGGTTGAAGGATCTAGGATGTGGTGGTATCTTTTTCCGTTTTGCATGAAGTACTTTTCGTAGTCTCCTGATGTGGAAACGTTGGTTGTGCCAGAGAGGGACAGGACTCCCATTGCTTCTCCATCCTTGCCTCTTGGATTTTGTACAGCGACATTCCAGTTGGTTCCGTCTACCTTGCTTCCATATAAGAGGATGCTGCCTCCAACGGCGATGACCGCTCCGCTTACTTCTTTTTGTTGTTTTAAATAGTTCTGTGCTACGTCACAGGCGATTCCTTTGCCTACTGCTCCGAGGTCGAGGGTGCATTGGTCTTCTATATATATAGAAGAAATACTTTCATCTGTATTGGTCTTTTTGTCTGTCGGCTCTAATCTTTCTTCATTTAGAGCTGTATTGTCAGGCGTATTATTAGCTTCATTGTTTACCATGTTATCACCTGTATTCTGGGCGATACTATTTATCGTGTTATTGTCTGTATCTTTGGCTGCATCTCCATTTTTATCTGTATTATCTTTTATGTCTTTATCTACGTTCTTTTTAGTAGTATCTGTATTCTGGGTTTCTACTTTCTCCAGATGTATTTTAGTATACCCAGTATCTTTTAAAGTATTCTTTATTTCCTGTTTTGATGGAACTTTAGGGTTATCCCCTTCTATGTTCCACAGTCTTGTGAGCCTGCCGATGGTCGGATCAAAGGCTCCGTTACTTCGCTTTGCAAGTTCTAAAGAATCCTCTACCCATGAAGTCATATCAGAATCCAGTTTAGTTTTTGTGCCTTTTTGTGCATCGGCATTAATTTTTGAAACAATGCTGCTGTCTTCTCGCCAGGAAAGCTGTTCTTTCTCTAGTTTATCGAGTTCTTCTTTTATGTCTTGTGTAACATCTTTTGTTCCGTATATTTTTTCACTTAAGACGGTGCTCATGACGAAATCGGTTTTGCTGTATTCCTGCGGTGAGTTAGTTGATGTAGAAGTATCTGCTGTTGTTTGTTCGGATGCTGATTTCGTATTTTTCTTGTCTGAAGAACATGCTGTCATAGATAAGAGCAGACAGCCTGCCATAATAATAGATAAAATTTGTTTTTTCATATTAGATATCCCATTCCTCGTCTTCCACTATTGGAATATTCTCAGATATTAGTTCTTTCTCTTTATTTTTTGTCCTCATTTCCTTATCTACGCTCAACACCAATTCTCTGCAAGAATCCAAGCCTTCTTTACATATTTCTATGTCATCCTTACTTACAAAAAAGGAATTATCTCCCGGATATCTTGCATTAAAATAATAGTTATTTAAAGCATTGATATCACGTTTTACTCTCAGCGGAATCTCCATACCCATTTCGTTAGATAAATAATTCATCAACTGAGATAAGTTATGTGTTCGTAAAGTTCTCGTTCGCAAATCAAGTCTTTGCTCATCATGGTCATATTGGTCTATCAGGTGTTTTAAATACTTCTCGGCAGTATTCTGTGCATTCGCAGCCATATTATTGGCTACATATCCTGATTCATAACTATGCATAAAATATTTATAATCATTTTCTGCAAAATCTAAATAAGTCATGCTGTCCATAATTCTAATCCCTCCTTTTTTATATTTGTATGGTATGTGCTATTTGATTTCAAAAAAATATTCCTATTTTCAAAGTGAATATCTATATCTATATCGTTAAACGAGCTATTTTCTATACGAAACTTTCTACACTCTTCTGGCGTTAAATCATTATCGTTTAATACAATAAAAATATCCAAATCACTCATTCCATGTGCAGACCCTCTGGCAACACTTCCATAAAGATATACAGCAGATATTGATTTTTGATTGTCCAATTCTTTAATCTTTCTTGCTATATTCCCTAACGCTTTCGCTTGCTTCTCATTCATCCTAGTTAACACCTGATTATCTTTTACAATCTTAACTTCTCCTTTTTCATTGATTGCACCAAATAACGACCGATGCAGTCTTCCATTCGCAAGATAAAGATATTGATCCGTTCTTTTCATAGCACACCTCCTGTTCTGTATTAATATCTCAAGATTCAAGAATGCCCCGGCATTCTTGCTGTGAGATGCTGGAGTCATCTCACATCTGATATACTATCTATACTCCTCTCTGCAATACCCTCTTTCCGGCTTACTTCCTTTAAAATTAAGGTATGTCTCACCGTCTAATGTCTTCCACCAGAACGCTCCATTCTCCAGTATCATATAACTGTGTTCCGAATTTTCCTTTGGAATAGATACAGAGCCTGGATTCATGTAAGTATAACTTTCATGTACTCTGCATACTGGAACGTGGGTATGCCCATGCAATAATATCAACCCCTCCTGTGTCTTTTCAAACATCGGCGGCAGCTTCTTTTCATTAAAATGATGACCATGTGTCACAAAGATATTCAAATCTCCCTCTGTGATCATCGCATAGTCTGCCATAATCGGGAATTCTAATACCATCTGGTCCACTTCCGCATCGCAGTTTCCACGAACACAGAGAATCTTTTCTTTTATGTTGTTAAGCAGCTCTATTACTTTTTTGGGCGCATATCCTTTCGGCAAATCATTTCGTGGTCCATGATAGAGGATATCCCCTAACAAAAGTAATTTATCTGCCTGTTCTCTTTCAAATGCCTTAAGCATCTTCTCACAGTAAAATGCAGAACCATGTATATCTGATGCAATCATCCATTTCATTGTATTTTTCTCCCTGTTTTTTCTGTCTGATTTTGTATATCTGATTTTACGAGGAAATCAAAATTCCAACTGTACTTTTTTGTATTATATACTTGATTTCATAACAGGTAAAGTCCTTTGCATTAAATAGAATTTGCCACAGGCAAAACTAACGCTCTCCAAGAAAGAAGATATCCTATATTTGTGGCTCTATCACTGCGGGTTGAACATTCGCTTAATGGCTCACATTCAATCCTCGCTCTAAGGTCACAAATATAGGATATCTTCTTTCTTGGAGAGCTGGAATTGGCTGGAGGAAAAATTACTATTTAATCCCGGAGAAATTTGTTTTATTCCAAGTAAATATTACTGCGCCCACCGTATATTTTTTGTCAGATTACTCAAAAAATGAAAGTAATCATTCTCCATTTGCGAAACTATACAAAAAAATATCTACAAAAGGAAAATCTTGGTAAATAAAAAGAAAAAGTATTTGCTATAAAGATATAGCATGAGCTATAATGAAAATGACAAAATAAGATATTTTCATTGTAGTAGAAAGGAGCGTATCTGTGGACAAAGATATTAAGAAATCAATATCAGCGACCGATAAAGATGCACAATATGATGAAAAGGCAAAGAATCTACTGGGGCATAAAATTATACTTGCACATATACTTGTAAAGACGATTGATGAATTTAAAGGAATGAACCCTAAAGATGTCGTGCAGTATATTGAAGGAGAACCATATATTAGCACAGTTCCAGTAGATGCAGGAAGCACAAATGTAGAAAAAGAACAAGACGGAGAAAAAGTAATTGGATTAAATACAGAAAACAGCGAACTTAATGAAGGGCTGGTACGATTTGATATTATATTCTATGTGCGGATGAAAGACGGTTTATCACAGGTTATTGTGAATATAGAAGCACAGAAAGCAGAACCATCGGCATATGATATAATAAATAGAGCAGTATTCTATGTCAGCAGGATGATTTCTTCACAGAAGGGTAGAGAATTTGTAAATTCCAATTATAATGATATAAAACGAGTATATTCCATATGGATTTGTATGAATATGTCGCAAAACTGTATGAATTATATTCATTTTACACAGGAAAGTGTAGTCGGTACTTATCAGTGGAAAGGTGACATAGACCTTGCAAATATTGTCTTAATAGGTTTAGCAGAAAACCTTCCAGAAAAAGAGGAACGATATGAACTTCATCGTTTACTGGGAGCGTTATTATCCGCAAAATTAAATGTAGATGAGAAGTTTGATATTATAGGAAACGAATTTGATATTCCATTGGAAAGTGACATTAGAAAGGATGTGAATGATATGTGTAATCTGAGTCAGGGAATAAAAGAACAGGCATATGTGGAAGGTACTGAGAATGGAATCGCCATTGGAAAACAAGAAGGAATTACTATTGGAAAACAAGAAGGAATTGCCGAGACTATAATTAAGATGTCCCGAAAAGGATATGAAGCAGAGCAGATAAGTGATATATTAGATATGACAGCCGAGGAGGTACGAGAAATTATAGAGAATGAGTAAGCTTCAATTTAATAGATAAAAAAGAAACCGACATAACGCCGGCTTCAAAAGAGAGGAAAGTATGAAAAAATCTATCAAAAATCTGTTGTTGTTTTTGATGGTTTTATCATACTGTAGATTTGTGAACAGCTTGTGAGCAAAGAATAAAGATAATCTGACAAAACAGAAATCACTGACGTTTTTCTGTAAGAAATAAGAAATAGAATAAGTTAATAGTATTAAAAGTAGACCGCTAGGTTTGACAACTCATATCAAAATGAATGTCAAATCTAACGGTCTGTTTTATTTCTATGCCTTGAAGTATTAAGATTTTGATAGTATTCTGTAAAATCACTATAGAAGCTATTTTTCCAGTAACCGTACTACATTTTCTGTTCCTTCATAACACGCTCCCTCTATAGCAATATCGTTCTCGGAATATTCTCCTAGTCCTGCTTTAATATGATACACATCCCCATCTGATGTGTAAGCCAGTGCTGTAAGATTGTAATCGTGGAACTCGTCTTGTCTTTTATCAAGTTTTTTAACTGCCTTTATAAACTGTTCTGTTTTCTTTGCAGAAAGCTGATATTCCTCATTATTGTATTTTACTACGATTCTCTCAATCTTATCAAAATCTACCGTAGATAATACTCTATATCCAGTATGCTTCGTAATAAATTTTACAAGTTTCTTATTCGGCCCTATTCGATAATCTTCTCCTGAAGAATCGCAAAAATGTAATACGTCTCCTTTAAAAGTATTCAGCCACACATTCTGTACTTCTCCATGATTATTTTTATAGACAATACAGATTTTTGCATATTTTTCCTGCGTATTCTCTTTAACACCATAGTTACTGAGTGAATCGCCATCTTTTAAAATAGGACTTTCCTCAATCAAATCTATCAATTCAAGAACCTCTTTTTTATTTAAAGACAGAAAAGTATCATCTTCAGAAAAAGTAGTATATGTTATAGAAATCACCTTACACTCTGGAAAAAGAAATCTCTGATTATTTTTTACTATAGAAACAGCATCCCTTTCATCCCCTTTTAATTCTATATTATCATATTCTCCAAGTTCTAACAATTTTCTAGTTTCATCCGAAATATCATTTGAGGCTTCTGTAGTAACACCTGTATCATTTACGGATGTAGAAACACTTTCCTCTTTTTTATTATGACAGGCTGATAAAATACACATTATTAAAATTATCGCAATACAACTATACCTTCTTTTCATTTTGCAACCACCCCTCTATGAATATCTAAAATATCATCCTATTCAGCATTACATTTCTACAATATCTATTTTTCTATATCCTGTCAAGAATTTTGTAAACTTTATTTTAAGAAGGAGTGGTTCTGTATAACCCAACATAACCAGAAATACTTTAAAATACACAGAAAATCGAACCCAACTCTCTACGCAGATGATTCGCTCAATACTTATAAATAGAAAAAGATTAAAAGCAAAAAAGAGGTTTTATGCCTTTGTGCTATGGAATTCTGACTCTGGAAACTTCGGACTGCTTTCTCCGAAGTTTCTGCTTTTTGAGGCAGAATGGAATGTTCAGCACAAGAGTATACAAACCTCTTTTTTGCTTTTAATCTTTTTCTCTTACATACCAACGAAGCGAATTATCGCACCGATATATGAACTTTATTCGATTTTCGTCTGTCTTTCGTCAGCTTTCTAAAGCATCCTAAACATGTTTCTGTCTATGACCAACTCGAAGTCTCGCCATCGCACGAGAAAGGGAAGCCTGTGTATGATAATACTCCTGAATACTCTGTTTCTGACGTATTTTTTCCAAAGCTCTCTCCTTTGCTTCCTGTGCTCTTGCGATATCGATTTCCTCTGGGCGTTCGACACTTTCTACTAAAAGAGTGACACGGTTATTAACAATTTCGATAAAACCGATGCCGACTACAGCATACTGCCATTCCTCTTCCCCTTCTGGAAGGAAACGCATCTCTCCTTCATTGACAGCAATAACCATGTTTTCATGATGTGCCAGTACTTCTTTTTGTCCGTCATATCCCGGAACGATAACAGACTGGCATCTTCCTGTAAAAAATACACGGTTGGCGGATATGATTTTTAAACTAAATGTATTTGAAGCCATATCTACCCCTCCTAGTTTGCTGCTTTCATTTCCTCAGCTTTTTTCTTTACATCCTCGATTGTTCCGACATTGAAGAATGCATTTTCCGGATATTCGTCCATCTCACCATCAAGGATTGCCTTAAATCCACGAATGGTTTCTTTTACTGGTACATAAACACCTTTGATACCGGTAAAGTTCTCTGCTACATGGAATGGCTGGGAAAGGAATTTCTGAATCTTTCTTGCTCTGAATACGACTGTCTTATCTTCGTCAGATAATTCTTCCATACCAAGAATAGCGATGATATCCTGTAATTCTTTGTATTTCTGTAATGCTTCCTGTACCTTTCTGGCTACTTCGTAGTGTTCTTCTCCTACGATATCGGCCTCAAGGATACGGGATGAGGATTCGAGTGGGTCAACGGCAGGATAAATACCCTGTTCTACAATCTTTCTTGAAAGTACAGTTGTTGCATCCAAGTGAGCAAATGTTGTTGCTGGAGCCGGGTCAGTTAAGTCGTCGGCTGGTACATATACTGCCTGTACACTTGTTACGGAACCGTTCTTTGTAGAAGCGATTCGCTCCTGTAATTCACCCATCTCTGTTGCTAATGTTGGCTGATAACCAACGGCGGAAGGCATACGTCCAAGTAAGGCGGATACCTCGGAACCTGCCTGTGTAAAACGGAAAATGTTATCAATGAATAATAACACGTCCTGTTTCTTTTCATCTCTGAAATATTCTGCCATAGTCAGTCCGGTTTCTGCTACTCTCATACGGGCTCCAGGTGGCTCGTTCATCTGTCCAAACACTAAGGCTGTCTTCGCAAGAACTCCGGATTCTCCCATTTCTGTCCAAAGGTCATTACCCTCTCTGGAACGCTCTCCTACACCGGTAAAGATAGAATATCCGCCATGTTCTGTTGCGATATTACTGATCAACTCCTGAATCAGTACGGTCTTACCTACACCGGCACCGCCGAACAGACCAATCTTACCACCTTTTGCATATGGCGCAAGAAGGTCGATAACTTTAATTCCGGTTTCAAGAATCTCTACTGCCGGGTTCTGTTCTTCGAATGTCGGAGGTTCTCTGTGAATTACCATCTTTGGAGCGTCTTTGATAGGCTCTCCGTCATCGATTGTCTCACCAAGTACGTTAAAGAGACGGCCTAATGTTTTCTCTCCAACAGGTACTTTGATACCGCTTCCCTCAGCAGTAACTTCCATATCTCTGTGAAGACCTTCACTGGCTGCCAGCATAATACATCTTACAACGTGATTACCAATATGCTGTGCAACCTCCATCACACATTTTTTATCTCCATTTTGTACTTCGAGAGCATCTCTGATTGCAGGCAATTCTTGATTTTCAAATTCAACATCGACTACAGGTCCAAGAACCTGAATAATTTTTCCTGTTTTCATCAAAAAAGCCTCCTTATATTATTTCCGCTTTTTATTTCTTCTTTTTCTTCTGCGACTTCGCTCCGGCTATTACCTCCGTAATCTCCTGCGTGATCGCAGCCTGTCTGGCTCTGTTATATTCAATATCCAGTTCTTTTAACATTTGTTTCGCACTGTTTGTCGCACCTTCCATTGCCATCATTCTGGCATTCTGCTCACAGGAAAATGCTTCTACTAACGCACCATACACAAAACCTACTACATAGTTTGGAACGATGTGGTCCATAACCTCTTCAGCAGAAGGTTTTAATGCAAGTCCCTCTAATGGGATATCAATCGGAACTGGAATCTTAAAGTCTGTTTTTTTCAGTGGCAGGAGCTGGGCAACCTGTGCCTCCTCCTGCATTGCATTTACCATGGTTGTATATATAATGTAAAGTTCATCAAGTTGATTTTCATGGTAAAGCTTTAATAAATCCTCGGCAATTCTTCTGGCACGGCTTAAAGATGGATCCTGAACAACGAAATGGAACTGTTTATCAATATTAATTCCTTTCTGTTCAAAATAATGCCGTCCTAATTCACCGAGAACAAACAGTTTATAATCATCTCTTTTTTCAAGTTCTTCTTCTGCAAGTTTTAAAATATTATGATTATAAGAACCAGCCAGTCCCTTATCTGCTGTAATGACGATATAACCGGCTTTTCTTTTTCTTTCCGGAATTTCTGCATTTGTCTTAAAATAAATGCTGTTCATATCTGGAAGATGTCTTAAAATTCGGCTCATTTCAGACTGAAGGGTATAGAAATACGGCTCTGTGTCCGCTAACATTTTTTTTGATTTTTTCAGTTTGGAGGAAGAAATCATATACATTGCATTTGTAATTTTCAATGTATCTTTGATACTTCGCATCCTGTCCTGAATTTCTTTTGCACTTGCCATACCAACACCTGCCTGTTATTTATCAGTGTATTCCTTTGCTGCTTCTATAATCTTTGCAATCAATTCATCAGTTAAATCTTTCTTTTTCTCAATTTCTTTTCCGATTTCAGGATGTTTGAGATCAAGATAAGAAAGAATATCTTTTTGATATTTCTTTACTTCTTTTGGCATAACGATATCAAAGATACCATTGTTTGCAAGACATAATGTAATTACCTGCTCATGTAAGGATAATGGATGGCATAATGGCTGTTTTAACAGTTCCATGATTGCACGTCCATGTGCTAACTGTGCCTTTGTTGCATCATCAAGGTCTGATGAGAACTGGGTAAATACCTCCATCTCTCGATACTGTGCCAGGTCAATACGAATACTTCCGCATGCCTTCTTCATTGCTTTTGTCTGTGCTGCTCCACCTACACGGGATACGGATAAACCAACGTTTACCGCCGGACGCATACCTTCGAAGAAAAGATTACTCTCTAAGAATATCTGTCCATCTGTAATAGAAATTACGTTTGTAGGAATGTAAGCAGATACGTCACCGGCCTGTGTCTCAATGATTGGAAGCGCTGTGATAGAACCTCCACCAAGCTTATCACTAAGACGGCTGGACCGCTCTAATAATCTGGAATGTAAGTAGAATACATCTCCAGGATAAGCCTCACGTCCAGGAGAACGCTCTAACAGCAGGGAAATCGCACGGTATGCTACCGCATGTTTGGATAAGTCATCATATACGATTAACACATCTTTTCCCTGATGCATGAAATATTCTGCTAACGCTGTACCTGCATATGGTGCAATATACTGCAGGGATGCAGGTTCACTTGCTGTAGAGGATAAAACGATAGAATAATCCATTGCGTCATATTTCTCTAAGGTATTTACAATCTTGGCAACGCTGGATGCCTTCTGTCCAATCGCAACGTAAATACAGATAACTCCTTTTCCTTTCTGGTTAAGAATCGTATCCGTTGCAATAGAAGTTTTACCAGTCTGACGGTCACCAATGATTAACTCACGCTGTCCACGTCCGATTGGGAACATGGAGTCGATGGAAAGAATACCCGTTTCCATTGGGGTATCTACTGACTTTCTCTCAATGATACCAGGTGCTTCTTCTTCAATCGGACGATAACCATCTGCCTTAATCTCTGCACCGCCGTCAATTGGCTCACCTAACGCATTAATTACTCGTCCAATGTATTCGTTACCAACAGGAATACCTGCTTTTTTCTTTGTTCTAACTACTTTTGTTCCTTCTTTGATTCCAGTATCACGTCCGAAAAGGATTACACCAATCTCGTTCTGACGGATATCCTGAACCATTCCTTTTACTCCATTATCAAAAACGACAACCTCACCGTACATCGCATGGTCAATACCATAAACAGTAACGATTCCGTCACCTACATATATGACCGTACCTGTCTCTTCACTTGTGTTGTCCACATCAAAATTTTCGATTTCACTCTGTATAATAGAGATTATATCTTCTGCACTGATTGCGCCCACAAGATTCACCTCCCTGTTAATTTTCTTTCTAACCGTCTGAGTTTACCTTCATAACTGTGGTCATACTCTTCATAACCGACACGAACAACATAACCACCAAGAAGGGAAGCATCTGTCTCTTCCGAAAGAACAACCTTTTCATCTGGATAAATGCTCTCTAACTGCTTCTGAATTGCTTCTTTTTCTTCTTTTGCCTTGTCATCTGCATAAATGACTTTTGCGTGAAGAATGTGATTCATTTTATCCCAGTATTCATAATAGCAGTTAAAAATATCTGTGATCTGTCCGATTTCACCAATCCGGCACATCATCTTCATAAAATTCTCAAGAAGTTCCGGCATTCCACTCTGTCTCGCAATTTTGTCAAGCACTACCTCTTTCGCTTCCTCTGAAACAACTGGATTTGTCAGAGTCTCGAGAAGGAAAGGGGCCTTCGTGAAAATTTTATGGGTTTCTTCCACATCGCTTCTTGAAATATTCAGACGGTATAATACTTTCGCATTATTTACTGCCTTCTGCGTCATGGGCCTCACCTGTCTCTATAATCTTTCTTGCGGCGATAAGTGCAAGTTTCGCAATCTCACCCTGCACTTCCTGCTGTGCCTGTTTCTGTTCTTTTTCGATATCTGCTTTTGCTTTCTCGATCATTCTGTCCGTCTTCGCCTGTGTCTCAAGCACTGCTTTCTCATGCTCTTCTTTTGCCTGATCTCTTGCTGCAAGAATAATCTCATCGGCCTTTACATTTGCCTTCTGTAATTTTTCTTCATAATCAGCCTTTAACTGAAGGGCATCATCCTGCGTTTTTTTAGCAGAATCAAACTGTCCCTGAATCAATTCTTCTCTCCGATGAATTACATTCATAACCGGTTTATATAAGAACTTACGAAAAATCGCATATAATACAAGAAGATTTATTACAATCATTACCATATTCCATGGATTTATATTAAGCATATTCTTCGTCCGCCTTCCTTTTTCATTAAAAATCTGTAAGTTTCCAAATAGCCTTTTAAGCTTTTATTATTTAAGGAAAAGGATGATTAATAATGCGATAACGAAACCGTAAATAGCTGTTGCCTCTGCTAACGCACAACCAAGTAATAATGCTTTACTGATCTTACTTTCTGCTTCCGGCTGTCTTGCGATTGCATCTGTTGCGGCTGCGGTAGCTTTACCGATACCGATACCTGCTCCAATACCTGTTAATACTGCAACTCCTGCTCCAATTGCTACAAATAATGCTGATGACATAATTACAACACTCCTTTTCTTTTCTCTTTAAATTTTTTGTTGTTTTCTTATTCTGTCGCTTCCTTAATAAACAACGATGTAAGGAATACAAATACGTAGGCCTGAATCAAACCATCAAAAATATCAAAGTAACAGCTAAACACTGCCGGTAATACTGCCGGAACAATTAACTTTAATAATTCCATGATAACGAAAGAACCAAGTACGTTACCAAAAAGTCGCATGCACAGAGATAATGGTTTAATAAAAATCTCCATAATATTGATCGGTAAGATAATTGGAATTGGTTCCGCAAAACTCTTTACCCATCCTTTTGCTCCTTTTTGTCTGATGCCGGCTACCTCAATTAAGACAATACTCATAAATGCTAATGCCGCCGTCACGTTCATGTCTTTTGTCGGTGGTTTAAAACCAAGCAGTCCGATAAGATTGGCAATACCGATGTAGAGGGTCACTGTCATAAGATACGGTATATATTCCGCTCCATGTTCTCCCAGTGTGTCCTTGAAGAAATTGTGTCCGCCGCTTACGATTGTTTCCAGTATGATCTGTCCACGACTTGGATTTTCTACGCTTAAATTTCTGGTTAACGCTATACAAAGTACCAGAATGACCGCCATGATGATCCATGTTACTACTACAGATTCTTTAACCGGGATTCCTCCGAGTACCGGAATCGTAAAGACAGTGTCGCAATTCAACTCTTTCATCAGTTCATTGACCAGAGCATCCATCTGCCACACTCCTTCCTGATTCTTATATTGGTGACAATCTTCTTTGCTACCCTATTTAATAGGAAGAGATTGTTCGCCCTGAACCATTGCTACACATTCTACCCCTCTTTTTATTTATGTGGAAATGTTTTATATTTTTATCTATCATGTAAATTTTACATAGTGCAAAGATTTCTCATATAAATACGATTTTTTTATTCAATTTGACAAAACGATTTGTATGAATATGAGAAATCTTGTCAGAAATCAGTCAGATTTGATAAAGAATGTTTAAGAAAAAAAGAAAGAATAATTACAAATTATTATAACAATTCGGACATAATTCTTAAAATATAGAGACTATTTTTATTTTTTGAAAGTCTGTATATCTCTGAATCACTATAAATTAGCTTTCAATCATAATTGTTATATCTTTATAACATACCTGGAAATTTCTTTAAATAATCACGCTTTGTCTTTTAATTTCGTTTCAATATAATTATTTATAAATTGCTTTAATGCATTAGCTGCTATACTAAGCGGTGTTCTTTTTGACTCCACAAGGCAGATCTGTCTTTGTGGGATTTTCTCTATAAGGGGTACTTTTATTATTTTCCCATCTTCCAGGGCTTCTATCCCTACATTTTCCGGTAAAAATCCAATTCCCAAATCATATACTACCATCGGGAGAATCTGATGAATAGTTCCCGCCTCAATATCCGGATTCAGCTTCAAACCAAATCTCTGATAAAAATTACTGAAAAATTCATAAGACTTCGTTCCTTTTCCAAGACAGATAAGAGGATAGTCCTGCATCTCGGCCAAATGTATCGGCTCCTCGCACAATTCCTTATGCGCACTACTTACAACCATAATATCTGTAAAGTCCATTAATGCAGTAGATTTCAATGTTGATGGTATATCTGCCGGTGTAGATACCACTGCTAAATCTACCAGTCCATCTTTAACTTCCTGAATGGTCTCTGGCGTAGAATGATTCGAAAGCCGGATACGGATTCCCGGATATGCCTTTCTAAAGTCTGCCATCACCTGCAAAATCAGCAAATGTAATGCAATCTCGCTTACACCTACCGTAATAATTCCGCTCTGTAAACTCTTATCATTCGCAAGCTCCAGTTCTGCCATCTGAAAATGCTGGTATGCGATTGTTACATGTTTGTAGAGCTTCTCGCCTTCTCTTGTGAGAGTTACTCCACGATTGGAACGGATAAAAAGGCGGCAGCCAAGCTGATTCTCCAGATTATTCATAAAATGCGTGATATTCGGCTGGTTACTCATCAAAATCTCTGCCGCCTTTGAAAAGCTTTTATATTTAGCCGCATAATAGAATATGCGATAGTAATCGTATGTAATTTCCATTTGTGTTTCCTCCTTTATCTCGTCATTTGACAGACGAAACTAAGCTAATAGATATATGGCAGCTGTTCCGTATCACTGCGCTCATAATACTCAACCGCATTATGAACTTGCTCCAAAGTCACATCTGCCATATATCTATTAGCTTAGTTTCTGTTTTTAGAAATTCCAGAGAGGATAAAAATTCGGTATTGCTCAAAAGTGGCAATATTCCATATCCGATTTCTATCTCTGAAGAAGAAAGGGGACTTGTACTTTCATCTACTATTCTCCAGTATTTCTATAAACAGAAAACTCTAAACATCTTATTTTGGCAGATGCGGCTTCGGAGCAAGTGCTGGATGCGAGCGCAAAAGCAAACATTCAACACGCAGCGACTATAAAGCAGCTGTCAAAATAGGATGTTTAGAGTTTTCGTCTGTTTATACAAAATGCTGCTTGATTATCGGATTTAATCTCTTTGTTAATATCCCGCTTAAGATTCCGATTAAGATTCCGGCTACGAGTCCAGAAAGGATTAAAATTGGGAGATAGTAGGCTAATGCCTTTGTTTCCAATACAATCATGGCAACGATAATCTGTCCTACGTTGTGGAATATGCCGCCTGCTACGCTTACTCCTACAGAAGAAAACTTCTTTGTTTTCTTTAAGAGTGCCATAACTAGCATACTCATTGCCGCTCCTGCTGCACTGTAGACCATTGCGAATCCGCTTCCAAAGAGGAATCCTGATAATAGGATTCTAAGTACGGAAATCAGGCAGGCTGCAGGGACTCCTACTATATAAAGAAGAAGCATCGTAACAATGTTTGCAAGTCCAAGCTTTACTCCGGGTATTCCAAGATTAATCGGTATAAGCTGTTCAATATATCCTGCTACTAAAGCAAGCGCAAGAAACATTCCATAAAAAGCTGTCTTTTTAGCACTCATATGCTATCTCCCATCTATTTCTTTTCCCATCGTCCGGAAGCACCGCATGGAAGAACAAGTCCATTTGCACTGACAGGAAGACCAACCTCATCTGCACTGACTTTTCCACCATGTTTTTTCGCAACTGCTGTTCCTAACATATAGGAAAGAACGGCAGGCTGTAATCCTGTTGTATAGGAATTGATTAAGAAGAACAGCGGGTCTTTGGAAAGAAGCTTTTCACAAAGACATACTAAAGAATAAATCTTCTCCTCAATCTTCCAAATCTCTCCCTTTGGCCCACGTCCATAAGATGGTGGATCCATAATAATTCCATCGTAATGATTGCCACGGCGGATTTCTCTTTCTACGAACTTCACACAGTCATCTACAAGCCAGCGAATCGGTGCATCACCAAGACCAGAAGCAACCGCATTCTCCTTTGCCCAGGTAACCATTCCTTTTGAGGCATCTACATGAGTTACAGATGCTCCCGCAGCTGCGGCTGCAAGTGTTGCTCCACCAGTATAGGCAAATAAGTTCAATACTTTTACTGGGCGGCCTGCCTTCTTAATCTTATCAGAAAACCAGTCCCAGTTGACTGCCTGTTCTGGGAAAAGCCCTGTATGTTTAAAACTGAATGGTTTTAAATGGAAGGTAAGACTTCTATAATGAATATCCCACTGCTTTGGAAGATCAAAAAACTCCCACTCTCCGCCACCTTTTTTGCTTCTGTGATAATGTGCATTTAAATGTTTCCAGTGTTTATCTTCTTTTTTTGTATTCCAGATTACCTGAGGGTCTGGACGAAGAAGGGTGTATTTGCCCCAGCGTTCCAGTTTTTCACCTTCGCTGCAATCTATAACTTCATATTCTTTCCAGTTATCTGCTAACCACATATTTTTTCCTCGCTTAATTTAAATCTAATTATGAAAATATTCTAATCGCTATAGTTTTCCCTGTCAATAGAAACGAAACTTAAAATACCTTTATTTCAGTTTTTCACACTCTTTTTTCAGAAAATGTACTGCAGCTTCTGCTTCTTTTCTAGTGATTCCTTCTGGTGAATACACCGCTTTCTGGCGAATCCTCATACAAAGATGTAACTTTTTCGGTTCCACTTCTCTGTCAAAGGTACGAAGTCTTTTTTCAAAGGTTCTTACACGATTATCTTTTATTTTTTCTTTTCCATATATTGTTTTACACAAAATATCGTACCAGAACATAACTGCCTGACTATACTTTTGCTGTTTTAAAAGTTTATCTGTTTTATAATTTCGGTATACTTTTTGCAGTCGTTTTCTAAATACAAAAAGCAAAAGACCTACTATGAAAATAAAGAAACATAGAATATACAGGATTTTATGAACCGTTCTTCCACCTTTGCTTTGCTTTGAGCGATTCTGTGGAATCTGCTGCGGTGTTTCTACTGTTTTCTTTTCTGATTTCTTTTCTGTTGTCTGTTCTTTTTCCTGCTTTTTTTGTTCCTGCTGTTTTTCTTGTTTCTTCTTATCGTCATTTTCTAAAGATTGATCTGACGAACTTGAATTACTTACCGCAGTTTCCTGTGTCTCATAATACGGTGTTCCCATAACGTTTTCATATTTAGGAGTAACTTCTACCGGAATCCATCCTATTCCATCCAGATAAATTTCCGGCCATGCATGCGCGTATTTTTGTGAAACAGTCACCGTCTCTGCCGTTCCTGCCTCTTTTACCGTTTCCGGTGTAAGAAGGTATCCTTCCACATAACGGGATGGAATTCCATAATAACGAAACATCATTACTGCTGCCGCCGCATACTGCACATCGTATCCTGTTTTTTTATCTTCAAAAAACCATTGGGCAAAGTCTTCATCTTCCGGGATACTTCCTGGATTTTCATTATAGGTAATCGATGTTTTCATGAAGCTTTTTACCCGGTTTATAATTGCTAATACCGATAGATTACTTTGAAGACTCCCTTCTGTTGCAGAAGAAATCAATGTTTTTGTTTCTTTATTTAAGAAAAGACATGTTGCATTTACATATTCTTTATAGCTTTCCGTCATTTTTTTTGAGGAAAGATTGTTATTCTCCGTCTTAATATCGGCCGCAGATTTCAGCTTTCCAGCCATTGTTTCCATTGCTTTAAAAGAATATTCTTCTGCTCCTTTTATTCCAGAAGCGAATATATTCTCTGTTTTATTGACCGCTGCCTTCCCTTCTTCTTCATATATTGTTGGTAAAACAGAACTTTCATAAGGAAGATAAAAATACTTTCGATTCGCCCCTACATTTTTTACAGATAAAGTATAAAGAGACGGATCTGTTTTCCCTTCCGAAAGCTTTTTCTGCTTTACAAAATGATACATTACTGTATTTCCGTAAAATTCTTTATTATGAAGCCATAATAAAGATTCGTATGCCTCCCGGTCAGAAGCTGCAAGCATACTCCTGTCTGAGCCAAAAATATTCCAGTTATTTGTACTTGCTTTCCAGCAATTATTCTCATAAGTTGTTCCAACAAATCCTTTCAGATAATAACTGTTTTTTTTATAAATATTTACTTTAAGAGCCTCTTCATCTGTCCGCTTCATCTTCTTTGCCTTTGTAAGCTGACCTTCCGGAAGAACAGATACATCCTCTTTATATCGTTCCTTATTCCACTTCTTTTGAATTGCCGACATCTGTCCGGTATTTGTCATTCCTGAGAAAGTTCCTAAAAAAAGCAAAATAATAAGAATTGAAGTTCCAAGTACCCCTCCCCAAAAAGACGGAGCAAAGAAAAAGAAACAAAAAATGAGAAAGCTTAACACTGCAAACAATTCTGGCCGGACTCCCCATACAAAAAATGGAAAAGCGAAGCAGAACGCTACTACAAAAAATAAAATACAAGGCTGGATTTTCCACAACAGCGCCATAAAAAGAATAAGCCATAAAGTTATCCCCAATATTCCGACAACAAATGGAAAAAACTCCACATTTCCTGTCTGCATATCTACCGATGTATTTTGAATTATACGATGAAAAATATTTTTGCTCTGTCCATAATCTGCCAGATAATCAAAGACTGTTCGGGAGAAAATCAATAAAGCTCTTCGAATATTCTCCATAGAAAGAATGAAAAATGGAACAAAAAAATACAAACCGCTTATAAAAACCGTAAAACCTTTTCCAACAGATATCCCAACGAAATACAATAATATAAAAAAGGCTGCCCCGATAAAAAGAGCAACACCTGCTGTATCCATTTCAAAACGATCGGCAGCATACCAGATAAAACATAACAGCGCAGCAAGCCACACATACCCGGCCCGCATCATTTCTGCCCAGCCAAATCCACTCTGATGATTCAATTTTTTAATGTGAAATGAGTTTTTATGCTCCATAATCTGCACTCCTGTACGCTGTCAAAATCCGATCAATATCCTCTCCCATGGTTTCTGCCGAAAAAATATACGGTACTAACGCTTCCCCTTCTTCTTTTCTTGCTTCCCGTCGTTCTAATAATAAAGTCAGGTTCCAGTCATCGAAAACTGCCTGTTTCTCGTTCCAATACTCTGTAATATAAATCACTTCTGAAAACTGTTCTTTTCTTTCTTTTTCAAAAGAATCTATCGTTGCATTCCCCTGAGAAAAAAACATACTTTGAAATACATGGGCATACACTTCTTCCAACTGCATTGCATTTGCCACATTGTAAAAATTCCATCCATCGGTCTTTTTATCCCACCAACAAAGACAATGCTTCTGTCCTTCCTGTGCCATATGCTGTGAAATAGAAAAAAATGCTTCTAACAACCCGTCAATCATAGCAGCATCCAGCTTTTCTACCCTTGTTTCGAGAAAAATAAGTGGCATCCGCATCATAGGAACTTCCACTTCTTTTACCATATATTCATCTGTTTTTCCTGTTAGCTTCCAGTGAATTAACTTCATGGAATCTCCATCAACATACGGACGGATTCCAAAATATTCCCCCGGACCATTTCCCTTTTTACCACTTTGTTCCTCATCAAAAAAAGAACAGGCAGCTCCGCTGTTTTGTACTGGAAAATGCAGTTCCGTTGTTTGTGGCAGAATCATTACCACCTTCTCCTGATTTACATATGTTACCTTTTTCATACATCCAAAAAAGCTGTACAGTTCCACCCGCAAAATCGTGATTTCCAAAAATCCCATATATTCCGAATCTATAACAAAAGCAGCCGCACCATTTTTTCGTCCCGCTGCCCTGATATTCATAGAAAATATTTCCTGTTCCCCACTAATCGTCTTCTTTACCTGTAAAAAAACTTTCCCAGATAAAACAGGGAACACTCCTGTATTGCTGATACAAAGTCGTCCGGTAATTTTTTCTTCCTTTTGCGCATAGGCAGGAATAATCAGATGAGTAGAAACTTCTTTTGGAAGATAAAGATTATAAATGACAGCCACCAGCAACATAATTCCTAATGCCATCCCGGCAATCTTCCCTGTTGTTCCAGAAAGAAAAATGACTAACGCAATCCACAGTAACAGACAGACAATCCCGCTAATTCGATTCATCCATAATCTTTTTCGGGTCATCTTCTTCCTCCTGCCGCTCTTCGATCTGGCACATGTACAGTGGCACAAATTTCATCCATAATCTTATCCACATCTTTCCTCGATAACCTTGCTCTTGACTTTAATACCAGACGATGACGGAAAACATCTTTTACAACATCCTGAACATCTTCCGGCACAACATAATCTCTGCCAGCCAAAAATGCACTCGCTTTTGCCATTCTGCACAAGGCCAGAGATCCTCTTGGGCTGACACCCAGCTGAATCATATCATGTCTTCGTGTCGCATCAGAAAGCATTGCAATATACTGATAGATTAAAGAAGAAACCTTAATCTCATTCACTTCCTTTTGCATAGAAAGTAATTCTTCTTTTGAGATAACCTCATTCACATCATCTAATGGATCACTCACCTTTCTCTGACTCATCAGAATCATTTCTTCCTTTATTGTTGGGTATCCCATAGATAAAAGAACCATAAAACGATCCATCTGCGACTCCGGAAGCATCTGCGTACCCGCAGAACCAAGCGGATTTTGCGTTGCAATAACAAAAAATGGTTCCTGTATATTTCTTGTCACACCATCTACCGTTACCTGTCCTTCTTCCATAACCTCCAAAAGTGCTGACTGCGTTCTACTTGAAGTACGGTTAATTTCATCTGCCAGCAGAAGGTTCGTCATAACTGCTCCCTGACGGTATTCAAACTTTCCATTTTCCTTATTATAATAGTAGAAACCGACCACATCCGATGGCATGACGTCCGGTGTAAACTGTATTCTTCGATAAGAAAGTCCCAAAGCCTTTGAAAAAGCCAGCGCCATCGTTGTCTTTCCCACACCAGGTACATCCTCAAGCAAAACATGTCCACCAGAGAGAATCGTCATCCACACCTTACGGATGACCTTTTCTTTACCAATAATTACTTTATTCACTTCTTCTATAATCAAATTCGCTTTATTCAAAAAATACTCCTTTCTTATGAGGGTAGCAATATACAGCAATTACCGTTCATTATAACACGAAAAAGGATTTTTGATATAATAATTTATCCGACAGACAAAATCAGGAAAGTTCTTTAATACAATATTCTAAATATCACGAATAATATCACAGCCTTTCCTACAAGCATTGGTAACCATAGCTTTCCCAAAAAACCATTATGTGTGTTTTGCTTTGGACATTTTCCGATACATTTTCCACAGGAGAAACATTCTCCGGATGCCGCATTATCCCCTTCTTTATCCGATGGTATCTCAAGACTTGCCGGACATACTAAATTACACGCTTTACAGTTTGGAATACAGTTTTCTCTGTTTCGTTTGATTACAGAAAACGGCAGAACCGGCATCAGGGAAAATACTGCTCCCATTGGGCATAAGAAACGGCAGAAAAATCTTGGTTCCAATGCCATTCCTGCTGTAACCAATAAAAAGAGGCCTGTTCCGATAAGACTGTCTGCCGTCTTTAACTGATGAAAACGGGAAAATGCACTGAACGGACTATGTATAGCAACTGCACTACTGTAACCTTTTATGCAAAGAAGCAGGACAACAATCAGTACAACATATTTTAAATACCGGAGTATCTTTCCCGCTTTTGAAAAACATTTCAACGGTTTCTTTTTTCTTTTTTTGCGAATCATAGATGAAATAAAATAAACGAAATCACCCCATGTTCCAAATGCACAGGCAAATCCACAGAAAAATCGTCCAAACACAATGGTAAAGACCAGTAATACCACAAGTGTCTGTACAAAGGAATTCCACTGCAGACTTGCACGCTGTGTAATTTGTTCTACAATTAATTTTATTCCGGTAAATGCAGTGGAAAATAAGGCTGGATAGATGATAAAAAATACTGCCCGTATCATCACTTCTATGATTGTCTGCACCGATATTTTTTTCTTTTTCTTCATTATTTAGCTGCTCCTTCTAATGCCTGTCCTACTGCATTCTTTATTCCTGTAGATGAATAGGTTGCTCCGCTTATTGTATCAACATCTGTCGTCTGCTTATCAAGTATTGTCTTCACAATATCTTTTGCCATTGATAAATAAGCTTCATCTTCTCCACTTGCTTCTATAATGTCTATCGCGCTGATCTTCTTCCCGGATACCGTTACTTTTACTTTGATTTCTCCTCCAAATCCCTGCGAACTTCCAGTATAGTTTCCATCTTTATACGTTTCAGCCTGACCGGCAGATGCACCATCTGCCCCCAGCTTTCCGGAATTTTTTGCTGCTTCAAGAATATCCTCTTTTTCTCCTTGAAGCTGATTTACCTGGCTTTTTAATTCTGCAATTGTGGCTTCTTTATCACGACTGTAAATTACAGCCTGATACCCTGCTAAAAGCCCCAGAACGAGAATAAGATCAAATAAACGGATTAAAAAGTTTTTGTATTTCATTCGTTGTCCCTTCTAAAATGTTTTCTACTATCTTTTATAAATTTTCTTACTATTTTAAATATTCAAATAACTTTTTCTTAAATAAACGCAAAAGCTTCTCTTTTCAAAATTACTTCTTTGCTGTATTAAATGCTTTTTGGCATGCATCTTTAATTGCTTTAGAAGAACAGGTGGCTCCTGATACAGTATTTACACCATCTGCATTTCCATTTGCTACAATTTTAGAAACCATTCCTTTCTTTGCATCGTTTGTATATGCTTTATTCGTTGAATTTGTATTCGCGGTAATATTAGAAATTTCTGTAATTTTATCTTTTTTAATTGTGATATCCATGGAAATCGTATACGGATCAAAATCCTCATCTTCATCCGGCTCGCAGCTTACGCTTACTTTGTATGTTCCATTTTTGTAGTTTTTCCCTTCGTCTGGATTTTCTGTTGTTTCTTCTTTTTTCTCTGTAGTCGTTTCCTCTTTCTTTTCTGTCGTTGTCTCTTCTTTTTTTTCTGTGGTCGTTTCCTCTTTCTTTTCTGTTGTCGTCTCTTCCTTCTTCTCCGTTGTTGTCTCTTCTTTCTTTTCCGTAGAAGAACTGTTTTTCTTCGCCTTTGATAAAGCATCATTTACCGCATTAAAAATAGCATGGGAACTGTACGTTGCTCCACTGACAGCATCTACTCCGCTTGTTCCGTTTTTAGAGACAATAAGTGATGGAAGATTCTTAATCTCATCTCTGCTCATAAACTGTTTCAGGTTGGTTCCTTTTGCTGTAGAAGAAATCTCCACCGCAGAAATCTTTCCATTTTTAATCGTTACATTTGCCGTTACACTATATTCCTTAAACTGCTCTCCCGAACAGGCCGCACTTCCAGTATAAGTGCCATCTTCATACCCTTCTGCCGGTGCTGCAATATTATTGTTGTTATTATTGCTGTTAGAACCACTGTTTTTTTTCTTATTTTTTTTGTTTTTCTTCTTTTTCTTTTTCGTACTGCTTTTCCCTGTTTCCGCCTTTGAAAGAGCATTTCTTACTGCGGTAATAATTCCATTGGAACTATAGGTTGCTCCAGATGCCGCATCCACATTTGTAGTCTGTCCGCTGATCATCTTTGGGATAATTCCTTTTGCCTTACTAAAATAGGAAGCAGTTTCTCCTGATGCGCTTGTTACATCAATCGCGCTGATTTTTCCATCTTTTACTGTTACTTTTACAGAAATAGTTCCACCAAATCCTTTACCGGATCCAGTGTAAGTTCCATCTTTCCATGTTCCAGACTCACTCACTTTAGAAACACTCGGAGCCGAACCAGCTGCATTACCTGCGTTCGCTGCTGTCGCATTATTAGACTCCGTTCCAAAAAGTGCATTTTTCACCGCACCGATAATTCCATTTGAACTGTATGTTGCTCCGGACACGACATCTACATCTGTACTCTGTGCCGTAAGCATCTCATCAATAACCCCTTTTGCACGCTGAAAGAAAGAATCCGTCTCACCTGGAGCACTGACAATATCAATCGCCGTCATTGTCTTTTTACTTACAGTAACATTTACTGTAACTTTTCCGCCATATCCGTTTGCAGAACCTTTATACGTTCCATCTTTTACATCAATAGCCCCCTTCTTTGTTGTATTCTTTTTCGTTGTTTCTGCCATTGCTGCTGTACTTTCCTTCGCAAGCGCTTCCTTAATCTGACTGATGTCTTCTGTCTCTGAAGCTTCATACTTTTTTGCCTGTGGGGTTTTGTATCCGGTAAGTACTGTCACCATAAGAACCGCCAGGCAAACCGCCGGAATTACCGCTGTAATTCCTTTCACACCTGAAACCTTATCACCAAGACTTTTAAATTTTTCAACATATTTTTTCCACTTTTCTCTCATCATATCTCCCTTTCTTTTTGAATGTATTCTTGTATTCCTGTACTCTTGTATTCTTATATTCTCGAAATCTTTTTGTACTTGATTTTATGAGAAATTTTTTGTATCATTATTTTTTTATTATCGTAAAATCAGACTCACTGGTAAAATACTCTGCGAGTCCCTCTGAAACTAGAATGCTTCCGTCATCTTTTACAAGAATCGTGTCAAACTCATCACTGTGTTCTTTCCAGTATTTCTGTGCTTTTTCCGGTCCCATAATGAATAATGATGTGGACAAACCGTCTGCAAGTGTTCCGTCATCTGATACGATCGTAACAGAAGTCAGACCATTATTTGCCGGATATCCATTAGCCGGATCAATAATATGATGATATGTTTTTCCATCCTGCTTAAAATAACGCTCATATCCCCCAGAAGTAATCACTGCCTTATCCTTTATAGAAAGCACTCCAATATAACTTCCCGTATCTGCCGGATTCTCAACTGCCACTCTCCAGTCAGAACCATCTGGCTTTCCGTTTAGTGTCTGCACATTACCGCCAAGACTGATCACTGCACTAGAAATCCCATTTTCTTTAAAAATATCCATTACTTTTGAAGAAGTATATCCTTTCGCAATTCCACCAAGGTCAATCTTCATTCCTTCCTTATTTAAAGTGACCTCCTGTTTTTTCTCATCATATAAAACGTGATCTGCTCCCATCAGTCCCCTTAACTTCTTCAGCTCTTTCTTTCCGGGAACACGATAGTTCTCCGTCGGGAACCCCCACGCCTGCATAATCGGGTAAATCGTAATGTCAAACACTCCATTCGTGCTGTCATAAATCTCTTTTGAGCGCTTAATCAGATATCCTGTTGTTTCTGATACCGAACCTTTTCCATTCTTATTAATCTGCGAAACTTCACTGCTGTCAATCCCCGTAGAAACAAGCTGTTCAATATTGTTAATCTCATCAACCGCCTCGTCCAACGCTTTCTTAGCATTCTTTCCGTAAGCCGTTAAAGTCATATACGTATCCATCGCAAAAATATCTCTTGATTCTGATTTGTCCTCTTCATTTTGAGTCTTACTATTTGTATCCGCTTCTGCCTGTGTTGTCTGCTCCACAGCCTTTCTACTATCATTCTTACTTTTCTCTGTATCTACTGATGTTCCACATCCGGAAAGCATCCCTGCAGTGAACACAGTGGCCAGTAACATCGCAACTGCTTTTTTTCTAAAATTTATCACAACAATCCTCCATTATCTTGAAACTTACTTTCATTAGTTCTTTCTAACTTCATACATTATATAGAAAATATTCTGACAATGCAATTTTTTTATAAGAAAATGAGAACTTTTTTCATTAATATATATACAGTTTGACACAGCTAATAATAGTATATTATTATATTTTCGTTAGAATAAGCTAACTTAAATACCAATTATAATATAAGGAGGAACTTATGAGAAACAAATTACTTGTAGCAGGTACTCTTGCTCTTGCAATGACTTGTACTACTGTATTTTCCAGTATTACTCCAGCAGTTGTAAAAGCAGCAAGTGTATCTACAGCACAGACACAGACAGCAGAAAATAGTGATGACTACGTTTACTGCTATGCAGGCCTGACATGGGCTGAATATTGGAAGGCTGAAGGAGTTATGGCAGCAGGTGATACCACGTCTTCTGATACAGCTGATTCACACGATGAAAAAGATAAAGGTGCCTTTGATGCAGTAACAAGAGCTACCACTAATCACGGACTTCACCGCGGAAGTTATCAGTGTACTGCAGTTATTAAAACTGCTGAAGGAGAATATAGTGTTTCCCATTGGAGCAGTGATGGAAAAACTGTCTACTTTACAGATGGTACCAGTGCCGGATGGAACAGAGGTACTCTCACCTTAACCGATGGCACTACACAGACTATGACAGAATATGATGTTCTTGGATTAAAATATGTTCCTGTCAAAGTAAAATCTTCTGACTATGCCAGCTTTAAAGAAAAGTATTCCGTTGTAGAAAATAACGGTACCTTAATTGGTGGCTATGGAGAAAAGAATCTGCAGGATTATAATGTTACTGCATCTGTTGATAAGGATACCAATGGCCTAAAGACTGCCGAAAAGCAGAGTGATGGTTCCTTCACATTTACCCAAAGAAGTAACGGCTCTTCTTCTGGTATTAAAGATAAGACTCTTAAAACTGCTGATTTAAACAATATGGGAGCAACTGTAAAGGATGCAAGCGGTAGCTACGGTGAATTTCTTCGTGTAGATTTCACAAAAAATTACGGCAATCTTGGCGCTAATATGCAGGCTGTAAAATGGACCTACTATGGAAATGACAGCACACGTTCTAAGGCACTTGCCACTTACGGAACAAAGTTTGCTGCTGATAACTGGATGCATAAAAGTATGGGAATCCAGTTAGGTCTTACAAATTCTATTCGCTGCCAGCTTCCAAAAGGATATGACGGAACTGGCTACTGGAGCTTAACCATTTATGCTCTTGGATACGCTGATTCTACATATAACTTTGAAGCTACTGATGCAAACATTGTAAAACCTGACACAAATGCTGGCGATACAACTGAGTTAAACAAACTTGTTTCTTCTGTTGAAGGATTAAACCCATCGGATTATACAGAAAAGAGCTGGAATAGCTTCGAAACAGAATTAAAAGAAGCAAAAGACATTTTAGCAAAAGAGGCTCCTAATCAGGCAGAGGTTGATGAGGCAATCAAACATCTTACAGACGCTAAAAATGCTCTTGATAAATATGTATACGGAACAGCGAATCTTTCTTATGCAGACTTCTATTACGGAGAATTAAATGACGTAAAAGAGGATACTACTTTAGACCTCACTTCTGATAAAGCCGCTTCTTATCGTGAAAGTGGTATGTATGATGCAGTAAGTAGTGCAACAACTAATAAATATAAATCTTTCTTCTCCAGTACGTATTCAGAAGATAATGCAAACGGACAGGGTGGCTCTATTATCGGTATGAAAGACGTAAATATCGCTGTTCCAACTTCATTATATGAAAATGCGAAAAAGGCTATTTCCGAAAACAAAGAATGCAGCAACAAATTATTGGAAATTATTGGTTCTATGAAATTATCTGATAATGCACCATCTGAATATAAAATCTTAAATGGTGATGGTACTTTGACAGCTATGAAATCTGAGGTTACCGAAGATACTTCTGATACACTTACTATCAAAACACAGTCTTCCTACGGACAATATGAAGTAGATCCTGTAACTTCTGAAAACAGCCCTCTTTCTAATTTAAGTGCTAAAGATTCCTTACTTGGTATCATCGTTGAAGACGAAGATGGCAAGAAATACGGTATGGAGCATCTGGAAAACATCTGGATTGGAGGCAAATTCTCCTTTGCCGTAACAGATGGATTTAAAGAAAAGCATGGAAACACAATTGATTATAATCGTCATGAAGCTTTACAAGGTAAAACAATTAAAAAAGTTACTTATCTTGTAAAAAACGATGCTGATATTGTTATTAATACTAACTTAAAATGTAAAACTTTAGCTGGTTCTGACAGCATTAAAGCTACCGCCAACGATAACTTTAAAGATGGTGCAACCGTTTCTGTTGATACTGCTGCTGTTCCTTCTGGTTCTAATTATACTTTAAGCAGCGTAAGTATGGGAAAAACTGTCCTGACAGAAGGTACAGATTATACATACGCAAACAATACTCTGACGATAAAAGCTACAGATAATACTGGTGTGGGTTCCTATTCTATGGTATTTACAGATGATACTTACTCTGATATTGTAGCCTCCTTCACATTAGAATCTGGCTACAAGACTGGAGATATCTCCATTAATAAAAATAATCAGGTTACTCTTCCTGCCGGTGTCAACTTTAAAAAATATGTAAATAATATTACATCTATTAAAATTAATGGGGTAGAAAAAACAGGAAAAGGCGGAATTAAAGCTACTGATTTATTTGATGCAGACGGAAACATTAACTTCAATGCAGCAATTAAAGGTAAAGATGGTTCTTCCACACCTGTATTTGCAGACAAATCTGCTTCTTACACAATAGAGCTTACATCAACCGGTTACCCATCTGTATCTGGAACTGTACAGCTGAATACTTCTATCCTTGAAGCTTCCATCAAAAAAGCAGAAGAACTTGATAGCAGCAAATATACTGCTGAAACCTGGAAAGCACTTCAGACTGCTTTAACAGAAGCAAAAGAAGCAAAATCCGCTAACACACAGGCAATTGTTGATGCTGCAAACACAAAACTTACAGAAGCTCTTTCAGGCTTAAAAGAAAAAGCTGTTACTCCTTCTAAACCTGCAACGCCTTCTAATCCAGACACAACAACAACTAAAAAACCTGCTACTAAACCAGCATTAAAGAAATCAAACGTAAAACTTTCCAAACCTGTTCTTAAAGTTGGAAAAACAACAAAGAACAAAGCAAAAGTTACATGGAAAAAGGTTAAGAAAGCTACCGGTTATGAAATCCAGTACACAACAAAAGGATTCGGTAACAAAAAAGCTACAAAAACAATTAAAGTTTCCAAGGCTAAGATCACATCTGCTCAGCTTAAGAAACTGAAAAAGAAAACAATATATAAAGTCCGCATCCGCGCCGTATATACAAAAGCCGGATATCAGACAGCTACATCAAAATGGTCTGCAACAAAAACTGTGAAGACAAAATAATAATTGTAGATTTCGTGTAGACGAAAAAAGAAACGAAAATTAGTATTTAAGCATTCCCTTTTTTGAGAACTTTTTTCATTTGGTATTTTTTGTTTGACACAACTAATTTTATATAGTATTCTCTAATTGCGAGATATATTTTCTATCTCAGACTTACAAGATTTGAATTGAATTTTCGGTGCTTAATATCTTTTTATTAGATATTCATGCATGAAAACCTGGTAGGGGACCCTCCACTAACGCACTCCGTATGCGCGCTAGGGAGAGTTCTCTAATTTTTTGCCTTAAAAATCAGTGCACAGATTTTTATATATTTATTTTCTTATCAAATATGTCCTTTTGGAACTTTTTATGTTTGATTTCATAATCAGTTTCTAAAAGTATACAAGAAAAGAAGGGAGACTACAAATTTAATGAGAAAACAAAAATTATTAACTAAGGCTCTGGCAGCTTCTATGGCAGTATTTATGTCTGTCAGCCAGCTTTCTGTTCCTGCATTTGCAGCAGAAGGAACAAAATCCGTTTCTATCGCAGGCAGCACTTACACATATTCTGCAGAAGCTTTAGAAGGCTATACTCAGATTGGAAACAGTGGATTATATTATAAATTAACTAACGGTACAGGTTTTTCCGGAACGATATATGGAACATCTAATTTAACTTACAAAGAATTTTATTCTGGTGATGTAAGCAGCACAGACAGCTTTGATGTCGTTACTACTGCCAGTACTTCTAAGCATTCTGTTTTATCTAATGCCTGGACAGATTATGAGGAGGAAAGTGCAGAAGCTGCAGGAGGATATCATGTAAAAGGTGTTGCGAATGTAAATGTTGCTGTTGATTCTGACCTTTATGTTGAATCCACTATTTTAAAAGATGCAAACAAAGAATTAAGCAAAGCATATGAGGAAGCTTCTGATATTACATTAAATGAAAATCCTACACAGGTTCCTTCTCAGTATAAAATACTTCAGGAAAACGGTTCTTATGTTTCTAATAACAAGACAGTCGCTACTGTAACTGATGCCGTACCAACATTAACAACAGGATCCACCTGGGGTGAATACGAGATTGATGTGGTGGAAACAAGCACAAAATACTTAAGAAATTCCCGACAAGATGAGGGATTCCCTGTCAATTCTACTATTCAGGGAATCATTCTTGAAACAACAGAAGGATATAAAGTAGGTCTGGAACATCTTTCAAATATCTGGGTACAACCTTATAAATTATCTTTTAATGTTGCCAATGAAGCAGCTACTATGGGAATTGCAAAATCAGATAATACGGCTGAATTTGCAAAGCTTGTCAATAAAACAATTAATAAGATTACTTATGTAACACCAGAAGGTAACTATGTTTATACTTTCGCTGATGGAATCTTTATAAAACCAGCTTACTCTGAAGAAATCAGCGGTACTTTCAGTGACGATATGAAATCATTTACTTTAAATCAGCTTCCTACTGTAAAAAACGGAACATTAACTGTAACATATACTGTTGGAGCAGGTCATATGAAGACTCCTTATACTCTGTATTCCGGAGCTATTGCAAAAAGCGTTTCTCTTGACTTAAATGCTATCCCATCTGATGCAGAAGGTGGAACTTACAGCGTTGCTATTTCTTGTGATAACTACGCTGATATCCACGTTGCAATCCCTGTAACAGAAGCTCAAAAAGCACAGTTACAGGAACTTATCAAACAGGCTGAAACTGCATTAAAAGGTGCCGGTGCTGATGATAGTGTATTATTAGCACATAAAAATGAGGCAGCAGAACTCTTAGCAAACGAAAGTTCTACCAGTGCCGATGCTGCTGATTTAATCAATGAACTTACTGAATTATTAAAACCATATCAATCCACAGAAGCACCAACACCATCCATACCGGACAGTACAACAGCTTCTAAACCAAATACAACAACTGCTGCTAAACCAGCTACAAAACCTGCTACTACAGCAAAGAAGCCAAACACAACAGCCACAAAAGTAAAACTTGCAAAACAGACTACAAAAGTAAAAGCAAATGGAAAGAAAAAAATCAAAGTATCCTGGAAAAAAGATAAAAAAGCTTCCGGTTACGAAATCACATATTCCACAAAGAAATCTTTCAAAGGAAAGAAAACAATTGTAGTAAAGAGTAACAAGACAACAAGCAAAGTAGTAAAGAAATTAACATCTAAAAAGAAATACTTTGTAAAAGTACGCTCCTACAAGCAGGTTGGAAAGACTAAGACTTATGGGGCATACAGCAAAGTGAAAACTGTGAAAGTAAAATAAGTTTCTCTTAAACATTTTATATAATTGGTATTTTTATAAATAGTATTTTGCCTCAGGCAGGGAGAGACGCTCCCGGAGAAAGTAGAATAATAGTTGCCTCTGCAAATGTGAGAAGTAATAACCATATCTTCTGGTTTATACATTCTATTATTTCTTACTATTCAAACTCTATTTAGTAAAAACCCCACGAAGCTATATTCCGTGGGGTCTTTTTTATTATTTGAATAGGATTGGCTTAGATTATAAATAATTCTCATACTTCTTAACACACCCGATTCCAATCGCATATGGTCCGGTATGTACCGCAATGGTTGCCCCAATCTGGCAGATTCCCACCTGATCTACATGGCTCTCTCCATAGATATGGTTCGCAACGGTATTATAATATTCCTTGCCTTCCTCTATATCGTAACCAAAACCAACGCGGAAAGAATAGTCTTCCATCGCATCTCCGGTTTCTTTAAAATAGTCATCCATTAACGCAATCGTTTTGGCAACTGTCTTCTTACGGCTTCGTCCGATTCCTGAAGCTTCGATCTCACCATTTACTAAAGTAATCAGAGGCTTTAAGGAAAGGGCGCTGCTTGCGATTCCTGCAAGCTTTCCGATTCGTCCGCCATGTTTTAAATAATCTGTGTTACCGACTGTAAAGAAGATTCTATTCGTCTTTTTCATCTTCTCAAGAATATCTACACATTGTTCATAAGGAACTCCATTCTGACACATTCTTCCTGCTTCGATAACCATAAGACCCTGACTTACTGTTCCTGCTTCAGAATTAATCACCGCAATTTTGGCATCCGGATAATCCTCACAAACAATTTCTCTGGCATTACATGCACAGTTGTAAGAACCACTCAAAGATGGAGTAAAACAAATACAGACTACCGGTGTTCCTTCTTTCACATATTCCGTAAAAACGTCAATATAATTCTGTACAGATGGAAGAGAGGTCTTCGGATATACATCTGGATTCCCTACCATTCGCTCATATACTTCACGAATTCCGATTTCTTCAATCTCTTTATAATATGTCTCCTCATCAAATGATATATAAAAAGGTATAATACGTAAATTATACTGTTCAATGATCTCTTTTTCTAAATCACAACAGCCATCACTAATAATCTTGTAATCCATTTCATCCTCCAGTATGCATTATTATATTACTATACACAGAAATTAATACACTGCAAATATCACTCAAAATGAAGCATTCTCTCTTACTGCAATGCAATCTGTGTTCTCATTTCCATGTAATGTAGTTTTCATATCTATATTTTAATATTATCAAAACTCTTTGTCAACTATCTTCTCTATATAGTCTCCGGTAAATTCCAGATTCTATGGCTGTCTTGATAATTTATTTCATTTCCTTTTCCAGAAATTTTACCACTCCCGCATTCAGATTGGTATCTAAAATATAGTCTGCCCTTTCTTTTACTTCCTTATGTGCATTTCCTACCGCACAGGAACGATCACAAGCTTCAAATAAAGGAATATCATTCAGATTATCACCCATTCCGGTAATCGCGGCCGGATGAAGAAGCTTTCGCAGCTTCTGTATTCCATAATATTTTGAAGCATTTTTATGCGAGATTTCTAAATACCACAGACCATCTCCATAAACATCCTTATAAAAATTCAGATTCAGCCGCTCATCTTTTTTCAAATATTCATAAAATGGCCGTAACACTTCTTCTTCATAACAAATGGAAAAATAAATGATATCTTCACCTGAAATATCTTCTAATCTTTCCACTTTACTAAATGGCTTATGGTATAAATCTCTTCGTTCCGTATAAAACTTTTCCATATGCTGTGTCGCAATTATTTCATAATAGGTTGCCATCTTTCGTCCAGACTTGCCGACTCGTCCGGCACTATCTACAACAGATGTTTCGCCAGACTTTGAGCAATCTTCGGAAATTTCAGGGGACAGTGCATATGCAAATCCTGTCACTCCAAACTTCTTTCTTCCTTTTAAAATATATTCCACAGAATCTCTTTCAATAATTTCCGCATGAATACAGCTTTTTTTCACCGGATCGTAAATCATGACTCCATTCATCAAAATCATAGGACAGGTGAGATTGACATCTTTCATAATAGAATTCACAGTTGCATAGGTTCTCGCTGTAGCAACAGTAAAACAAAGTCCCTGCTCAATAAGAGCATTTAATCGTTTAGGCACGTCTTCGTTAAGTAAGGCATCACTATTTAATAATGTGCCATCTAAATCCGATACATATAGCATTTTGCCAGAAAGATTATATTCTTTCTTCTCCTGCTTTCTTAAAACTTCTTTTGATACATTTTTTCGTATCTCTTCTGGCTTTTCTTTTTGCATCTTATCTGCTTTTACTTCCAAGCAGGCACGTTTTTCTGCTTCCTCACGAACTCTGAAAAAAAGATACTGCTGCATCACACCAGCTATCCCTTCATATCTTTCTACTGGAAAATGCCCGTTATAATACATTTTTTCCACTTTGGCAATCCATGTATCAATCGGAAATAAGGAAAGCTGATGTAAACCAAAAAGCTGAATACAAGATGCTACCTTTTCTCCCACTCCATGAAGTTTTTTCAGCATCTCCTTTCCCTCTTCCGGCGATGCCCCTTTTGCAACGGCTGTTTGAAGTACACTCAGTTCAAACTTCCCAGTTAAAATATCCTCTGCTGTCTGCCGAATATACTTCTCCCGGTATCCAAACTTAAACTCCGACAAATCAGCCTTTACAAGCACTTCCGTTCCCGGAAAACTATAACCAATAAGATGCTCCTCTTCATATTCAAATACTATTTTTTCTCCAAGTTTCTCACATAATGCATCAATACTCTTCATAATACGTGGAATATTATTTCTCTGACTGATGATAAAACTAACAATCATCTCCCACAGATCCTGGCGAAGAATCCGAATCCCTTTTCCCATCTTCGCCGCTCCAGAAAGAAAACGATCTTCCGGATCAATCTGTTCTATTATTTTCCCGTAATCTGTATCTAAATCCAGATACCTTCTAAAATATTCCTCATCCTTTTCATGACACAAAATACGGATTCCTGTCTTTTCCTGAAAAAAACATGCCGTCCGTCCATCAGAAATAACAAAATATCTTCCCGGACATATTTTCTTCCAGCGGAAGCACTGTCCACTCTCTGCAATCTGCTTTAAATCTATATAATCGTTTTTTATAAAAATATCAATATAATCCATCGGTGGTTTCCTCTTTCGAAAATTTCTACTCCCATCTTAACAGGTTTTAGGGTAACATTCAAAGGAAATAAATCTTTCGGTTCTCTGCGGTTTGGGAGACGGAAATCAGCCTTTTCAAAAAAATCAAAATATTTTCAAAAAAGTGAGAGATTCTCATCCCTTATTTGCGAATATATAATGTAACCGATATAATTATCCATATATTTTTTACATTCGAATGTACATAAAGGAGTAACCTATGAAGATAAAAGAATCGAATTTTGTGGAAGCGTTATCCCACAGAAATGAGAGAGCTTTAGAATATGTGATGGTACATTATGGTGGACTTGTAAAGTCTGTTGTGCATCGTTATCTGAATGTTCTTTCTCAATACGAAGAGGAATGTATGAATGACGTTTTCTTCGCTGTATGGGAACATATCGACTCATATGACTCCGCCCGTAATCCATTTGCAAACTGGATTGGCGGAATTGCCCGATTAAAAGCTCTTGATTATAAAAGAAAATACGCAAATCATCTTTTGGAAACAAGCTGGGAAAATGCGCAATATACTAAAGGATTGGACGATGCAATAGAATTACACACACAATTTGAAGAAGAATTTTCTGAAGAAACAAAGCAAATGTTATCCTGCCTAAAACCACAAGATAGAGAGCTTTTCATCAAACTATATGTAGAAGAAAAACCATTTGATGAGATATCCAAAGAAATGAATACAAACAAGCCTGTACTGTATAATCGGCTTTTCCGCAGTAAAAAGAAACTGCGTTCCCTTTTCCCTCAAACAAATTCAACTCATCTGACTGGAGGTACGAGTTATGAAAAATGATATTTATGATTTATTAAATGACATTGACAATCAGATAGATACTTTTGAAACTGTCGATATTACAAGTACTGATTTAAAAAACTGGAAACAGTCTTTTGCTTTAAAGAAAAAAACTTCCGTTAAAAAACACACCTGGAAAAAATATGCTGCTGCCGCGGCTGCCTTTATTATTCTTCTTGGTGGAAGCAGTGCTCCGGTAAGGCAGAACGTATACGCACAATCCCAACAGATTATGGAAAGTTTATCCACACTTTTAGGCACCAAAGAAGACCTTAGTCCTTACAGTACTGTCGTTGGTAAATCTATATCCAAAAACGGCATCACTATCACATTAAATGAAGTAATTCTTGATGGACATAGCCTTATCATTTCCTACAAAACAAAAATAAAAGACAGTTCTGTATTGAAAAAATCAAATATCAAAACTATCACTGAATTGCCAATTGATATAGACCTTACTATCGCTGGAGAACCTATTGTAGAAAGTGTCGGCATCTGTTCTACTCCTATCGACAAGCTAACTTCTATTTCTGTAAGTGAAATACAATTAAATGATTCCTCCATTTTATCAAAGAAAGCTGATTTTACGATTAACTTTTCCACATTAGATAAATCAAATACCTCTATTGGAAAATTAAAATTTGCGGCATCCGGTAAAGAATTAAATGCAAAAACAACAAACGTAGCATTAAATCATTCTTTTACCTTACCAAATAAAACAAAAATAACTTTAAAAAATTATAGAAGTAATATCGTAAACCAGCAAATCTCATTTACTATTTCAAAAAATAATACTGGACTCTCTGGGGACATTATATTGAAAGGAAAAGATGACCTTGGAAACCCTGTAGAATTCTACCTTGATACCAAATGGTACTTTTACAGTAGACAGAATGACCGGCTATATTTCCCCTAAAGCCACCTGCCTCACTTTAACTCCATATTATAATGACTTTCCTCTGTCTTCCTCTGTTAATAGTACAGAAGAAACGGCAGAATCCACTGAAAAAACAGTAGCAGAATCTACTGAAATTGAAGTCAGCACCACAAACACTGATGATGCTCAGGAAATCTCTATCTCTAACTATAAATCACTAGGAAAGGCTTTTACTATTACTATTCATTAGAGAAAACAGACGAAAAAAGAAATAATACCATAGTAAATGTAATGTGAGAGCAAGTAAAAATGCCGGACAGACATTTTCTACGCAGTGATATCTTTACATTTACTATGGTCTATTCTTTTTATTTTCGTCTGTTTCCCCTAATGAATCAAATAGTTAATTCATGATTTTCATTCATCTGGATAAACCGGGTTCCAAGCTCTTTCGCAAGCTGATTATTATGGGTAATGATAATTAGTGTTTTCCCTGCTGCATGAAATTTCTTCAGAAAATCTATAAGCATTTTCTGTGTACTTTCATCGAGTCCCGCGAGGGGTTCGTCTAATATAAGAACTTCGGGATTCATAGAAAGGATGCACGCTAATGATACTTTTCGTTTTTCTCCACCGCTTAAATGATACGGTGGGCGTTCTCTTAGTTTTTCGATTCCAAATAAACGAAGGCAATCCTCTGTTCTTTGTTTGACTTTTTCTTCGGAAAGTCCCATCTGGATCGGACCAAATGCGATTTCTTCTTCTACGCTTCCACAAAAAAGCTGTGTATCTGCATTTTGAAAAACATAACCCATCTGCTGATGAAACCATTTGGCAAAGCGAGAATCTTTTAATGCTTTTTCTGTTATTTCGTGATCTTCATAGGTATAACTGCCTTCCATCGGAAATATGATTCCGTTCAATATTTTTATCAATGTAGATTTACCACATCCATTTGGTCCCTGTATTATTACAGATTCACCTTTTTGAATATTTAAATTAATGTATCGTAATGCAATTTCATTCCCATATGCATAACATACATTTTTTAATTCTATCATTTTGAATCTTCCTTTTATTTTTGTTATTCTTGATTTTACTTTTGTTATTCTTGATTTTACTTTTTATTCTCTTCTCATAGAAAATTGCTATATGTTAGGATTAAAAGGTCTTTTACCCTCTTTGATACTAGATTGATTGCTTCGTGTTATTTCCACAGACCCTCGAAATAAATGAATATTCCTGTTACTCCTATCATCAAAAGAAGACTCAAGATATCCTGTTTTCGAAAGGTAGATGTTTTTTGTGTTTTATATTCTCCGACAAATCCACGGCAGCACATCGCTGCATACATTTCCTCTGCCATTTCTCTTGATTTTAAAAAGGAAATCCCCAATATCCCAGAAAAGGACTGTGCTTTTTTCCTGTTTTGTCCTACAGATCGTAAGCGAAGTGACGTAAGGATTTCCATGCAGATTTCTCCGAGTACGGCAATATATTTTAATGTAATATCCAATGTAAAAATAAAGATATCCGGTATATGAAATGAGCGGAGACTTGCTGTTAATTTATTCCAGGATGTTCCCGCTGACAGAATACCTATAAGCGTAACGGATACAAACACTTTGGTTGTGATAATAAGCAAAATCTGCGGATTTCCTATAAACACTGCCGGTAAAAGTATTAGTGCAGAAAAAAGTACTGCTCCAAATGTCCCCGAAAGTATCTGTTTCATTGTTTCTGCCGGATAAGTTGCAAGTGCAAGAATAGTTCCGCCTGCCATAATTAATGAAAATACATAGTTTTTTGAACAGGCAGTAAGTAAAATATATAGGAATGTATAACATAGTTTTAAAGAAGGACTGGCGCTTAGGCACCCGTCCTTCCCTTCTTTCCATTTTAATTTTGACAGTACACCAAGAACTGCCTGCGTACTTTTTGTAATAAATCCATCTTTATCAATACTCGGAACATATTGCTCCGTTTCACACATCCATGATGGAAGAAAACTATTATTTTTTTCCTGATTTTGCATTACACTGACTGCCCTTTTGAAAAATCTATTTTATCTTTTTTACTTCCAGCTAAAAGTTTAAAGAAGATAACAATAATCGCTACGCCAACAACTGCAGATAAAATATATCCTATCCATTCCGGCATTCCTGCCATAGAGTAATCCGGGAAAAGTGAAGCAAGGCTAAAGCCCTTTTCCATTCCTGCCGGTGTATATCCAAGTGTTTTTCCATTACTTACAAGGGATGCCATCTCTTCAACGCCCCATTCTCCCCAGGCGGTTCCACTTGCCAGAAGACCTAATGGTGTGAATATAATCAAAACTGCCATAAGAATATATAATGGCTTAAATGCGGACTGTGCTGGTTTTTCCTCTAATGTTTCCGGTGATATCTTTTCCACAAATGCAAGGATTGCTGTAGTAAGAACTATTTCTGCAATTCCAAATAATGTAAGATGTCCAATCATCATTGCCGGAATAGAAATAGTAAGCGGATATGGACAATAGAGTGCCTTTCCTGCTGCATCAGTAAACAGCAATGGCTGAATTCCAAACTCAATCGCTGCACAAAATGCTGCTGCATTAATGCCGATGTAGGAACCAATTCCTGCTGCTAACTTTCTTTTTCCTGTTTTTTCCCAGATAAGCTTGTAAATCGCAAATCCGAGAAATGGCAATATGAAAGCCATATTAAAACAGTTCGCTCCAAAAGCGAGAATACCGCCATCACCAAACAACAATGCCTGGATAAGCAGTGCGATCGTAACGGCAATACAGCCTGCCGATGGACTTCCCGTAAGAATCGCAATCAATGTTCCTCCTACTGCATGTCCTGTCGTACCTCCCGGAAGCGGGATATTGAACATCATTCCAAGAAAAGAAAACGCTGCTCCAATTCCAAGCAATGGCATCTTCACCTTCGGAATTTCTTCTTTTACTTTCTTAACAGAGTATGTCCATACCGGAACCATTGCTGCGGCCATTACCGCACAGGTCGAAGGACTCAAATAATTTTCAGGTATATGCATCTTTCTTTCCTCCTATAAAGCTTTTATGTTTTAAACCTAGGATATACCTTTCTATTTTTTCTCACAAGCTCCCCAGGGGGATATATTTTGTATTTTTTTGTATAATTCTGCTATAACTTTATGCTATACTATTATACTGATACTGAAGATTGAGCAGCTTCTCGACTGAAATAAAAATTCTGAGGTGAATTTTATGAATACTCTATTAAAACAAATTAAAAAGAAAAATGCAAAAGCTTTTACACATAGTGGAAAATTTCATGCAGACGATGTTTTCTCCTATGCACTGTTGTTATATTTAAATCCTGAAATCACAATCACCCGAGGAAATAAAGTTCCAAAAGATTTTGATGGAATCGTTTTTGATATTGGCAGGGGAAAATACGACCATCACCAGCGCGACAGCCGTATCCGTGAAAATGGTGTTCCTTATGCTGCATTTGGTCTTTTATGGGAAGAACTTGGTGCAGAAATTCTTGGCGAAGAACTTGCCGCAAAGTTCGATGAGTCATTTATCCAGCCACTTGATATTAACGACAATACCGGCGAGAAAAATGAACTTGCCACTTTAATTGGCAATTTTAATCCTTCCTGGGATGTGGAAAATGGAGAAAATGAAGCATTTTCCAGAGCGGTACAGACAGCTGGAATGATTCTTGTAAATATGTTCGAAAAATATAAAGGAAATGAACGTGCCGAGAAACGTGTAGAAGAAATTTTAGCCGCACATAATTCTTCTGTTTTGTCTGGGGAAAAATCTGAAATCGAAGCAAAAATTCTCGTTCTCCCTGAATTCGTCCCATGCCAGAAACAATTACGCGAAACAGATATTGCCTTTATTATTTTCCCCTCAAACCGCGGAGGCTATTGCATCCAGCCATTAAAAAAAGAACATTCTCTCAATTACAAATGCAGCTTCCCTGAAAACTGGCTTGGTTTAGAGAGAGACGAATTAAAACAGGCAACTGGCTTAACCAGCGCAAACTTCTGCCACAAAGGCGGTTTTATCATGACCGTCGATGATGTAAACGATGCAATTTCTGCCTGCAAAATAAGCCTTGAAAACTTTACAGAAACTTCTTGCATTATAAATTTGGGAGGTTCTTCCAAAATGGATGAAATCCTTAAAGAAATCCCTCATATGGAAAATGCAGCAATTATCCATTGTGACTTACCGAAAATGCCCGCACTTACATTTGACAGAAACTTGGGTGAGATTTCTATGGAAAAAGAGGAGTTTGCATCTTATATTAAAGACTATGTGAAAGGCATTTTAAAATATAAACCAGATGCTGTTTACGTTGAAGGAGAACTTTTCATTGTCTATCCTGTCATCCGGGTTTTACACAAAAAACATATCCCAGTCTACATAAAACACCAAAATGGGGTTGTTGCTATTTAATTCATTAAGGGACAGACGCCCGAGAAGAGATACGATATCCTATATTTGTGACTTTAGTCGCTGCGGTTTGGATGTGAGCGCATGAGCGAACATTTAAACCGCAGCGACTAAAATCACAAATATGCCTTATTGGGGGCAATGCCTTCGTCTGTAGTTCGCTTAATGAATTAAATAGCAATATTTTGTACTGTTTGAATATTCTTCTTTGTATTTATATCCAAGTTCATCGAACTGTTTAATTTCCTCTGGATTTTCTATCTGATGTTCTGCCATATAGCGTACAAGGGAACCTCTTGCCATTTTTGCGTAGGTTCCTTTTTCTTTTATTTTTCCATCGATCAGTTCTCCAAATACACAGGTTATAACTCGTACATTTTCAGGGATATATTTTAAAATGCTTTTGCTGTATTCTTTGGAGGCAAGGTTAATGAGACAATCGCAGTCTTTTAAGACGTAGTCTGCCAGTTTTTGTCCCCAAAAGTCATATAAATTATCTATTTCTTCTTTGTGGAAGCGTGCCTGCATTTCAAGGCGATATGGAATTACTCCGTCAAATGGAGATAGTGCACCGTAAAAGCCTGATAAAATCCGTAAATGTTTTTCTAACCATGTAAAAGCCTGCTCCTCAAATACTGCTGGAGCCATATATTTATACTGGATTCCTTCATAGGAAAGAATCGCCGGGCTTAGATTCTGTTTTAAGTTTCCTATTCGAAACTGTCGCTCATTCTCTTCCACAAGCTTATCACTGCATTTCCACAAATCTTTTAGCTCATCAAATGACATATTTCCCATGTAAGAAAAAAGCTTCTCTGCTTCTTTTATAAAAAATGGGATATTTTTATACGGTAAAATATCGTTTCTTATTTTCATTTTTTTCGCTGGGGAAATAATTACTTTTAACATTTGGATTTCTTCCTCTTACTTTCCTATTTTTTATTTGTCCATTTACAGATTCTGAATTTGTATATTTTTCGTAACATACCAGTGTTTCTTCCTTCTAGCTTCTAAAGTATTGTTGGATATAGTTTGATTCGTGACTCTTTTGTTGTAACTGCCAAATGATTGTCCATAAACTATTATTACTAAACAGCTAATACACTATCCTATACCAGAATTTTTTCAAACACTCCTTGAATCCCTTAGAAAATTTAACTTTACAAATTTATTGTTATAAAAGAACTATACTATATATCTAGTGACATGCTCCCACCACTTAAATCATAGATTTTGAAGTGGGGGCTTCTTGCTCAATGGCTCTACTGAGCCAAGTATCTACAAGCTATCCTCGCGTGCCCCGCGATTCTTTTGCCCGGATACGGGCATATTTCTTATTATCAGCTTGTCCGGATACGGACAGTTTATGCTGTCAACATCCTTCTTGCTTCTTCACGTATGTTGATT
>ERZ1673747.66-NODE-66-length-185332-cov-60.626716_pt1 | contig 185332 bp, 152 predicted proteins | sample MGYA00580220_ERZ1673747 | MGnify/ENA primary metagenome ERZ1673747 (study PRJEB41218, sample SAMN15661769) | gut metagenome | host: Homo sapiens | place: Canada: London | collected 2015-08-20/2019-03-30 | study: EMG produced TPA metagenomics assembly of...
GAGAAATCTACCATACCACACCTTTTTGTCAATTTTTTTCGAGATGTTTTTTGCGATTTGTTGAGATCAAAATCAAAAAAAATATCTGATTATCAACGTATTACATTTTTATTTTTTTCTAATAAAAAAGCCTCTTTCACCACGAAAGAGGCCTAAACGTTTCAGAAGTCCTAAGTTTCTCTCTACTTTTTGCCTCCTCCACTCTTTTTCTTCATGACTGCGTATTGATGAACCAGAGGCAGTTCCCGGAGGGCGTTTGCAGCATCCTTCCTTGCCTGGTCATAATCTTTTTTCTCCATTGCCATATTCATCATCACTTCATAGCAGGCGGCATTGTATCCGCCATCATCCCTCGTATTAGAATCCCTCATAATCTGGAGAGCGCGCCGAGCCGCCTTATAGCTGTATTTACGCATTTCCTCCGAGCCGTTAAGGATTTTCAGGATATAGGAAGCAAGCGAATCTTCCCGGGGGAAACACTCCAAGACGTGGTCAAAGATATCAACCATTTTCCGATAATTTTTCTCCTTCCAAGCCTTTTCCGCCCGCACTTCCGCCACAGTAGACGCAAACCATCCGTTATCGGAAAACTGCCCTGCATTTTCCTCAATCAACTTCTGGTATTCATCAAATTTCTTTTCCCGCCTTAATTCAAAGGATTTTTTTATGACAGCATACATGGCCTGCTGGCGGGCCTTCCGTTTCGCATCTTCTTCCGCAAACCTGTTTTTGTCAAAAGAGTCCAATCTGGCAGTTTCCGCCACCCATTCGGGCATCTTCTTAATTTCTCCAGCCCACAGCAATGTTCCGTCACGAACGACGACCGCGGCGGGAAATGAGTCAAGTTTGAGCAAATCACAAAATTCAATGACCGAACGATCCGATGGAATACCGACAGGATAAGGAGTCCATCCTTCCGGCCCGGATAAATAGTCCCGCATCTGTTTTTCCGCCGACGGATTGAGTCCCAATACCACGGCTTTTACTCCCGGATGGTCTAAAAGCCCGTGTTTTTTAAGAACGGCATCAAGAGCTCTTCCAGGAGCTGTTTCTCCAAGTATATTATTGTGGCCTCTCCAGAAGCTGATGAATACGGTTTTGCCGACAGGAAGTCCTGTTAGACCGGGATGATTGAACCATTTTAATTTGCTGAACAGGGGAGTGTACTGTTTGTCTTCCTGCACTACTCCCATTTCCTGCATCTTCCTCGGAGGTTCCGGTTTTATTTCAGCAACCGCCTGATTTACAAGATTCTGAAAGGATTCCTTATTGCCTGAAAGCTGCTGCAACTTCGTCCAGGCTTTGCTGATGGACGTTAAGGAAAGCGCCTTTTCCATATCCTGCAACGCTTCTTCCATATTTCCCTGTCGTTCCCTAAGTTCCGCCATCAGTTTCCATGGCAAGGAAGCTTCCTTGTTATTCCTTCTGGAGATTTCAATACAACGGTTCAGACATCTTTCCACCAGGGCGGCATCCATTTTTCCGGCAGGCACGGATTTTCCATTTAGAAGCGTTCCCGCCACATCAATCTGTACACGGTAATTGTCCGGATACTCTTTGCACAGGTCATCCAGTACGGCCTGTGCTTCCTGGAATTTTTCCAATTCCGCCAAGACTCTGAATGGAACCATTTTCAGTTGAATGATCTGATCCTGCTGAAACTGTCCCGAATCCTGAATTTGCCTTAAAAAGGCCTGAGCTTCCCCCTTTCCTCCCTTCCGGGCAAGCTCTCCCGTTCTCTCAGAAACCTGGCGGTAGAGCTTCCATGCACGGGCGTTTGCGCCGGGATTATCCCCCGGAAGAGATGCTGCAGAAAAATCAGGCTTCAACATGGCCCGCATCATTTCTTCAGAAAGTTTTCCAGGATGCCCTCTCCAAATAAGCTTGCCGTTTTTAACGGCAAAAGCATGGGGGATGCCGTTAACCCCCATTGGAGACAGCCATTTATCCCTGGTTTTTTTCCCATCCACATCCACGGCCATGGCATAAGTAAGGGGCGATGGACGGTTTCTTAAAAATTCTTTCAGAGATTCCGGAGATTTCCTGTCCATGACGTTAACTCCGATAACCTGCATATGAGGATTATTCTTAAATGCCTGATGCAATTGTTCCATATGGGGCATAGCAGCCAGGCACGGGCCACACCAGGTAGCCCAAAATTCAAAAATGTACACTTTGTCCTTTTCCCATTCCTTTACCGGAGTTCCCTGTATCCATACATCCGGCAAACCATCCAGAGCAAGTGATGGAAGGGCATCCTCCGAAGCAACCGTTTTGTTTTCCTTTTTCTCAGAAGAAGCTGCGTGCAATGGCATTCCGGCAGACACCGCAAAGATCATGGAACACCCTAAAACCAACAGAGAGGAATTTAACATGGTAACACGGTACTATCGTAACCTTCTGTGTCAAGCCAATAGAAAAAGGAAAGGAAAGATAGAAGAGCCGTTATCGTGTTCTTTTCACCAGAACGAAATACAAAATATTCCCAAAAATAAAAAATATTAATCATGAAGTTTTTCATATGGAATAAGAAAACAAACACGCTCAGCATCCACACTTTTTTGAGTTTCATTGGATTTAGGAAAAATGATTTACCTTTTTGGATATACAAAGACAATATTATTTTCTAAAATAGAAAATATGCCAGAAATGGCTTGCCAGATTTTTCTGAATGCGAAAAATGCGCTCATGGATGAAATGAAGTCCAGTATCAGAAAGTTTCTCGCTCTTACGAAAATGACCCGGGACGAATTTGCCGACCTTTGCGGCGTCAGCAAAAGTCAGGTCGATAAATGGCTTTCCACTGTTCCAATTCCCCGTGCCAGACAACGCCTTATCATCAGAATCATGAAGGAAGAGTACGCCAAACAGGCACGCCTGGCTCAAACAAAAAATCCGAACAGCATCCACGTTCCCGTTACTCCTCAAAAGTATGAAAAGTTCAGGAATGAAGCTGAACGCCATGGCCTGACCGTTCCGGAATGGGCGAGTGAAGCACTGGATGCTCTTTCCAGCATCAAAAGCAGAAGCTGAAAAGAGGATCCGATATTCCGGATCGATTCCAGAGAAAGAGAAAATAGTGTTGTTATCGCCTCTTTCCTATCTTTTCTTTCATTAAAAATCTGCACAAATTCATGTCTGACGACGATATACGCATTTTGGTGAAGGAGTGGCTACAAAGCCAAAACCGCAAGTCCTATCAATTGGCGGAGGAGATAGGCATCCGGCCGCAAACTTTTTACGCACAGATGAGCGTTCGTAAAATATCGGCCAATACCAAAAAAGCGCTTTCCCGCATCATTCCAGGCCTGGTTTCCGATTCAGATCTGAATCCACCTTCCAATACGGAAGAATGTGACCCGAAAAAACTCAGAATCAAGGAATGGCTCCGGGCTCACGGCAAAACACGCCGATGGCTTGCGGAACAATGCCGCGTTTCCGTCCGCACCGTACATACCTGGTTTACTGCACGCGGTAACATTCCTGTCACCCAATATCTCTTTATCGATAAGCTGATGAGTGAAGGCGAGTCGTGGAAAGTTCAGCTTCCCAATACCATTCCCGTGAATTTTCCGGAAACGGAAATGGAAATTGTTCACAAATTCCAGAAACTACATCCGGACATAGATCTTCCTATGTACGGCATGCATAAAATCCTGGAGTTATGCGTTAATGTACTCACTCAGGATGAATATTCAAAGACGTCTCCATACTCCCGTATTACCAATACCGGAGAGATTCGCCACCGCCGGATAAAATAAGAATTATTCAAAAGTTCAAATTTTCTTTTCCACGGGAGCATTTCTGAAAATGCACTGTTTGCATACCCCTGCCGGTATTTTTCTAAAACATCGCAGGTTCTCCGCCAGCCTGGCCTTCCGGGCCATTCTTCTTAATCTTTCACGGAACCCTTTCATTTTTTTGTTCCTTTTATCACGACGGCCACAGACTATCCTATCTCTCAACACAGAGAAAAAATCTTCAGCCACATTACATCATCCCTTCAGTTTCGAAAATCAATCACTATTGATTGGAAAAACAGTCCGAACCATGCGTAATAGTGCTTCTATGCAGCCTGTTCACCAGAGTTAACCATACTTACCTTGCCTCTCCATTTTTAAGAAAGCCGGCTTTTGGTGAAAAAGCTCTTATCGCATGAAAAACCCCGTATTCTTAAAAAGAATACGGGGTTAAAAAATGGCACGTCCAACTGGATTCGAACCAGTGACCCACTGCTTAGAAGGCACTTACGGACGTTAAACTTATTTTAACTTTTCTAGCATTTTCAATGGGTTATTTAATCCTCCCCCCTTTCATAATTGTCCGCACTTATCCGTATTTGACCCTATTTAACCCCTTATACGGACAACCTACGGACAACTTGCAGTGCGTCACAGCTTCTTGCTCGTGTTCTCGGTAATTCTTTCCAGAAGGAAGAGTGCCAGAAAAAATCAGCCTTGTCTATTTTGGACTTGCAGAAAAATACTATCTGGAAATGATAAAAAGCAATGGAACAGTATTACATTGCAACGGAGGAAGGACAGACGGAAGGGCCGTATTCCTTTGCATCACTAGAAACTTTCTACGCCGAAGGCAAGATAACACAAAAAAGCCTTGTTTGCATTGCTGGCGGTCAAGAGTGGGTGCAGTTCGGAACGGTTTTAGAACAGAAGTGGAAAGAGAAATCTGAAAAAAACAGTTTGCAAAAAAAACAAGAGCGAACGGAAGCAACATCAACAGACGTAGAGCTTATACCAACTGTTGAGGGATTATTCCAGATCATGGGTATTCTTGCTCTACTCGCTGGAGTGATACTAGCCTTATGCAACACGGGGCCAGGATATGCCGCTATTGGTATTATTTACCTGCTTTCCGGAGCCTTCTCCTGCCTTGGGTGCTTCTGGTGTGCCAAAGTCATTAAATTACTTTCCTATGCCAATAGGCTTCTTTTGGTTATAGCCAAAAACACACGCAATGCTACTGACAAGCAATAATTGTTTTCACTGAACACAGAAACGCCCCGGACGAGCAAAACGTTGCGGGGCGTTTTCTTTTGGGCGAAGGATTAGGGAGCACCAGCTTTATTCCAGGCTTTCATTGATCACATCCACGCACCATTGACGGAGAAGTTTGCCTGCCACCGTGGCGGCATTATTCCAAGCGTCAAAGGAGGCATCATCTACTGTGAGAGTGATTGCATTGTCCGCCGCGCTGGGGGGGAGTGTGCCCCTGAGGTCAGGGGCGCGGGTGCCAGGGGCTTGTTCATCATCTTTTACGGTAAGGAAGATTAACAATTCCCCCGGGGCGTTTCTGCCTTTGGGTAGTATTGGCCCATTTGCCTATTGCGTCAATTTGAGCATTAATTTCTTTCAACCCCTGGGTTAATTCCTCTTTCAATCCATTGACGGCACGTTTTGTTGCCAGTCCTAATTCCTGAAGCTTGGCAACGTAGAGCTTGCCTAATTCCCTCATCTCAGCTTCATCAATGTTTCCATCCGCGGCTGCGGCTTCAATATTTTTACGTATGGCATCAAGCGCCTTGTTGGCCAGGTCTGACTGCTGGGGGCTAGATCTTTTGCCCGTTTTCATGAGCAATCCCTGTACAAAAGTTCTAGACGCATCTTTAGCATCTTTCTGCTGTTCCCGCTGAAGCTTCTTCAATTCCCGGTCCCGCTCTTTCTCAAGCTTTTCCTGGGCCTTCTTGGCTTCCTGAGCTTCCTTTTTGTCGGCCCGCTTGTTGAACAAGTCGATATTGGCTGAATTGAGCCGGTCTTGCGTCCTGATGCTCCGCTCCTGATCAACAATGTTGCGTTCATAGGCCCCCATAATATCCCCTATCCTCCCGGCTTCTTCTCTGGCATCGGCAAGTTTGTCCGCAAGTTCTTTTGCCTTGCTGTTCTGGTCTTCCAGGGCTTTTTGATATTCTCCGGTTCGGCTGGTTACATCTGTTCCTTTCTGATAGGATGGTTCAAAGTTCACGCCGGATTGGCGGAACAAGTCCCGGAGTTCATCTATTCTGATAGTAGCGGCGTTGCCCTCACTTTGAGCTGCATCACGAGCTGCCAGAATGCGTTGTTGCTCAGCTTGGAGTTTCGATATTTCATTCTCTGTTCTTTTGTATTTATTAATTTTAGTAAATGGGTCTTTTAAAATAGATTCATTTTTTTCTATATTGTCTTTTACTTTTTTAAGTTTTCTGTTACTCGCATTAATCCGTTCCTGGGCTTTGAACTGTTGCTGGAACAGTCTTTCAACCTCCTGGAGGGAGGGCATCTGTCCCTGAATGAACTTCATATCAAAGTCCTTATCTTGCAAACGGTCACGGTTTTGAACGGCCGTGTCCAGCTGTCTTCCATAGTCCATGAATTCCTTCTGCGCTACTTCCAGATCCCGGCGGCGTATCTTGTCGTCAAGATTCTGGTCAATCATTATCATGCCGTAGTCCCGCTGACGTTTGGTGATTTTGCCGTCTTCAAAGTCATTGTCCAACTTCACGCGGGCAAGCTCGGCTTCCTGCGTGTCAATCCCCTTCTGGCGGGCGGCTTCCTCCCTTCTCAACTGGATTTGCCGCTCAATTTCCTGGGTCTGCAAACGGTATTCCGCCGTAATGCCCTTGATGAAGTCCTCGAACCCTTTGTTGATTTCCTGCGTCCGATCGGCTTTGTTATAGTCCTGGATGGCTTCATAACTCTTTTTGATAGATTCGGCAGCATCCCTGGCACGTTTTTTCATCCTTTCGGTTGCCTGTTCCGCCTGCCGCTCCAATTCGTCGCTTTTGGTCTTGAAGTGGTCAATCAAAGCGGTAATGCCGGCGGTCAGCCCCTGGATCAGCAGCATGGCCCAGCCCAACGGCCCCATCGCCGTTTTGATGGTGGTTCCGAATAAATGAATGAACGGGATCGCCCCGCGGAGGGCGCTGGACATGCCCAGGATGCGCGTTGCCGCTATGGTAATCTGCCCCGCCAGCCCCTTGACCTGCGTGGAAGTGAGTTCTCCGGCATCCCCGGCCGTCTTGATGCGCCGTCCCAAGTCCTGGATATTCTTCAGGGCGTCCGCCTGGGCCACGTTGTCCCCGGCCTTCCGGGCTTCTTCCAACTTGGCAATGTAGGATTCCAGTTCGGCCTGCAGTTCCTCATAGGTGGCGGAGGCGCGGCGGTTGTTGGCTTCCAGCCGTTCCACCGTGGCGGCGGCGGCCTGCTGCTTCCGGGCCTCCGCAGCTTCCGCCTTTTCCGCGGCCTTGTCGGCCGCATCCATTTCCTTGTTGTAGCCGTCGATGATTTGTTGAAGGTTTTCGTCAAGGTCATCTCCCCATTTCGCTCCGAGATCCAAATCAGACATTTTGTTGTTGAGGACTTCAAAGACGTCATCCACCTGTTCCAGCTTCTTCCTGAATTCCTCGGAGGTCAGCACGGCGTTGGTGACTTCGTCAATAAACCCGGTCAATCCCGGGTTGTCGTTGAAGGCGGCTTTCATCCGGGAGCCGGCGGCGGTCAGGGCGTCGGCGTATTGGTCAAGTTTGGAATTGGCGTTTTCCAGGGCTTGTTCATATTCCGCCCCCATGCCGTCCTTCATGGCGGCGCCGGTTTCTTCAGCGACCGTTTTGACACGGGAAAGGGAATCCGCGATCTGGTCCATCACGCCGGAGGTCTGCGAAATGGATTCGCCGGATTCCCGTATCCTGTCCAGGGATGCGGCGGCTTGAGTGGCTCCGGAAGTGTCGGCGGTCGTTCTGATGTTGATGTTCAAGTCTCTGTCTGACATGGTTTTATTGATTGTTTTTATTTGGTTGGCTGTTGTTGTTTCAACGGGTAGTTGAAGGGGGGCATATCCGTGGTTGCCGAAGCATTCATGGATTCAAACGGGCGTCGCACAGGGCGAGCATGACTTCCCGGCGGGCGCTTTTGGGAACGTGGGGAGGCAGGGGATTGCCGACGCTCACCACGTCATAGCTGCGGGCATAGTCCTCCGGATTCGCCGTCCGGCTGTCCCAGTTCCACCAGGACCACCGCCCGGCCCGGTTCCGGGGCGTCCACGGCTCGTCAAGCCGGACACGCTCCCGTCCGCAGACGTCCATGACGGCCCGGCAGATGGTTAGGTCTTCCGGGGCGAGCGGGGGGATAGCGGCGCATTCCAGAGCTTCTGCGGCCATCCTGGCCGTCCGGCCGCTCAGGGCGTAGCAATTTCCGTAGGCGGACCGTTCGGACGGGTTCCGGGGGACCCGGTATCCGGCGGCGTGCAGCGCAAGACCGTTATGCTGCATATCGCGGATCCATCCGCCCGACAGAAGCGCCGTGTCGGAGTCAATCTTGACGACGGTATCGCCATCCGCCGCCCCCTTGGCCAGCGTGGTAATGATTCCCCGGACGCACTCCGGGCCGCGCAGGTTGCCGCAGCGGGGGAAAGAGCTCCGGCGATACCGCGCCCCATACGCTACAAGAGCCCTCCTGGCCTCCGGGGGTACCGGGGCGGCGCTGTCGTCCACCACCGTAACTACCGCCTCCGGAAGAGCCGTCCTGGCGCACCGGACGCAGGCCACGGCTTCCTGCGCGTCTCCGGCATAGGTGAAGGTGTATATCCTGATCATGACATTCCGGAGGGGCCGAAGGTTCCCGGGTGGATTAGGAGATAAACCGTGCCCGCCTGGTGCTGCACCACCTTGTTGCCGTCGATGGTGGCCAGATGGAAATAATATTCATAAGGGGTTTCCCGGTCTTCCTCCGCGAGCCTGACGGGGTCGGAGACGCCGCCCGCGGCGGACAGAGAGGATCCGAGATATTTCGCGTCCTTGTCCAACCGGATCTTGAGCCAGATTTCCCCGGAGGTGACGGGGCTTTTCACCCATCCCCCGGAACCGGCCCCCTCCGGAAGCAGCCCCCCGATATAGTTGCCGGCATAGATAGCCTTCCCCTGGCGGATGTAGGCGTCGGACACCTTGCCGTCGCTCCCGTAAGACAGGCGGCATTGGAATCCCACCTCGACGGCGCTGGTTCCCCACGCGGGAGGCTCCTGGGCCTGCAGCAGTTTTACGGACGGCCCGACGCTGGGAAGCTCCGGGACTTCATCGTCCGCTCCGGAAGAGCCTCCGCCTCCGCTGCCGGATCCTCCGCCCGAAGAACCGCCCCCGGCGGACGTGGACGAATCCGCCCAGGCCGTCCGGCGCAGCGCCTCGGCAAGCTGCCGGCTCCGGTCGATGGAGTCCTGCAGGGAGATCTGTTCCGGGGCCCCCACCGTCACGTCGGAAACTCCCGTTTTAAGGTCGAGGGATATTTCCTGGATGACGGACCGCATGGCTTCCCATTCTTTCAACCCTCCCGTGATGGAGAGGCGCCCCCCGCAGACCTGGTCAAAGTCGTCGTGGACGGTCGCGGATCCGTCATAGGGCAACGCGCGGGTGGCTTCGTAGTAGGATTTCAGGAAATTTTTATACAACACGGAGGTGTCGTAGCTGCCCGATGTTTCGTCGTCTCCGGAGCTTCCGCCGTCGTCGGACACACTTTCCACCGTCCCTGCCCTGTCCACCCGGTAGGATGCGTAGCCGACATTCGTCGTGGTCACTTCAAACGTCAATGTTCCGATCCAGCGGTCCCCGGTTCCGGATTTTCCGCCGTATTCCGGAAAATATTGTTTCACCGTGTCGGGGGGATCCGTCGCCCGCACCCGCAAATCCACCCGGACCTTGCCCCATTTGATTCTCGCGCTCTTTCCGTTGATCTGGCCGGAGGTCAGTTCGTGGGTGATGGCCGCGCTGCTGTATCCCCGGTGTTCCGCGTCAGCCGGCGTGATGGACGTGATTTTCGGACTGGCCGCCACTTCCAGGCCGGCGCAATCCTCCAGGGCCGGAGCCCAGCGTTTGACGCGGGCCGCCCACTGGGCCGTGCCGGTCGGGAATTTGTCTCCCCGGACAATCATCCGCGGGGCGTCGTAACCCAGCGAGTCCGTTTCCACAGGGCTGTATTGCCCGGCAGTGTCGGAGACCTTGACGCCGCCCGGAACGTCCACTTCCGCCGTCACCACATAGAGCTGGGACAGGGAGACGCCTGAGGGATAGACGGCCAGCGCGCGCTGAACCCGGGAAATAACGGAGGCGTTGCAGGTCAGCCCCACGGCCGGAGGCACCAGATCGGGACGCGCCTTGAGGGACAGGGCGCTTACGTCCACGGCGGACAGGTCGAGCACGACATCCGGCAAATGGGCATGGTCGGCAATGACCAGCGTGGCGGAGTCATCCGCGCCGTATTCAAACCACGCGGCCATGTTGGGGCGCCATTGCTGGATCTTGGAAAGCAGGGAGGCATACGTTTCCGACGAGTAGGCAAACGGAATGATTTCGGCATCCTTGTCGATCCGGAGGTCGTATTTGATGGGGACCAGGGCCGTGCTGACGGCGTGGTCCAGGACTCCGGAGAGGGCGTCCCGGATGTTCGCGGTCGCCTGTTTTTCCTGACCGCTTCCGCCTGTACCCTGGCGGTATTCGGCAAAGATGCCGTTGGCGCGGCCGTTCACAAAGTACTGGATGTTGCTCAGGTTCCACCAGTAATCGCAAATCCTGATGTCCCAGCTCTCGGAGGTTCCTTCAAGGGAGTGTTCCAGGTCGATGACCGGGCCGATGAGCAGGGTTTTCCCGCGCCAGACAACTTTCACTATTTCCCCTTCTTCAAACGGGCAGGAGGCAAACCGGGAGACCGGCGCGCGGAAGGAGACGGAGGCTCCCCCGAAGGAGAGCCGGTTGTAGGACGGGCTTTCGGCCATGTCCAGGAAGTCGGAGGAAGATACGTCAAGGGTTTTCACAGGGGGCGGCCCAGGGTGAAGTTGTAGGAGACAATAAGGCGCAGGCCTTGAACCTTCGGCTCGGCGTCGGCGATGACAGCTTCAAAGCGCTGTTCACGGCCGCAGGCGTCGGTCCAGGTCCATTCCCCCTTCCCCGCCGTTTTCCATTCGTTGAGCCATTCGTAAAAGGCGCTCCACGCGTCCATGTGGGAGGCGCATTCCCGCACGGTGGAGATGGTGAAGGACAGGGACAGGTTGCCGAATGCGTCCAGCCTGGGGAACGGGCTGTTGATGATCGGCGTGGCGGACGTGCCGAACTGCACCGGGAAAGCGTGTTCCGGCAGGGAGTCGAGCAGGAATTCCCCGGCGCGCACGACGGGGCGCCCGTCAAAGGTAATGGAAAAGGGAGATACGGTCGTGTCCATGCCTCAATAATGGTGGGGGTTTCAATCCACGCACACCTTGCGGAGCGCGACTGGCCGCCCCCCATGCAAACAGAAGGGCGGCCCCGGCTGTCATGCCCCGGCGGAGGCCGGGAAGGCGATTTCTTCCGTGGGCGTCAGGGAATTCAGGGAGGACGGGATCACTTCAAGCGTCAATTTCGGCGTGATCAGCTTGTTGTTTTCCGTGGGGATTTCCACCTTGAGCAGCGCCGCGACTTCCAGGACCATCATTTCTTTTTTGTCTTCCTGGTATTTGGTGAGGCGCGCCCATACCTTTTGCCCGTAGATGTTCCGGGAAAAGGGCTGCACTTCCTTTCCGGCTTCCAGCCTGTCGCACTGGTAAATCACCTGCCAGCAGACCGGATTAACCTCCGTGGAGTTGATTTCGATGGTGTTGCCCGTCACTTTGGTGTTCTTCCGCGTCACATAGGAGGTCGTGTCGCGGGAAAATACCGTGCGGGCGTCATCTTCCGTAGTCGGCGTAATTTTGTAGTCGATGACTTCGTTGGCCATCATCCAGGCGTCGGAGTCCTTCGCCGGCTTGAATTGCTCGTCCACCGTGTCCGTGCCGCTTTCGGCCGTGACTGTCGTTCCGAACGGGCACAGGTCGAGAAAGGTGCCGACCAGCATTTCCTTGTTGTAGAGTTCTGACATGGTTGTTAGCTTCTTACGTAGTCAATAAAGGTCACTTTCCCGGCGTCGGCGTGGACTTTGTACACGTCTTCCGGGATGTGGACGATTTTTCCCCGCGCGGCGATGCCGTGAGGGAGTTCCAGCTTGTTGACGGCCACCCGGCATTTGACGATGCGGGGCGCCGGAGCAGTAGCGGCCTCCTGGGCCGCGGCGGTGGTGGGTTTAGTTGCCATGTTTCAATATGGTGGTTTGTTCAAGGGTGAGCGTAACAGCCTTGTTGGTCATCTGCACCCGGCTTGACTCCGTGCCTGTGACTTTGAGCTTCATGCAGGTGAGCCAGCCCGGTTCCCGATGCCCGTCAAGCCCGATGGCGAGCAGGTCGGACAGATCGTCCGCATCCCAGCCGAGGACGGCGGTTGCGTCGGATTTTTTCAGGAGGGGATTGCTTTCAATGACGATTTTGGTCGTCAGAATGACGGCATTCGGGCCGCCCTGTTCCTGCAGGGGTTTTCGTTTTGGGGCACATACCAGCACGCAGATTCCCAGCCTGGACAGCTTTTGAGTAATCAGGGCTTTCAGGTCGGCGTCCCAGCCGCGCATGACAATGCCGGTATCCTTCCCGCCGTTGTAACGGGCACACAGAGCCACGATCTTCCGATAGATTTTTTCCCCCGCGGCGATGCGCGGGCTTGCAGGTAAAGCGCTCATAGTTCACACCAGTTCTGATAGGGCTGTCCGGCTCCGTACACCTCTGCGCCGTCACTTTCCGAATCGTAGGGGGCAAGATAAAACCTGCCCTCCCGAACGGCCCGGAAAATCTCGCCGGCCGTGCTGTACTGCTTGGCGCGGGGGGATCCTTCCAGATCGCCCATGTCGGGCAAGTCGGCCAGCATGGCGTGACGGATCCAGACAAGCGTCGGGTGTTCCAGTTCTTCCGGCACTCTGTCCTGACCTGTCGCCAGGACGGGATATTTCCCGGAAGAATTAACGATTCCGGCGACAAGGTTGCACGTCGTCCTGATCAGGGCGCCGGCCCGTTCCGGGGAATCCCCTTCCGCTCCTGCCGAGTCAAACGCCGCGATTTCGGCGTCCGCCAGGAAGGCCCGCAGGGTGTTTTCCGTGATCTGGACCAGCGCCATGACGATTACACGCGGATGGAGAGTTCACATTTGGCGGCGGTATTGTCGCCGCTGGCGGCGTCTGCCACAGCCTTGAGCCGGATGTAGCGTCCCATGCCATAGGGAGCCCGTCCGGCGATGCCGTTCGCAAGAGCTCCCGCTTCTTCTCCCGCCGTGGGAGCCAGGGAGAACCCCGGCACCTCGGCCCAGCTATCGCCGTCCCCGGAGGCTTCCAGGGTCAGCGTGATCTTCTTTCCGGCAGCCAAGGACGGAAGGTTTTCGTGCTCGATGACGATGGACATTTCATCAATGCCGCCCGTCTGTCCCGCATCCAGCACTTCGGAATAGGCCGTCTTGCCCGTGCCCGGCATGTTCATCCGGGCCGTCAGCAATTCGTCCTTGCGGGTGTGTCTGATAGGGTTCACTGTCTAAGGTTCCTTTCCGTTTTATTGGTTCTTCCGGTTGCTCACTTTTTTCGGCGCATGCTTGCCCCAGTGGGAAATGCCCGTGATGGAGGACAGGTCGCTTTCGTTGTTGACGATGGAGTCCGTCACCAAAATCGGGATGCCGTGGGCGTGGGTCGGAATCGGGGCGGATCCGGAGGAATCCCCTCCCGCCTTGCCGCCGTCCACGGAAACGCTCACCACCTTGCGGCTCTTGCGGAGCTGCTCCAGGGCCATGCGGTTCATGATGAATTTCGTTACGCGGACGCCCGCCGGGAACAAAGCCAGCAGTTCCGCCAATTTATCGTCATCCAGCGTCGTTCCTTCAGCGGTGCCGATATTTTTCAGGCGTGCGGCGGACAGCTTGGAGTTGTTGACCAGGGCGACAAAGGCGGTCAGATCGGCAGCTTTGCCGGGAATGGCGCCCTGCTCGCCCGTTTCCGGATCCTTGCCGGGAATAAGCGCATCCTTGAACGTGCCAAGAGTAATTCCCTTGTCGCGGCCCCAGCGCCAATGCACGCCTTTGGGACCCTCCACAACGGCAAATACGGACGTTCCGTCGTAATTGTCGGCGCCCTTGGAGCTGTCCGCGCTGATGATCATCGTGTCGTCAATGAAATCGGGAAGCCCGGGAAAGCCGTTCTTGTCGATTTTCGTTCCGTAAAAACCCTGGGCTCCCAGGGAAAGCAACACCCCCTCCGTAATACCGGAAGCTTCATCGGCCAGGACGGCAGCTTCCCCGTCGTCAGAGCTTTCCAACGTAATATGATCCACAAAAACGATGGAGGAAATGGGAAACAGTTCCACGTTCCTTGATTCGTAAGTGCAGGACGTGTATCCGATGGGAGCATTGGCCGGGCGGAACCGGGCCCGGGGGATGCCGGTGCGCACATAGGTTTTGATGATGGTTTTGGAGCCCACCACGGAAGCAAGCTGCGTTACTTCCGGGGCGGAGCATCCCACTTCTTCGATCAATCCGATGTCGGATGCCGAACCATTGCGTTTCTGAATGTCCAGTAGAGTCAAAAATGACATGGCTTAGTTCTTTTCCCTGTTGATGTTTTCAATGATGCGGTCACGTCCGGTAGGCTCATTCCCGCCGTTGCCGTTATTGGCCTTGCCGGCGACCACCGTCGTAAAAGCGGGGTTCGGATTGATGGAGGCGATCAGAGCCTTGCCGGCCTTGATATTGGCCGTCAGAGCGGTCTTCAGGGCCTCTTTGGCATCTTCATCTTCCGGAGCAATCTTGCCGGCCTTGATGGCGGCTTCAATTTCCGCGTCGATAAGAGCCGCCTTGGAGGCTTTCACCTCGGCAAGCTCGGCTTCCGCCGCTTTCAGTTTGGCTTCGGTTTCGTCCAGCCTGGCCTTGGCCGCCTTGCAGGAGGCCGCTTCCTTTTTGGCGTCCTCCGCCTCTTTTCGGGCCGCTTCAAGTTCCGTTCTGGACTTCTCGCCGCCCTCGGATTTCTTCTTCAGGTCGTTGATTTTGTCCTCCGCGATCTTGCCGGCCTTATCAGATGCGGCTTCCTCTTTGGTGAGGACACCGCATTTAACCAGTAGTTCGTACATTGTTGTATGTGTGTTATTTGTTTGGTCATGAACAGCACCGGTATCCTCTCCGCCGCCATTCAAAGGCATGTCCGGTTCAAGAACCGTGAAATTCTCAAGTCTGGCCTTGCCGGCCGCAATGCGGGCAATATTCTCAAAGGCCGGGTCATTCACCAGAGAGCCCACCTCAATGTCATCCGGTTCAAGACCTATAGGGCGGCAGGTTGCCGTGTTGAGCCTGAATACCGGAGAAAAATAGCTGTAGTCACGCCCCAGCACCGATTTCCTGCCGCTTTCCGTCCATTCCCCCTTGAGGATGACGCCCACGCCGTCCATGTAGTCAAAGGAAGCGGGAATAAAGGAGGCGGGCCCCGTCTTGTGGTCAAAGTAACAGACGGGCCGCACGTTTTGAGTGAGCTTCAACGCAAGGTCCCGCTGCAAAGCCTCCAGGCAGGAGCGGTCCACAATCACTTTCTGCCGTCCTCCAATGGATGCATTGATGAAATGTTCCCCCTCCGGCATGTACACGATACAGGCCGGAGCGTCGCCAAACGCAAGAGGAACGTTGAATTCAAAATCCATGCCTCAAGCATGGCATGAAACGGAAAAGCGTAAATAGTCGGGGCTGGATATGTGTTTCAGGCATCAAGAGACGCCGCCAGAACGTCCATGAGCTTGACGCCATAGGCGCTGATCAGTTCTTCGCCGATCGGGATGGCGTCCGGCCAGGGGTCCTGTGTGATGGATTGGCGCAGGGCATACACCGCACGCACTCCCCCGCCGTCCACGGCTTCAAACAGGGCGTTCTTGTTGGGGATGGTGAACAATTCCCCGATTTCGGATTGATAATCAGCCGTCCGGCGCCCGTGGGCCTCCGGAACAAGGGGAATAGTCAACGCCCCGGCATTTTTGGCCGTAATTGTCCCTCCCTTTATTTTATGCCGCAGGGATCCGTCCTCGTCGGGATTGGAGATAACCGCTCCGGAAGCATCCGCAGAGGAAAGGAACCATTTACGGGCAATATTGGAAAACCAGCCTGTCGACATGCGCCCCGGACCGTGCGTAGGAAGAGAATTGTTGATCCAGTGTTCCCGCCCTTTGCCGTCGTACCAGGACGCCAGATAGTCCCGCAGGTATTCGCCGCTTTCCCGGTTCGCGGATTCCAGCGTTTCCGGAGCAGCTATCTTCATGGCATCGTCAAGTGCGGCGTCAAAACCGCTCATGTCAATTTCAATGTTCATGCCCGTCATTCTTTCTCGGCGGTTGTTTTTGATTCGCGCATGGAGTTCCAGCCGGCTTTAAGAGCGGCATGCTGAACCTTGACAAGGCGATCTTCCAGCAGGGATGTATCTATCTCGTCCCACAGATCCGGAACCAGCTCACGGGCGGACCGGATGACTGTTTCCAGGTCTTCTCCGGCTTCGACGGAGGCAATAAGGGCTTCCATGAATCCGGCAACACCGGAGGTCAGTTCATAAGCCGCCTGATCCGTCTGGCGTCCGACACGGGAGGCAATCCGGTTAATTTCTTCAATGTGCTTTAGCGTTTTTTTTTACGCGCCGCATATACTAGGGATTCCCTGTCCAGGTCATCCATTTCCCCCGGTTCCAAGCCGGCGCTCCCAAAAGAGGGAGGCTGATAGAGCTTCACCCCTTCTTCGGGCATGGGGATGTCAAGCCAGTCGTAAACCTGTTCTTCAGCGACGGGAACAATCCTGGTTGCCTTGTCCACCCAGTCAAGTTTTGCCAAGCTCATTCCGGAGGACGGGTCCTTAAAAGAGATGACGGGCAGATGTTCAGGGCTTCTTCCCAGGTTAAGTTCCAGGATGGCCGGGACAAGTTGCTGATTGAGGACGCCGGCAACGTATTTCCCGCGGGCTAGAACAACCTGGTTTTCCGTATTTTCGTGCACTTCGCCCAGGGTGCGATTGCCGCCCGTGCTGGAAACGGAACTGGTGAGGGTTTGCCCCAAAATCAGAATATCGCATGCCTTGTTGGCCTCTTCGATCATGTTCAGGTGCGGAAGCTGGTTGCCTCCCTTGACGGCGTCGTGAAATTGCACGTCCGCATCCGGGGCCGTTACAAGGATGCCCGTCTGTCCGAATTTCACCATCTGGTCAAATAGCTTTTTCTGCGCCAGGGTTCCCGATGCTTTTCCATGCCGCAGAGGGGATCCGAATATCTGGCAGAACTCCATGAACCAGGATAATCCGAATTTGGCCGCGCCGAACCAGCCGACCAGGGCCAGAAGGTTGGCGCCGTAAACAGGATGGTCAAGCCCGTCGCAGTTGAGGGACGCAATGAATTTGTTGGGGGGGAATTCCATTTCGGGACCGCACCCTACTCCGTCTGGACATAGTACAAGACGGTCGATTTGAGCCGGGTAGCTGGACCATTTGTAAAATGTGGATGGAATGGGGCAATAGGCACGGGGCGCACGGATATGGCCGGGGTTCCACATGATTTCCAGCACACCCACGCCGCGTTCCGGAGCTTCCGCCAGGGCTCCAATCAATCCGTTCAGGTCCAGTTCCCATTTTCCCTGTTCAAGCCGGCAGCAATACAGGGCGGATTCCACCAGATCCGCGTACCGACTGGCCGTTGGTGTCGGCTTTTTGCCTTTCTCGGCCCAGGGAGACACGGTAAGTTCCAATGCCTGAACCTTTTCGCGGAGCTTCCGCAGGTTTCCCCGCAGCCGAGGCCATTCGATTTTCATCGAGCGAAATACTCGTTCCAAGTCGAGCATATTACCCGTCTGAATGCTCTCGCGGGCATTTTTCAGCACCCGGGGCGTGATGCTGGTGTAAAAACCAAGATACCCTCTCTCCTGGGGGGAACGATCCTCGAAAATTTCAAAGTCGGCGGTCTTGGTTTTCCTGGCGGCCTTTTGGCTGCGGGTTTTCTTGCTCATAAGGGGAGTGAGGTAACAATTAAACGAGAGCCTGCGCCACGCTGAACGCATCGTCGCAGCGGTTCAGCCAGCCACGCCCGAAGGTCGGGAACTGCTTGCAAGAGCGGTAAAACGCCTGACGCTTCTCCTGCAGGGCGATAAGGAACACCGCTTCACCCGTGGCGGCCAGCTGGTCCTGTAGTTCCCGCCGGGTCTTGGGGCCGACAATCCCGTCCACCGTGAGCCCGGCACCGTGAATATTCAGCGCGCGCTGCAAAATCTTCCCGGTATTCCTGCTCCCGGAATTGAAATAATGGTCACGCAACATAAACTCCGTGGCCGGAAAAGCGTCAGAACCCAGCCAGGAGCGCACGGCGGCGGTATTATCCAGCACATACTGGAGACAACCTTCCCAGGCCTCTTCACGCCTTCCGGAATCCAGCAGGGCCTTCAATCTGTTAAACACGGCCGGTTCAATACCGTCGCAAATGCCGCAAATCTCCCACTTGCCGCCCTTGTCGGCGGCGGGAAGGCGGGAAACGCGCAGGGAATACGGCCCGGTAACGCGGCTGTCTTCAAACCGGAGGATGGCTGCGGCCATCTTTCTTTCTATAGTATTCATTCGTTCAGATTGTCGATAAGTTGCACAAGCCGCTTGCCTTCCACGGTGTAGCAATGGCACTTGGCATGCAAATGCCACTCATTAAATTGAGCCAGGAAAAAAGCGGCGTCTCTTTCGGTAAGAAAAATTTTCATCCACTGCTCCTTTCCGGGTTCGTCCACAATGAGTATGTACAGGGTAGGCATGCGGAAACTATTGATTATTAACTAAAGGGAACTGGTAAGAAAAACTTTACAGTTGGAATTAATCTCGCTGTTTAAGCTGTTGCTGGTGGTAATTCTCCAAATGCTGGAGACGGGTATCCATCGTCCGCAGGATCTCCGCCGTATGGGCCGCGTTGGTAGCCTGTTCCTTCACCACCTCGCGGAAATCCAGGTAGATGAACACGGCTATCACAAAACCGCCGAAAGTGACGATCTCACGCGTATAATCGCGGATCACTCCCAGATATTCCTTGAGGGGTTTGCACATGGTCTTATTTCTTGGAGGGGATGACTTGCACGACGGGCGGAACGTCCGTTTCCGGCAGGGCCTGACTGTAGGAGATATGCCCCGGTTCCAGCACCAGGCAGGAGCCGTCCTTGCACACCTCGGCGCGGTTCGGGGTGACGTCCACGGAGTGCCCGCAGCCGGACAGGGACATTCCAACGCCCCCAAGGACAGCGCCGGCTATACCCACCCCGGCCCAGTAGAGAGCTTTCCGCCAGCCGGATGTGCCTGACGCCTTGACGCCGAGATAGTCGCGGATGTCTCCAAGGGCGTGCTTGCCGATGATGGAGAGGGCAGTATTTGCCACGGCAACCCATCCTTTCTGTTCGTTTTCGGTCAGGTCTGCCCAGTGAGGGATTGGCGTGTTGGACTCATTGTGTGCCTGGGCTGCATAGTAAAGGTGCATTTCCCTAGCGATAGCCTCGGAATGATTGCATTGATTATTAGTAGTCATATGATTATGTTGTTATTGATTAGTAGTGAAAAACTTGAAAAACTCCACGGCGGCGTGCGCGGTAATGACGAACTCCGGGTAGTCCGAGGCTGTAAAAACCCTGCGCCCGCCCTGCGGATTGACGGCCTCCACGGTCAAATCTACGGTTTCCGCCGTCCGCATGGGGTCATCCTCCTCCGGAGCGTAAAACTCTTTCAGCCGCGCCCACACCTGCACCGCCTGCCAGTCCTCACCCAATCCCACCAGCGCAGCAACTACGGACTCCATTGCCGGAGCCTGTTCCGCTGGTATCTCGTCCGCTGTGTAGCGGTCTGTCCGGGTGTAACCGTCCGCGTCCTGATAAATGGGCGTCAGGGTAAATTCATCCCACTGTCCCGGCTGGGGAAACTGAATCTGTATCTCTGCATTATTCATGATTAGAGAGGTATGTTAATGTCCACAAAATCTGCCGTTTCTTCGGTTTCAATACAGTTGCGGGATATCGCATCCAGACCATAGAAAACCGGATTAACATTTCCGGGATGGTAATAGGTGTACTCTCCGGTTCCCGCATAAACAGAAACGTCGCCAGCCGCATTATTCACCACATCAGTCACCCATTGGGAAACACCAACCCCGGTTTCAAAATTACTGACGCCGCGGCATGTGGCAATTTGATACAGATTATTCCCCTGGCCTCCGGTGAGCATGAGCCAGAGCGCTCCTGTATCTTCATACCTGGCAATACTGGCGACAGATTTTTGTTGATAGATAATCTTGGCAATCGTCCACGGAACAGGCTCGTTCTGACTGGCCGGAACAAAGCTGGTTGTAGTCTTAACCTGCCAGCTGTCCGTATTGTTAAGCGCAAAAATCTCACGCACCCGCACCGTATAACCGTTGCGGTCCGTATTTCTCACGTTATCAAAAGTAATATCCAGAATTTCGCCGTGATTGTAAGCCAAACCGTTTGCCGGGATAATACTGTAAGAATCTATGGAAAGGTCGGGACGAATCGTCTTCCCGCCGCGGCCGATACCAAAGGACAACTTTGCGGCATTGGTAGCGCGCCAAAGGAAAGAGAACCCGGCGAAACTGGAATAATTCCATTGAGGGTTGCTCACCTCAAATCTCGCCTGAATGGTCGAATGAGTACCCTTGGGAACCTTAATACCAGCCAAATGGTAGGGAACTGTTTTGGTGACTGTCGAAGATCCTGACGCGGTAATGGCATCCGTATTGAGGAAAGCATTAGAGGTCAGGATGCCCGTCACGCCGGCCATGCCCGCGGCGTACAGGCGATTAACCGCTGACGTATCCGTTACCGCCCCCACGGCCAGAGGAATGTTGATGCCTCCATTGGCATTGACGACCGCGTCAAACGTGCCTCCCGCGGCGGTGATATTGCCGGCCAGCGTCATGTTGCCGGAGGCGTCCACCTGCGGTATGGCCTCAAGGACCTGCTGGGCTTCTGTGGCGGAGTTGGCCGCGCTGGTGGCGGAGGTCGCGGCACTTTCTGCTGATTTTTCCGCTTCTTTTTTGGCATTCTGAGCATCGTTCCTGGCATTTGAGGCTTCTTGAGCAGCGGATTCCGCCCGTTCAGCAGCATCCACGGAAGGATCAATAATTTTCACCTCTCCTTCCGCGGCGTCAGGAATCATGATTTTCACGTCTCCAATTGTAACCACATCTTCACTGCCCGGCGGCGTAACACGGGAAGCGGCATGGATTTCCCCTTTAATCAAGGGGCGCTCCGCCCCATCAGGAGAGGTCATGAAAAGGTCATAAGCATGCGTTCCGGCCTTGAGAGGGCTCCACGACAAAAGAGCCGTATTGGCATCTACAGGCTCGCATTTGATGGCGGCGGCGCCAGGGCCGCGGACAGCACAACGAAACTCATGGCTGGAAATATCTTTTGCGGCGCCGGCACCGTCCACAAAACGAAGCGTCACCGATTGGGCAATGCCGCTGGTAGTGGCCATGTCAAACGGGGCTGCCTGACTCAGAATCATCATATACTAGTGCGCGCCCGTTGCGCTTAAATCATCCGGTGAATCATGGCAAAAATCACCGCCATGCAGGAACAGTCCCACATGTGGGAATTATTACCGGACGCAAGCCATTTGAGAGAAACCCTCCCCGTGCGCTTGTCTATGGACTCCTGTTTGCTTTCAGCCTGCATCTGCTTGATGTACTCGGCAGAAACATCATGGGGAACCTTGAAATGCCCCGATTTAATCCGCGCGGCAAGAACGTCCTTCGCCCGCTGGGAAGAAAAATTGAAATGAAGGCATTGTATCCCCTCCACCATGTGCCTCTCAAGAGGCGCATAAATCAATTTAACCCCCCGGCCCCTGATTTTATGCACGTATTCTTCCTTGACCGTCCCATTCATGGAAAACCAGTGATGAAGCCCGCATATCTTCCGCACAGCATCCGTATCAAAAGCGCAGTCCAAAGCAACGCAATGATCAGGCACGTTAAACTCCGCCTGTTTACGTTCAATATCCTCCAACGTTTCAAGACGCCCCTCTGAAAGTAAATGGAAAGCCCCTCCGGCATCCACGCCGTAAACAGTATGCCAAAAGTGCCCTTTCTGGACATCTACCGTTAAGAAGCGCGCCCGTTCGTTTTCCACGGCGTACCCCGCCATGCTTTCCTCCGTGAGCGGGATTTTCAACACGTCGTCTTTCTCTCCCAAATCCACAATATTTTGAGCAAGCCGCTTCTGGATAAACTTTTTCAGCGGTTCTATATCCCCGTTCCTCTTCTTTTTATTGGCCAGGATCCATTCCACGGCCAAATCCGCCCATGATACCCAGTAACAGGCCAAAGCATTAAAATTGTAGCTCACGATCTCCGGCAAGGCACTCGTATTGCCGGAAAACACGTACTTGCCGCCGCCGGCCAGATGGCGCCGGTTGTGTACAGTATCCTCTATTTCGTGCAAACACCGGGGACAAACCATTTTGACGGATTCCTTAAAACGTTCCCAATCAATATTTTCTTCTTTGCTGTAAATGACATCCCGCCAGTCATAGGCATTCCACTCCTGGCAGCCGGGGCATTGCCAATGGTAATGGTGGATGCGGCCCTTTCCGTACTCGTCAACCCAGTCCGTCCCCTTGTCCCCTCCCTGGGAAACCATCAGGATTTTACGGTTGAACCGGTCATGGTGGCGGGCCAGGAACTCCCGGACCATTCCCTTTTCCCACGCCCACATTTCATCACCAATCAAATACCGGCAGGACTTCGACTGCAACTGCCCCTTGGTAGCGGAGACCATCCACAAGTTCATGTGCGGAAAAAGGATCTCCGTTTTCCTGGACGCATGCCTTTTCTTCGGCAGCAAGTTTTTTAAAGCCTTATTATCCCGGAATGTGGGAAAAAGCCTCGTTTCCGCGAAATCGGAGGTTTCCTGTTCATTCTGGAAAGCGACCAAGGTATTCCCCGCATCATTGGCAATGAGGTAATTAAGCAAGCCGACGAACAATGTCGACTTTCCGGAACCGGTGGGAGCCATCAGGTTAATGTGCCTGACCGTGCCGTCATTCAGGAATTTGTCAATGGGTTCCAGCAGAAACGGGCTCAACGTAAAATCAATATGGGTAGACCGCGCCGATTGCTGATCTATCACGTTTTCACGTATCCATGCTATCGGCTCCACGTCCATTCCCGCGGATACGTTATCCGCGAAAAGATTCAGAAATCCGGCAGCCTTTTCAACGTCTCTCATTGTTCCGCCCGGCTGATTATCTTGATCTGGGCCCTGGATTCTTCCGCAATGGAATACAGGGCGGCCTTGATTTCCTCCCGCAGCACGGGAACCATTTCCGCAGCCGTCAATCCTTCCAGCTTCCCCGGCAGTTTATTTTCAAATGCCTGGAGAACGCCTTTGGTAATACTGGCCAGATGTACGACAAGCTCATTCACATCTTCCATGTCCACCAGCCGGGCCTTATCCTTTTCAAGCTTCACGCGGGCCTGTTCAGCCTGCAAATTCTTGTAGGTAATTTCCGCAGCAAGTTTCCTTTTTCTCAGTTCCGCTACCCCTTCCTCCGGAGCGTTTTTCCCAATTTCTGGAGAAGCAGGTTCAGCAATTGGATTTTCCTTCCTCCTGGCTTCAATCAGCTCCCGGATTTGCGCATGCGTCAAACCACGCTTCACGTGGTACGTGATCGTGCTTTTATTGACGCCCAATTGCCGGGCAAGTTCCGCCTGTGAAATCCCTGCCATTATTCCCTTCTTTACATATTATTATATCATGATATATTGATATGTAAATACACCAAGCATGGAACCGCAACAGTCATACTACACAGCACATACGGATTTTGAGTATCCGGAAGAAGGGCAGGAGCAGGAAAACGAATTTCGGGAACGCGCCCTTGAAATGATCCGGATCATGTCCCTGGCCCTGTATCACGTCATTAACAGCCGCACTCCCAATGTCACCGCATTCGGCGTGGCATACGCTCTGGGGTTGACGTCTGTGCTCGGAAATGAACGCATGGCCCAGAGGGCGCGGAAACTGGGCGTGCATAAAGCGGCCATTTCCCGCGCTGCTTCCAAATTCCTTGCTGAGAGCGGACTCCCGCCCTCCCTGATGATGCAGCAGACGGAACATGCGGCCATGAAGCGCCGCCCTGTCAAAAAGCTGGAGGCACCGCGGAAAAAGACGCCGGAACAAATCATGAAAGCATACGGCACGGGAAAGAAACGTTTTGAGGAAAACCAGATGATTCTGGATCTGTTCAAAGCCTGAATCCTTCCGGTTCACCCGGGTGAAGGATTTCCCACATGATACGGGCGCAAGCTTCCCGGATGGTACAGCCTGATTGCTGGATGATCGGCTCATAAAAATCCTGCTGTCCGCAGTGAACGGCAGACACGCGGCGGGCCAGTTTCGCCAGCTTTGATAACTGGCCAGAATCACATGTTCTGATGCCGATCAGGTACTTGCCTCCCTGGAACTCAATGACATCAGCCCCCTTGCGGCCGTACAGGTACAGAGCCAGCCTGGAAACGGTCACGTCCTCCGGATAATCCTGATTGCGTGTCGGGAATTCACGCGTTACCAGGACATCAAGAGCATCACTGATGAATTTCCGCGTTACCCAATAACATACTCCGGACCAGGCGAATGGAACGGCGCACTGATATCCCCCTGCCAGTTTCCTGCGCTCAAACAGTGATTTCCGTATTTCTTCAAGGGACATCAGCAGTGTATCAGCGTCTATTTTGATGATGGGCTCCCGGCCCGGGATATCACGCATGCAGGACAACATGCCGCGGATACATTCGAGGCCATTCAAGTTCCTGTTGCGTTCAAAATAGGTCTTTTTGTAAATGATGTCCCTTCCCCTTGGGATGTCTTTTCTTGCGAGAGGGGCTTTTCCGTCGTCAAACAGGTAAATCGTACAATCAGGATCAACCCGGCGGATTTGACCAACGCACAATTCAAGGCATTTATAATCTTCTCTATAACAGAATATTGCGTAATTCATTTTTATTAATTTATTGGTGAATAAATTTTGGAAGTCACAATCCATTCCCCCTGCTGGATATAGATTTTCCCGTTTTCGTCCCGGTGCAGGCGTAAGGCGTGGTCAGTGTCGCAGGCCAACGCTGTCCAGGAATCGCTGATCAGGGCTCCGTCCCCGCCGCCGGTCGTGTTGGACGTATCGACCTCAAGATCAAGCTGTCCATTCCGGTCATACAAGGCAATAGTCGTGCCGTCCGGCAGGGTGTGAGGATCCTTGACATAATCCAGCACAACATACTTCCCATTTTTCCGCAGGGGCGCGCGAAAGCTCAATTCTTCCGCGTCGCCTCCAGGAGTGACCGCAAGAGACAATACTCCCCTGGTGGCCCTGGACAGTTTGATTTTCCACCCTCCCCATAAATCATGCTCCGTATCATCAATTGTCAAATCCACCTCGCCTTTCAATCCCTCCTGCGACACACTCAGGTCAACAGGGATTCTTCCCTCTTGCCCCGTTGAAGAAGAAACCGTGGAATCAATCCTGACCTGCAGGATTTCCGTCTGGATGTCATGGCCATCCGCCCCTTTTTCCGTTTTCCATTCAAGGCCGTCTCCCGGCTGCACCTGCTGAAAACTCCGTGAATCTTTGATTCTCACGCCAAGCCTGACCGGCCCATCTTCTGCCCCGCCCTCCCCTTTCCCCTTTTTCTGCACCAGCCATACCTTCAAATTGCTGTCGGCACCCAAATCTTCTTCTTCTTCACTGGAAGATTCAATATTCAGAGTCAGTTCCTTTTCGGTCTCTTCTTCCTTTTCGTTCTCTTCTTCCTTGAGTTCCAGCGCGCACAAAGGATCCGTCTTGAGCTTGAATTTCTCAAATTCCCATTTGATTGCATCCCAGTTGATACAGGTAATTCCTTTGTGCCTGTAGATAATGGATTGGTCGCGTTCCTCAAACTCGCCAACAATAATGTAGGCCTCACCCTCTTCTGCCCCCGACGGTTCTTTCCCTTTTTCCAGGATTGCAACATATGCCTCCCATGTGTCCGGATCATAGGTCACATGAACCCACACCTTATCGCCTGATTGGAAGGTTGCTTCATATTCGCTGATTTCCATGCATTCCGTTTTCAGCGATATTTTTTCTTCCTGTTCCTCTTTGTATGCGGACAACAGCACTCCCCCGGAGATCTTGCCGGAAAGGCTACCTTCCTCATCATCCGTGATTTCCACCAAATCAAAGGCCAGGGGGCGGGAACCGCGCTGATAAGGGGAAATGAAAACGTTCTGCCCGCCGCCACCGCGCAAGGCTGTTTTGCCATGCGCGGCCGCATTGACGGCATTTGTAAGAGCATTGGCCCAATCCGCCTTAATTGGGTCGCCCTTGGTGATATTATCCATTTTTGTACAGGTCCGCAGACCAGCCTCCGGGGTTGGATTGGGTGTATTCTTCCGTAATTTCGTATTCCCGATTGCCTACTTTGTGGACGGAATACCGGGTAAAGAGGTAATCAAGCTTATACCCTTGCACGTTCGTTGCGCCTCCAAACTCGCCGCCCTGGACAATTTTACCCACGCGTTCCACCTTGGACGGTTCCACACGGCGCGCCGTGTAGGTTTTCGTGATGACCGTATTGTTCTGTGATATTTTTTTATACCCGAGCGTGATATACGGCGTGATGGGCGTAACGGGCAATTGAATATGTCCCGGCGTTTCGTCTTTTTCGCATTTCAGCCGGTACTGTCCATTGCTGCACATGACAAGGCCGCCGGACAAATAAACGGCCAGAATCAGCATATCCCCCTCCGGATATTTGCTGCTTCCGTCCGGATTCCGCAGCTTGTAATAGCTCAGCAAGGGTTCAAGAGTCATATTTGAACGGTCGCTGATCTTGACTTTGTATTTCTCGCTCGCCTCACCTCCGCCTTCCGGATCATCCGGGGATGGGTTGCCCTCTTCATCCTCTTTGACACCTTCGGATGGATAGGAGTACGTTACGGTGACCTTGTAAGCCGTCGGAGAATGTAGGGAGATTTTATACCCCGTCGCCACCATGCCGGGAGCATTAGGATTGGTTGACGCGGCCGCCCATTTGGGACTCCGGAACCCGGCAATGGGAACAATTTCCGATTGCGAGACGGTACGGTTCACTCTGTATGTCCCGTAGGCCTGGTGGCTACCGGCATCCGGCGTAATGTCCGTGTTAATCCGTAAATCGTTTGTCCAGATCATGAGCCAATAATCAAAATTCCTTCTTCCAAAATCTGGGAGAAGGATTGCGTGGTTTCCATGTTCCGCCCATAGGTATTCTTGTCTTCCCCCATCTTTACAAAATTGCCGCCTCCCGCAGAAATCAATGATTGAAGGGCGGCATCAGGCCCCTTTCCTTCCGTGGTCGTGATGGAATAGGAGCAGGATCTTGTGTAATAGTCAGTGATTCCCTTATTAATGATCTTGTTGAACAAGTCAGAAAGTTCCTGGGAGTATTTAACACCCCCCAGGCCGAAATCATACGGATCTTTCCTTTTCAGCCTGGAATCAATCTTCAATGATTCAATATCCACGCGGCCCGACATAATTGCTTCATAAGCTTTCTTCAGATCCGGATTATCCTGAAACATGGATTTGAAATCCGGATGGTCAAAGATGCTCTTGCCCGCCACGCCGGCCGTAAATTCCCAGGTGGTTTTCGTGTCTTTGGGGTCAAAGTCCCATGTGTCCGGATCTCCGGGTTCCGGATCGTCAGGATCTTCATCCTCCTGCGGAGCGTCTTTTTTAAAGGTACAGGATGTTTTCCACAAATCCGCCATCCGTGAATGCTGGTAACCGGACAGGGTCAAATCCGTGAAGCCCGGAACATGACAATGCAGAGAGAAAGAAGGCGTGAATTTCTCCCCGGGGGGCGCCACGTAAGAAACGCTTGCCGACCAGGAGCCATCATCAGACATGGATGCTTCAAAGTCTCCCTGCCATCCGTACCCGCCTGTGTGTTTAATATCCTTGTTCATGTCAGCTAAAGAGGGCAACGCCGCCTTTCTCGGCCTTTTCCGCAATCGTCCTGAGGTATTCGTTGGAAGTCTTCACTTCCTTTGTGAGGGAGTCCACGGCAGCGGAAAGACCGGTATCCCCATTCCCCAATCGGTTAAAGAGGGAACCGAAACCAGACCCCACACGGGATACGCTTGAAAGCGTCTGCTGTACTGCGTCAAACCGCGTTTTAAACGCATCGGATATTTCCTGCGCCCGCGCCCTGGAATCCTCTTTTTCCTTTTTCTCCCTTTCCCTTTTGTCCTCAATCTTGTATGTCAGGGAAACCTTCTGTTCCGCCAGCCCCAGGGCGTCATGCTCATTCATGCCGCTTTTCACGAGGGATTGCATTTCCTTCCGCACATCCCGCTGCTTTTCCAGTTCGCGCCGCTTTTCCTTTTCGCCGTCAAGTTCGGCCTGCATGATGGCAATTTCTTCCTGCGCATCCTGTCTCAAATCATTAACGGCTCTGTTCTTTTTATTTAATTGAGCGTTAATTTCCCGGATGGAGTCAGCAACAGATAACAGCTTTTCATATCTCGTGGCTGCATTAAAATCTAATGAACCTTCCTGAAATTTCCTTTCCAATTTAGTCAATTCTTCTTCGAATTCATTGATAGAATTAAGATGAAAAGAATCCAAGGAACTTGTTAGCAATTGTTGCAAACCTTCCTCTGTCAGGCTTTCCGTATTTTTTTTCAGTGGTTGGTTAAGTGTTTTTTCTCGTGTCGAATGCAGCTTTTTCATTGCTTCGCTCAAATCTGATGCAGCTTTTGCCTCCTTTCTGTTTTTTTCAATAATTTCATCAATGGATTCTTTTTCATCGCCAAGAAGTAAACAGCCGCGGTTAATCTCGGAAAGTAGCTCATCCCTAAGCTTTAGTTCCTGCTTCAAGGATTCTATTCTCTGTCCGACTTCTTTTCCGTTATACCTACCGGTACCCCCACTTGCATCAAGATAGCGTTGAGCTGCTCCTATTTGATTCACAAGCTCTTTTCTTTCACTTTCCAACTGTTCGCGGACAGCATCAACGTCTTCTTTGCTTTTCGCTCCTAAAATAGAATCTTGCGAGGTCTCAACAGACTGAGCAAATTCCTCAAGATTTTTGAAACTCGCCTCAAACTTATTTAAGTTGTCTACATTTTCAAATGCCCAATTGTCTGAAAAAAGAGCAAGAACGTGATTAGAAGCTTGATGCCAAATGTATTGCCACCCGGCAACAGATGCCTCCATAGCCGAAAGATCTTTTTTATTTTTTGAATAAAGATTAAAATTAACAGCGGCGGCGGATTCTATTTGTTTAGTCAAATACTGAAATGCAGCAGCCAGATTGTAAACTTTTTCACTCATCAGGTCTCCTACAGCATTTTCAAAAGTAGCCTTGAGCGTTTCCCATGAACCGATGGTCGTATTAGACAATGCGGAATTCTTCCCGGAAAATTCCGCGTCACGCATTTTCTTCATGGCATTCACGTACTGGTCAGCGGAAATTTCCCGCTTCTTGGCGAGCTCAACAACCTGTCTTTCCGCCACGCCCATTTCTTCCGCCAAAGCCTTGATAATGGGAATGCCCTGATTCTGCAGCTGGTTAATGGCCCGTGAATCGGCAAATCCGTTTGCCATCACCTTCGCCCATGAATTGGAAAGCTGCTCTGCGGAAATCTTTCCGGACGCGGCAATATCTGCAAAAACTTTCGACCAGCTCATGATAGCCGTATTATTTGTCCGAAAATGCATGGCCAGGTTTTGAGCGGCTTTCCCTAAATCGTCCAGGCTAACAACGCCATTTGCCGCCAGATGATCAAGCTGGGACTGCAAATCCCTGGCCGACTCAATATTTTTTGTATAGGAAGATAACTGTACCGCCATGTATTCATCATCCATCGCGTCATTGATTCCTGTTTTGACAGCGCTCCATGCCGCCCCAAATCCTGCCGCGGCAGCGCCGGCAGCCGTAATTGCAGGCAATAACTTCTTGAAAGACGCCCCCAATCCCTCTACGTCAGCCTTACCGCCCTTAGCAACACGCATATTTGCCGCCTGCCCCGAGGTCTCGCGGATCTTTTCCTTAATGTTCTCCAGTTCTTTGAGCAATTCCGAAGAATCTCCGGAGAATTTAAACTTTACGGCACTCATTCTTCAACATCAACAGGCTTGTTAAACAGAGCGTCCAAACGCTCCAAATCAGCATGATCCACCTTCCGGGCATGGGTGTAATAACAGCTTACGCCATTTGCAACACATTCGCTCATCAGGAACTGCAGGATCATGCTGTAGGGAATATCATATTTAATGTAATTTAAGGGATAGCCCGTTTTCGACGCAATCGCCCAAACCACCTGGATAAAATAGTCCGGCCTGTCCCCTCCCGTTTTTTTTTGGAGTCCTCAACAGTAAAAGCGGCTTCATCAACCTGCTGCGCCTGCATACCTAACAGGGATGAAATACGCTGCATTTCATCAGGGCTTAATTCATATTTGAATCTTCGGACGGCTTCCTTAAACGCTTCAAGGCTCATGGACTCAAGCGTTTCAATATCCTCCGTATGAATATAAATATATTCCACAATGCAGCCCAGATTCATGCTCCCGTCCATGAATCCACAGTTAAACCGCTGCATCAGCTCCATGCTCCCAATAGACAGGGGACGGAGCTTCAAGGCTTTTTCCTCATCTTTCATCATATTCCAACACTCAAGAGTTCAAACGCCCCATGATTTCCATTTTATCCTCTCCCGGACAATTCTCCGGAATTAAGGCGACCTTCTCCCCATCCCTGGAACGGATACAGGCTATTTTCCGGAATCGAGAAAGGCCAGACAGAATGCCGCGGCGGCAATCAAAGGCCGCCTTGACCAGGGCAAACGGATCTTCCGGATTGTTCTTCACAAAATCAGGATCCTTCCACTTCCTGATCATTTCCCGCGTCTCCAGGGTATCCGTAAAATAAAAAACCTTCCGTTCTCCCCGGTCTGTAATGATTATCTCCGCCCGCTTGGCGATAGGGGCTGTAGCAGCGAGCAAAGCGCTGGCGAGATTAATATCTTCAATATTGATTATATTATTCATGTTCTGTCTATTATATTATTTTTTGTTTGAGGGGAGGGGAGGCGTGAAGCTCACCTCCCCTTAAATTTGTCATTCGGAAGCAATATCCGGATTCAGAGCAACGATATTAGGACCATAAGTAGCTTTAACCGTGAAACTCCTATAATTCTGCGTCTCCATCTTCACATCCACGCTCTTGCAAATGGCCTTAGTCACCTTTGCCGGAATTTCTTCACCGGAATTCTTGATGCAGAGATTCAAGACATCAGCATGCACATCAACAATATCGCCAATGTGGGGCACTTCCGTGCCAGTCTTTCTCATATAGGCTTCCCAGGTAATTTCACAGCGGGAATCATAAAGCGTGTTCCCCTCCATCAATCCCTTGTCCCCAGTAAGTTCTACATCACCTTTGGCCGACCATGAATAACTAACGGAAGAAATGATTGCTCCGAATTCCTGTTCACCGGAATAATTGAGCCCGAAAATACCTTCTCCGTGCTGGATAAAATCAGATGCTTTTGCCATACAAATGGCCGTGCGTTGCGCTTCCGGCTGCTCCACCACCATTTCCCGCTTGACAAAATCGCAGAATGAGGCATATTGAAGGCGTATTAGTTCCGAACAATTCACATGTTCACCTCTAAATCAAACCCCCCGGAGTGGCTGCTCCGAGGGGTTTTTCCTTTAGTTGAACAGAACTATCAGAAGTTCAATCAACCGTTGTATTAGTTCCTGTTGTCTCACATATTACACCTCCTTTTTTAATCCGGGACCAACCCGGCACGTGCATAATACAGAAATCCGTATCTTTTTGCAATATATTTCTACGGATAAATTTTATATATTAGATTGATTATCAAAATAGTATAAAACTATCTTTCAATATAACGCAATGTCCAGGTAGTTACCCAGTCATCATCATCCAGCGTAGCCGAATAATCCGTAATATTGAAAAAATCACACTGTTCACCACAATCCAGCCGGAATAACGTCTCCACAAGGGTTCTTTCCAATTCCGAATCAGACCGGTTATTGATCAGAATCATGGAAAGCGTATATTCCCTGGCGGGCAAAGGCGCCCAAGGCTGAGTATACCCGGCCATGCCTATGACGACGCAGGGCTTACGTTCTATGTCACTGTTATTCCCGGCTTTGTAGACAGTAACCCCGGAATTCCTCAAATGACTGATGATACGATCCAAAATCATACCCTGTTTCTCCTTTGCCACTCATGGTGCAATTTCAAGTTCGTGGCCTGCAATGCCTTGGTTTTGACAAACGGTTCAAGCGCCTTAAGCATAGCCTCCGAGGCATAAGGCAACTTATTTTCAATTTCGACACCTCCATCAGGCAACTTCTTGATTGTCCCGTTTTTCCCATGCCGCGCAATCCATTGAGGCGCACGAGCAGCCCATCCATAAGAAGTATTAATCAGCCACCCTGATTTTGCCTTCCCGATATGCTTGAATACCTTATTCTTATAGTTCTCCGTACTCTTTCTATTGAGCACGACATTCCCAGTAAAGGAGGACACACGACCATTCTTCCGGGCAGAAGTATGAAATTCCGGGCTGTAACTCTGATAAAAGCGCACAACCTGCCCAAAAACATCCGTCGCCACTTCGGCAGCCTTTTGAGGATCTGCCTTTAAAGAAAGCATGCCGGCAACCTGTCTTGCCCTTTTTATGTCTCTTTCCTTTAGTTGGTTGATAAACGATCCAACACCGCGCCCGGCGCGGGAAACGTCCCGGCTGACAGCCCCTTCCCCGGATTTTCTTCCGGAAACCTTTGATTTGCGGTTTTTCCCTAATGGAAGAGTCGCGCTGAAACACATCCCGCTGGCGGTATTGTAGGAAAGCAAAGTGGTGTATAGAGACCCGAAACGCTCTATATTCGTTTTGGCATTTTTGATGGCAAGATCCATGCCTTTCACATCAATCCGAACTTCCAAGTTACTCATACAAATCAACCGATAAAGTTAATACCCTATAAACACAATTACTTGTGACGGCGGTAATCTTGAATTTCATCCCTTCACACTCCACACGCCCCCCAATCTGAAAAGCGTCCCCTGTCTGGATGTGAATGATGCGGTCACGCTGGTTGCAATACCCTCCTTCCTGGCGTTCAATGGTTATGTCCCGGGAATTCATGTACCCCCGGTACGTCTGGCCATTGTAGACAATTTCTGTCTGTGGCAATACCCGGTTAATACTCCGGTGAGCAACGTTGGCAGCCTCTGTGAATCTCATACAAATGGCGGTGCGTTGCACAAAAAACCGCCCCGGACAAATCCGGGACGGTAAACACCAGCATGAATACAAAGAAAATCAACCTTCATCTGACGCAACAGCAGCGGCAACGTATCCTTTCACCTTGTCAGCCTCGAGAATCTTTGCCCCGAACATCAGGCCCAGAGAAGCCCATTCCGCGCGAGTTTTCAAATCAAGCCAAGTGCAAAACAGGATAGAAAGACCAGCAAGACCTTCCACCTGAATGACCTCGGAATGGATATCATCCTTGAAAGCCTCGTCGATCTCCGGAAGGGCGGAACCAACAGCAACCGCACCTCCATCATAGGAAATACCGACTACGTTATCAGCAAAGACGGAGGTCTTGACCTTATGGATGGAATCAAATCCGTAAGCGCCTCCATCAAGCCGGAATTCCGTCGTATTTTCCGGAAGAATAGCTCGGTAATAATCAGGCGCCAGCAAAAGGCGAGGTTCGTCGGATTCTACGTCTCCGCTGAGGTTGATGCACTTACGCTTTGTGAAAGCGTCAGCCGTACCAATAACCTTGGCTCCATCCGCTGTAACAAGGGAAAGTATGCGCTTGTTCAAGTTATTGGCAAACGCCGTAGCGTTCGTTTTTGCCAAATCCGCCAATTTCCACCCATTCCGCTTTTCGGCGGGCGTAATGCGCCAGGGTTGATGGAGTTCAGTAAGTGACAGGGGGATTAAATCCCCTTCATTTTCTTTATCCGTCTGGTAATCAGAAGGGTTTTCAGTAATATTTCCGGCGGCTTTTACATTCTTGAATTTAATCTCAGAAGCATACTCCATTCGGAAATCCTTCTTAAAGTATTCCAGCGGAGCCAGCGCTTTACGCAAAGAAGAAATGACTTCACTGTGAATAACTATCTTGTGAGCATCTGAAAGAGCCATAATTCTAAAAAATGGTTTTAATCGTTAATATTGTTATTGATTACTTGCAAAGTTTTGCCAACTCATCCTTATGAGCAGCATAAAACTTCCTCTGTTCCTCTCCGGAAAGAGCTGAGTACTGCTCCAGGATAGAGGAGTTTTCTTCACCGTCTTCCGGCTTATCCACTACGGCTTTATGTCCCATACCAGCCACCATTTCAGCGGCCTTCTGGCTCGCCTTCGTATCGGCTTCTTCCTCAAGCTGGTTTTTCTTGAGGGCAACGGATGCGTGGAGCTTGACATTCTCCTTTTCCAGGGCTTCAACACGCTCACAAAGAGCTTTAATAGAGGATTGGATTTCTTTAATCCCATCCTTTATTTCTGCCCCAAAAGAGGCAAGCTCTTGTTTGAGCGCATCAACGATATTTTGATCAGACTTGAATAGTGCCATACTTATGGCAAAACCGTTGCGTTTTCATACCACTCCAGGAAAATCGACCCAGGGTATTACATCATCAATCAGGCCTAGGGAAACAGCATCTTCCGCCACAAAAACCTTGCCGGAAAACGCATCCGCAGATAAACCGGGACGTCCTGAAGCCACAAATTCCTGAAACCGCCCGGCGATCTTGTTGCACAAATCCCTGTAATAGGCGATTGCCTCCGTATTCATCGGGGTTTCCGGATGCTTGAAAACAGCATCATCATTCGTGATGGTCAATATTTCCTCACTCTTGGCATTCCACAGGCTGATGACCGTCCCGATACTGCCAACCAGCGCCGTTTCCGTCACGACCACTTGATCACAAGCGGAAGCCAAATAATAGGCGGCAGAGCAGCACATGCCTTTGACATAAGCCACTGTTTCCACTGGCAGAGATTTAATCAATTCTGCTGTTTCATGACAGCCTTGCACGTCACCTCCCGGAGAGTCAAAAATGAAAACAACTTCATCAATGTTCCCGGCAGCACCCTTTATTTCCTTCACGATGGACTGATAATTCGTGCCGCCCAGGACTTCATTCAACGGCACGCCGTCACCGTATAGAGGCCCAATCACGTCAATCACCAAGGATGACCCAATTACCCGCGCTTTTTGGCGTGTCTGGATGAAAAATGAGAAGTCAAAATTCGGATTCCCTGCGGCTTTCGGCTCCAGGCTCTTCCGCTGGCGAATCTTCGCCAGCCATGCAGTTTCTTCACAATATAACGGTTTCATCACATTAAAACTTCCTGATATAATCCGGAGAGATTTCTACTCCAAATTCTGCTTCAGCTTCACGGCGCAACTTCTCCGCAATGGCGGCTTCCCTGGCACGTATTCTCAAATGGTCCTCAACCTGCGTTCCGTTTTCCTCACAGATTTCTGTGAGGTTTTTAATACCGGCATTGTACTCTTTCAATTGGCTGTTGGAGTCGCGGCCCATGTCTACGCTTGGACGCTTGGCGCGGCTGAACATCATGTTCCACCAGCCTTCCGCGTGCGGGATGTCCTCCCGCTGGATACCTACGGCCAAGATATACTGTACAAGCAGTCTGGCAGCATCTTCAAGCAGCGTGGCCCGATCTCGCGTGGTATTGTCAAATTTGGACAGAGACATTCTGTTCCCAACGCCGCTTGAATCCGGATTGACCACGATATCATAGGGCACACCCACCCCGGATAAAACGCCCTTCAGAAGCCGTTCTGAAAAACTCATGTAGTTCGGAGAGGGGCGCTCAATCTTCAGGGAGTCAAGGGAATCTTCAGACTTCAAAAATACAATTTGCTTATCACCAGTATTCCGGATGAGCACCTCCCCATTATTGGACGGTTTGGCATAAGCCTGCGTTATGTCAACTTCTCCCGTTTCGTTCTTTTTTACCAGGGCAATTTGTGACGCAATCTTCATGGCCCCAAGTTCGGCTGTATTGATATCATCAATGTATCGGAATTCCTTGAGGCCATGAGAGAAGAGAGGCTCGCCCCGGCAGGAGGAAAGAAAGTCGTCATCCACGATATGAAGTATTGAGGATGCCGGGATGATTTCACCTCCCCCTGGTTCGTCGCCGTCCAGCCAATAAGCGATTTCACGTCCCATGCGATTGGTTATGACGCCGTGCAGCACGTTCAATCCCTTATATTTTCCAGAGTCAATAAGGCCATTTTTAGGAGAGCAAACACGGTTTGCCCGGATAAATTGCAGTTGAGGAAACCCCGTCTTGCTTTCCGTCAACATTACAAAGCAATCCCCATCAATGTCGATGGCGGTGGAGATCAGATACAGGAGCGAGTGAAAATTCTTTCCGTTCACGCATGCAACTTTGTAAAACGCCTTGATGTACTCGTCATACTTCGCCGCAACTTCCGGATTCTTGCACAGAGATTTGAACAGAAACGCTTTCCCGATAGAGTATTCAGCCTTCATGTTCACGGCGCCTTTCACAACGCCGTTGTTCTTGTACAACAGACGGGACGCGGAAATAAGGTTCTTCCGGGTAAGACTCCCGGAAAGCTGTTCCGGTTCTTTGAGATAATTCGGAAGCCGCTGCAGCCCGTCATCATAACTGCCGCTCTTGTAAATGGGGCGGCTTGAAAACGGCCGGCCGAACTGATCCAAAATCTGGACATTTCCTGCTTTCATCGAAACACTATCCTTGCAACGTTATTCCCTCCTTCAAACCGGCCATGCTCAAGAGAACGAATAGCAATCCCCAAAGCTTCCACCCATAAATCAATAGTCATGGAACCTGGCGCGAACTGGAATGAACTGTCCCCCACGTTCCCTTGAGTGATTTCCTTTCCCTGGTTTTCAATGATATCTTCAACAGCCTTATCCAAAGCTTCTTTCAAACGGGGTATGCGTTCATCAATGTCCACCGCTCCCCAGGCATAAAGAGCTTTTGCAATCCGTAACATACAAATGCGGCCCCGTTGCGTTTCCTCTACGGAAGACACACAGACTTTCACCTGAACCTATACTTTTCCCGTTGCATTGTTGGAATAGTTGCATGAAATTTTTCAACTCCATGCATGCAAAAACACAGATGACCCATGACCCAGTTCGAGCCTCTACGCTCAAGGAGACTCCCTTTTTCGGCCTATTTCAGACTATTTTTCATCCTTCCGTGTGCTCAATATTATCACAATAATGAACACATTTTATAATATATTATTGTAAATAAACATATTAATTCCTACCGGGCCTACCACTTTTTTTGAAAGAAAGTGGTTACTCCCGGCAATAACAGGCCCCTTTCCTCTCTTGCAGCGTTGCAGAACAATAGCCGGGGCTAATCCGGTTACGGCATCCTCCGGGGAAGAATAGGCCCATGTATGCGCACTCTCCCGGCTTCTCTCTCCCGTTCCGCCCGGACATCTTCCGGAAATACGCCGCCTTTCAGGGAAATAATAAAAAACTCCCTTCCGTTAATCGCGGAAGGGAGCTGAATGGAAACAGGAATCCAAGTTTGCCGTTACTTGCGGCGGCGGCGCATCGCCAGACCAGCCAGGCCCAGCAGGCTCAGGGAAGCCGCTGCGGGTTCGGGAACCACATAGGAAACGCTGTACCCGTTCTCATTCTTGGTAACCATATAAGAACCTACTTCGGCATTAGTCAAATCGTCCACAGCAGTAAGGGTATCAATGCCTGCAATACCGCTGAGCATTTCCAGGGAAGTGTTCGTGCTGTCAAAAGACATATTGCTTCCCAGGGTAACCAGGTTTCTGGTCAGGATTTGATGCCCGCTCTCAGTCCATCCTCTGGCGGTGCCTCCGTCAAGAGTCAGCGTAGCGGTCAGACTTGCTATCTTGGCGGTATATGAACTACCGTTGGAGGAAGTAAGGTTCATGATGCCCGTGGCTCCCAGATTGGCGTAAAATCCTTCCCCGCCCTGGTTCTTGGTATAAGCCAGGTTAAAGGTGCCGTAGTTGTTCAACGTCGTGCGCCCACCATCGTTGCCGCCGTTATAACTGTTGAAGGTCAGCGTAGATGATTGATCAATATCAATAGAACAGCCGCCTTGGAATTTTTTTACGTTCCCTACAGTCAAATCCGCACCGTTTTGCAGGGCAAGCTTCAATGTCCAGCCTTCCAGCTGGGTAATGCTTCCGCTCGCGCCGGAAACGGAAATAAGAGACCATGCGTTGGAATTGGGCGTGCCGGGACCGGTTCCTGCCGACGGCCAGGAATCTGAACCGGTGACGGTCCAGCTGGATTCTGTCTGCCAAAGCTCCTGAGTAATGCTCTCACCGCCGTTCCATATAAAATCGGCATGAGCTATTCCCGCCAGAGCAATGAGCGTAATGAGTGTCTTTTTCATTATCAGAGGAATATAACAAATAATTATAGGAGTAATGATTGATTAGTCTAAAGAAACGATGACTAGCCTGCTTCACCCAAAGAGGCTGTGAAGCCAATAACGAATTCTCAATCCGCTCCATGAATTAGCTTAAAGGGAAGATTCCATGTGAAATATATTCTATAGCATAAAATCATCATTTCGATGTTTATCATAATTTATTTATATTAAAAAGATTGTGTTTCTATCAACAAGGTGTCGAGAAAATCAGTCTGTCTAAAAAACAATAGAGGATCCCTGGCACGGAAGGATTTCCTTTTGGAGGAGAAATCATCCTGAAAACAGCTCCTCGATGATACTTAAATTGTTTTCCCACAATATTTAGTATTGATTTCGGATTGAGAATCCGAATGTCGGCGTCACGGCGGAAACCGCCGTCAAATAAAAAATATTCCAGAAATAATCTGTCACCGGAAGAAAAAAACATCTGTTTTACCCCCTGCCGCTTCCGCCACATTAAGGGCATCACGCCATCCTTGACCTGAAAAAATATCGTGCAACAGCAGGCCGTATCCGGACAAGACGGAGAATTCCCCGTCACGGGGATTATTCCTTTCCTCGAACTCCGGCCATTTTCCGGAACCTGTTCGCAAGCAGGAATCCGGTGACCGCCCAAAGAAAGGAAATGGCGGCTCCGGCCAGCATGGCCCACGGAGAATGGGCCCCCAACACGTTAAAGGAGCTTTTCAGCCATGCGCTGACGGCGTCGCCGCCACGGTAAAGGACCGTATCAATAAAGCTCTTGGCTTTATATTTTTCTTCCGGGGACAATACGGAATTCAGCATTTCACGGCCGGGACGCACCATTCCGTATTCCCCGATGCGGCGTACCGCCATCACCACGGCCACGACGGCAAATACCGGAGCGAAAGCCATCCATACAAAACCCAGGGAAATAAGAACAGGAACAGCCGCCAGCAACGCCGCCAATCCGAATTTCCGAACAATGCGTCCCGCGAGAAATACCTGAAGCAGCATGGTACACCCCTGAACAACAACGTCCAGCACTCCGAATACCTGCGTCTGGCGCACCGGATCAGGAAAGGAAGACGCTACAACGCTCATCAGCTCAAAATACAGGAACGTATTGGTCCCGGCCAGCAGGATGATGAACAGCCCGATGCCCATCAGGAAGGGAGACCGGAATACGGCAGACGCCCCGGCAAACGGATTCCCTCCCAGAGGGCGTTCCCGGCAATCGGCCGGAAGACGAACTCCCGTTTCCGCATCTTCCGGGGAATTCCCGTCACACCAGCGGTGCAGGTACATTCCCGCCAGCATCGCCAGCGCCAGAAGAACAGCGGCGGCAAGGAACAACCACAGAAGGCCGGCCACTCCGGCAAGGGCGGCCGTCACCGCCGGCCCCGTCATGGCCCCAAGACTGCTTCCGCTGGCAATCAGGGCAAACAGGCGTTTCATCTGCCCCGGCTTCATGACGTCCGACAGCACGCTCCACGCCACGGAAACGGTAAGCAGGTTAAATACGGACAGCCACACATAAAACGAACGGGCCGTCCAGACATTTCCCGGGCATGCCAGCACGAGCGCCGCGAAAACCGCCAGGTTAAGAATGAAAAAACCGTACGTCCACGGAAGAATGGCCTTTCTCCGCACCTTTGAGGAAACCCATCCGAATAAAAACTGGCCCCCTATGGAAGCGGCGAAAGTAGCCGTAAAAAGCCACTGCAGATTCTGAACGCCTCCGGCAATGCCCATCGTCTCCCGGACCGGCCGCAACATGGAATAGGCCAGGAACAACAGGAAAAACAGGAGGATTCCCCCCGCTACGGCAGGCAATTCGCGGGTTTCCGCATGCAGCACCTTTTCCAGGCTCCGGCACAGGCGTTCCTTCATTCCGCTGGACATGCCCGGAATTTACCATGCCCGGAAGATTTTTTCACTTAAATCGTCCCGTTCCCCAAAAATCCGCCTTTCTTTCACCTCCCCGCCGGAACTTCTCCTTCCAACTGGACTTGCAGGATAAGCCGGATTATGATGGGGCATCCCATTCCCTCATGTTTCCCGCCCCATCAGGAATCATGAAGCGCCCCCATGAACCAGAGAAAAATCATCCATGTGGATATGGATGCCTTTTACGCATCCATAGAACAGCGGGACCATCCCGAATACCGCGGCAAGCCCATCGCCGTAGGCAGGCCGGAAATGCGCGGCGTGGTGGCGGCGGCCAGTTACGAGGCGCGCCGTTTCGGAGTGCGTTCCGCCATGCCTTCCATGAAGGCTCTCAAGCTTTGCCCCCATCTGATTTTCACCCGCAACCGCATGGATGTGTACAAGGCCGTCTCCGCGCAGATACACGCCATTTTCCACCGTTACACAGATCTGGTGGAACCCCTTTCCCTGGATGAAGCCTTTCTGGACGTCACGGAAAACAAGCCGGGCATTCCGCTCGCCGTCGACATTGCGAGGAGGATTAAGAAGGAAATCCGACGGGAACTTCACCTGACGGCCTCCGCCGGCGTTTCCTACAATAAATTCCTGGCAAAAATCGCTTCCGATTACCGCAAGCCGGACGGGCTGTTCACGATCCATCCATCCCGGGCGGAAAAATTCATCGCGGCACTTCCCATTGAAGCTTTCTGGGGAGTCGGGCACGCCACCGCCGAACGCATGCGCGCCCTTTCCATCACCAACGGGGCGCAGCTCCGGGCACGGGACAAAGAATTCCTGATAAGGCATTTCGGCAAAACAGGAGCCATCTTCTACAACTTCGCCCGCGGTGTGGACGACCGCCCTGTGGAACCTTCCCGCATGCGCAAATCCGTGGGTTGTGAAGAAACCTACCGGGAAAACGTCACCAGGGCGGAAGCGCTGGAACAACGCCTCCCCCTGCTGGCGGAAGAACTCGCGGGGCGGCTGGCCCGTTCCGGCTTCCGGGGAAACACCCTTACCCTGAAGGTTAAGTTCCCGGACTTTGTCCAGAAGACCCGCTGCGCGACCGTTCCGGAAATCCTGACGGAGAAAGAAGGAATCCTCCCCCTGGCCCGCACCCTGATGGAAGAACTGGATTCCGGGGACCGTACATTCCGCCTTCTGGGGCTGTCCGTCTCCCATCCCCAGGAAGAACAGCGGCAGGGCATCTGGGAACAGCTCTGGCTGGAGCTGGAGTATTAACTCTTCCATAGACTGCCATATTTTCAGGGATCCCCCCTTAAAAACGGTAATATCCACAAGATATTGTTTCAGGAATGAGCAAAACCCGCTCCAACCTGGTCATAAGCCATATGGATCAGGAAGAACGGAGACACTGGGCGTCATGGATAGGCATGATTGCGGAAGGCGTGGCTGGAGTCATGGCCGTGAATGGAGGGATTCCCGCCTCCCGGGACGTACCCGATCCCGGCCCTGCCCGCACGCGCCGCCCCCTCACGGAAACGGAAAAACGCATTATCGAACACCAGGGAACGGAACCGCCCTTTTCCGGGGAATTCGTCAGCTTCTTTGAGCCGGGCATCTATTCCTGCCGCAAATGCGGTGCGCCTCTGTTCCGGTCGGAAGACAAATTCGATGCCGGATGCGGCTGGCCCTGTTTTGATGATTCCCTGCCGGACGCCGTCACAAGCGTCCATGCGGGCGGCGGGCGGCGCACGGAAATCACATGCGCCCGCTGCGGAGGCCATCTGGGACACATTTTCAATGGAGAACGCCTGACTCCGAAGAATCTGCGCTACTGCGTCAATTCCCTTTCCCTGGAATTCCGGGCAGCCCCTCTTCCGATAGCGGCGGATGCCCCCCGTTAAAGGCGCGCGGCAGGGAAAAATATCCGGCCGCCCTTCCGTGCGCTGCCGGATGCGGCCGCCGCGGCGGAATTTACCCTGAAATCCGTTCACGGCCCCGGAGCCTCAGCAGGCAACAGGGAATATCCTTGACCCGCAAAATCCTTGCCGTAAGCAGGATACGCCTTTCCGCCCAACCTGTTTCCCCCGTGCCGGGAAACAGGGGGGATTAGCTTGACTTTCCCGCAATGTCGCCTATTCTGGTTCAAGCATTATTTGCAACCACTCACACTTATTATGACCGACCGCAGAATTGTTATCACCGGCATCGGAGTGATCAGCCCCCTGGGCAATGATCTCGCATCCACCTGGGAAGCCATGAAGGCTGGCCGCAGCGGCATTGACACCATCAAATCCATGGATGTTACCGGCTACTCCACGAAAATCGCCGGTGAAGTCAAGGATTTCGATCCCGCCCCGTACTTCAAGACGCCCAAGGACGCCCGCCGCGTGGACCGCTTCACGCACTTTGCCATGGGCGCTGCCGGAATGGCTCTCAAGGATTCCGGGCTGGATCTGGAAGCGGAGGACAAAACCCGCATCGGCGTCATGGTGGGCAGCGGCATCGGCGGCCTCGGCACGCTGGAAAGCCAGCATGCCACGCTTCTTTCCAAAGGGCCTGCCCGCGTGTCCCCCTTCATGATCCCGTACATGATCAGCAACATTGCCTCCGGCCTCATCTCCATGGAATACGGCCTCGGCGGTCCGAACATGTCCATCGTCACGGCCTGCGCCACCTCCAACCACAACATCGGGGAAGCCTGGCGCATCATGAAATTCGGGGATGCCGACGTTATGGTCTGCGGCGGAGCGGAAGCTACCATCCTGCCCACGGGCGTGGCCGGGTTCAGCAACATGAAGGCCCTCAGCTCCCGCAATGACGAGCCCCAGCGGGCCTCCCGCCCGTACGACGTGGACCGCGACGGCTTCGTCATGGGCGAAGGCGCCGGCGTTGTCATTCTGGAAACGCTGGAACACGCCCAAAAGCGCGGCGCAAAAATTTACGGGGAACTCGTCGGCTACGGCATCTCCGCGGACGCCTACCACCTCACCGCCCCGGACCCGGAAGGCCGCGGCGCCGCCCGCTGCATGAAGATGGCTCTGGAACACGCGGGAATGAAGCCGGAAGACATTGACTACGTCAACACGCACGGCACCTCCACCCCGCTGGGCGACATCTGCGAAATCAAGGCCATCAAGGCCGTTTTCGGCGACCACGCTAAAAACGGGCTGCTTATCAGCTCCACCAAATCCATGACCGGCCACCTCCTGGGCGCCGCGGGAGGCGTGGAACTGGCCGCCTGCCTGATGGCCATGCAGGACAACATCATCCCGCCCACCATCAACGTGGACAACCAGGATCCGGAATGCGACCTGGACTGCGTGCCCAATAAGGCCCGTGAAACCAGGGTGGACGCCGTCTTGAGCAATTCCTTCGGCTTCGGGGGGCATAACTCCTCCGTCATCGTGAAACGATTCGCCTGACCCTTTCAGGCCTCTCCTTTCCGGCGGAAGCGCTGATGTTTGCGGCCACCGCAGCCATCGCGCTTCCGCTTTTTTCATTTAAAAGCCATGCCCGCCAAAACGCACCAGGACATTCTGCTCATGCGCTGGGCCCTGTTCTCCGTAGCCGGGCTTAGCCTGCTCGTGGCGCTCTATTACCTGGGCCTTACTCCCGTCTGGGCCCGGGAGCTGAAGGAAGCCATGGCCTCCGCCCCGTTTCTGCTTCCCCCGGACGCCCCCGCCCTTTCTCCCGGCACGGGATTCCTGCTGTGCATGGCGTTGACGCTGGCCCTCGTTTACGATTTGCTGCTCATCCGCGGCACGCTCCGCAAAACGGCCGTTCTGGCCGTTTTCCTCCTTCTTCTGGCCAGCTTTACCCCGGTGCTGGGGCTGTGGGGTCTTTTCTTCAATGCCGTCCCATGCCTGCTTTCCGCAGGGAGCGCGGGCGTGCTCGCCATCCTCTGTCCCCAAACGCCTCCTGTCCGGCGTCATTCCGAACCTCCTTCCGCTCATGAATAATCTGGACTATCCCATCCCCGTGCTTGAACTGGTAACCGCCCTGAAACAGCTTCCGGGCATCGGCACCCGCGGCGCGGAACGCATGGCCCTGTGGATGCTCCAGGGGCACATGGGAGAAGCGGAGGCGATTGCCCGCACCATCGGCCAGGCGGCGGAACACGTCACGCCCTGCCCCGTCTGCGGCTTCTTCAGCACGGAAGGGGAACCCTGCGTCGCCTGCCGGGATGAAGAACGGGACAGCCGCCTCATCTGCGTGGTGGAACAGGCCACGGACGTCATCCCCATTGAACGCAGCAGCGCCTACCGCGGATTGTACCACTGCCTGGGCGGCAAGCTTTCCCCTCTGGATGATGTGGAGCCGGAAGATCTCAACATTCAATCCCTGATGGAACGCATCTCCCGGCAGCCTGATTGCGAAGTCATTCTGGCAACAGGCTCTGACGTGGAAGGGGAGGCAACGGCCACCTACCTCCACCATCTGCTCAAAGAAATGGATTGCAGGATATCCCGCCCTGCCCAGGGGCTGCCTGCCGGCTCCGGCCTCAGCCACGCGGACACGCTGACGCTGATGAAGGCTCTGGAAGGACGCACCCGGCTGTAAAGGAAAGCCCTTCCCGCATCCATCCCGGCACGGGGAAATTCCCGCCCATGCCCCCGTTCTTCACCGTCCGGAATCCCGTCATGGGGACAGTTCCGTTTTACAGCGGTTTTCCTGCCTCGCGCGATGCCTCTTTCCCCCAATGATGAAGGGAAAAACTCACCGCCTCATTCCGCCATGCCGTCTATTCGGGCGCGGTCAAAATCCGCCGGGCAAATCGTCACGTTCACCCGGTCGCCCGGTTTGAGCAGTTCCCTCAGGGAAGCGTTCTTTTTTTCTACAAAAGCCACGGCGGTTTTGCCATTCGGAAGGGTGGCGCGGAAAGCCGTATCCGCGATACGCTCCACAATAACGGCGACCGCCTGCACCATCTGGCAGGGATAAGGTTTCATATGAAAAAACGGGTTACCAATTCATTAATTCGTTCATCAGGTCATTCCCGGTTTTAAGCCCTTTTTCCGCAGCGTCCTGCAGCCGCGGCACAACCGGGACAGGTACTCCGTCCCCGGCGGGAATCCTGAACTTGCGGCCATTACGCTCCGCTCCATCCCCCGCTCCGTTTTCCCCGGTTCCCCTGTTCAGCAGCCGCGCCGCGACATCCGCCACCTCAGCCGCCTTGCCCATTCCTATTTCCGTCAGGCGGTTTCCCGCCGCCTTGATGAGCCGCGCGGACAAGTCCTCCGACGGATTGTCCAGCGTCCCGCCGATATTCACATTGGCCCACGCCAGATTGCCTCCCGCTCCCTGGCGGGAAACGGAAAACACATCGGAAAACCCCGGAAGAGCTTTCCACAGGCCGTCGGCCCGCAGCCCCACCTGCAGCCTTCCGGTCAGCGCCCCCCCTTTCCCGATTTCCAGCCAGCCTTCCACCCTCACCAGGTTTTCGCTTTCCACCAGAATATTGGAAATATGCCAGGCGGATTCCTGATAGGTGAACTGGGCGGACGCCTCGTGCAGGGGAAGATTCCGGAATCTGGAAGAACCGCAGAACAGGGCCAGCCTGTCCAGAACGGGAAGGCCGGTCAGCATGCCGCCCTGCAACCTGGCGAGCCCGGCCACATGGGTTACGCCGTCCCGGCCGCCGCGCAGGTCTATCCCGCCGCTTACGCTGCCCTGGACATGCTTTTTCCAATGGTCTTCCAGGACGGAAGAGGCGGGGACGCCGTTCACCACCATATTCGCCGTCCAGGAGGAGGAAGAGCCGTCCCAGTCACCCTTGATGTCCAGATAACCGCCGGCAGCCGTAGTCAGGCGGCAGGACGGGACGTTCACCCTCCTGCTGGCATGGTTAAACTGCGCCGTGCCGGACATCAGAGAAAACTCCGGGCATCCCTTGAAAGGAAGGAGCAGCCTTCCCCCCTGCATTTCAAACCTGTACTGGCTGGAACCGGCGTCATAGGCGCTCTCCACGCGGGTCCCGTCCAAAACATACAGCTGGCCGATCTCCCCATAGGAAACGGACAGGGAATCAATGCTCCCCTTTTCCAGGCGGAACGTATCCGGCAGAATATTCTCTTCCGCCCAGCTCCTGGCCCCTTCCGGCTTTTCCCGGAAACGGAAAGGCACGGGAGCGAGCCGAAGCTTCAGCTCCGCAATATTGACGGAGGTAATGACGAACGCGCGCTTCAGCAGCTCCCAACGGCTGAATTCCGTCTCAATGTTCCTGGCCTGAAGGGAAGTCAAAAACTCATGCCCCTCCATCGTTACGCCGCCGCACCGGATGCCGGAACCGTCCCAGTCAAGAGGGTCTATCCTGGCGGTCTCCACATTCATATCATCAACGGCGGACTGTTCCAGCATGGCTAAAAAACCATCGCTCTTCAAATAGGCCCTGACGTACAGATAGGATCCCGCCACCGCAGCCGCCGTCAGAACAAGCAACCCCAGCACGCCCCACAGCAGCAGCTTTTTCCAGACGCTGCCGGCACGGGGCTTTTTCCTGCGTATCCTCCTTATTCTGGGCATGACGCCAGCCTATATCAAATCCGGCTCCGGTCAAGCCTCCGGATTGCCGCAAACTGCGGGGAACGGGCATCCGCGCGGCAGGCCTTCCCCGCCTATCGCGGACCGTGGTACACCTTATGCCTTCCGGAAGCCATGGTGATGAAAATCAGGAACAGGGCATAAGCCGCCAGAAACCCCATGGGAATGACCGCTCCATGTTCCCCACGCCCCAGCGCTTCAATGGGCGCGGCCTGCTTCACCCAGATATTCTGCGCCAGCCAGGCCAGGAAAATCGCCAGCAGCAGCGTAGGCGTCACAAACTTCATGATGAAACGGTAAATTCTGGGAATGCGGATGACGGAACCGTCCTCCAGATCCTTCAATCCCCGGTCCACCCCCAGTTTCCAGGAAAACAGAATCATCATCACCATGGCGCTCACAAAGAAGCACAGCGTGCCCAGAAAGAAATCATAAGTATCCATCGCCAGCAGGTTGCCGCTGTACCAGGCAACGACAAACGTACCCGTAGCCGTAAAAAAGCCCTGCACCACCACAGCCATTTTGCGTTTCAGCCCCATGAATTCCTCAATAAAGGATAGGCCCACCTGCATCATGGAAATGGAGCTGGTCACCGCCGCCACCGTCAGAAGAAGGAAAAACAGGCTGCCGAATACCACGCTGGATCCCATTTTTGCAAAAGCCTGCGGAAGCACCATGAAACCCAGCGCGAAGGTCCCCTGCCCGGCGGCTCCGGCCACTCCCAGGAACGCCACGGCGGCGGGAACCGTCATCATGCCGGCAATGCCCACCTCGCACACTTCATTGGAGGCGGCGGCCGAAAAGCCGCTCAGCGCGATATCCTCCTTCTTTTTTACATAGCTGGCATACGTCAGAATCAGCCCCGTTCCTACGGAAAGGCTCAGGAAAACCTGTCCGGCAGCCGCAATCCAAAGCTCAATGTTTTTCAGGCCGTCCCACAGGGTCACCTCAGTCAGCCTCCGGGTTCCTCCGGACATTTCCACCTGCCGCACGGCTTCATCCATGGCTCCCGCCTGGGAGGCCGAGACCATGGAAACCGTCTTCCAGTCCCCGCTGTTCCGGTCCAGCTCCTCCACCAGCACCTTGCCGGGATTCCACATATACCCCAGCCCCTGTTCGATGCTGCGGTCCGGATAAGAAGGATCCGGCGTGCCGATGCACAAAATGCGCACTAGCAGCACCAGGGAAATCAGAAGCAGCAACGGCATAAACCAGCGCGAAAACATTTCGATGCCCCTGCTGATGCCCCGGTAAATAATCCCCAGGTTCAGAAGGATGACCCCGCTGACGATCCAGAGCAGCCCGTTGTCCGACAACAGGGCGCTCCCGTCGCCGTACATGCCCGTGAAACTGAAAAAAGTCTGCGCCGTCCCCTCCGCCGTGGCAAAAACCTCCGGGCAGGTGAGCATCTTCCAGAAATAGCCGCAGCACCACGCTTCCACCACCATGTAATAAAAGGCCACGGAAGAAGGCCCCAGAACCGCCAGCACGCCCAGGAACTTCCACAGCCTGGACCCTTTGGTCAGGTACCAGAACACGCCGGGGGCGCAATGGGCGCCCATCTGGCCGCCGCGCCGCCCGATGGACCACTCCGCCCACGCCACGGGCACGCCCACCAGAACCAGCATGAGGCCGTAAGCCACCATGAAGGCGCCCCCTCCGTATTGGGCAGCCAGCCCCGGAAAGCGCAGAAAATTTCCCAGCCCGACGGCACTGCCGGCCACAGCGAGAATCACGCCTATTTTTCCGGACCACTCGTCTTGTTGCGCCTTTGAGGATGACATGGAGGAAATACTGACAAAAAAAGCTTCATTTTCAAGAGAAAACAGGCTCTTTTGGAACGAACGGGATATCATTGCCGCTTGACTTTCGTCCGTTTTTTGGAATCATTCTTTTAGAACCAAACCAAAAAACAACCATGCTTCTCATAGGAAAACCGGCACCTCATTTCAGCGCTAACGCAGTAGTAAACGGTACCATCGTACCGGATTTCAGCCTTGACCAGTTTAAGGGCAAAAAATACGTAATCCTGTTCTTCTACCCGAAGGATTTCACCTTCGTGTGCCCTACCGAGCTAATCGGCTTCCAGGAAGCCCTGGGCGAATTCGAAAAGCGTGACGTGGCCGTCGTCGGCTGCTCCACAGACAGCGAATTCTCCCACTGGGCCTGGGTCAACACCCCCCGCAGCCAGGGCGGCATTCAGGGCGTGACCTACCCCATCGTCTCCGACATCAACAAGACCATTTCCGCCGATTACGGCGTGCTGGCCGGGGACGAGGAAATTGACGAAGACGGCAATGTGGAAGTCAACGGAGAACTGATCGCCTACCGCGGCCTCTTCCTGATTGACAAAGACGGCATCGTCCGCCACCAGCTCATCAATGACTTCCCGCTGGGCCGCTCCATTGATGAAGCCATCCGCGTGGTTGACGCCCTCCAGCACTTCGAACTGTACGGGGAAGTCTGCCCCCTTGGCTGGCACAAGGGAGACGCGGCCATGACCCCGTCCCACGAAGGCGTGGCCTCCTACCTCAGCAAGTAAGCAGCCCCCCCGGCAATATTTCAAGGCCGCTCCCCTCTCCGGGGAACGGCCTTTTTTCATCCCCGCCTTCCCCTCTTCCCAACCAGGCGCCATATCCGGCCATGCATCCGCCGCCTTTCTTGCGCCGGAAACCGCTCCCCTTCTGCGGGATGAACCTGTGCGTCCGCCGCGCCTGAACACCCAGCCCTTTCCGCAGCCGGAGGAACTGTCATAAACCGGGGGGAATACGCGCGCGCCCCTTGAGCCGGGAAGAAGCGTCTGCTACATCCTTCATATGAATCTCATGGCAGACGCATCCTCCAGGGAAGATATCTGGACAAAAACCATGGACTTCCTGAACATGCCGGACTGGCTCAAGCTGGAAATGGTGCAGTCCGTGGGCGCCAAAATCCTGCATGTGGCGGTCTGGCTGGTGATCAGCTGGATACTCCTGAAACTGTTCTGCCAGGTGCTCCGGAAAATCACTGTGCTGAAAATGTCGCCCCAGGCCTCCCGCCTGACGGTAAAAATCGTCAAAAACGCCGGCTACATTATTATAGGCGTGGAGGCCTTTGCCCTGATGGGGTTCGATATCCTGACCCTGCTGGGAGCGGCCAGCATCATCGGCGTCGCCGTAGGCTTCGCCTCCCAGACTTCCCTGTCCAACATCATCAGCGGCCTCTTCCTGGTAGGGGAAAAGCAGATCAACCTGGGGGATATGATTGAAGTGAATGGAATCACCGGGAACGTGGACTCCATCAACCTGATGTCCGTCCAGCTCCGGCTGCCGAACAATACCATGGTGCGCATCCCCAATGAAATAATCATCAAAAACCCGGTCAGCAATATTACCCGTTTTTCCACGCGCCGGTGCGACCTGAGCCTGGGCGTGGACTATAACTGCGACATTGAGCATGTCGTAAACGTCCTCCGGGAAGTGGTCAAACAAAACAAATTCTGCCTGGACGACCCCGCGCCCCTCATCTCGTTTTCAGGGTTTCAGGACTCTTCCCTGGGCTTTACCGTAGGGGCCTGGTGCCAGAAAGACAATTTCCTGGACTGCCAGAAAACGCTCGCCCATGACATCAAACGCCGCTTTGAGGAAGAAGGCATTTCCTTCCCCTTCCCCACCCGCAGCCTGGAGAGCAGAAGCCCCATCAAGGTGGAAATCTCCGGACCTCCGGAGAAAAATCAATAAAGAATCTCTTTTTGCTTTCTTTTTGCCCCGTGAAATTTCAATCTTGTCTGCGTAAAATCCGCATCTATGTCTGACACATCCGCACCCGCCTATCGAAGAATCCTCCTGAAACTCAGTGGGGAAGCCTTGCGCAGCCCCGGCAGCATGGACAACATTTCCCCGGAAATCGTCGCCCGCATTGCTGAAGAAATCGCCCAGGCGCACCGCGCCGGCGTCCAAATAGGCCTGGTCGTGGGCGGCGGCAATTTCTGGCGCGGGGCGAAAGCCAGCGTGCGCGGCATGGACCGCGCCACGGCGGATTACGTGGGCATGCTCGCCACCGTAATGAACGCCCTGGCCCTTCAAAGCGCGCTGGAACGCGCGGGGGTCCCCTGCGTGGTGCAATCCGCCATTGAAATGAAAAATGTCGCGGAATCCTTCATCCGCCTGAAGGCCCGCTCGTATCTGGACAACAATAAAATCGTCATCTTCGCCGCCGGCACCGGCAACCCGTTCTTTTCCACGGACACCACGGCTGCCCTGCGCGCCAGCGAAATCAATGCGGAAGTGGTCATGAAGGCTACCTCCGTGGACGGGGTGTATGATGCGGACCCCAAAAAAGTCTCCGGAGCCAAGCGATTCGACACCATCTCCTATCAGGAATGCCTGGAACGCCAGCTCAAAGTAATGGACTCCACGGCCTTCACCCTGTGCATGGACAACAAGAAGCCCATCATCGTATTCGACATGCATACGCCGGGCAACATCACGCGCGCGCTTCTCGGAGAACCGATCGGCACCACCATCAGCTGAACCCCGCATTCCTTTTCAACCCACCAAAAACACTTAGCACCCACCATCATCATGGACGCAGAAACATTATTATTGGAAACGGAGGAATCCATGCTTAAGGCCGTGGACTTCGCCAAACAGGAATTCTCCGGCGTACGCACGGGCAAAGCCTCCCCCGGCCTCGTGGAAAACCTGGACGTGCATGTCTCCAGCTACGGCTCCGTCATGAAACTGAAGGGCCTGGCCGTCATCAGCACGCCGGAACCCCGTCTCATCCTCATCCAGCCCTTTGATCCGAGCACCGTTCACGACATCGGCCGCGCCATCAATGAAAGCAAGCTGAACCTTAATCCCCTGGTGGAAGGCCGTTCCATCCGCCTGCCCATTCCCGCCCTCACGGAAGAACGCCGCAAAGACCTTGTGAAGCTTGTCAAATCCCAGGCGGAAGAAGCCCGCGTGCGCGTGCGCGGCGCCCGGAAGGCCGCCATGGATTCCGCCAAAAAGCTCAAGGCGGAAAACATCGTTACGGAAGACGGCCAGCGCGATCTGGAAACGCAGATCCAGAAGCTGACGGACAAATACGTGAAGGAAATTGACGAGCTGGTGGCCGTCAAGGAAAAGGATATCATGACCATTTAACCCCATCCCCAACCATTTGACGACAATGACAGACAACGTAACCAACTTCCTCGCCTCCGGCATCGAAATCAAGGGAACCATCCGTTTCCAGAATGACATGCACATCGACGGCAAAATCGAAGGCGAAATCATCTCCGACAAGGGAAAAGTCACCATCGGTGAAACCGCCCAAATCAAGGGAGACATCACTGCCGGAGACGTCCGCATCTACGGCAACGTGGAAGGCAAGGTCACCTCTGACCGCTGCGAACTCAAGCAGCAGGCCCGCGTCGTCGGGGACATGAAGACACGCAGCCTCGCCATGGAGGAAGGCGCCCACCTGCTGGGCCGCACGGAAATCGGCTAAAAAACAGCCGCCCTGTTCTTCCCTGGCGTGCCTTGTACGGGCCGCTTCTCCAAAAGCGTAAAAGCACGCCGGGGTTTCTCAGGGGGCGGCGAAAATGAAGAACGGAAAAAGGTACCGCCCTTTTTTCCAAATACCGTTCCCGCTCCGGAAGCGGAATTGCTGGGAGCGCCCGGATCATCTCCCGTTCTTCAGGAAGCGGACGGATGCCGTTTTACACAAAAACCCTACGGCAGAAAAACCGCTTCTTTCTTCTGTCCGAACCATCGCCGGATACCGCGCAGGCGCATCGCCGCCTGCGTTTTTTATTGAGTCTCCACGCTCTCTCCCCGCCTCCGGCGAAACATCCGTAACCGGGGCAGGCGGAACTTGCCCTGGTGCAGAAAAGCCCCATCGGGCAAGCTCTCCAACTCCCGTAAACATGGAAAAACGTTTCCCCGGCAGCCACAGGCGCCTGTCTTCCGAAGCCATGCGGCAACAAAACTCTTCTGCCGCGAAACAGAAGATGCGGGAATAAAAACGGAAAATGTCCCGGATTCTTGAAAGGCCGGCATCCATTGCCGCTCCGGCGCCGTTTCCGGAAATTTGCCTGGCCGCGCAAAAAGCCGTCCCTATCCCCCGCCTCTTTATCTGGAGCTTTATATTTGGGGCTTTACAAAAAACGAGCGAAGAGCTACATTCTTTTTGTCAAATATCAGACTATCAAATATCATACTTTATCCATCTCCGCCTATGAGCAAAGAGAGCGTCAATATCCACGTAAACAACTACTGCCGGCTGCGGGACAAACAATATGCCGTCTATACGGAATACGCCAGAAAACACGGGTTAACCACCAAAGAGCTGTTTATTCTGGATATCATCTATTTCGCTCAAAGCGGCTGCACGCAGGCTGGGATTTGCGAACGCCTCTCCGCCACGAAGCAAACCGTCAGCGCCGCCATCAAAAAATTCTGGAAGCTGGGGTACCTTTCTTTTGAAGAATCCAAAACCGACCGGAGAATCAGGCTGGTACGCTTCACCGCAGCCGGAAAGGAATACGTGGAACGCATCATCCCCCCTGCCGCGCAGGCGGAAAACGACGCCATGGCGGAATTGAGCGGAGAACAGCAAGCGGAACTGGTCCGTTTAACCGACCTTTTTTCAGAACAAATGCGTCTGAAATTTCAATCAATCAACAAAAACACGCTATGATTATCAATACAGGAGGACGGACAGACACCGTCCAGTATTACACCCGCTGGCTGCTGAAGAGGTTTGAAGAAGGCTATGTCCTTTCCCGCAATCCCCTGTTCCAGCATAAGGTGACCCGTTATGAACTGACGCCGGACCCAGGTGGACTGTGTTGTGTTCTGCTCTAAAAATTATGCTCCCATTCTTCCGCATATCAACAGCATCGCCGAGCGTTTCCATACCTACTTCCACTATACGATTACGGCCTACGGAAAGGAAATTGAACCGGGTGTTCCCGGCATTGATGAGAGCATGGCCACGCTGGCAAAACTTTCGGAAATTGTCGGAGCAAACCGCATCGCATGGCGGTATGACCCGGTATTGCTGACAAGTGAATATACCGTCAGAAGGCATCTGGAGACCTTTGAACGCATGGCGTCCTTCTTATCCGGCCACATCGACCACTGCATTTTCAGCTTTGTGGAAATGTACAGGAAGCTGCAAACCAACATGCCGGAACTAATCCCCCTCACGGAAAAAGACAAGGAGGAGCTGGCGGCCGGGCTGGGAGCCATCGCGGCCGAATACAACATCCCTATTCAAACCTGCGGAACCAATGGCGATTACACGCGTTACGGCATTTCATCCTCCGGCTGCATGACCCTGAACATTCTGGGACAGGCCAACGGCGTTCAATTCCGCAACCTGAAACATCAAGGAATGCGGCAGGGCTGCCATTGCATTGAGAGCCGGGACATAGGAGCGTATGACACCTGCCTTAACGGCTGCAAATACTGCTATGCAAATACGAACCGGCAAAAGGCCCGTGAAAATTACAAACTCCATGACCCGGACTCTCCGCTGCTGCTGGGGCATCTGCTCCCTTCCGATACCGTGCAGCAGGGAATGCAAAGGAGCTTTTTAAAACCATGAACGCTGATGAAATCAAAGTAAGGGAAATTCAGGTAAAGAGCATCCTGTCAACGTCAAATCTGCCTGTGGCCAATTACTCGGTCAATCCTTACGTGGGCTGCCCCCACGCCTGTAAATACTGTTACGCCTCCTTCATGAAGCGGTTCACCGGGCATCCGGAACCATGGGGAACCTTTCTGGACGTCAAATACTGGCCGGAAATACGCAACCCCGGGAAATACGCGGGAAAACAGCTGTTTATCGGTTCCGTGACCGACCCTTACGGCCCCCAGGAAAAAATCTACAAGAGAACAAGGGCGCTCCTGGAACAGCTTCAAGACAGCGGCGCGGAAATCAGCATAGCTACAAAATCCGATTTGGTGCTGAGGGATCTGGATTTGATAAAAACATTTCCCCATGCCCGCGTTTCCTGGTCCGTCAACACGCTTGACGAGCGCTTTCAGGCAGATATGGACATGGCGGTTAGCATCTCGCGGAGGCTGGCCGCCATGAAGGCCTTCCATGAGGCGGGAATCCGCACCACCTGCTTCATCTCCCCCATTTTTCCGGGCATTACGGATATTCCGGCGATTGTTGAACAGGTCGAAGACAAATGCAACCTGATTTGGCTGGAAAACCTTAATCTGCGGGGCAGCTACAAATTCGTAATTCTGGAGTACATCAGAAAACGCTACCCCCGCCTGGCTCCCCTCTATCAGGAAATTTACCAGAAAGGCAGCCGCTGCTACTGGGAAAAACTGGACGCCGCAATACGGCAGATGGCGGAAAAACGGGGGTTGCCGTATCTGCGCAATGACGATTCCATGCACCGGCCGTTCAACGAACCGCCGGTTATCGTGAATTACTTTTACCATGAGCAGATCAAACGTTCCGCCATGAAGAAAAAGGAATACGCCTGAATCCGCTTCCTCCCGCGGCGGCCTTCATCCGTTGATGTCAAAAACGCCTGATCACCCTGCATGGATTCCCAACAGCAACACAGCCGGCCGGTATGGAATGAGTAACGACGCTTCCCGCTCCAATAACGGAGCCCTTTCCTATCGTCACGCCCGGCAGCAGAACGCAGCCGCCTCCAATCCATACCTGATCCTCAATTTCTATCGGCAATGCATAAGTTCGGAAAAACGTTCCCTTACCTTCTTCCCATTCCGTCACAAGACGTTCCTGAGGCAAGACCGGATGCGAAGCCGTATAAATCTGAACATTGGACGCAATCAACACCTGGCTGCCAATGTAAATGGGCGCACAATCCACCAACGTGCAGTTCATGTTGATGACCACGTTGCTCCCTAAAAAGATGTTCTTTCCGTAATCGCAATGAAAGGGAGTATCTATCATCACGTTATCCCCAATCCCTCCCAGCAATTCCTGAAGAATTTCACGTCTTCTCCGCGTATCGCCATACGCGGAAAAATAATATTCCCTTGTCAATTCCCTCGCCCGGGCGATTTTCCTTAACGCATCAGGACTTGCCGTTGCCAGAAAATCTTTTGCTTCATAACGCATGACTTTCCTCCTGACGGAAACTGTTTTCAACGACTCCCGGCAGCAGATCATAAATGGAACAGCCTGTTTTCTTTTCAAAGAACGCCTTGAGCTGCAGAATTTTTTTCCACCGGTCCACCGTAAACGGATGCACTCCATAACGGATTGTCACATCTACAAACCGTTTTTCCAAAAGGCAGAAGCCTGTAGGCAAGGCCAAAGAATCACATAACTGGACCAGGCGGTCATAGTCGTCATAGACTGCGTTCGCTACAAAATTTTTCATGAACAGGTAATCTTCTTCACTCACGTCAAACGTACCGATAGAAGTATTGATATCCTGTATCATAAATGCATGGGAAATACAAATCTGCGCAGCCTTGTTCCAGCCTCTTGCCGAACAATAGCGGTACCCGTCTATTAAATGCTTTTCGGAACTTACTCCGGCATGCCGTCCAATATCATGCAACAGCCCCAGAACATAAGCCTTTTCCCCGGACAACCCTTTACAATGTGACGCTATATTTTCACAGGCCTGCGCTACATAGCGGGAATGTTCCGCCCAGCCTCCCGGGTTGGATTCATATGCTTCCCTGATTGCCTGTTCCGCGGTTTTTCTGTCCGGCTCCATCTCAGTCATGGCTGTCACTATAGCGCATTTCCACGGAAATAAATATCATATATCTGCCATTAAATATCACGATTCCGCCATTTCTTCCGGTATTCGGATGGGGGGCAGTAAAAATATTCCCGGAAAATCTTTCCAAAATAACTGCTGCTGCCCAATCCGCAGGAATAGCCCACGTCCGTAATAGGAATCCTGACGTCAGCCAGCATCCGGCAAGCTATTTGCAAACGATAGCTTCTGATATATTCCACCGGCGTCATATGCAGACAATCACGAAATGTTCTAAAGCATTCCCTTTCACTTAAAAAAGCCGCCGCCGCGAGTTCCTGAACGGCAATTTTCCCGGAATAATGTTCGTGGACATAGGCCATCATCTGCTTGATTTTATCATCCTTTTTATTGCATTCTTTCCCTTTATGGGAAAAAGGGAATTGGGCAAAAATCATCATCCAGATTTCCGCCAGGGCATTCCTCAACTTCATTTCATACCCAAATTCACTCTCTGAAAGTTGAAAGGAGCCCCGTATCAGTTCCAGAATTTTTTCCTCCCGGGGATTCGCGGGAGAGAAGGAAATCAGTTCCAGCTCCGAATCTGAAACAACTGGGAAAATATATTTTTGTCCTATCCGGCTCCCCTGCCCTCCATCAAGCAGGGATACATCAAAAATATGAAGCAACTGGATGTTTTTTCCGTATGCACTTGCTGTCCTTGTCCGATGCAATACGTTGGAATTGACCATGCCGCCGGATCCTGACGGAAAAAAAACTGTTCCCCCTGGGGTATAATATTCAAGCGAACCGCTCTCTATGAAAAATAATTCCACTGCCTGATGCCAATGCCAGGGAACAAACTGCCCCGGATACTTGTCAAGTTCCGCCCGTGAAGCTATATATGGGAAATCGGATGAAAAGCCCGGAAGGGATTCTTCCCTGCTACCCATCTGGAATTCAATATTTTGTCTATTTTTCACACTCCCAGTGTTTTCTAAAATTCACGCATATCCGTATACATCCTTTCCTATTTCCCTTCCACAAAAAAACCTTTTCCTGCCGGCATTTGGAAAAAGCCGGAAAAACAGGCAGCAGGACAAGGAGGGAAAGCATTCCCTCCTTCCCAAACAGCGCCATAAAACAGGGCAGGATAAATCATTCAGCCCCGTCATGTTATCGTCTCCCATGAAAAAGGGAACGATTCTCCGGGGAATTACTCCCCGGCAGGCGGGCGCACGACGGACCAGGAACGCGGCTGGGCGGGATCCAGCACCTTCCTGATAAAGGCGTTCATCCGGGCCAGATCCATCTTCCTGATTGCGTTCGTCTGCTGTTCAAACGCTTCCAGAGGCAGACCGAACAGGATATCCAGAGCCAGCATCTGGCACAACGTTCCATTGGACTGCATGGCCAGCAGACGGGAAGACAGGGCGGCAGCCCTGGTGCGTTCCAGCTCATCCTCCGTCATGCCCTGTTCATAAATCATCTCCAGGGTTTCTTCCAGCCTCCGCCCGGCTTCCTCCAATTGTTCCGGGGAGGTCCCCAGATAGAAGCAGATGCCTCCGGCATCCATGCCGATGAACAGGGAAGAACTGGCATAATAGGCCAGTCCGGCTTCCTCCCGGATATTGGTGAAAACGGGACCGGCCATATCACTGCACCAGGACTGGAACAGCAGAGCCTGGGCCATCTCCGGGGAAGCCACGTCCACGCCCGGCACCCCCACTACCAGCACGGCCTGCTGTTTGTCCAGAACGGCCACTTCCCGGCCGGCCCGCAGCGCGGGCGTGGGAGTCAGGACCGGAGGCGTTCCCGCCCTCATGCCTCCCAGATGTTTTTCCAGAAGAGGAAGAACCTCTTCCTTCCTGACATCTCCGGAAATGCAAATCACGGCGTTGGAAGCGCAGATAATGCGTTCATACTGTTTTTTGATGTCCTGAACCGTCAATGAAGACAGGCTTTCCGGCGTGCCGGAAGGGGAATTCCCATAGGAAACATGCCCGTAAGCCACCTTCCGCTCCTGCCGGAACGCCACGGAAAGAGGGTCTTCCATATCCTCCTCCGCATCCGCCACAAAAGATTCCTTTTCCCTCAGAAAGGCGTCTTCCGGGAAAGACGGATTCATGACCACATCCGCCATCAGCTCCAGGCCGGCGTCCAGGTCTTCCGCCAGAACCTGACATCCCACGCTCAGGGAATTGTTTCCGGTGGATGTGTTGACGGCGCCCCCGATGTCCTCCAGAAAACGGGCTATATCCGCCGCGGAACGGGTGGAGGTACCTTTCAGCAAGCATTCGGCCATCAGATCCGTCACCCCGGCGTCATGCTCATTTTCCGCACGGCATCCGGCCTTGAACGCCATGCAGGCATAGGCCAGCGGCAGGCGATGGTCTTCACGGATCACCACCTTCATGCCGTTGCCAAGAACATGCTCGCTCAGGGACGTTCCCGCAGAGGCGGAGGCCATTTCTTCATCCCCGGCGTTGCTGCCCGGGGGGTCCAGGCTGACTTCCGTCACATTCGGGGAAGACAGCCAGGTGGAACAAACGCGGTGCAAATCTTCCGTAGTCACCCGTTCAATAGCTTCCTGCCATTCGGAAGACAGGTTCAAATTGCGCGAGCCGAACCAGTCCGCCCCCATTTCCGAGGCCACCCCGGAAGCGGAACTCCTGCGGCGCAGGCGACTGACCCGGGTCTGTTTGCAAACTCTCTTCAGGTCCTCCGTAAAATCCTCTTCCGCCAGATTGCGAAGCTCCTGAAGCACCAGGTCCCGCACTTTGTCGCGCTGGGCGCGGTCCACGTCCATGCTGATGGTAAACGCCCCTTCATCCGTCTCAGACTGGTTGGAATGCACCTCAATGCTGTACACCAGACCCAGGCGGTCATGGAACTTTTCATAAAAACGGGCGGAACGTCCGCCTCCCAGAATGCTGGACAGCGCGGAAAGGGCTGGCGTATCCGGATGGGCGGAACAGGGCAGGCGCCAGGCAAGGTGCAGCTTGGAGTAAGGCACGGCAAACTCCTTCCGCACCCTGCGGGAACCGAACTGGTGAGGTTCATGGGGAATGGGTTCCCGGTTCAGGGGACGGGATTTCAGGTCTTCCACCAGCAATTCCAGATGGGAAAGAATCTCCGCGGCATCCACGTCTCCCGCGATGGAAAGAACCACGTTGTTCGGAACATAACGGCTGGCATGGTAATCCAGCACGTCCTGCCGCGTCAGGCAGTCAAAGGCGGCGCGCTCACCCAGCACGGGCCAGCGGCGGGGATGCTTAAGATACAGCGTCTGCATCAGAAGCTGGTAGGCCACGGAATCGGGATCATCCGCATACATGGCCATTTCCCGGCGCACCACCTCCTTCTCCCGCTCCATCTCGTCTTCCGGGAACGTGGGAAAAAATACAAGCTCCGTCAGAAGATTCAGGAAAATCTGCCAGGACTCCGCAGGGCCGTCTATATAGTACACGGTGCGGTTCACGCTGGTGTACGCATTCCAGTGGCCGCCGCGTTCCTGCACCTTGCGGGCCAGTTCCTGCCCGGAGAAATGCGCCGTTCCCTTAAACACCAGATGCTCCAGCAAATGGGAAAGTCCGCTCCCCTGCCAGTGCCCCTCATTCATGGACCCCGTGCCTACCCAGTACTGGAGGGACACTACGGGATGAGACTTGTCCTCCTTAATCAAAACCGTCAAACCATTTCCAAAACGGCGCATCACAGGTTCCTTGGCTGAACTCATGTTCCCTACCGTGCCTCAAGAAGGCGCCCCATGCAAGCCGGCGCTCCGTACATTCCCCCGGACTGTCAAACTTACCCCGGAGGCCAGAAGCGCGTCCTCATCAAAAAAACCGCCCTAAAAAGCATCCTCTCCGCGCATTTTTTTGAACAAATATCACTCCCTGCCGCTCTATCTGTCGTAGAACGGCAGCTCTTCTGCCGCTGCATTACCAACACCACACAACCTCACATATCATTATATGAAAAAGATCCTCGCTGTAGCAGCCTTTGCTTTCGCCTTCAGTGTCAACGGTTACGCTCAGGAAGCCGCCGCTCCGGCGGAGTCCCCCGCCCCCGCTGCCCAGAAGTGCTGCAAAAAAGACAAAAAGTGCCCCAGGAAATGCGCCAAGGAAGGCAAATGCCCAGAAAAATGCGGCCAGCCCTGCAGCAAAGGGGAAAAGCCCTGCGACTGCCCCAAAAAGGGAGAAGCCCCCAAAGCCTGACCCAACGAACCGTTAAAATAAATAAGAACCCTTGCCGGAACCTTCCGGCAAGGGTTTTCTCCGCCGGAAGAGGGCAACCGTGCCTCTTCCGTTGACTGCGAAATTACTTGATCTTAACCTTCAACCCATTTTATAAATCGTCATCATGAAAACAGCTTCCATTCTTACCATCGGCTGTGCAGCCATGGCGCTGTCCATTACTTCCTGCACCAACTTCGGTTCCCCGAACACCTATAACCTGAACGAAATCGGCGGAGCCCAGGAGACCTATACCGGCACGGTCACCAGCGTGGAAAACGTCAAGATCCAGGCCAATAACGCCAACACCGGCACCGGAATCGGCGCCGTGGCGGGCGGGTTGACCGGCGCCATGTTCGGGGGCGGCAACGCCAAATTCGCGACGGCGGCGGGCGGCGCCATTCTGGGCGGCATTGCCGGCAACCAGATTGACAAGGCCGTCAACAACACGACCGGGGAACGCATCACCGTGCGTCTGGACCAGAAAAGGAACGGCACCCGCAACTACACGGTCGTCCAGGTCGCCAGCAGGAACAACCCGATTCAGGTCGGACAGCGCGTGCGCGTGATCATCGGCAACAACGGTTCCCGCGTACTGGCCTATTAATTGGAAATCCACTACTGACCAAGCTATATACCGGCATGATCTTCGGCACCTTACCCGGCGGCGCACCTGTAGAATTGTTTGAACTGTCTTCCGACAAGCTGACGGTACGCATCAGCAACTACGGGGGACGCATCATCTCCGTCGTCAAGGACGGCATGGATATGATCGTAGGGCCCAAACGCTTTGAAGACATGCTGAAAGACACCTGTTATTGCGGTGCGATTTGCGGCCGCGTCGCGAATCGCATCGCAAAAGGCAGGTTCTCCATTGACGGGGATTCCCGCACCGTGGCCGTCAACAACGGCCCCAACCACCTGCACGGCGGCATCCAGGGGTTCGACAGCAAAATCTGGCAGGTGCAGGAAGCCGGGCGCAGTACGCTGGTGCTGACCCTGCACTCCGCAGACGGGGAGGAAAATTACCCAGGCAACCTGGAAGTGGTAGCCACCTACACCGTGGTGGAAGAAACCCTTCATCTCCGCCTGGAGGCGTATGCGGACGCGGCCACAATCGTCAACCTCACCAACCACGCTTACTGGAACCTGTCCGGCAAACCCACCATTGATTCCATGACCCTGGAGGTACGGGCCTCCGCCTATACTCCGGTGGACGCGACCAATATCCCCGACGGCCGTATTCTTCCCGTGGAAGGAACGGACTTTGACCTGCGGAAAGCATCCCTGCTGGGGGAACGCAACTCCGCCGCCCACCCGGACACCGCCGCCGGACTGGACCACAACTACGTGCTGGATTCCGAACCGGGCGACAAAATTGCCGCTATCCTTCTTGACCCGGAATCCCAACACCGCCTGATTGTGGCGACGGATGCTCCCGGCCTCCAGGTATATACCGGGGAATACCTGCCCCAGGCGCGCCAGGGAATAGCGCTGGAAGCCCAGGGCTTCCCCAATGCCGTCAATACCCCCCACTTCCCCAGCGTCATTCTGCGTCCCGGCCAATCCGCCACGCGCAGCATTACCTGGACCGTCAGATAGGCGGCATGCCTGAATCCCGTTTCCGAACAAAAAACGGCGCTTCAACAGCGCCCGCTGCGGGCTTTCCTGTACAGGCACGCGGCCATCAGGAGGCCGCGTAAAGCCCTTCCGCCGCTACCTTTTGGAGCCCTTCCGCGATGCGTTCCAGGGAACGGCTCACAAAAACCAGATCCGCAACGGAAACCAGATTGTCCTGATATTGCTCAGGCAAGCAGGCAAACGCCTCCGTCAGGGACGCCGCATGCTCCGCCAAATCCTCCAGCGCAGGGACAAGCTCTGCCAGAGCTTCCCCGTCCCAGGAGGAAACAGCCTTATTCACAGCCCTGAACCGCTCCGCCATTTCCCGATAGACAGGATCCGCCAAGGCAGCCTCCCGGATGCGCGGGCGCTTATTCAGCCTGTTGGCCCTTTTGGCAATGGTCACGGCCTCATCACCAATCCGTTCATACATGGAGGACATGCGCAGGGAAGCCAGCACCACCTTGAGGTCGGAAGCCACCGGACTGAAAAAAGCCAGCAGATGCAGCCCTTCCCTGTCCACCGTCATTTCCAGCTCGTCCAATTCTTCGTCATCAGCAATAACCCGGTTGGCGGAAGACTCATTCTGCTGCAAAAGGCCGGCGGCGGCCAAATCAAGGGCGCTCTGCGCCTTATAGGCCATCTGGAGCAAATGCGTATTCAGGGAGGAAAGGGCGGCGTCAAACTCCCTCAGGGTGTGCGCGTCGTGATTCATGATTCGGAATATTGGCTTGATGATTGGATAAGGTTTTGCCGGCATGATAAAAAAGATGCTGCCTGCGCAGGCTGTTCTTTCTGGCGGCGCTGGCAGCCAGCCTTCGTCCAGAGCCGGGAACATGGGGAACACGCCCGGCTCCATTTTTGGAAATATTCTTTGGAAAAATCATAATCGTCTCTCTGTTAACTGAATCTTCCCGTAATGTAATCCTCCGTTTCTTTCAGGGAGGGATTGGAAAAAATCTTTTCCGTAGCATCAAATTCCACCAGCCTGCCCAACATGAAAAAACCGGTCAGGTCCGAAACGCGCGTAGCCTGTTGCATATTATGGGTGACCACAATGATGGTAAACTTGTCCTTGAGACGGTGCATCAGCTCTTCCACCCTCACCGTCGCAATGGGGTCCAGGGCGGAACAGGGTTCGTCCATCAGCAGGATGCGCGGCTTCACGGCAATGGAACGGGCAATGCACAGCCGCTGCTGCTGGCCGCCGGAAAGACCATTGGCGGAAGCATGGAGACGGTCCTTTACCTCATCCCAAAGAGCGGCATGCCGCAGGCTTTCCTCCACAGCCTCGTCCAGAATGCCGCGGTTTTTTACCCCCGCCAGTTTCAATCCGTAGGCTACATTCTCATAAATGCTCATCGGGAAAGGGTTGGACTTCTGGAAAACCATGCCCACCTCCCGGCGCAGACGAATGGTATCCAGGGAAGGAGAAGTCACGTCCACCCCATCAATGCGGATGGAGCCTCCCGTAACGCGCGCCTCCGGAATACGGTCATTCATCCGGTTGATACAGCGCAGCAGCGTGGACTTCCCGCACCCGGAAGGGCCGATGAACGCCGTCACCCTGTTCCTGGGGACTTTCATGGTGACGTTGAACAGGGATTGCTTGCTCCCATAACAAAAATCCAGGGAATCCACCTCTACGGCGGTCTGGTCGGCTGCTGCTGGATGCGGAGTCATGTTCTTCTAATGGCGCGTCCTGCGCCTCTGGACGCATGGTATCCCAAAAACAGGGCTCCCTGGCTACTCCGGGTTTGTGACGATTTCTTAACCAGGATTCTCTTCCTCACCATGGGGGCGAGAGGGTATCACTACCCCGTCTTCCGCCATGAACGGCCCCGCCGGACGGAAACGGAAGACGCAACACACCAAAAAAGACGCCATGAAATTTGTCGCCAAAATCCTGACCATCGCCGCCGCCCTCAGCTCCCTGAGCATGGGCTCCAACCAAGTGACCGTTGACAGCAGCATCAAGCCGTATGCGCCCACCAGCGGCGTTTCCGGCAACCTGAACGCCGTCGGCTCCGATACGCTGAACAACCTGATGACCCTCTGGGCGGAAGGATTCAGCAAAAAATACCCCAGCGTCAAAGTCGGCGTTGAAGGCAAAGGCTCTTCCACAGCGCCGCCCGCCCTCACGGCAGGCACGGCCCAGCTCGCCCCCATGAGCCGCCAGATGAAGCGGGAGGAAATCGCCGCCTTTGAAGCCAAATACGGCTACAAGCCGACGGAAATCAAAGTGGCCCTGGACGCCGTGGCCTTCTTTGTCAACAAGAACAATCCCATCCAGGCCCTTACCCTGGCGCAGATCGACTCCATTTTTTCCTCCACTTTCAAGCGCGGCGGCTCCAACATCACCGACTGGGGCGATGCGGGGGTGCCTTCCATGAAAGGAAAAGCCATCTCCATCTACGGCAGAAACAGCGCCTCCGGCACGAACGGGTTCGTGAAGGAAATAGCCCTGAAAAAAGGGGACTATAAAAACTCCGTGAAGGAACAGCCCGGTTCCTCCGCCGTCGTGCAGGGCATCAGTTCCGACGAACAGGGAATCGGCTATTCCGGCATCGGATACGTCACCTCCGGCGTAAAAACCCTCTCCCTGGCGGAAAAAAACGGAAAGGCGGCGGTACAGCCTTCCTACGATAACTGCATCAACGGAACATACCCGCTCTCCCGTTACCTGCTGATTTACGTCAACAAGAAACCGGGAGAACCCCTGGACACCCTGACCAGGGAATTCATCAAATTCATCGTATCCAAAGACGGCCAGGAAATCGTGACCAAGGACGGTTATTACCCGATTCCCGCCAAAGTCAGCGCAGAAGTGCTCAAGAGCATTGAATAAACACTCCCTTCCCGTGCCGTAAACACATGCCGGGGCAGGACTCCGGCCCGCCCGCCGGAGTCCTGCCCTCCAACTTCTCCTCTCTGCCGTCATGAGTTCCAATGCTCCCTCCCCCGCGCCTTCCAGAAAGCCCAAACCCGTTCCGGAACGCTTTCAGGTGGCAAAAACCACGCTGTGGTTTGACCGCATCATGACCAAAACCATCATCGGCGGAGGATTCACCGTCATTGTAGCCGTTTTCGGCATTCTTTTTTTCCTGCTGTCCGTTACGATTCCCCTCTTCCAGGGCGCGGACGTGGAAGAACGGCAGCACCCCGCGCCCTCCTCTCCGGTTCCGGGAACCTGGGGCCTGGACCCTTCCGGCACGCTTCCCTTTGTCTACGGCAACGGGAAAAACATCTTCTTCCTGGACAAAACTACCGGGAACCTGTCCTCCGTTCCCGTTTCCCTGCCGGACGGCGAAACCGTCTGCGCCCATTCCTATGATGCATCCCTCACCGCCTACCCCATCGCCACGGAATCCGGCAAGGTGGGCCTCATCCATGTTCATTCCGGACTCAACGTCCACGGCCGGACGAATGCCCACGGCCCGGACAAAGCCGGGGCGGAGGCCGGCCCTCTCTACCCCCTGACGGAAAGCGGCTCCGTCCCCGGCAAAATATCCGGCATAGCCTATGCGGACGCGGGAGAACGGAAAATATTTACCGCAACCGTGGAGACGGAACAGGGCACGCGCCTCCTGCTGATGACGCTGGAAGAATCCCGCTCCCTGCTTCATGAGGGGGAACTGGCGCCTTCCGGATTCCATGACCTGACGGACCAGCTGGAAGGCCGCCCCACGGCCATGCTGCCCGGAGCCTCCGGAGACAGCCTCGTCATCGCTACGGACGCGGACAAACTTCTTTACTTCTCCTATGATGAAGACGGGGAAACATGGGTCAGACGCCAGATTATTCCGACCCCGCTGGGGAAAGGGGAAAAAATGACTTCCGTCAACTGGCTTTTCGGAGACATGTCCCTGGTCATAGGAGGCGACAGGGGAAGCCTTAAGATTTTCAGCCTTTATCCCCATTCCCGCCCGGACGGCACTTCCCTGCGCCTCTTCGGCCAGACCAGGCAATTCTCTCCCATGGACGGTCCGGTGCAGCATTACGCGGCCTCCGGCATCAACCGTTCCTTCCTGGTCTCCACTCCGCGGGAACTCAGGCTCTGCTACGGAACCACGGCCGACATCCGCTGGAACAGCGGACCTCTGGAATTCGTTCCGGCCCAACTGGCCGCCAATACGGAATTCAATGCCGCCATTGCCGTGGACCCATCAGGAAACATCCATTTCTTCTCTCTGGAAGACAAGCACCCGGAAGCCGGCGCCAAAGCCCTGGTCGGGAAAATATGGTATGAGGGATACGATTCTCCCAAATGGCTCTGGCAATCCGTGGGCGGCACGGACGATTATGAATCCAAGCTGTCCCTGATGCCCCTGGTCTTCGGCACGCTGAAAGGCACCCTGTACGCCCTTGTCTTCGCCGTCCCGGTAGCGGTCACGGCCGCCATTTACACGGCCCACTTCATGCCTCCTGCCGTCAAACGGGTGGTAAAACCCGTCATGGAAATCATGGCCTCCCTTCCTTCCGTAGTGCTGGGCTTCTTCGGCGCCCTTTACCTGGCCCCCAGAATGGAAGACAAAATCCCCGCCCTGCTCTGCATGGCCGTCCTCATTCCCGGCCTGGCGGCCCTCATCGCATGGTTCTGGACCACCCGGCCCGCAGCCTGGCGCAACAAATTCAGCCGCGGTGTGGAATACATCGTCATGACCCCCGTCATCCTGCTCTGCGCCTGGTTCTGCTGGGAATACCTGGGCTACTGGCTGGAACAGCCCCTCATCAGCCTCTGCCGCAGCGTCATGGGCCTGTGGGGCGACGGGGACTTCCAGGCCGCCAGTTTCGCAGACCTGTGGCGCAACGGCTTCGGCATGCCCTATGAACAGCGCAACTCCCTGGTGGTTGGATTCATCATGGGCTTTGCCGTCATCCCTGTCATCTTCACCATTTCCGAGGACGCCCTGAGCAACGTCCCCCCTTCCCTTATCGCCGCCTCGGAGGCTCTGGGGGCCAGCCGCTGGCAGATGGTCCGCACCGTTGTTCTTCCGGTGGCTTCCGCAGGCATTTTCTCCGCCCTGATGATAGGTCTGGGCCGAGCCGTGGGGGAAACCATGATCGTACTGATGGCCACGGGAAACACCCCCATCATGGACTGGAATATCTTCAACGGCATGCGCACCCTCTCCGCCAACATCGCCACGGAACTGCCGGAGGCGGCGCAGGGCTCCACCCACTACCGGGTCCTCTTCCTGGGCGGCCTTATCCTCTTCTCCATGACATTCATTCTGAACACTCTGGCGGAAATAGTACGCCAGCGTCTCCGCAAACGCTTCAACGTCGTGTGAACCATCCATCCCTTTCCCTCCCATCCATCCACTTTCCATGAAACAGGACTTCAGCCTTCCGCCCGCCCCCAAACGTCCCCTGGGGGAAGTCAATATCTGGCTCGCCTCCATCGGGCTCTCCCTGGGCCTCATCATGATTTTCGGCCTGCTGGGCATCATCGTCTTCAACGGTCTGGAGGCCTTCTGGCCCAAAACCATCCATGAACTGACGCTCGCCCCTTCTTCAAAAGAAAAACAACCGCTTGTCCTGTACGCCGGCATCACAAAGGACCAGATGCGCCACGTCCCCGCAGACCCTGCCCATCCCGGCTCTACGGCCAGAGACGTGCGGGAATACCAGCTTTTCACCGGCAGCAAGGAATCCTATGGACAATCCTACCGCTATGTGGACGCGCACAATGTCACAGCCTCCGCCACCCCAAAAGGCCTTCTGTGCCTGGAACGCATGGAGGAAGGGAAAGCCCTGGTCAAACCACTGGAACTCAAGCTGGCCTCCGGAGAAACCATCCCCGCCGCCTCACCGGAATTCATGGAGGCTTTCCGCCGCGTGCTGGACCGGGAAACAGACCTGCGGGACAGGGTCAAAACCATTGACACCAGGGACATCGGCTCCGTCAATACCCGTCTGGCGGACGCCAGACTGGATATCAAGGCCATAGAACGTTCTTACGACATCCGGGAAGAAAACGGACGGCGTACGGCCGTCCCCAGGCAAAACCCCATTCTCACGGATATGGACGACCCGGCAGGGGAACTGGACCGGCTCCGCGCCAAAGTGGAACAGCTCAATGCCGAATACGCCCGGTACACCGCGGAAGCAGCCAAACTGAGGGCTCAACAGGGCCGAGACTCTCTTGTGTATGCCCTGGGAGACGGGGAAAAGAAAGAAATCCGCATGGATAAAATCGTTTACGGCTACCAGCCGAATGACCTGGGATTCTTCGGCAAATGCGGCGTCTTCCTCCACAACCTGTACCATTTCATCACGGATGATCCGCGGGAGGCCAACACGGAGGGCGGCATCTTCCCCGCCATCTTCGGCACCTTCATCATGACTTTGCTCATGAGTGTGCTGGTCACGCCCGTGGGGGTCATCGGAGCCATCTACCTGAGGGAATACGCCAAACAGGGGACTCTGGTTCAGGCCGTGCGCATCTGCGTGAACAACCTGGCGGGCGTGCCTTCCATCGTCTTCGGCGTTTTCGGCCTCGGCTTCTTCGTTTACTATCTGGGAGGGAGCATCGACGAACTTTTCTACTGGAAAAAGCTGGCTGTGGACAATACGCCCACCTTCGGGACCTCCGGCATCCTGTGGGCATCCCTCACACTGGCCCTGATGACGCTGCCCGTAGTCATCGTCTCCACGGAGGAGGCACTCTCCGCCGTCCCCCGCGGGCTGCGGGAGGCGGCCCTGGCCTGCGGGGCCTCCAAATGGCAGATGATTAAACGCATCATCCTCCCCAGCGCCCTGCCGGGCATCATGACCGGCCTCATTCTGGCCATGGCCCGTGGCGCCGGAGAGGTAGCCCCACTCATGGTCACGGGAGTGGTCAAGCTGGCCCCCTCCCTGCCCATTGACGGGGAAGGCCCCTTCATCCACCTGGAACGCAAATTCATGCATCTGGGCTTTCATATCTACGACGTGGGCTTCCAGTCTCCGGACTCGGACGCCGCCCAGCCCATGGTTTTCGCCACCACGCTGCTCCTCATCCTGCTGGTGGTGGTCATGAACCTCACGGCCATTCTCATCCGCAACCGCCTGCGCAAAAAATACGCGGCCTCCAGCTTCTAACCCCATTCTCCTTCATCAACCCATGACTGAACCAGCCGCCGCAGACGACGAGCCCATCATTGAAGTGGAAGACTTCTCCTTCTTTTACGGGAGCAAACAGGTTCTCTTCAACATCGGCATGACCTTTGAAACCAACCGGGTAACCGCCCTCATCGGGCCCTCCGGCTGCGGGAAATCCACTCTGCTCCGCAACATCAACCGCATGAACGACCTGGTCCCGGACGTGCGCCACCAGGGTGATATCCGCATTGACGGCACCAGCCTGTATGACCCGCGCGTGGAAGTCATCTCCCTGCGCAAGCGCGTAGGCATGGTCTTCCAGAAATACAACCCTTTCCCTAAAAGCATTTACGAAAACATCGTCTTTCCCCTCCGGGTGGCCGGCCGCAACAGGCGCGCGGAACTGGACGAAACCGTGGAACGAAGCCTGAAGGGAGCCGCCCTGTGGGATGAAGTGAAAGACAAGCTGCATGAAAGCGCCTACGGCCTTTCCGGCGGCCAGCAGCAGCGGTTGTGCATCGCGCGCGCCATTGCCAACCGCCCCCAAATCCTGCTGATGGATGAACCCTGCGCCGCCCTGGACCCTATCGCCACCTTAAAAATAGAGGACCTGATGGAAGACCTGAAAAAAGAACTCACCATTGTCATCGTCACCCATAACATGCAGCAGGCCACACGCATCGCGGACCGGACCGCCTTCATGTACATGGGCCGCCTGGTGGAATACGGGGAAACGTCCCAAATCTTCACCAATCCCACGGAAAAAGAAACGGAAGCCTACATTACGGGCCGTTTCAGCTAAAAGCCCATTCCAAACCATTCTCCTCATGACATCCCCCGGCAATCACATCCTCCCCCACTACGACGCGGCCCTGAACGCTATCCGCCTCCGCGTCAATGCCATCTGCGGCAGCCTGCTGAAATACATGGACATTCTGGAACGGGTCATTTCCGGCCCGGACAGCGACGGGGCCAACAGCATCATTGCGGACAGCGACCCGCTGCAGGAAGAAACCCGGCAGGTTCTCTCCCTCTGCTCCTCCGTACTCACCCAGTTCCATCCGCTGGGACGTGACCTGAGGCTCGTCATCACCTTCTCCCGATGCGGAGACAAGCTCCAGGAATGCATGGAGGAAATAACGGGTATCGCCAAGCATGCCAAGGCCTCCATCAGGCATCAGGAATCCCTCTCCCCGGATATTGTGCTCCCTCTGCTGGAAATGGCCGTATCCGAATTCAGAGACGCCGCCAGGTGTCTGGAAACGCAGGATGTGGACGCCGCCAGGGAAATACGCCTGCGCGACAAAAAACTGGACAAAGCCCATCGCAAAGCGCTGGCCCTTCTGGTCTCCCCCGAACGGGAGGACTCCCCTTCCCTCAACGTCAACCTTCTCTTCATTATCCGTTCTCTGGAACGGATAGGAGACATTGCCAAAACCATCGCCGCCACCGTCGTCTTCCTGAAGGAAGCCACGGACATCCGCCACGGAAGAGAAAGATAAAACAATTCCTGCCTGTACGGCGATTCCCTGTTGCCCATACAAAGATCATGATGAACAGCATGATCCGAATTTCGTGCGTCAGAGGCTTCCCCCATAAGTCCTAACGGCTCATCTTCTCAACAGCTGTGTTTTTGCACACCATCCTTCAAATAATCACAACTGCCAAATTATCAGCATACAGGCAATAAACATTCCAGGGATATGCGGCAAAGGATGGAATGGGGCAAAACAAACAGTTTTCCCAGCGCCACAATTACTCTCCGGGAAAAGGAATAATTCATAACGTCAACCGGAGAGACTCAATACAACTGCATGCTCCAGGAAGGCAAGGAAACAAGGCATCTGCCCCTCGCACGCATCCTTTCACCTTCACGGCCAATAGCTTGAAAACGGAGAAAACCGGCCTTTTACTCTCAATCTCTGAAATTTTACAGCCGTCCATTCCCAGCTCTTCTACCATTTTTATTTACATAAAAACACAAATAATGAAATAATATTTCATATTCTTTGATTCATATTGACACTTCCGGAGGATAAGAGTAACTAATCCCTATTATTCCTATCGGAATACAAAAGAAATCTAAATCCATCCCTGTAAAGCACGTCACGATGAACATTTACACCTCCATATCGGAACTGGTCGGGAAAACACCTCTTCTGGAGCCAAGGAATTATGCCCAGGCACATCGTCTGAATGCCCGGCTCCTGCTCAAGCTGGATCACCTGAATCCAGCAGGAAGCATGAAAGACCGTATCGCACTCGCCATGATCAACGAGGCAGAAGCATCGGGCCAGCTCCAATCGGGTTCCGTCATCATTGAACCAACCAGCGGCAACACGGGCATTGGCCTGGCGGCTATTGCCGCTTCCCGGGGATACCGCATCATTCTTACCATGCCGGAAAGCATGAGCGTTGAACGACGAAATATTCTAAAAGCCTACGGAGCCGATATTGTCCTGACGGAAGACAGCCAGGGAATGAAAGGAGCCATTGCCAAAGCCCAGGATCTGGCGGCCACTACTCCAGGCTCCTTCATTCCCAGCCAATTCACCAACCCGACCAATCCCAGGGCCCACTATGAAACGACAGGGGTTGAAATATGGGAAGATACGGACGGAGAAGTAGATATCGTCGTAGCCGGAGTAGGCACCGGAGGAACAATAACCGGCATAGGCAGACTGCTCAAGGAACGCAAACCCGGAGGAATCACCGTCATTGCCGTGGAACCGGCAGATTCCCCCGTATTATCCGCCGGCCAGGCAGGAAGCCATCAAATTCAAGGAATAGGAGCCGGCTTTATCCCAGAAACCCTGGATACGGATATCTATGATGAAGTCATCACCGTTTCCAATGAAGATGCCTTTTCCACAGCTAAAGAACTGGGCGTCAGAGAAGGAATTCTGACCGGGATTTCCAGCGGGGCAGCCCTATGGGCAGCCGTCCAGGTTGCTAAGAGAAAAGAGAATACAGGGAAAAATATAGTAGTGATCCTTCCCGATTCAGCGGACCGGTACTACTCAACTCCCCTGTTCATCTGACATCCCGTTTTTTTCTACCAGATACGGCTATCCGCCTTCAACCGGCTCAACATTCATGAACGCTCATTCCCCAACCGCTACAGACACGTTGCAACAGGCCGTGGCGCAATACGAAGGAGACCTTGTTTTTGCCACATCATTCGGGGCAGAAGACCAGGTGCTTACCCACATGATCTCCCATCTTGGCCTGAATATTCCTCTGGCTACTCTGGACACGGGGCGTCTGTTTCCGGAAACCTATGAACTCTGGGCAAGAACGGAGGAAACATACGGCATTCGCATTATTCCTTATTTTCCGGCAGCGGAAGAAGTGGAAAGCATGATTCTGGACAAAGGCGTCAACCTGTTCCGCAATAGTGTGGAAAACCGTCACAAATGCTGCAATATCCGCAAACTGCGCCCTCTGGAAAGGCTCCTTGCCGGGAAAAAAGCGTGGATTTGCGGATTACGCTCCACCCAGTCCATCACCCGGAAAGGACTTCATATCACAGAAAACGATGAGGCGAACGGCATCATCAAAATCAGCCCGCTGGCCCACTGGTCAGAAGAGGATGTCTGGAACTATATCCGCGCTTACGGCATTCCCTACAATCCTCTTCATGATGCAGGATTCCCCAGTATCGGGTGCGCCTGCTGCACAAGAGCCGTCAAGAGGACAGAAGACGTACGCGACGGACGATGGTGGTGGGAAGAAAAAGAACACAGGGAGTGCGGACTACACCGCAGGCCAAGACATTAACAATCAAAAAAAGAACATACAAAATGAACAGCATTTGCAGACTCAGCCAGCTTAAGCAGCTGGAGGCAGAAAGCATTCACATTTTCCGGGATGCCATCAGCCAGTTTGAAAATCCCGTACTTCTTTATTCCATCGGGAAAGACTCCTCTGTACTGGTCCACTTGGCCAGAAAGGCATTCTATCCCGGCAGGCTCCCCTTCAAGCTTCTTCATATAGACTCCACATTCAAATTCCGCGAGATGATAGAATTCCGGGACAGATTCGTTCAGGAAAATGATCTGGATCTGATTGTCCACAGTAACCAGGAAGGCATTGCCGCCGGCGTTAATCCTTTTACTTACGGCAGCCGCAAATACACGGATATTATGAAAACACAGGCATTGATTCAGGCGTTAACCGCAGGAAAATATGACGCCGTGTTCGGAGGAGCCCGCCGCGACGAAGAAAAATCACGAGCCAAGGAACGAATTTTCTCTTTCCGGGATAAATTCAACCAATGGGACCCCAAAAATCAACGACCGGAATTATGGAACATTTACAACGGCCGTATCAATCCGGGAGAAAGCGTCCGTATCTTTCCTCTGTCCAACTGGACGGAACTGGATATCTGGCAATATATCCGCCTGGAAAAAATACAGGTGGTGGACCTGTATTTCGCTAAACCCCGTCCCATTGTGGAACGTGACGGCTCCCTGATTATGGCGGACGACGACCGCCTGCCTTTGGAACCGGGGGAAACACCGCAGATGAGAACCGTCCGTTTCCGTACGCTGGGCTGCTACCCTCTAACCGGAGCCATAGAATCTACAGCCCGCACTGTAGAAGAGATTGTGGCGGAAATGCTGGAAACCAGGCTGAGCGAGCGTTCTTCCCGCATCATTGACCACGACGGTGATGCCTCCATGGAGCAGAAAAAACGGGAAGGATATTTTTAACCCCTATTATGAATCATTCTGACGACACCTCTTCTTTTTACCATTATGGACATCGACTCATACCTGAACGAACACGAAAATAAAAGCCTCCTGCGCGTACTTACGTGCGGTTCCGTGGACGACGGGAAATCTACACTCATCGGACGCCTTCTTTATGACAGCAAACTGATTTTCGACGACCAGCTGGCAGAACTGCGCAAAGCCAGTGAAAAAAATGGAACTACGGGGGCAGGCAACATTGATTACGCCCTGTTGCTGGACGGCCTTAAAGCGGAACGGGAACAGGGAATAACCATTGATGTAGCCTACCGGTACTTCACCACCCCCCACCGCAAATTCATCATTGCCGACTGTCCCGGCCATGAACAATACACACGGAACATGGCCACCGGAGCTTCCACGGCGGACGCGGCCATCATCCTGATTGATGCCCGCCACGGAGTACTCACACAAACGAAGCGGCATGCGTTCATCGCCTCTCTTCTGAAAATACGGCACCTCATCGTAGCCGTCAACAAGATGGATCTTCTGGATTACTCTGAAGAAAAATTCCGGAAGATTGAAGAAGAATTCGGAAGCTTCACGCAACAGCTGAATATCCCGGACGTTCGTTTCGTTCCCATTTCCGCCATTGAAGGGGAAAATGTGACGCAGACAACAGGGAAAACGCCCTGGTACCAGGGAGATCATCTGCTTTCCATCCTGGAAACTCTGGATTCCAGCGACAGCAGGAATCTCCGGGATTTCCGCTTTCCGGTACAGACAGTCATACGCCCCAATCTCGATTTCCGGGGGTTCGCCGGTTCCATTACCTCCGGAGCCATCCGCAGGGGTGACCCTGTCGTCACGCTGCCTTCGTTCCAAAACAGCCGGATCAAGAGGATCGTTACTCCGGACGGAGATCTGGAAGAAGCATTCTCTCCCCAGGCCGTCGTATTGGAACTTGAGGATGAAATAGATATCAGCAGCGGTGACATGATCGTCAAAAAAGGGAATCTCCCCCATATCGAAGATCGGCTGGAGGCCCGTGTCATCTGGATGTCTGAAAAACCCCTTCTTCCCGGAAGCAAATACATGATTCGCCATGCGGGCAGAAATATCCAGGGGCGGATAGCAGAACTCCAGTACGACATAGACGTCAATACACTGGAAAGCCGCCATGCGACACAGCTTCCTCTGAACCATGTCGGCCGTATCGTCCTGGAAACAAGTTCCCCCTTGTTCTATGATTATTACCGGGATAACCGCTCCGGAGGAGCTTTCATCCTGATTGATCCGCTGAATAACGTCACGGCGGGAGCCGGTATGCTTCGCCCTCCTCACAGAGATAAGGCACCCGAAAAAGAACAGGAGCAATTTTCGACATTCGTTTCAAGCGATGAACGCGCAGAAACCTTCGGGCATGGCGGAAAACAAATTTACATAGCGGGAGAAGACAGCGAACTGGCGCGCAGCTTCGCCAAGCAGCTGGAAAGGGAACTCCACCGGCTCAAGGCCCATACCTACGGTCTGGATTTCAAGGCGGAAGGCGTATGGGGAAGATCCGCTAAAGAAATCGTCAATGCCTCAGGCCTGCTGGCCGAAGCGGGGCTGATGAGCATTGCAGTGCTGCCGGGACTTCCCGTCCTGCCCAGAAACACCAAGGGGGCCTACTGCATCTGGCTGGGGAACGTCGTCTCCGCTCCAGAAACGGCAGACCGCATCCTCCCCCCCGCAAAGGCAAATGAAAATACCGCGTTTCTTCTGGCGCGCACTCTCTATGTGGAATTTTGATTTTATCCCATTTTAATACCCGTTCCATCATTTTATGAAAACTCAGCCTCTTGCATTAAATGCTCTTCTCTGCGTTGGCGCTCTCCTGGCTCCAGCCTTTCTGGCATCCTGTCGGGAAGCCCCCGAACGGCAGGCTCAAATACGCTTTGGCCTTTTTCCCAACGTAACCCATGTCCAGGGGCTGGTTGCCAGGCATTTCAGCCGCACGGGGGAGGGATGGTTTGAAAAACGCATCTTTGAACGGACGGGGAAAAACATCTCCATTCTATGGTATGCTTACAACGCCGGCCCTGGCGCTATGGAAGCCATGTTCGCCAATTCCCTGGATTTTACCTACGTTGGGCCGGGCCCTGCCATTAATGCGTATTCCAAATCCAACGGAACTCTCCTGCAAATCGTAGCGGGAGCCGTACAGAGAGGGTCCGGACTGGTCGTTCCCACCCATTCCGGAGCATGCACGCAAAAAGACTTTCAAGGGAAAATCATCGCTACCCCCCAATTGGGCAATACTCAGGATATAGCCTGCCGGACATGGTTGGCCCTGGGAGGCGTAACAGTCACTCAAACCGGAGGAGACGCAAGCATACTTCCTACCCCCAACCCAGAACAGATACCCCTCTTGCGTCAAGGCAAACTGGACGGCTCCTGGACTGTAGAACCATGGATTAGCCGCCTGGAAAAAGAAGCCGGAGGCAAGCTCCTGTTTCTTGAAAAGGATGCCGTAACCACTGTTCTGACAGCCCAAAAGGATTTCCTGGAAAAACAGCCGGACGTGGCGCAGGCCATGATTGAAGCTCACAGAGAACTCACTCTCTGGATCATCGAACATCCCCAGGAAGCTCAAAAAATCGTCGTAGAAGAATTGAGGGAACTCACCCGTTCCAGCATTGATCCCGCTTTAATTATCCATGCGTGGCCCAGGTTAGTTCTCACGAATGAAATATCCGAAGAAAAGCTCCACGAATTAGCCAAGGATACGGTACGGACCGGATTTTACAAGAAACTCCCCCACGTCGAAGGCCTCATCCGGAATGATAAAAATAATCCCGCCCATGAGTAGATTATCCATACGAAATGTTTCCAAAAGTTATTTTTCCAGAGAAAAATCGCTTCTGGCTCTTTCTTCCGCCAATCTGGACATAGGGGAAGGAGAATTCATCTGCCTGGTAGGTCCAAGCGGTTGCGGCAAAACAACTCTGCTGAATATGATCGCCGGTCTGATCAAATCGGATACGGGAAGCATCTCCTATGATGGGGAAATAATCTCAGGGCCGGGACCGGACAGGACAGTCGTTTTTCAGGATTTCGCCCTGTTCCCCTGGTTAAACGTGCTGCACAACGTAGAATTCGGTCTCCGATTTACCGGAATTCCCCGCGCAAAACGCCTCCAAATAGCTTTGGAAAACCTGAAATCGGTAGGCTTGGACAACTTTGCGCATGCTCGTATCCATGAACTCTCCGGAGGAATGAAACAGCGCGTGGCCATAGCCCGGGCCCTTGCATTGCGTCCCAGGGTTCTCCTGATGGATGAGCCCTTCGCCGCATTGGATGCCATGACCAGGGAACAGCTTTATGCGGACCTCCAGGCCATTTGCGCCGGGCATGGAATTACCGTCGTCTTTGTCACCCATAATGTACGGGAAGCCGTATGCCTGGGAGACAGAGTCATTTTATTTTCATCCCACCCTGGACGTATTTGCGGAGAATTCTGCATTCGTTTGCCGCGCCCGCGCCAAATCAATGATCCCGGAGTGGCCCGGTTAGCTTCAAACATCACACGGGCATTAAAATCGATTTCCAGGCCCGCAGAAGAAAAACAAGACGCACAAACATCATGCACCCTTCCATAAAAAATATTCTCCAATCCTCAGTATTCATCTTGCTGGCCTTGGCTATATGGGAATACGGTTCTCTATCCGGCTGGTGGAGGCCTTTCCTATTCCCGGCGCCTTCCGCCATAAGCGGCTATCTTGAAGAAGCAATCAGGGACAACTCTCTCTGGGCCGCTACGGTCGTTACTATCCGGAGACTGCTCCTGGGGTACCTGGCCGGAATCTCCATCGGAATTCCGGCAGGACTTTTATCTGCCCGTTTCCAGCTAATGAGAAACACCATCGGAGTTCTGGCATTGGGATTTCAAGGGCTTCCCAGCGTTTGCTGGGTCCCTCTGGCTATCCTGTGGTTCGGCCAGGAAGAAGCGGCCATCCTGTTCGTCGTTGTCATGGGCACCGTCTGGTCGGTCATCCTGGCTACAGAAAATGGACTTGCCAACGTCCCTCCGATTTATGCCCGCGCAGCACGGACAATGGGAGCCGGCTCTGCCTACACGCTGCTCTTCGTCACGCTTCCGGCCTCTGCTCCATTCATCGTCAGCGGCATGAAGCAGGGCTGGGCCTTTTCCTGGCGCTCCCTGATGTCCGCAGAAATTTTTGTTCCCATCCTGACAGGACTGGGATTGGGACAGCTCCTGCACTTCGGAAGAGAACTCAATTCCATGGAGCAGGTCATGGGCATCATGTTCGTTATTATTCTCATAGGCCTGCTCTCAGACAAACTCATCTTCTCCCCCCTGGAACAAGCCATCTACAGACGCTGGGGGACTAATTTAGCTTAACCAACAGAAAATATCATGACTAAAGAAGGATACACATCCAACGAACGAATCAAGGAGGAAAGCGATTTCCTCAGAGGAAACATCTCTGACCTCCTCCATGACGGCAGCATTACCCATTTCCCGTCCGAAGAAGAATTTCTTTTGAAATTTCACGGGATTACCCAGCAGGATAACCGGGATGAACGGCTTATCCGGAAGAAAAACGGACAGGAAAGAAACTGGTTATTCATGTTGAGGCTGCGCCTCCCCGGGGGCCGCATGACGCCCAGCCAATGGCTGGCCGCGGAAACGCTAAGCGACCAATTCGGCAACGGCACCCTTAAACTTACGACACGCCAGGCCATTCAAATCCACGGAGTCGTCAAACAGGACTTGAAACAGACCATGAAAGATATCCACCACGCGGCCATCACCACGATTGCCGCCAGTGGGGACGCCACGCGCAATGTCATGGTTTCTCTGCACCCGGAAGATTCCGGCATCCATGAGACAGTCTTCAATCAAGCCCGGGAACTCTCCCGAAAACTGGAACCGCAGACGCACGCCTATCATGAAATATGGCTGGATGCCAAACGGATCTACTCGGGCGCGGAAGAAGAGCCTTTGTACGGTCCCGGCTATTTGCCGCGCAAATTTAAAATCGCTTTTACGCTTCCCCCGGAAAATGATGTGGATGTGTACGCCCAGGACCTGAGCTTCGTGGCTATTGAAAAAGAGGGAAAACTCCTGGGATATGACATCCTGGCCGGCGGAGGAATGGGCTATGCTTACGGCAATCCCGGTTCTTTCCCCCGCCTTGCGGATATTATCGGATTCTGTTTCCCGGAACAGGTGGAGGAAGTAGCCCGGCAGGTGCTTTTGATCCATAAAGAATTCAGCACCCGCTGCAACAGAAAAACATCCCGGCTCAGGTATACCATTGCCGGCAAAGGGCTGGACTGGTTCACTAACGAACTTGCAACACGCCTTCCATTTCCGCTTCAAGCGGCCAGACCTTTTTCATTATCTACGAACGGAGATGCCGCAGATGTTCCTGGCCGCCAGACCATTGAAATTGAAGGAGGCCGCATCCAGAATTCAAACAGGCAACAGCTCAAAACCGCTTTTCATGAAATAGCTTCCATTCATCAAGGAGATTTTTTCATCACAGGTAATCAGAATCTGGTCATTGACGGCATCACACCGGATACTGCCGAGCAAATCAAATCCATCATTGGGAAGTACAATCTTCTCCCCAACGATTCGGGGCTCAGGCGCAATTCCTCCGCCTGTACCAGCCTGCCATTTTGTCCGCAGGCCCTTACAGACTCCGAAAGGCTGCTTCCAAAACTGGTGGATGAACTGGAACCGCAGTTAAAAGAACTGGGGCTATGGGACGAAGAAATTTCCATCCGCATGACCGGGTGTCCCAACGGATGCTCCAGACCATATCTGGCAGAACTGGCTTTCGTCGGCAGAGGTCCGGGCAAGTACAATATCTGGATGGGCGGTTCCAGAAGAGGAGACAGGCTGGGCTTCATCTATCAGGAATCTGTACCCGTAAAGGAAATCGCAGACGTGCTCCGACCAGTATTTGCACGTTTTGCTGCGGAACGCAACCAGGGGGAAGGATTCGGTGACTGGAGCATCCGCGCATTACATCCGCAATCTTTATAAAAGCATAAACACCCGGAGCCGTTTTTGCCGCGGACGGCTCCGGGGCAAATCCTGCTATCTTTGAAAATCAAAAAGATACGCCAAAAATAAAATTATGAAGACTCTTCTCCCCCCCCAGGAAAAACATCCCTCTGTCGCCGCCAGGAACTCTCATTCCACCCTGCTAACGCTGAAACAATACACGGCGGGGTTAATCAGGGCCAGGGGAAGATAAAACACGGCAAAGGAAAGCGAGCCACCATACAAAACCAGGCACAGGATGGACATGACAAACAGCACGCTGATTTTCAAACTCCGCGCCCAGTCCAGACGATGCACCAGCCAGACCAGGACGGCGCACACAAAACCAATCACCGCGCACAACACGCCGCCCAGGGCCAGAAACTGCACGTAGCTGGAACAGAACTGCTCCAGCCACCGCACATTATCCGAACTCGGCGGATTACCTTCCCAGGCAAAAACGCCCGGCGGCAACAACACCCACAACAGCACGGAAAGAAATACCAGACGGTCCGTATTAAGGCGATAGGTCATGCGCTTTCATGATACCATTTCCGTGTACAGGATAACAAGGGAAATCGCCCGCGCGCCGCGGTTCCTGGAACGGCAGAATTTACAATGGGGCAAAGGCAGGTTCTCCGGCTCCATTGACGGCTATTCCGTCTATTTCCACCAGCCAGCCGGGGCGGCAGACAGGGGCTTTCAGCATCACATGCGGCACTGCGGCCAACGGAGAGTCCATCAGTCGGTTCCGAACCGTTTCCCGGTCTGCCCAGTCGCGCAGGTACACTACGGCCTGCTTCAGGTCGGACAGGCAGCCCCCGCTCCTTTCCATCAGGGCGCTCATGTTTTCCAGGGTGCGGGCCGTCTGGCCCACCACATCCCCCGGATGGACAATGTTTCCCTCCGCGTCAATACTGGCGGTGCCGGAAAGGAAATAATGGGAGCGGTCCCCGTACACGATGCGGACGCCGCGCTCAAAGGCCACCCGGTACACATGCGTGGGGGACAGGTAGTCCGGCGCTTCCATGTACCGGACCTGCCCGGGCTCCAGCCCCGCAATGCCCAGACTGTCCATATGCAGCAGGCGGCCCGGCAGCTCCGTACAGCCTTCAATGCCGGTACTGGCGATGAAATGGCTTTCCGGAGTCAGCCCGTAACGGTCAAAGCATCCGTTGCGGCCTTCCACCAATCCCCGGTAGTTGTTGTCAATATCCCGGCAATAAATCCAGGTGCGGTGAACCAAATCCGGCACGGCTCCCCCCTGTAAGGCGGCAATCCGGTCCAGCCAGCGGAATTCCTCTCGCATCTGGCCGCAGCTGTCCGGGGCGGAGAATTCCCCCTTGCCCGCCAGAAACAGCCGGTAATGCGCGCGGAGGGCTTCCACGACCGTTCCGCCCTGCTCCGCCCTACGCCTTTTTCCCAGCATTCCGCCGATGTGCCAGGCTTCCAGAGCCACGCGGGCCCCGTTCGCAGGGGGCTGTCCAACTATGGAAACATAAGAATTCCGTTCTCCTGTTATCCGCCGCAGCGGAGCCGACTGGCGCACCGGGTCGCTGACATGGAAACGCAGCAGGAATTCCTCTTCTTCCCCGCCCCCCAGATTGCGGTATCTGGCCATCAGGGAACGCAGTTCTTCCTCAAAACTCGCGCCCGGCTCCGCCGTCATGCAGAAGAAGCGTTCTTCCGCCCCGTTTTTTCCGGACCATTCCAGTCGTTCAGGTACCTTCGCCGTCATGATGCCCTCCCGCCCCTTTACAGGGACTGCACGTAATTGATCAAATCCTCCAGTTCACGGTTATTCAGGGAACTCGTCTTCCCGCGGAGATCCCCCGGATTGCATGTCGTGATGGCTTCCCGTATCGTCTTCGCACGGCCGTCGTGCAGGTAAGGGGCGGTCCGCCACACTTCCACCAGGGAAGGCACCAGAACGCTTTTACCTTCATCCAGCCCCGTGGCCGTCCCCGTGGCCACCAGTTCCTTGTTAGTGAAGTAAGGATGGGGGTGGCACCGCACGCACCCGGCTGTTTTAAACACTTCCCTGCCCCTCCGGGCAGATTCGGACAAAGCCCCCCGTTCCACGCCGGGAGCATGGCACTGGGCGCACCCCTCCCCCCCTGTCTGCTGTTTGGAAGGGAGATGAGCCACCAGGAACGGGCTGGGAACTTCCTTCATGTTTTTCAGGTATGCATTCACGCATTCCGCCAATTCACCGGAAGGTTCCAGAAACTGGATGTGCACAAAACCCGCCGTCACGGCCACTTCCGCAGAGGCGCGGACGCCCAGCGTCATCACCGGGCTCGTCCGGTGGGAAAGGAACATGGTGCGCGTATTTTTCGGGTTGCCCATGCCGTCATTCAGCAGATCCCAGTTCAGGCCGTCCACCCGGCCGTCCGGGTGGCAGGTGGCGCAGCTCTGCCACCCCTGGAAGCAATGGGAAGCGTCATTAAAATACCGTTCCCCCAGTTTTTCCCGGGAAGGCCGGAATGGGGCGTTCAGGGGAATTGCCCTGGATTTGCGGGCATCCTTCAGGGAGATTTCCGCCAGAGAATCAGAAAAGTAGCCGGCCACATAAACGTTTTTCCCATCGGAGGCCACGGCGCGCGGGCCGTTCAAGGGCAGAGCGATCCGGGCGCGGAGGCCGTGCAGGAAACCAAGCCTTTCGGAAACCGGCTCATTGCTCCGGTCTTCCCGCTTCATGCGCTCCAGCAGGGCAGGGAAATCAATTACGGAGAGTTCATGCGTCCCCGCATGCGTCACGAACAGTGTTCTGCCATCTTCGGAAAAAGAAACGCCCCACGGATTGGCAGCCCCCGCATCCGGATCATCCAGCAGAACGGGATGAGGCTTGTCCGGCTCTTCCGTATCGATAACCGTCACGGCATTCGTATTCATCCAGCCGCGGTCCAGCTGCGTGGTGGGCGCCTGGTACCGGCTCAATACATGCGCCACGGCCAGATAGCGTCCATCCGGGCTTATCGCCATGCCGCGCACGCCCTGCGTCCCGTTGGAAAGCGGGAAATGGACAGCTTTTCCGTCTTCCACCAGAGTCAGCGCGGCAGCCGTGAAATCCCCGTCCGCAGCCCCGGCCGGCAAATGGCCGGCAGCCCAGATTTTCCTGCCGTCCGGAGAAACGGCCAGCGCTACGGGTTCACGGGGGACATTCCAGGAATTCAGCACGGTTCCGGCAGCGGCGTCCATTTCCAGCACGCGGGAATCAAACCGGCAGGCCACATACAGCTTTTCCCCCCGCACCACGGGAGACATGGGCGTATGCCCGGCCGGAAAGGAACATTTCAATTCCCCGCTTTTCAGGTCCACTACTTCTACTGCTCCGCGCGGGCCGCCTTCCGCCACATAGGCCGTCGCGCCATCCACGGCCATGCCGTTGGGAGGCTGGGCCAGCCGGATGCTTTTCACCTTTTCCCCGGAAGCAGGGTCCACCAGTTCCAGCACGCAGCTCTCATGCCCCAGCACGGCAACCAGGTGATCGACGACCTTCACATCCACCGGAGCCAGAGGGCCGGAAGCAATATCCGGTCCCTGCCTGCATGAAATGAGGGCCAGCAGGCAGCCAAGGGCAGCCGCAGAGGAGCGGAACATTTTTGTCACTTTCATGGCAATTTCAACAATCAGTCTTCTATGATTACCCGGAACCCCACGTTGTACACCGGACGCCAGCCGGGATATCCCCAGCGCCAGGAGGACGTGGCCCGCCTGGGACGGTCATACCAGGAACCGCCGCGCACCGCACGGGGAACACGGGAGTCCAGGCCTTCATTGCGCCCGTCCCCTTCCTTCCAGGGATAAGGCCTGTATTCGGAACGGGTCCATTCCGCGGCATTGCCGATCATGTCGTACAATCCGTAGGCATTCGGCCTGTAACTCTTGACGGGGGCCAGGTGGAGCTTCCCGTCATTGTATTTCTCATCCCTCGGCACGAAGTCCCAGAAACGGTTGGGATTTTTAATCGGCCTGGGATCCACGCCGGAAACGGCCAGTTCCTTCAGCGTCACGTCCCCCAGGTTGGCATACGCGGAAAAATCCGCATCCCGCTCCCCGAAGAAGAAATCCGTATCCTCTCCTCCCCTGGCCGCGTATTCCCACTGCGCTTCCGTAGGCAAGGTCACTTTTTTTCCGGTTTTCCCGGAAAGCCAGCGGCAAAATTCCATGGCCCTGGCCCAAGGCACCCGGATGACGGGAAAACGCGGATCGGCATCCATGTCGTAGCCGGGCCTCACCTGGTCCTTGTAATGCATGTCATACCATCCGTTAGCATACTCCGGGTCGAAGCGGCGGTATTGCTCCAGCGTCACTTCCGCCTCTCCCATCCAGAACGGCCTTTCAATCCCCACCGTGGAAACAGGACGTTCCGCTGGTGTTTCCCGCTCATTCCCCATCCTGAATTTCCCTGCGGGAATGCGGCGGAACGTCATGTTCACGCCGTTCCCCAAATCCACAGTCAGCGTTTCATTACGCGCTTCCGGAACGGGAATGCTCTTTCCTCCGGCGCGGGTAATGGGCTTCCCGGCGTCAGAGATGGAACCGCCGCTGCTTCTCCGGAACAGGGAATCCTTCATCGTCACGTAATTACGTTCCGCTCCTGAAAATCTGCCGTGCAGGTCATAACGGCGTTTCAGCAGCCCTTCATTGCGCTCTCCCGGCCATTCGCCCAGATAGGGGGCGTTCATGTCCATCCACGTGACCAGGCGGTTCCAGTCCTCCTGCGGCATTTCCACGCCATGGTGGCCTTTTTTAAGGAGCTGGTAAAGCTCCGACGTATCCGCGAAAAACTCCGTGGGGGCCAGCCCCAGATAGTTCCCCTCCGGGCCGTTGCGGCGCACATAGGGGTGCAGGTTCCAATAAGAGACGGAACCGGGGGCGGGAGCCCCCTTGACGGCCTCCAATGTCATGAAATCCGGCACTCCTCCACGGGCCTTGCTTTCCGCTGTGTGGCAGCGTATGCAATGGCGGTCCAGTACGGGCTGCACTTCATTCATGAAGGAGAAAGTGCGCGCCGGACCGTACCATGGAACGATAGGAGCGGGTTTCTGGCGGGAAGCCATGACGGCCCTGGCGGGAGGAGCGCAGTTCTGCCGTTCATGGCAGCCGATGCAGCTGAGCGTTTCCCCCGGCATGGCGGTAAACCAGCTCCGCATCAGCGCCAGGGCGCGCCCCTCCCCGTCCAGCACCTGAAGCGTCAGAGGCTGGCAGGCGGGAGCCGTGAAGATGGCGGAACCGTCAGGATTCACGGGCACGGTGCCGTACAGCACTTTCAAGTCCCAGTTGCTTTCCATACCCATGGCATAGTGGCTTCCCGTATTGCGGGGGCTGTACTCGGACATAAACACGCGCAGGGCCCTGGCTTCCCCTCTGGGCACTCCGGCCATGGCGCGGCCCCGGTACACGTCGGAAATATAAACCGTAGCCGTCTTGCTTTCCGTCTTCACCCGGTCATGCAGCACGGGCGGTTTTTTGCGTGGCCCCAGGGGCGCAGGGTCTGCATAGACGAAGTAGGAGGAGGCCGTGAGAGGAACGATGTTATCGTATATGTCGCACCAGACTACATTGGTCACGCCCTGGTCGCCGGAAGGGGAGGAAACGGCCAGAAAACACTCGTCATTCAAAGGATAAGGTTCTGCGAAATAAGGAGTCTTCAATCCCTGCACCAGCTGATCTTTGGTCACGTTTTCCACGGGCTTTCCATACCCCGGAATCTTCTGAACGGCACCCTCCGTGGCGGCGCGCCCCCTGTTCACGTCAAAGAGGACCAGTTCCCCCAGCCTCTTGACTCCATGGTGCCCGCTGACAATGCCCGCAAACATGCCCGGCCTGCCGGGGAGGGGCCGTGCGTTGAACAAGCTGTTGGGCCAGTAGGAGTTGGAACCATAGTATTCCTTCTGGTCGCTGCCGTCCGGATTCATGTGCATCAGCACGCGGCTGAAATAGTGGGCGCTTTCCGTGTACTCCCAGCGCAGGAACATCACCCTGCCGTCCGGCAGCATGGTGGGGAACCAGTTATTGTCCTGGTCAAAGGTAAGCCGGCGGGTCGTTTTCTTTTCCCGGTCGTAAAGGTGGAGGTTGCCCACGTAATCCACCCCGGCCACGCAGGGCACCCCCTGCATGCCGGAAGTATTGACGAAAATAATCCGGCCGTCCGGCAGGTAGCAGGAATTATAGCTGTCCGTATCCGCCGGCATATGCGCGGTAAGGGATTCCTTTTTCCCGGTTTTCAAATCCAGCTCAAACACGTCCCATGGCCTGTTTTCCTTCTTGCCGAATCCGTTCCCGGTGAACATGAGCTTCTCCCCGGAAAAATCAACATCCAGATGCCCGACCCAGCGGTCGTCCGCCAGCAGCTGCTCTACAGGGGAAGAAGAGGAAACCCCGTTAAATTTCACAATGCCGCTGCGGTATCTGCGCCCGGGCCCCGGCATGCTGGAAATACCCTGCCAGTTCGCCGGACGGTCATGATTGAAAGAACTTTTCCCGGACGGATTGAAACGCCGCACGCTCACCCATTCCTTCAGGCCGTTCTGTTCCGGCAGGGCTTCAATCAGGGCTTTTCTCCGCAGATCCACCATCTCCCGCAGCAGGGCCGCCTGTCCCGGCCCGGCCTGCTCCACCCACCGGTCCAGCGGCCCCAGCTCCTTCTCCCACTCATCCAGCCGTGCCAGGAAACCTTCCGCACCGGCGTACCGTTCTCCGTACTTGTCCCGGTTTCGCTTCACCGCGCGGCGGATGGCCGCAGAGTCATAATAGGCCGCCAGCTTCTTCAGCCTGAGAAAACGGACTCGTTCCTGAATGGCTTCCTGATGCTTAACCAGGTCATCCCAGGAAGAAACATCTCCAATACTCTCCGCGGGAACGGAAAGAATTTCCGCCAGCGCGGCACCGGCTGCCTTCCCGTCCGGCCACGCCTGAAATACGGGAACCAGCAAAACCATCGCATCCCCGCAATCGTCAGCGGAAGCAGGCTCGGAAAGGGAAGCCGCATACTCCGCCGTCCTTGTCCACACCTGCCGCATCCATGCATCCTTTTCTTTCGCGGAAGGCGCAGGAGGGATTACGGCCAGCTCCCGCAACCAGGGCTGCAAACCGGAAGCGTGGAGCATTCCGGCACACAGCAAGGCGCAGGAACATGAAAAAAGACGCAGAAAGGAAATATAATCAGGCATGGCATACGGTTTTAAAATAATACGCCAGGGAAATTCTTTTTCATTCAATAGGAAGACTACTTTACGGCATTTTCTCTCAAACGTCAGACAATGAATGAATAACTTAATTGATTCGGATTTCTAGACCGGAAGCCAAACGTGAATTTCAAAAGACCCCGGCTGAAATCATCGCGGGAGTGGAAGAGGAACCGGGAGGAATGAAACTCCATGAAGTGGTCCGTCTGATCAACGACATCGCCGCCCGTTATGAAGTGGCAGCCCTCACGATAGCCGAGCCGATGCCGCGCCTGACGATCAAGATCAGAAACATGCTCAGCCAGCTCCCCCTGCTGAAGCCGGACGCCCCGCCGGCCCAGCCGGGCAGGAAACGGCAAAATTAAAATCATCCTGCCGTCGATTCCCGGTCTTTGGAAAAGGCAGGCAGAGGAAGAAAGGGACAACCGGACATTCAGGCATCCTCCAGCATCCGGGGGCGCAGCAGGTACACCTTGTCCCGGCGGCGCACCTGTTCGGGAACCGCCAGATAGACGGTTTCTCCCTTTTGAGCGGCTTTTACGGGCTCCATGCCCTCTGCCGTCTCCCTCCGCATGGCTGCCACTTCCATGCGGACGGCTCCCGTAGTGGGGCCTGTTATGAGGATGGTCTGCCCCGCGGACAGGCCGCCGGCTTCCAGGAACAGGGCCGCCACCCCGTTCTTCTTATAAAAGTTCTCTACCCTGGCAATGTGGATCTTCAACAGGGCTGCGCGGCTGTTGGCGGAACCGCTCCATTCCCCCCACTTCACGCCCAGGTAATAGCCGCCTTGCCAGAATCCCCGGTTGAAAACGGATTCCAGCCGTTTCATCCACGCTTCCGCCCTGTCCGCGGAAAAGGTTCCGTCCTGGCATGCCCGCGCGGCTTCCCGGTACACGGAGGTAACCGTCCTGACGTAATCCGAGGAACGGCCGCGCCCTTCCAGCTTCAGCACGGAAACGCCCGCGTCCAGAAGCTGGTCCAGCACCGGAATGGTGCACAGGTCCTTGGGAGACATCACGTATTTGTTGTCTATCACCAGTTCATTGCCCGTTTCCTCATCCGTCACGCGGTAGGCGCGGCGGCAGTTCTGGAAGCAGGCCCCCCGGTTGGCGGAGGAGTTGTAGGCCGCCAGGCTCATGTGGCATTTGCCGGACACGGCCACGCATAACGCCCCATGGGCGAAAATTTCCACCCGCAGCAGCTCCCCGGAGGGGCCTTTCACGCCCTCCTTCCGGATGGATTCAATGATATGCCTGATTTGCGCCAAGGTGAGTTCCCGGGCCAGCACCACCACATCCGCGTACTGCGCGTAAAATTTGACGGAGGCCATGTTGCAGACGTTGGCCTGCACGGACATATGGACTTCCAGCCCAATGGAACGCGCATAAGAAATCACCGCCAGGTCGGAAGCGATGACGGCATCCACACCAGCCTTCCGGGCAGCGGAGCACAGGGCATGCACCTCTTCCAGCTCTTCATCGTACACGATGATATTCAGCGTCAGATAGGCTTTGGCGCCCGCCTCATGGCAGCGCGCGACGATTTCCGGCAAATCTTCTTCCGAAAAATTGACCGTGGCGCGGGAACGCATGTTCAGCTTTCCTACTCCGAAGTACACGGAGTCCGCTCCGCCCTGCAAGGCGGCCGCCAGGGATTCAAACGACCCCGCCGGGGCCATGATTTCTATCCGGTTTTGAAAAGGCATGAGTCAAAGTCCTCCGGGTTCTTCCGTCAAAATGACGGAAATTCTTCCTTTGGGAAAGCATTTAACAAGGGACATGTGGATGTTGCACAGGCGGTCCGGGGAATTGCAATCCGCGCAGATTCCGGTGTGCATGCAGGGAGTCCTGAACCCTTCATGCCGCCTGGCGTTCAGGGGCGCAATGCGGCGGATGCGTTCCCGGGCCTCTGCCGGCGTGGCCACCAGCTTGTTGGAACCGGCCAGCAGAATGACATGCCGGGGTCCGAATGCCACCGGAGCCACACGGTTGCCCACCATGTCCACCCAGTGCAGGGTCCCTTCCATGCTGACGGCATTAACGCCGGTTAAAAACAGGTCCGCCGTCATGCCCCGGCGGCGGATCTCCCATTTTTCCTCCCGCTCCATGCCCGGAACAAAGCCGTCATAGAACTGAATGTCCGGATTGGAGCGCAGGTCATCAAGAATGCCCGCAGCCTTCAAGGTCATGGAATCCCCATAGGAAGCGGACGACGGACTGAACTCCCGCACCAGGCCGAGCATCACCTCCGCAGCCTCCTTCAGGCCCGGCACTACAAAGCTCCGGAATCCGCGCCGTTCCAGACGTCCGGCACATTGCTCCAATGAAAGGGGGTCTTCCATAAAAACGGCCCATGAAGCCCCCTGCTCCGGCATGACGCCGGAGCAGGAAAACCTGAATATTATTCTTCCGCCGGAGTTTCCATTTCACCGGACACTTCCCCGGCTCCCGCGTCTTCCGTTTCCGCCGGGGCTTCTTCATCCTCATCATCGGGAATGACGATGGAAATGTCCTGGATGGATTCGCCCTCATTCAGCGTCATGAGCTTCACGCCCTGGGTGGCGCGGCCCGTTTCACGCACGGTCGCCACCTTGATGCGGACGGATTGTCCGGCCGTGGTCATCAGCATCAGCTCGTCTTCGTCGGACACGACCGTGGCGGAAACCACCTTGCCGGTCTTGTCCGTGCAGTTCATGGTCTTGATGCCGGTGCCGCCGCGGCCCTGCGTGCGGTATTCGTCAAAGGAAGTGCGCTTGCCGAGGCCGTTTTCAGAAGCCACCAGCAGGGTTTTCTGCGGGTCCACAATAGCCAGGGCCACCACATAGTCCCCCGCCCGCGGGCGGATGCCGCGGACGCCGATGGTGTTGCGGCCCTGCGTACGCAAATCTTCTTCCGGGAAGCGGATGCTCATGCCGTCATGCGTGACGAGCACGATTTCATCGGCCCCGCTGGTAAGTTCCGCGTTCACCAGACTGTTGCCTTCCTCCAGATTAATGGCGATGATGCCGGCCTTGCGGTAGTTGGCGAAATCGTTCAGGCTGGTTTTCTTCACCGTGCCGTCCTTCGTGGCGAAAACAACATTGCCGCTGCCTTCCGCAAAGGTAATGTCATTGCCTTTTTCATCCACCCGGCGTTCCAGGCGCAGGATGGCCGCGATGGCTTCTTCCGGCTGGAGATCCAGCAGGTTCTTGATATTGCGGCCCTGCGCGCTGCGCGCCGCCTCGTCAATCTCATACACGCGGTCCACGTACACGCGCCCGGTGTTCGTAAAGAACATCAGGTAGTCGTGGTTCTGGGCGGCGAACAGGTGTTCGATAAAGTCCGCCTCCGCGTCCTTTTTGGCCCCCCTGGTAGTGGCTGCCTTCACGCCCTTGCCTCCGCGCGCCTGCACGCGGTATTCCGCGGAGTTGGTGCGCTTGATGTAGCCGCTGTGCGTGATGGTGACGATCATCGTGTCATTCGGGATAAGATCCTCAATGGCCATATCCCCGGAGAAGGGAATGATGCGCGTGACGCGCGGCGTGGCGTACTTGTCCTTAATCGCCTTCAGTTCGTCCTTCACGATGCCCAGCACGCGGGATTCGTTCGCCAGAATATCCAGGTAGTCCTTGATGCGGACCAGCAGTTCCGCGTATTCCCCGGAAATCTTGTCGTTTTCCAAAGCGGTCAGCTGGTACAGGCGCAGGTCCAGGATGGAGTTCACCTGGCGTTCCGTGAAGACATAGCGGTCCCCCTGGATAGAGGCCTGGGAACGGATCAGGATGCCCAGGCTTTCCGCCGTCTGCGTGGAGAAGGTGTAGTTCTGCAGGCGTTCACGGGCTTCATCCCGGTTTTTGGAATCCCGGATAATGGAAATGAAGTCATCCATGTGGTGCAGGGCCAGCAGGAAAGCTTCCAGGCGCTCGGCATCCTTCTCCGCGTCCCCCAGCAGGTAGCGCGTGCGGCGCACGACCACCTCGCGGCGGTGCTCGATGTAGAAGTTGATGGCGTCCATCATGGCGAGCGTCTTGGGGCGGTTGTCATGAATCGCCAGCATGTTCACCGCAAAGGAAGTTTCCATGGAGGTGAGCTTGTAAAGCTGGTTCATGACCACCTGCGGGCGGGCATCCCGCTTCAGCTCGATTTCAATGCAGGTTTTCTCGTCGGAAAGGTCCCGGATGCCGGAAATGTCCGTCAGAATTTTATCCTTGTACAGTTCCGCGATGCGTTCCTGGAGGGCGGCACGGTTCACGCCGAACGGCACTTCCCGGATAATGAGAAGGTCCTTGCCGGAATCCGTTACTTCCATGTCTATCTTGCCGCGGATGCGCACGGAGCCGCGCCCGGTGCGGAAGTAGCTGTCAATACCTGAAAAGCCCAGCACGTCGCCTCCGGTGGGAAAATCCGGCCCCTTGATGTACTGGCGCAGCTCATCCACCGTCATGTGGGGATTGTCAATTACGGCGCAAATGCCGTCCACCACTTCCCCCAGGTTGTGCGGAGGCATGTTGGTGGCCATCCCCACGGCAATCCCCGTGCCGCCGTTCACCAGCAGGTTCGGGAAAGCGGAGGGGAACACGGTAGGTTCCGTGTGTTCATTGTCGTATGTGGGAACAAAGTCCACGGTGTCCTTGTCCAGATCCGCCATCAGGGCCACGCCCATGCCGGAAAGCTTGGCTTCCGTGTATCGGGCGGCGGCGGGGGGGTCTCCGTCCGGCGTGCCGAAGTTGCCTTGGCCGATCACGAGAATATCCCGCATGGACCAGTCCTGCGCCATGTTCACCAGAGTGCCGTAAATGGCGGCATCCCCGTGGGGGTGGTAATTACCCATCGTGTCGCCCACGATTTTGGAGCATTTGCGGGTCTTGCCCCCGGGAGACAGATTGAGTTCCTTCATGGCGTACAGGATGCGCCGCTGGGAAGGCTTGAGGCCGTCTCTCACGTCCGGCAGGGCGCGGGAGATGATGACGGACATGGAGTAGTCCAGGAAAGAAGTGGAGAGCTCGTTGGCTACATCCACCGGTTTGATTCTATTATTTTCCATGGTGCTGAAAGAGAGTGCGGGGGTTAGATGTCAAGGTTGCGGACATTGAGGGCATGGTCCACGATGTAATTCTTGCGGGGCTCCACCACATCCCCCATCAGGATGGTGAACATTTCATCGGCCCTGACGGCGTTGTCGTCGTTCAGGATGACGCGGAGCAGCTCGCGCCGTTCCGGGTCCATCGTCGTCTTGAACAGGTCCTTGGCGTCCATTTCACCCAACCCTTTGAATCGCGTAATTTCCACCCCGCGCTTGCCGATGGAGATGACGGATTCCAGAATGTCCATGACGGAAAACAGGGGGGTCACTTTTTCCTTGTCCCCCTCGCCCTCCACCAGTTCAAACAGGGGCGTGTCCATGGAGACAATCATATTCCCCGGAATGCCCAGTTCCGCCAGCCGTGCCAGAGCCCGCGTGATGGCTTTGGCTTCATGCAGTTCATGGGTGATGGAGCGGCGGCTGGGCCCCTCCCGTTCCGGAAGCGGATTTTCCAGCAGCTCCTCTTCCGAGGGCATGCCGAAGATGAAAAGGTCCCTGTTTTCGTCGGAAAAGGCAGTCAGGGCCTCCATGTCATGGAAGAAGAGTATTTCCTCTTCATTGCCGCAGCGCACCTTCACCAGGAATTCCGGGAATTCCCCGTTGGCCTCCCGGTGGCTGAGCAGGTCTTCCAGGGAACCTCCCTGCGCCTGCATGGATTCCGTATAACGCTGGAGGTTGACCAGCGTTTCCAGAATGGCGGAGAGCTCTTCGGGAGAGAAGGAACGGGAACCGTCCGCGAAACGCAGGGTCACGTCATTGACGGCCAGTTCAATCAATTTGCGGTTCAGGGCCACGTCATCCTGCACGTACTCTTCCTTTTTCCTGCGAATGATGCGGTACAGGGGCGCCTGGGCGATGTACAGATACCCGGCGCGCACCAGCTGCGGCATGTGGCGGCAGAAGAAAGTGAGAAGGAGGGTGCGGATGTGGGCGCCGTCCACGTCGGCATCAGTCATGATGATGATTTTGTGGTAACGCACACGGTCCAGCTTGAAGGAGGCTTCATCGTCCCCTTCCCCGATTCCGGCGCCGATAGCCGTAATCATGTTCTGGATTTCTTTGCTTCCCAAGGCTTTGTCCAGGCGGGCCTTTTCCACGTTCAGCACTTTCCCGCGCAGGGGCAGGATAGCCTGCGTGCGGCGGTCGCGCCCCATCTTGGCGGAACCGCCTGCGGAGTCACCTTCCACAATGAACAGCTCGCACTTCGCGGGATCCCGGTCGGAACAGTCCGCCAGTTTGCCGGGCAGGCCGCCGATGGAGAGGGCGCTCTTGCGGACTGTTTCGCGCGCCTTGCGGGCGGCTTCCCGGGCACGGGCGGCCGTGATGCTCTTCTCGATGATCTTCTTGGCCATCGCCGGGTTTTCTTCAAAATACGTCTTGATTTCCTCGTACACGACGTTGCCCACCACGCCTTCAATCTCCGTATTCACCAGCTTGTCCTTCGTCTGGGAGGAGAAACGCGGGTTGGGCATCTTGACGGAAATGACCGCCACCAAGCCTTCACGAACGTCTTCGCCGCTCAGGGAGGGATCTTTTTCCTTCAGCAGGCCGTTGGCCTTCGCGTAACCGTTGATGACACGCGTCAGGGCGCCGCGGAAACCGGAAAGGTGCGTTCCCCCGTCCCCGTTGTAAATGGAGTTGGCAAAGCAAAGGATGTTCGTTTCATACGTGTTGTTGTACTGGAACACAACGTCCACCAGAACATCATCCTCCATCTTCTTGCCGTCGTACTCCACTTCCACCTTCCGGACGCCGGAAATGGAAATGGGGTCCTCGTTGATCACTTCCTTGTTCGTGCCCAGCTGACGAACGAACTCCACAATGCCGTCCTTATAGAAGAACGTTTCCCGGCGCGCCGGAGCTTCACGCTCGTCAATCAGTTCAATGACCAAGCCGGGATTCAGGAAAGCCAGTTCCCGCAGACGCGTCGTCAGGCGGTCAAACTTGAACTCCGTAGTATCCGTGAAAATGGTGGCGTCCGGGAAAAACGTGATCGTGGTTCCCGTGACTTCACAGGCACAGGAACCTACAGTGCGGAGGGGTTCCACCGTCTTGCCTCGCTCAAATTTGATCTGATAGCGCTTGCCGTCCCGGCGCACTTCCGCCTTGAACCAGTCGGACAGGGCATTCACGCATTTGGCGCCCACACCGTGCAGGCCGCCGGAGTACTTGTACGCACCCTGACCGAATTTGCCGCCCGCGTGCAGGTTGGTCAGAACCAGCTCCACGGCGGGAATGCCGAACTTCGGGTGGATATCCACCGGAATGCCGCGCCCGTTATCTACGATGGAAATGGAACCGTCCACATGAATGACAATGTCAATCTTGCTGCAATAGCCGGCCAGATGCTCGTCAATAGAGTTGTCGAGCACTTCAAATACGCAATGGTGCAAGCCTCGTTCGTCAGGGTCCCCGATGTACATGCCGGGCCGCTTCCGCACGGCCTCCAGGCCTTCCAGTTTGTCAATCTGCGCGGCGCCGTATTCATGCTGCGCCGTCGTGGAAACGGTGGTTTCAACAACCTCGTTGGTATCTTCGGACATAACCGAAATATACTACGCTTATCTTAATTTTTTGCAAGACTAATATTATAAAACGCGTGCGCGCGCGTAGGGCCTAGCCTTGCAAAATTCCGCTGAAATCGCATAAAAAAGGCCCTATTGCTCGCGTTCCGTTCTTTTCCGGCTCCGGACAGCGGAGAGGGCTTTCGGAAACATTTGGCGCGTTTTTACAGATTTGAGGAGAGGATGAGGCGTTTCACGGGAGGGGACGAGGGGAAAAAGGGCCATGGCTTCCGTGGGGACGGCGTATTTTTTTTCTTGCCGCTGTTTTGTTTTTGGCCCATCCGGGCCGCCCCAAGGGGCTTTCCTCAGGCAACAGAGCCGTTCCGGAGTTGTTCCGGAGCGGCTCTGGAGGGTCAGGAGGAAGGCCTTTCGGGGGTGGGGGGCCTCTCCTTGTGTTTTCTTTCTTGTTAGAAGTCGTAGCGGTAGCCGATGCTTCCGTTCAGCGCGCTGGACCCGTCACGGATGTCCGCGTTCCCGTTCACGTAGATGGTTCCCTTCGTTCCTACAGGCACGCTTAACCCCGCTCCCAGCTGCAGCGCCGTCGTTCCCGTTTTCGCCCCTCTCACGCTTTGCGCGAAGCCGGGGTTGCCCAGCAGGGAGACGTTCGTTTCCCCTCTCCGGTCTCCCAGGTCCTGCGCCGCGTTGACCCGGATTTCCGCCAGCGATTCCCGGCCGAAGATGTTGCTGCCCACCAGGCCCATCCAACGGCCGCCCAGCGCCAGCGTCCCCGTCGTCCAGTCCTGCCGGCCGACGTTCAGGCCCGCGTTGCCCGCACCCGTTTCCTCATAGCCGTCCATCCGCGTCGTCACCACCGAGGCGTTGAACAGCGGCTGCAGCACGCTGCTGCGGTTTTCGTCGAGGTAGATGTCGCAGGTGAGTTCGTACATCGCTCCAAAGCCCCACCCGCTGGTGCTTCCCTGCGTCCCGTAGCTTCCTTCCCCATAGTTGACCGTACGGTTGAGTTTCGCGTCGTTCCACCCTCCCGTCAGGATGAGCGTGTGCGCCCAGCGCCTGTCCTGGTAGCGGCCGAAGAGGCTGGCGTAGTAGCTGTCCAGGTGCCCGTCGGCGCTGTCCGCCGCGCCGGCCGTCAGGTCGCCGTAGCCGGCCGTAAAGGCCGCTCCCACCGTGAGGCGGTCGCTGAGGTCCGCGTCCACGCCTACCGTGCCTCCCCAGGTGGTGAGCTGGTAGCCGCTTTCATCGCCACGGGTGTCGAGTTTGGCGTAGGAGCCCGTGCCTTCCATCCACATGTGGAAGCGGGGGAGGTCGTCGTTGACGTAGGCCGGGTTGACGCCCATGAGGGTGGTCCGGTTCCTGATCCAGCCCATCTGGTCGCGCAGGGCGTCCCTTTGCGCCGTCCCCAGCGCGTTGACCGTGCTCCCAGCCACTGCTGCCATGGTGCGTTTCGCTTCCGAGGGGTTGGAAGACGTCAGGGCACCTACGGCGTCATCCACCTTCTTGAGGATGGAATCCGCAGCAAGATCGCCGGGCAGGTTCCAGAGAAGTTCTGCTCCGGCCCTGGAATTAAACGTATCCGCAAGGCGGGCATATTTATTGTCCTTGGAAGCCGTGGCCATCAGAACAAGGTTGCCGTTTTCCATCACCAGGTACGCATCATTTTCAAATTTCTTGAAAGCGGAGGAGGTGGGATCCAACAGGATAGCCAGCCTGTCGCTTCCTCCCAGATCAATGGTGCCATCCGCGTGCATGAGCGTATAACTGCCGTCTGCGTCCAGAGTCAGTTCATTCCCGCCAGTAGAACTGAGAGTTATTTCCGCGCCCTGGCTGATGCTGATATTTCCGGTCACGCTGATGATGGGGCCATCGTAGTCCGTGTTGAAGGTAAGGTTCGTACTGGAACCGTCTCCCAGCGTCAAGCTGCTGAGGGTCAGCGCCGTATTGGCTCTCGGGTTGTCCACCGTCCCTCCCATCCGGATATTGAGAAGGCCCGTGCTGTTAACTGCCCAGCTGCTGCCGGCAGCGGTCATGACGTTTTCAAACGTCTGCCCGGCATTGCCGGAAATATTAAGCTGCCCGCGTCCCTCCAGCGTACCGCTGAAAACGGAACCACCGCCCAAATTACCGGTATTGACGGTCAAAACGCCTCCTGCGCTCTTCAGTGTTCCTTCTCCGCCGATTCCGGAAACGGTGCTGCCGGATGTCGAACCGAGGTCGAGCGTTCCCGTGGAATCGTCATCTTTTGCCAGATCAAGAAGAACACCGCCCTGAAGGGAGGCTGTTCCGGAAATTTCCAGCGTATCACGGAGGGTCAGCGTTCCGCTGCCCTGGATGGTGCTGGAGGAAAGACTACTGGCGCCGTTGACGGAAAGGGAGGCTCCGCTGCCGATGTTCAGGGCTGCGCCTTCGCCGCTGTCCGTCAAATCACCCATGACGGTATTCCGGTTGATGTCCAGAACACCCCCTTCCTCTGCGCCGGCAAGTTCCACATGATTAAAGCTGTTCCCTTCACCGTTAAGAGCGAGAGAACCGCCTTCCACACGCAGGGTGTCCGTCACAAAAGAACCGTTGACTGTCAGCTTGCCCGTGTTTTGCTTGACGAAGGTGACTCCGTTTTCCCCGACGATGCTTCCGCCCATGATGGAATCCGCACCGGCGTAATCATCAGGAGCAGGCAATCCCGTTTCCAGACGTTCGTTGTTGAGGATGACAACAGCGTTGCCTCCGTCCGCACTGGTGTTTTCCACTTTCAGCGTGCTTCCCGTAGCGCCCAGCAGGTTGTTGATGACCGCGCCGTCCCCGGCGGAATCGCCGGGTGCGCCGGCCAACTGAACGGTAAGCGTCTTGTCCTGGGAAATCACCACGCCGGAGTACATCCCCAGCGTGCCGTAGTTGGTGACGGTATCAGGATCGGAAGTAGAGGAATCATCCACCATATAAAGCCCGCTGACCTGCCCGCTGAGCACCAGGCTTCCGCCATCGGTGCCCGTCACGCGGATGCCGTAATTGGAAAGAATCTTGCTGAACTGGATATCGCCAAGGTTTTCGCATTCCAGCGTTCCGGTCGTCAGGGTGAGCCAGCTTTCCGCACCGGCTTCCTTATGGGCGACGAGCGTGTTCACAATAGCGTCAATGTCCAGATTGACTATGGCGGGATTGTTGATGACAAGCCTGCCGTCTCCCTGGTCAATGATGGCCGCCCCGGCCGCATCCTGGTTAATGTTATCCGCCCCCAAGGTAAGATTTAATGTTTCCGTGGCTCCCGCCCCCACCGTAATATCTCCGGAAACGTTGGCAAGCCTGCCTCCGGCAGCCAGCGTAATGCCCTTGAGCATGCTGCCGTCAGTTTCCCCCAAATTGACAGAAGAGGCTGAGTCCACGACAATGGCTGCCGTGGCGCCTTCCGACCGCGTCATGGCGGAGGTCAGCGCGCCATTGACGATTTTCAGCGTTCCCTCTCCATTCAGCACGGTTCCGGCCCACTGGCCGGCCTTGGCTTCCGTGCCAAGCTGGACTACGGCTCCGGCATTTGTAATGCCGAGCGCTCCCGTAGCGGTATTGGCCTGATCCAGAATCAGAGTGCCCGTGCCTGCGTGCGTCAGGCTGGAGTTGCCCTGCACCAGAGCGTTCAACACCAGTTCCGTATTGTTGTAATTGACGTTGTATTGTGCGGCCAGCCCGGTATCCGTGGACCCCGTGTTACCTCCCAGAATAGCGCCGTCTCCAAAAACGGAATTCCCTTCACCCGTGGCGCACCCCCCGCCGGAACCGAAGTTCCAGGCCTGGCGATTGTTGTTGGCGGAAGTCTCATTGGTGGACAGGGTCCCCGAGAAGTCCTTGAGGGATCCCGTGAGGACATTGTTCATCCGAACGTTCGCAGCCATGGCCCACGTACCCGAACCGGAAAGGTTTCCGGAGAAAGTGTATGTGGCGCCGGAGGAGCCGTTCTGCATCGCACCGTGGGTTGCGCCGATTTCAAAATTGGCCGCCGTCGTACCCGCGGAAAAATGGAAGCCCTTGCCGTCGATGAAAACGGTACCGCCTCCCAGCGTATTTCCTGCCCCAAAGGCTACCCAGTTGGCATTGGTATTCATATTCACCCCGTTGCCGACCAGTTCCAGGCGGCCAGTGAAGTTGGTATTGCCCGTATTGGAGATATTGACCAGTCCCGCAGTATCCGCAGTCCCGATAGTGACGGTGCCCGCCCCATTGAGCTGGGCATGCAGGTTGACGGTTCCGCCGGAAAGAGCAAGGGAAGCGCCTTCACTGACGCGGACAATAGTAGCATTGTTCGGATTTACGCCGATAGTCGCACCGCCCGTGAAAGCGAGCGTACCCTCTTCAACAGTGAGGAGGGCCAGGGTATTCCCTGCGTATCCAAGGGCCAGCGTGCCCGCTCCCGTTTTGGTCAGGGTAGTGCCTGCCCCCATGACATCGGCTGTCAGTCCGGCCCAGGAAACGGTATCCCCCGCGCCAAGCACGGAAACGTTCAGGGAACCTCCGTCTCCCACGTTGACACGGCTGGAAATGTCATAACCTGTCGCATCCGCACCGGCGGCGGAATCCGCATAGGCCAGCGTCCCTCCGTTGAATGTAATATCCCCTTCCGTTCCCAGCGCTCCGTCAGCTCCAATGGTAAGAATGCCGCCGTTGAGTATCGTTCCTCCGGTATAGGTGTTGGCCAGGTTTAAGGCAACCTCGGCCGTACCGTTCACGGTAAGCGTGGTGGGAGCTGTGGAATCCACGATAGAACCCGCGTTGTCAGGATCACTGACCAGCGTGTAAGAGCCGCTGTTGAAAACGACGCTCTTGGGAGTTACAGTACCGGAAACCTTGACTTCACCCGCTTCCGAGGAAGAGAAGTAAATTTCCTGATTATCCAGCGTATCCACTCCCGCCTGCCTCGTCGTCCAGCCGTCAACGCTGGTGTTGATCCACTTCCGGTCCGTTCCTCCGTCCCAGACAAAACCGTTGTCTCCGCTGACGTCTGCAACCTTCAGCACAAGCTGGTTGTTTTCCACCACCACGGAATATTCGAATCCTTCCCTGGTGATGTCGGGCGTCCATGTGAAGGAATCCGTCGTCAGGCTTCCGGCCGCAGCCCACTGGGCCAGGACATAATTAGACGCCTCCAATTCTCCATAATTGTTAATCGTCAGCGCACAGGATGAATCCGCAAGAGCCAGGGTCCCGGCCGTGATATTAATGACAGGCTCATTCGCCGCCACGCCCGTCATGTCAAAGGTGAGGGTGGCGCCGCTATTCAGCGTCAGAGCGGAAGCCGTCGTCATTCTGGCGCCCGCACCCATGGAAATGCTGCCCAGGGCCATGGCGTTCGTATTCGTAAACGCCAGCGTTCCGGCCTGGACATTGGTCAGGCCCGTATAAGTATTCTGCCCGGAAAGAGTCAAGGTGCCTGAACCGGTTTTCGTCAGACCGCCCGCTCCGGAAAGGGCGCCTCCTAGGGTGATGCCGGTGGAAGCCAGGTCATGGTAGGACTTGGTTTCCGCATCATACTGGCGGGTATCAACCGTCACATTTCCAGTAAGGGACATATTGTAGGCGGAAGACCAGCCTTCCGCCGCCGTCGTCCCCAGCGTACCGGAGTTCATGTTCAGGGCAATCGTATTGGTATTTCCGGATGCCGTCATGCCGCCTGAACCAAGAAGCAGGGAACCTCCATTCAGATTAATGGTGGCGCCCTTGGCGCTTACTCCATCCCAGTTCTGCCCCAAATCCAGCGTCTGGGCCAGCACCATGCCGCCCGAACCAATATTCATGACGCCTTTTCCGTCACGGGCAATCCGCAGCGTGCCGGTAATGTTCATCACGGCGTCCCGGCTGATGTTGAGCGTGGTTGTTCCATTGTACTCGTAGCGGCCGATGAAGCTTCCCGCCGTCACGGAAGCGCCGGAACCCAGCGTCCAGGCGCATGCCGTGCCATTGGTTGCCAACACCCTGTATTCTCCTGTAATATCAACATTTCCATTAAGGACATTCGTTCCTACCGCGGAGATCAGCGTGCCGGCCCCGGTAATCGTATTTCCATAGGTTCCGGCGGAAAGAGTCAGCGTGGTATTGGCTCCCAGCTCATATCTGACTCCAGTCAGGGCGGCCGTTGTCGTTCCGGAGGCGTTCCCGCTCAATTTCAGCGTGCCTGAGGAATTGGCGTCCAAACGTGTTCCCAACCCGTTCCACGTACCCGTGGTCAGTTCCAGAACGGAATCTCCCTGCAACAGAACCGTGCTGGTGCCCAGCGCTCCGGCATTGCCGACAACGAGTTTGCTGCCATCGCCAAGAACGGTATCCCCGGCATAGGAATTGGCATTGTTCATGGTCAGGGAAGCTCCGTCCAGCAGGTTCAGCGTCGTATCCCCGGTAATGGAACCGTCACCCGTAAAAATGAAATCCGTACCGGAAACATTGATTCTGCCTGGAGCGACATTCCCCGCAATCGTCACATTTTTATCCACGCCATCGCCATTGGAGAAATATACGGTCTCTCCATCGGCATAAGCTGACGGTGTTCCGTCAAGGCTCCAGGAGGTATTCGAGCTTTCCGTATTCCAGGTGCCGCTCTTCCACCTCAACAAACCTTCCTTGTCGCTCAAATTGACGTAAAGAGTTCCATTGCTGACGGAAAACGTTCCGTTGTACAACTCCGCAGTAGCTCCGCCCAAAGTAAAGAAAGAACTTTCCGTCAACCCCGCTCCGGAAAGCAAGGCATAACTAATCCCTGTTTCCAGGGAAGACAAACCCAACCGCACTTCCGTGGCCTCACTGCCACTAATGGAGTTGACGGTCAGGGCTGCCGTCTCCGAATCGAGAGAATTGAAGCTCAGAGTGCCGCCGTTTAACGTCAACCCGGCGGATAAAGTAGCCGTTCCTCCGGAAATTCCCGTGGATCCCAGCGTGGAACCGGCATTCAGCACATACCCGTCCGCGGACGTAACGTTCACGGTAAGGCCGCCTCCGATCAGCAAGGCCCCCTGCCCGATAACGCTGGAATCCTTCACCGTCAAACCGCCTCCCCTCAATTCCACTGTTCCGGTAAAGCCGGGGACGGCTGCCGTTTCTCCTTCGGCAGGAACCGGGGCCTGGGCTGTTCCGTTAAGAACCAGAACCCCGTCGCCAACCTTCACGAGCTTACCGTCTCCCTTCAGCCCGTTGGAGAAAGTCACAGTACGCCCCGTGGCATGGTCATTGGCATCCAGCGTGTCAAGGATAGTCCCATTCACCGTGCCCAGAAGTTCTATATAAGAGGCCGTGAAATTCGGATTATAGCTTATACCCCAGTTGGACAAAGCCCCCAGCGTGCCTTCTCCCAGTTTGATAACGGCCGCTCCCGCCACATTGGTAACGCCTGAAGAGCCTATGTTCACCCTGGCATCCCCGGATGTTGCGCCACCCAACAGGAAACTGCCCCGGAATGAACCGCTTCCGGAAGCCCAAAAGTCCATTCCCTGCAAATCGGCCGTCCCGGACGCGGCATTGAAAATGCCCGTGCCATCCCAGGACAGATGCATCGAGGTCTGCAATGCAGTCAAAGAACCGCCCCTCAAATTAAGTTCCCCTGAATAAGCCCAGTGAGCCAGCAGGAAACTGGCGCTTGTGCTATGGGTATCATTGCTGCCGGTGACAGTCAGAGAGGAACCCTGGTTCACATTAAGCACCCCATGCCCCAGCTCGGCAAGCCGGACCTGGCCTGCCGTAGTCACATTGCCGGAATCAAGATCAAGAGCCCCATATAAGGAATTGTCATACCCACCGCCGGCCCCGACCCACAGCTTATTGACTTCCAATTCATTATCGGCCATATGAACCCTGCCGTAATAATGGGCTACCTTGAACGATTCCGCCTGGATATTTCCCGTAAACGTCACCGTGGAACCGGTCTGGGCGCCAGATACGATATTCCCGGCGTATGTGATATTCCCTGCTACGGTCGGATTGCTGGTCCCGTTAAAGGTCAGCGTATCTCCAGTCGAGACATTCTCGCCGCCCTCCAGGTTCCAGAGATACGTGTTGCTGTCGGAAACATTCTGCGCATAGACATTCAAGCTGCCCTCCGCTATTACCGTTTGCCCCGCTCCGATGGATGTCCCCGCATCGGAACCGAACACCATGGTAGAACCCGCCATCATATGCAGGCTGGCTCCGCCAAGCATCCATGATCCCGACTGGGAAGAAGCCCTCAGTCTCAAAGCTCCATAAACGTAAAGATTCTGAAGGGCCGAGCCCTCCAGCAAATTGACGCTTCCCGCAGAAGAAGCATCCGTTTTCATGTAAACCGTGAGGGAAGAATTTTCCCCACCCGTCACCAGGCTTTCAAAACCGGAAAAACGGTGATCCCCGTCACCCAACGTCAGGGACGAGCCGTTGCTTAAAACCGTTTCCTGGGCAAAAAGAGTAGCTCCTTCCCCGGGCAGGAGCGTATAATCCGTCTCAAATGTCATGGAGGAGACATTGATCCCTCCAGAGAAATTGACTGTTTTGGAGCCTTCCGCCGCCGTGAAAATGACGGCATCCCCATTCAGGAAGGAAGTATCCGTCTTGGTTCCGTCACCCTGCTTGTACCAGCCCGTTCCCGTATTGCTCCATGTTCCGTTGGAATTCCACACCAGAGTTTCTGCATCATACCCTTCCCCCTTGTACTGCACGGACATGCCGGAACCGTTGGAAACAAGCAGGAAATTACCCGCTCCCAGCTGGCCGGCGGAATCAACCCTCGTCAATGCCTCATAAGTATCATCCCCGGTTTGCTTCCAAATACGCAGGGAATCCAGGGATGCCCCCAAATCAGCCCCTGTAGACATGAAATAGCGTGTGATCAGGGCGTCGTCAACCATCTCGCGATTGGTGACCGCAAGCTCTTCCATGGCGCCGGCAACCACTACCTCCACATTCCATGTTTTGGCGTTCTTGGTAATTGTGGTGGTGTTTGACAGGTTGACCATTCCGTCAAGCCCGATATGCCAGTAATGATTGCCGGAACCAGTGCCATTGTCAAAATTGAGATTCCCTCCCGGAGTCGTCATGTTCAGAATGCCGTCCACATAAATATTGGCATGGCCTTCCGCTTCCGTATTTTTGATCTGGTTGCTGAAGGATGTGGTAAGGGAGGAGCCCTTTTCCACGTAAACATTGCCGCCCCATTGTCCAAGTCCCACAGACACACTTCCGTTCCCCGTAACGGAAATACCGCCTCCGTCCGAGGTATTGGGAGGCGTTCCCGTAACCGTCACATCCACGCCATTAAAAATCAAATGCGGACCCTTATTGTCCACGCGGGACGGCGCCGAGCCTCCCTCCCAGTTGCCTGCCGTCCCCACAGCGTCGCCTTCCCCAGCCCCCGTCCATGTAAAATCAGGACCGCCAAAATCGGGGATCTGCCAGAAATCCGCCGAGGTTGCAGCATGGGAATAAGAGTAAATGCCGGAGAAGGAAACCAGGGAAGCGAGAAGGGCGGAACGCAAAGACGGAGGAAGATGAAGTCTCATACTGATCAAAGATATTGTGGCCAGTAATACCCGGATTTATAATCCTGCTTCTTTCCTTAATCCATGTATATTGCTTGTAATGAAAGAATGATGATTTTGTTCTTCTGGATATGGAGGTAGATATGCTGGACAGGCGGATGATAATTGTTTCCCATTATTTGTTTAATGTGAGCTTTTTTCGAAAATTGGCTTGCCAACGGATTATAAATTCCCAGTCTGCCCATTCGCTTTCCTGATGAAAGCGGTACAGATAAAAACAAAAAGGCCGCTCCCTCCCGGGAACGGCCCTGACTTGAACTATTTTTTCCTTACTGCTGCTGAGCGCCGCTCTGCTTAAGCATCTCCTGAAGCTGTTCCGGAGAAATGCTCATGGGGCCTCCCTGGGGAGCAGGAGCTTCCGAAATGCCGTCCAGTTCCAAATCAAAGATGAGCGGGGAATTGGGTTCAATCGGAGCGCCGGGAGTGTTTTCCCCGTAAGCCAGCTCGGAAGGAATGTAGACAATCCATTTGGAGCCGACGGGCATCGTGGTCAGCGCTTCGGCAAAACCGGGGATGACCTGGAGAGGAAGTTCCACGGACTTGCCCTTGGTGTCGTCAAACACGGTGCCGTCCAGCAGCGTGCCCTTGTATTTCACCTTGAACATGGGGTTCTTGAACTTCTTTTCATCAAATTTTTCTTCGCCGCCCTTGTTCACAACCTTGTACTGGAGGCCGGACTTCGTTGTGGTGACGCCTTCTTTTTTGCCGTTTTCCTCCATGAATTTCTTGCTGGCCTCCAAATTGGCCTTGGCCTTGGCGGAAATGCGTTCGTCAATTTGCTTCTGGAACGCATCCAGGGCAGGTTTCAGCTGTTCCTGGTCCTTGGCGGGCTTGCGGACCATGCCGTCCTTGATGCCCTGGAGGAAAGATTCCTGGTCCAGGTCGTCAAAGGTCAGGGTAGGAATGGAACCAAGCTGCTGACCGCTCTGGAAACCCAGAAAATAGCCCAGGTCCTTTTTCATCTGTTCGGGAGACACAGTAATTTCTTTCTCTTGTTTGGGTTGGTCGGCCGCCGGAGCTTCGGCAGCCTTTTCTTGCGCGCCTGCCACACCCGCCAGAAGAGCGGAAGCGGCAAACAGGGCGATGGAAGGGTTCATCTTCATGGTATTTTTATCCTTTCTTTGAAAAGAGGACTCCTTTTTAACGGATTCCGTTCATATCACAAGACAAGAGAATCGGTCATCCTGTCATCCTCTCCCGGCAGGAGGCCGGATTGCTTTCCGGCCAGAAGGAGAATCAGGTCATACCAGCGTTTCCAGAACGCGGGCGATCATGGCGGGATAAAGGGTATGCTCCTGCTCCTGAATGCGGGCGTGAAGGCTTTCCGGCGTATCCCCCGGCAGCACGGGCACGCGAGCCTGGCCCAGGATGGGGCCGGTATCCATTCCGTCATCCACATAATGGACGGTGCAGCCGCTCTCCGCAGCTCCGGCGTTCACAGCCTGCTCCCAGGCATGAAGCCCCGGGAAGGCAGGAAGAAGGGAAGGGTGGATATTCAGAATGCGGGAAGGAAATTCCTTCAGCAGCGGAAGTTTCACCAGGCGCATGAATCCCGCCAGGCACACGCAGTCCACGCCGTATTGCTTCAGGCGCGCGGCAACGGATGCCTGGGATTCCTCTGGAAATCTGGTTTTAAATCCCTCGCAGTCAATAACCTCCGCCGGAATGCCCCAGGAACGGGCGCGTTCCAGAATGTAGGCGTCCGGCTTGTCAGACATCACCACGGCGATTTCCGCCCGGAGAGAACCGGACTGGATGGCATCATAAATGGACTGGCAATTGGAACCGGAACCGGAACCGAGTATTCCTAACTTGGGCAATCTGGACATCCGGGGGATAAAACCACAGTTTTTTGCCCGTGGCAAGTCTCCGGCTTGACAAAAAGGCTGCTGTATTTGCCTAATAAAGACATGAAAGACCCCCGTTTTCAGGCCCTTGCAGCCCAGCTTGCAGGGTATTCCACAGCCCTGCGCCCCGGAGACAGGGTTCTGCTGGAACTGACGGATATTCCGGAGGAAATGGGAATAGCCCTCATCCGGGAGGCGAGGCATGCGGGAGCAATGCCCTTTCTGCGCCTGAACCAGTCCCGCCTGAACCGGGAAATGCTTTCAGGAGCAACGGAAGAACAATACGGCATCATCGGCCGCCACCGCCTGGCGGAAATGGAGGACATGGACGCCTACATTGAGATACGTGGCGGGGGGAACGCCTTTGAACTGTCCTCCGTTCCACAGGAAAATATGGCCGCCGCCATGAAAGCCCTGAACCCCGTCTCCCAGCGGCGCATCCGCCATACGCGCTGGTGCGGGCTGCGCTGGCCGTCCGGGGGAATGGCCCAGCAGGCATCCATGAGCACGGAAGAGTTTGAGGATTTCTATTTCCGCACCTGCCTGATGGATTACGCCGCCCTGCGTCCCGCCATGCGGAAGCTGGCCGCCATGATGGAAAAGGCTGAATATGTGAAAATTACCGGACCGGGAACGGACATTTCCTTTTCCATCAAGGGGCTGCCTGCCATCCCGTGCGCGGGGGAATGCAATCTGCCCGACGGAGAAGTGTTCACCGCCCCCGTCATCGACAGCGCCAACGGCCACATTTCCTTCAATACGCCCAGCCTGTTCCAGGGCATCCCCTTTGACAACATCCGCCTGACGCTGAAAAACGGACTGGTCGTGCATGCGGAAGCGGGAGATAAAACAGGGGAGCTCAACGCCATTCTTGACACAGACCCCGGCGCGCGGAGGCTGGGGGAATTCGCCTTCGGCGTCAATCCGGCCATCACACGCCCCATGCGCAACATCCTGTTTGACGAAAAAATCTCCGGCTCCTTCCACTTGACGCCGGGGCAGGCCTACCACGTGGCGGACAACGGCAACCAGTCCCGCATCCACTGGGACATGGTATGCATCCAGACGGAAGCGGCCGGGGGCGGAGATATTTACCTGGACGGGAAGCTGGTGCGCCGCAACGGATTATTCACCCTGCCGGAACTGGCCATTCTCAACCCCTCCCTATCATGACCACCCACCCTTTCTCCAAAAAGCGTTCCCAGCTCCGCAAGCTCCTGTATGCGGCCGCGGCTGTCATTCTGCTGGGGTCCCTGCTGGCCTCCTACATGCACTGGGAAGCCAATCATCTGGAATTTAATGAAAACACGGCCCCTGCCGGATGTGTACCCGGCCTTTCCGGCCTTCGTATCCTGGTATTGTCGGATATCCACACCAATCTGCCCCTGCTGGAAAAAGCGGCAACAATAGCGGAACAGGCCAGACCGGACATGATCGTATTTCTGGGAGATCTGTACACGGATTTTCTGCGGGTCACTCATGCAGGCGACTACATCGCCCAGATGAAACGCCTCTCCTCCGTCGCCCCGGCCTACGCATGTCTGGGCAACCATGACATGGCCCTTGCGGACAATGTGGAACGCGTCCTGAAGGAAGGGGGCTTCACGCTGCTCAGGAATTCCGCCGCCTTCGTCTCCATCCCCAGGCTGGGAAACGTGGAATTCAAACTGGTGGGGCTGGGAGACCTGCGGGAGGGTGACTTTTTCCCGGACCGGTGCATGAGCCCGCGCGAATTGGAGGAAAACTCGCCCATGCCAACCATCGTCCTGAGCCACAACCCCAAAGGAAGGGAATTGCTGGGAAATTACCGCTGGGACCTGATGCTCTCCGGCCATACGCATGGAGGCCAAATCAAACTGCCTTTCTTTTCCACCCCGCTATTGGCGTCGGAAGGGGAAACCATGCACTCAGGGTTCCATCCTTATGAGGACAAGCAGGTATTCGTCACCCGCGGCATAGGCTATATAGGGCCGGGCCGCTTCAACTGCCCGCCGGAAATCAACCTCATTACCATTCCCTAACTTCCCGACCTGACCGCCATGGTTCTCTCTCTGCTGGCCTCCGGAGGCCCTAATGACGCGCCTCCATTCTTCATTCTGCTTACTGTCGTCTTCATGGGCATCATCGCGATTGCCCTCATTCTGGCCCACTTCCGGCAGTCCCTGCTGGCGGGCTACTTCATCTGCGGGGTAATTCTGGCCAACTGCGGCATTCTGGACCACATCCCCAATTCCGACGTCAGCATCCAGGCTCTTTCCGAGGTAGGAATTATCCTGCTCATGTTCACGCTGGGGCTTGAATTTTCCGTCGATGAACTCAAGCACCTGCGGAAAACCGCTCTGGTCGGCGGAGGCATTCAGATGTTCATCTGTACCGCGGCTTTCGGCCTGGGGCTTCATTACGCCACAGGCATGGACATGAGCCACTCCCTGACGGTCGGGGCCATTATGGGACTATCCTCCACGGCGGTGGCGCTGAAATCCTTCCAGGAATTCGGCCTGAGCGGAACCTCCGGGGCAAAAATGGCGGTGGGAATTGCCCTGTTCCAGGACATCGCCGCCATCATGCTGGTGGCAATCATGCCGCAGATCTTCACCGCCACGCCCGACTCATGGGAAACAGCGCTCAACATTGGCATGGCCGTACTGCGGGGGCTTGTCTTTCTGGGAGCCGCCTGGCTGATCGGCCGCTACCTGCTTCCGCGCATCATGCTGGCCGTCGCCCGGACCAAAAGCCGGGAACTCTTCACCCTGATGGTGTTCGCCATCTGCTCGGGAATTGCCATGCTCGCCAGTCTGCTGGGCCTGAGCATCGCCCTGGGCGCTTTCACCGCCGGCCTCTTCGTCAGCAGCTCCTACTACAGCCACCGGGTTCTTAGCGAAGTGCTCCCCTTCAAGGACCTTTTCCTGACCATCTTCTTCGTTTCCGCCGGGCTGTTGATTGACATTGATGGACTATGGGAACACATCGGCCAGGTGGCGACCTTCGCCTCCTTTGTCCTCGCGATCAAATTCGTAGCCTGCCTTACAGCCGCAAGCTTCCTGAAAATTCCCGGGCGCATGGGCATCATGGCCTCCACCGCACTCACCAATGTGGGGGAATTTTCCCTGGTGCTCATCCCTTTCATGCAGGAAATATCCCCCATCCCGGCGCTGGTGACCACCAACGTTTACGCCATTGCCGCCGTCTCCATGGGCATGACTCCGCTGCTGATGAAGGCGGCACGGAAACTCACCCCGCTGCTGGTGCGCATTCCCGGGTTGAAAACAAAACGGGAACGCCTCAACGTGGAAACCCTGATCACACGCATGGAAGGCATCAGGGACCATGCCATCATTTGCGGCTACGGCCCCGTAGGCAGGAGGCTTCATGAAAGCCTGTCCCAGTACGGCATCCCCTGCATCATTATCGACCTGAATGCGGACACCGTCAAATCCCTGCTCAACGGCGGCCATCTGGCCTTTCTGGGAGACATCCAGCACCAAATCACCATGGACCTGGCGGGCGTCCGTACCGCGCGGCTGATTGCCTTTACATTCCCGGACCCTTCCCCGGCCCTGTCCACCTACATGCAGATCAAGGGCGCCAATGCGGACATCACGGTGATCGCCCGCGCCAAATTCCGTTCGGAAGTGGCTTCCCTGCATCACGCGGGCATCGCCAACGTCATCCATGATGAAATGGAAACGGGCGCCGCCGCCGTGCGCCTGGCAAAGCAGAGTTTTGATATTATTGAACCGTCGGACGCGCCATCTCTGTCCCATTAAGCAACGATGAATCTGCCGGACGCCCACACCCATTCCTCTACAGCCGCTTCCGGCACGGCGCCGCGGTTCATCTGCGGCACCTCCCCGGCGGACTGGAAACAGGTGGCCCTTCTGGCGGAACGGGATGAACATGTTACCCCCTTTTTCGGCATTCATCCCTGGTTCCTGAACCCGGCTGAATGGAAAGAGGAAATGCCCAGGCTGGAATCCCTTCTGCAAAAAATCCCCCATGCGGGCGTTGGGGAAACGGGGCTGGACAAATGCCGGCGCGGCATCCCGGGGCTGCCTCTCCAGAAGGAAGCGCTGGAACGGCATCTGGAACTGGCCGTGCGTCTGGACCGCCCCGCTTCCCTGCACTGCTGCCGCGCATGGGGCACGCTGACGGAAATGCTGAAAAAATATCCCCGTTTGAACATTGTCCTGCACGGCTGGACGGGGGCATTGCATCCCGGCACGGAATTTCCTTCGGGAAACTGGCTTCTTTCCGTAGGGCTGCGGGAAATGGAACGTCCGGGACTCCTTGCCTCCATACCGCTCCATCGGCTGGTGCTGGAATCGGACGGGCATCCGGAAACCCTTCCGGAACTTTACCGACGCGCGGCGCAGGAACTGGGCATGACCGTCAACAACCTGGTTGACCTGGTCCAAAGCAATATGGGAAACCTGATCCGCCCTTGACGCCTCCATTCAACGGGTGGACATGGTTTCGCGGCGCCTCTTCATTCACTGGGTTTCTATCTCCATTGATTCTTCGTTCAATCATTTTCCCAAGAAATAAAAGTATTTTTGTTGACAATTCATCATCTTGTCGCCATATGATGGATTATATTAGGTATGGATATAATTCCGCCCCTCTCCCATGAATCATCTCTTCCGAATTCTCCTTTTAGGAGCGCTCCCCCTGGCAGCCTTTCCCGTTATCCAGGCGTCAGCGCAGGAACCGGATATCCAGACACTACTTTCAGCCGAACGTTCCTCGTTCATCTCCGGAAAAGCCCGGGATATTCTGTGCAGGAAACTGGGAACCGCAAACCTCGACACGGATAAAATCCGGGCCATGGCGCACGCCCCGCAAGTCGCCCTGTTATGCCACCTGTACCAATTTTTCAGCACCGCGGAAAACGGAGAACCGTTCACGCAGCATGAACTCAAGGACGAGTCATTCAGGAAATGGCTCTCCACCCACCCGGAAGTCTTCAGAATGCTTGCCCTATCCGGGGCAGCCGGCAAACAAACCCTGTCCATATTTTACCGCATCTGGAATGCGAACAATAAAACGCTCCGCCCCGTTGAAACCAGCATGGCCCTGGGGGCAGGGCTTGCCTCAAATGTCATCCCTCCTGAAGAATGCCTGTCCAAATTCAATTTTTACCGGGAATCCTACTTCCAATCCGCATGCCATCCCCAGGCGGACACGATGCAGCCGTGGGAATGGGCCATCGTTTTCCGTGGCAGAGAGAGCCTGGAAGACCTGTCCTGGGCCCAGCAGTTCATAGAGAAAAAACAGATCCCTCCCGAACAGGCTGGAAATAAATTCATGGGGTTCATCCCCTATCGCAGGAAAAACCTCCAGGGAGTCAGCGTTCATGCCGGAGCCGCTTTTTACGACCACAAACCGGTCACATTAAAGCTTTATACGGAATACGGAGGCGTGTGCGGCGCCGTCTCCAAAGGAGCGGCAGGCTTTCTGAGAGCCAAAGGCGTCCCCGCGTGGGCCATCGGGCAGCCGGGACACTGCGCCTTTATCTGGAAACACCCCGGCGGACACTGGAAAATCGGCAACAACATCAGCGGATGGAACTGGTCAACGGGAAAAAGCCAAATACCCTGGAACGGCCCTGTCCAGCTCATCCCGGCTTACAATGCCTTCATTCATCACGGTCTGGCGGAAGAATCCTTCCTGATGACGGTTTTATCTGACTGCTCTCCGCGTCCCGTCCAACGGGAATTGCTGCTGAAAGAAGCCTGCAAGATGAACCCATTTAATTATCCGGCATGGAGTCGTTACCTGAGCATGAAGGCCAAAGGAATCAATGACCGGCAAAAACTCACCCTGCTTAAAGAACTGGCGCAGGCCATGCCCCATGAACACAACCTCCTCCATCATGCAGCGGTAAACATACTCAAAATACGGGAAAGCAAGGTCAATCCCTATGAACTGTACGCCTGTTTCCTGGACCCTGACTGTTCTCCCGCGGCGGAGGAACTTTTCACGAGGCTGTGCTGGAACAAACTCGTGGCGGATTGCCCTGAAATCGGCAAGATAATCAAATACAGGGAGGGATTCATCGGGAAGCATCTTTCCGTCTGGGCCAGGAAAGGGAACAATGCCTCATGGACGCCTAAAATGAAAAGATACTCCGCCGGCATGATGGAAGGCGCCATCACGGCATTGGAAAAAAGAGAACAGACCCGCACATACTATGTGGCAACCTACCGCCGTCTGCTGGAAATATGGAATGACAAAAAATTAAAGCATCAAGGGGAAATATTGATCAACAAAATCAGCGGCAATAAAGTCTCGCCCCTGCGGCAGACCCGGTAACCAGCACAGAGAATTTTAACATGAACGCGAACGCCATCATCCGGGCATCCGCCCCGTTTTTCCAAAAATACGTCTTATCCCCGGGAATGCCGGCAAAACGCCATCTCGCCATGATGCTGCTGGGCCTCTGCTTCACAGCGCCTTTACTGGCAAATGAGGTATTGCGCATCGAATCGCAGGCAGCAGAGTACTCTGCCCAAATTTATATTCAAGAAGAAGAAAAAGGCTCCGTACCTGAAAAAGAGAAAGAGAACGATCAAAAAAGAAAGAAATTGGGCATAGGTGAAACAGTTTTTCTAATATTGGTTTCAGACAAGCCCCAGCTCATTGGAGACCCATCCCAGATCGAATGGACAATTGAAGAAGGAGAAAATCTGGCTTCTTTTCAAAATAAAAGTAACTCTGTCATTCAAACATTGATTATTAGAAACGATCTCTCCCAAGGAGGCGACATTACCGTTAAAGCAGTCACGGAAGAAGGAAGAGAAGCGAAAATCACGTTATCAGCCATTGTTCCCGAAGGGATCAGCGCAAAACATTTACGGAAATCATATGACAGAAATCATCCGGATTTTAATAAAAGAGGAGTCATTTATTTTGATCTGCCAAAGGATGGTGATCAAGAAATGGCAGGGGCATCAGCTGTCCTGGAATTAACGTTCCTCCCTACAAGCGTGAATTTTCGAAATGTCCATATTATTGAACGGGATAAGGGCTGCGTTCCCGCCCCGGCTGAAGGCAGCCTGGCAGCCCCACATGATCCCAATCCTGCACCAGTACGCCTTGACAACAAAAACAGGCTATCTGACAATATTGGAAGCAAAAAACTCATTTCGGAATTAAGATTTTACGACTTGCCGCAAACTTATAAATGGATTTGCGACTGGAACATCAATGTCGACGGGAAAGATGTAAAAACCATCCAGACTGTTGAACAGCATTTTTTTTACGACTGGATTGACGTCGTCAACGAAATAGCTACGACGACGGTTTCCAAATTCAACTGTTCCGTCAGCAGGTCCACAGAAAAAAATAATAAGCACGTATTTATCAACCAGTCAAAATAAATAAACCTAAAAAAATGATGAAATATTTTATTTACGCGATTGCCGTCATACATCTTGGCTGTTCAACTTCCCTGGGGGAAGAAACCGGATTTGATCGCCAACTCCCGGCTCCTGATTCCATCCATATTCGCGGGCAAATGGGAGAAAAATCAAAAAAATTAAAAGAATTTTTAAAATCAGGAAATTTTAAACAATTCTATGGATGCTCAAACACAGTTCTGTCAGAATTGAACGCCATGCGGCGCCATGGAACGATGACGCGGGAAGAGGCCTGCGACATGCTCTGGAGCCTTTATCTGATCAGCGGGGCCCCCATGTATGAAGCTCCGGATTACGACAGCGTTCAGCCATGGCTTTATAAAGACGAGCGGGACAACGACATTGCCGCCAAATCAGGAGTCATTTCCGCGCTCTCCATCATGGATACGAAACAGATGTCGCGCAACCTGGGCATCCACGAACAACGGCTGAAACATCTCCATGCCGCTTACGCCGCCGCCATCATTAAAAGGCTGAAATCTCTGCACCTCCCTGATTTCGGAAAAAAAGAGACAGCGCTGAAAGATGAAATAATACGTTCCCATCCTGCCAATCCGGACGGGAATGTCATCGGCTCTGACATTAAAGATTACGAATGGACTCACCGATGGAACAATCTGGTCACATTTTCGTCAAGAAACAGCATGTATCATAGCTATGTCTCTAAAATCATGGAGAAAAGATTCATCCCCATGCTGGTGAAGTACTTCCCCGACCAGGCCGGGGAAGTCGTCAAATACATCAGGAAGGCGGGATACGGAGACGGCGAGGTTCTCGACCTCATCGACCGAACGGCTGGATACAACTCCAACACCGCCTACCTCTACCAGGGGAAAAGCGGAGAGGAACACAGGAAAAAGCTTCAGCGGAAACAGAGCGGAGAGTGACGCCGGATGTTCATTCATTGCGCCATCCGCCCCCTCCCAACCAGGAAAAACAACCCGGACAAGACGGTGAACCACGTTCTCCATATAATCATCTTCATCTGCCTCGGATGGAGCCTTTCCTCCGCGGAGGGACATTCATTCGATCATGAACTCATGCCGCCCGATTCCATCCATATCCGGAGAAGTACAGAAGGGCATGCTCCGCTCCTGAAAAGCCTGCTGGAACAAAATGATCTGAAAGCATTTTATCAGCACGCCAAAACGGTTCTGTCAGAACTGAACGCCATGCGGCGCCATGGAACGATGACGCGGGAAGAGGCCTGCGACATGATTTGGAGCCTTTATCTGATCAGCGGAGCCCCCATGTATGAAGCTCCGGATTACGACAGCACTCAGCCATGGCCTTATAAAGACGAGCGGGACAACGACATTGCCGCCAAATCAAGAGTCATTTCCGCGCTCTCCATCATGGATACGAAACAGATGTCGCGCAACCTGGGCATCCACGAACAACGGCTGAAACATCTCCATGCCGCTTACGCCGCCGCCATCATTAAAAGGCTGAAATCTCTGCACCTCCCTGATTTCGGAAAAAAAGAGACAGCGCTGAAAGATGAAATAATACGTTCCCATCCTGCCAATCCGGACGGGAATGTCATCGGCTCTGACATTAAAGATTACGAATGGACTCACCGATGGAACAATCTGGTCACATTTTCGTCAAGAAACAGCATGTATCATAGCTATGTCTCTAAAATCATGGAGAAAAGATTCATCCCCATGCTGGTGAAGTACTTCCCCGACCAGGCCGGGGAAGTCGTCAAATACATCAGGAAGGCGGGATACGGAGACGGCGAGGTTCTCGACCTCATCGACCGAACGGCTGGATACAACTCCAACACCGCCTACCTCTACCAGGGGAAAAGCGGAGAGGAACACAGGAAAAAGCTTCAGCGGAAACAGAGCGGAGAGTGACGCCGGATGTTCATTCATTGCGCCATCCGCCCCCTCCCAACCAGGAAAAACAACCCGGACAAGACGGTGAACCACGTTCTCCATATAATCATCTTCATCTGCCTCGGATGGAGCCTTTCCTCCGCGGAGGGACATTCATTCGATCATGAACTCATGCCGCCCGATTCCATCCATATCCGGAGAAGTACAGAAGGGCATGCTCCGCTCCTGAAAAGCCTGCTGGAACAAAATGATCTGAAAGCATTTTATCAGCACGCCAAAACGGTTCTGTCAGAACTGAACGCCATGCGGCGCCATGGAACGATGACGCGGGAAGAGGCCTGCGACATGATTTGGAGCCTTTATCTGATCAGCGGAGCCCCCATGTATGAAGCTCCGGATTACGACAGCACTCAGCCATGGCCTTATAAAGACGAGCGGGACAACGACATTGCCGCCAAATCAAGAGTCATTTCCGCGCTCTCCATCATGGATACGAAACAGATGTCGCGCAACCTGGGCATCCACGAACAACGGCTGAAACATCTCCATGCCGCTTACGCCGCCGCCATCATTAAAAGGCTGAAATCTCTGCACCTCCCTGATTTCGGAAAAAAAGAGACAGCGCTGAAAGATGAAATAATACGTTCCCATCCTGCCAATCCGGACGGGAATGTCATCGGCTCTGACATTAAAGATTACGAATGGACTCACCGATGGAACAATCTGGTCACATTTTCGTCAAGAAACAGCATGTATCATAGCTATGTCTCTAAAATCATGGAGAAAAGATTCATCCCCATGCTGGTGAAGTACTTCCCCGACCAGGCCGGGGAAGTCGTCAAATACATCAGGAAGGCGGGATACGGAGACGGCGAGGTTCTCGACCTCATCGACCGAACGGCTGGATACAACTCCAACACCGCCTATCTCTACCAGGGGAAAAGCGGGGAGGAACACAGGAAAAAGCTTCAGCAAAAATACGGGAATCCCTGTCCGGACATGAGCCGGAATGCCAATAAATAAAGGATAAAACGCCGGTCACACTCAACAACATGCCTCAACCGCGTTCACCGGAAAACTCCGGGTTCCTGTAAGCAGTCCACGGTTTTTCCTTGGCAGGTTTCCGCCTCCGGCTATCATGCGGGCATGGGCCTTTTTCAGGATCAAACCAGCTCTTTGTCGGAAATCAAGCGGCTTGCCGCCCTCGTCACGGATCCCTCCCGCAGGGGGGAGATCGGTTCGGATCAGTGGCCTCTGGCCATGATCGCCTACGGGCTGGTCACCTGCAATGAAACGGGAAGAGAAGAAGAAGGCGTCATCATTTACAACATGTTCCAATCCCGCTGCGCTCCGGACGCCCGCCGCAAATGCGCTCTGCAACTGGCAGCTTTTATCCGGCAGCGCCAAGGGGACGGATGGAGGGCTCTGCTGCCTTTTGTCATGGCGGATGAGGCGCCGGATATTCGCAGGCAATCCGCTTTCCTTATTTATACGCTGGCCGCGCCCCAGCCGGAGGAGCGGTTTCCCGGAATTGCCGGATTGGCGAACGTCATCTGCGCCTCTCCCTGCCCCGGACAGGCATCCATGGCTCCGGCGCTGGACGCCCTGATGAGCCTGGGAGACATGCGGTTTGCCCCTTATCTGTCTTTCATTTCCAAAAATCTCCCTCCCGGGCGCCTCGCGGACCTGCTGACCGAAACGGAAGCCATTCCGACAGACCTGGGCTGCGGATGGCTGCTGGATATTCTGGATGAACATCCGGAGCTTTCCTCCACCATTGCGGCGGTACTGGCCGGGATGCCCTCCAGAGCCGGAGAAGTACTGGACGTGGTCGTGCCCGTCCCCTCCTGGCAATTCACCAATTCCGCCGTCCAGCCGCTCCATTCCTGGAGTATTCCCGAATACAGGCTGCGCATGGAAGAGCGGCTCTCCAGATATCTTGCCCCGGAAGAGAGGGAAGCCGTGGACCGGGCATGGAGCTGAGTCTTCCGGTGTATCCCAACCCGCTGCATTTTTCAAAAAGCCGTCCCCCAAAAATGCGGAACGGCTCTTCTGATTCGGAAAATACAGGCTAAGGGGAGTTCCACAAACAGGCAAAACGCAATATGAGCCTGATGTCCTACAGGCTCATATCGGCAAAAGCCCCCCAAGGATAATTTGCTTCAAGAGGGGAAAATCCCCCATGGCGCGGATTTTCCCCGGCCATTCATTCACCTCGCCACTACGTGGCGATGGTGGAAATCCACAAAGCTCCGGTATGTCTCCTCATCCAGCAAATCTCCATGCGTCATCAGCAGGAGCGGGAAAGGTTCACCCTCATCCGTATAAGGAGGATGGATATAATCAAATTGAGGATTGGGGACAAAGCCGTGCCTCTGATAAAACCCCAGCCGCCGGCGTGAAATCCCGTCCTCCGGAGGATCAATTTCCAAAATAACCTTGTGCGGAAACGCATCCCTCAATTCTTCCAGAATCCTTTGCCCGGCGCCCTGGCCGCGCAGGGAGGCATCCACGGCAAAATACTCCAGATACACGAATTTTTCCCGACGCCACGTCACCAGCATCGCAACCACCCGGCCTTCCCCATTTAAAAATACTTCATAACAAAAACCGGGGTCTTGAAACGCCAACGGGAAATCCTGTATCCGCCGCTGTTCATGCACCGGAAAGCTTGTCCGGTAAATATCCAGAGAATCCAGGAACAGCGGATCATCCACCCCCGCCACACGGCGCTTGATCAGCGGCTCAGACTTCATGGACCATATCCAACCACACCCGTCTCCTTTCGGCAAGTCCTCCGGAAAGTCTTCCCCAGTCATACAACCAGTTGTTCAGGCTTCAATTGATGCAGTGCTTCCCAATCAAGGATAAGGAAGAAAAATACCTTCGCGCGGCGATACGGAGACAAGGAAATCCCCGTCTGCCTGCCGGGATTGACGGCAGCCCCGGCGCCTGTACAAGGGATGTCGAAACAAAGGCATTCCATGTTCTCTTTTATCTCTATGAATTTACTTTTACCTGATGTATAGAAAGAGCCTGCTCACGTCATGAATTCCATTTGAAATTTTATTCCGGAAACATGGGAACCCGTCTAAAGCCATGATGCCGCCCGTCAAGATATTCCTGCTGCTGATTTTTTCCTGGGCAGTTTTCCCCCGCCCTCTCCAGGCCCGGGAAGAGCCGCCCGCGTCCCCCTCCTGGCCATGCTGTGTTCCTGCACGCCCCGGCAGCCGTATTCTCTTTCTGGGAAACAGCTATACGTTTTTCAACCGCATGCCCGCCATGGTTAAAGCCATGGCAGACACCAAAGGATTGCGGCCGGACGTGCACATGCACGCGGCTCCGGCAGCATCCCTCCAGTCCCATTGGAATGACAGGCGTGCCCGCAGCAACATGGAAGGAACGGCATGGGACTTCGTTATTCTCCAGGACCAAAGCGCCACACCTGTCCGGGCTCCGGAACGAACCATGGAGTTCGGAGAAAAATGGTGCTCTCTGGTACGAGCCGCCAAAGGAACGCCCATCCTGATGCTGACGTGGGGGAAAAGAGGAGCTTCCGGAACTCCGGACCCGCAGGAGCAAAAGGCTCTTCTTGAAACGTATTTGAAACTTGCCCGGAGGGAAAAAGCAGCGCTCGCCCCCGTGGGCATTGCCTGGGAGAATTGCCTCAAACGCCATCCAGGCATTCAGCTGTACCAGCCTGACGGCCGGCACCCGACGGAGGAAGGGAGCTACCTGACGGCATGCGTAATCTACTTCACGTTATTCGGAAAATCTCCGCTGGGCCTGCCGGGCCGCTTGTCCTTGAAAGGGACGCGACTGAGCAATCTTCCCGCAGACAGGGCCAGAATATTGCAGACCGTCGCCAGGGATACATGCAGGCAGGCAGTTCTTTTCCGCCACTGCCGGAACCCGTCCCGCAACTGCCGGATTGCAGGCCGCTGCATTGTCTCCGCATAGCGCAAAATCTACTCGCAAAACGGGCACGGGCCCTTTACCATGGCAACGGACATATATACTATTATGAGCGAACAAGTCATTATCATCGGTGCCGGCTGCGCTGGTTACACGGCGGCCATTTACACCGCCCGCGCCAATCTCTCTCCGCTTCTGATCACGGGTTCCCAAATCGGCGGACAACTGACCACCACGACGGAAGTGGAAAACTTCCCCGGCTTTCCGGACGGCGTGATGGGGCCGGACCTGATGTTCCTGATGCAGCAGCAGGCGGAAAAGTTCGGCACCCGGTTTGCATATGAGGACGTCAAGAGCGTCGTCAGGGATGAAGCCACCGGACTGTTCACCGTGAAGACCAGCGGCCAGAATTACGAAACCCGGAGTATCATTGTGGCTACGGGAGCATCCGCCCGCTATCTGGGAATACCGGGAGAGGAAGGGCTGGTTGGCCACGGACTCACCGCCTGCGCCACCTGTGACGGAGCTTTTTACCGGGACGTGCCTGTGTGCGTGGTAGGCGGAGGAGACAGCGCCTGTGAAGAAGCCATGTTCCTGACGCGCTTCGCTTCCCGGGTGTACCTGATCCACCGCCGCGACACGCTCCGCGCTTCCAAAATCATGGCGGAACGAACGCTGTCCAATGAAAAGATTTTCCCCATGTGGAATTCCACCATCGTAAGCTATAAGACGGACGACAAGGGAGAACTGGAAGCCGTCATGCTGAAGGACGTAGTAGAAGGGGATGAAACGGAACTTCCCGTCAAATGCGTCTTTATGGCGATCGGGCACACGCCGAACACTTCTTTCCTGGGAGATCTGGTGGACCGGGACGATGCCGGCTACATTATCCGGAAAACAGGGATGATGGCGACCAGGACGCCGGGATTGTTCGCCGCCGGAGACGTGGCGGATCCTCACTACCGCCAGGCCATTTCTTCCGCCGGAATGGGCTGCAGCGCCGCGATTGAAGCGGAACGCTACCTGCTGGGGCTGTAAACCCATCTTTCGGGAAGGGCCGGAATTCCCAGCGGGATTTCCGGCCCTTCCCCGCTACAGGAAAACGGACATGCACCATTACAGCATTTTTGAGCTTTTCAGCATCGGCATAGGTCCTTCATCATCCCATACCGTAGGGCCCATGCGGGCGGCGCACCGCTTTCTTGAACAGATACGCCACTCCCCGCGCTTGGCGGAAATCTCAGGCATCCGCTGCGAATGCTATGGCTCCCTGGCCGCCACCGGACATGGGCACGGCACAGACACAGCCATCATGCTGGGGCTGCTGGGAGAAGAACCCCATACGGTGGAGCCGCGCAGCATTCCCGGAAAAATCGCCCGCCTGCACCAGCAGGAAACGTTGTCCGTCACGGAAGAAAAAAACGTCCGCTTCTCTCCTTCCCGCGACCTGGATCTTTCCCACTACCAGCCCCTGCGCCTGCATCCGAACGGGATGCAGTTCACTGCCGTCAACCAGGACGGAGACCCGGTGGAAGACGCGGTATTTTATTCCACGGGAGGCGGGTTCGTCTCTTCCGAACAGGAACTTCTGCATCCGGAAGAAAGGGACCGGGAAACCTTTCCTTTTCCTTATGAATCCGCGGAGGAACTGCTACACATGGCTGATGAGCGCGGATGCCCTCTTTCCTCCATTGTCATGGCGAACGAATGCGCCATGCTCCCGGAACGGGAAGTCCGTGAAAAACTGGACCTGATCTGGACGACGATGAAGCAGTCCATCTCCAACGGCATGAGCGCGCGCGGCAACCTGCCGGGCGTTCTGCAGGTTCCGCGCCGGGCCAAAACTTTGCTCAAGAATCTTCTGGTGCACGGAGAATCGGCCTTGAAAGACCCTCTCTCCATTATGGACTGGATCAATCTGTACGCCATTGCCGTAAGTGAGGAAAACGCGGCCAGCGGCCGCATCGTTACCGCTCCGACCAATGGAGCGGCGGGAATTGTTCCGGCCGTTCTTAACTACGCCACCAAATTCTGCGTTTCCCCGTATCCGGATGCCGTACATCGCTTCCTGCTCACCGCCGGAGGAATCGCCATCCTGTACAAGAAAAACGCCTCCATTTCCGGCGCGGACGTAGGCTGCCAGGGAGAAGTGGGCGTAGCCTGCTCCATGGCCGCCGCCGCTCTTGCGGAGTACCTGGGGGGAACTCCCCACCAGGTGGAAAACGCCGCGGAAATAGGCATGGAGCACAATCTGGGCCTCACCTGCGATCCTATTGCGGGCCTCGTCCAGATACCCTGCATCGAACGCAACGCCATTGCCGCCATCAAGGCCATCAACGCCGCCCGCATAGCCCTGGGCGGCACGGGCGCTCATTTTGTCCCGCTGGACAAGGTCATCCGCACCATGCTGGACACCGGAAGGGACATGCAATCCAAATACAAGGAGACCGCCCAGGGCGGCTTGGCCGTCAACGTGGTGAATTGCTGAGGGGACATGCCCCCCCTCCCTTGTCTTTTCACGCGCGTCTGTTCCCGCAAAAAACGCTCCGCCGGATTGACAGATACGGGGAGCAAAGGTAGGGTGCGGGCATGCTTTCACGCCTTTTTCTCGCTCTGGCCCTGTTGCTGAGCGGCACGGGACTGTCCCGGGCCGTTCACATCGTCATGTGCGGCGGCCCCGCACTCAGGCAATGGGAAGGGCTGAGAATACAGCCTGACAGGCATGACAACTGGTGGGCCAACTTTGTAAGGGCCTCCACCATCCGCATCGCCCAAATCCAGCAGCAAGATCCTGCCGCCAGAATCACCTGGATTGTTTACCGCCCCGGTTACGCAACCCGGGGGAAGGAAGACGGCAAACCTTACACCCACTGGATTGCGGACCTGGCTTCCAAGTATAAAATCAGGCTCGTCTGGGTAAACAGCGCCGACCAGGCCATCCGGGCGCTGAATTCCTCCCCGCGCTTCCACGGCGACAAGGTGGAATCCTTTTACTACTTCGGCCATTCCAACTGCTATGCGTGGATGCTGGACTACGGCAACAATATCATGGCCGTTTCCACGGAATGGATCCATGAGACGGACCTGAACAGGATACGGCGGGATATTTTCACGCCGCAGTCCGACTGCTGGAGCTTCGGCTGCTATACGGGAGCCAGCATGTCCCGCTGGTGGAAACGCATCGTAGGCGTCCCCCTCTGGGGCAACACGGAATCCACCCGCTACGGCCCCGTCTCTGACGGCAGGCTGCCGGAAGGCGCGGGAAAATGGGTTAAATAGCAGGCCTGCACCGCCCTTTCCTTTAAAGACAGGCTCCCTAAAATCGGGAGCCTGTTTTGTTGCCTTTCATGGAAAGCGAGGATATGCCGGATTATAAATCCGCCTTATTCATCATGAGCGGGTTCAAGACAGCCCGGCAAATTACAGCAGTAAAAAAGAGCAACGAACAACCATGAAGAACACATTATTTCTTTCCGGTCTTATGGCTTTGTGTTGCGGCGCAGGGATGGCCGCCACCGTAGCAATCGACCTAAATGGGGAGGCAGCCGAAGGAGCATCTCTGCCTGCAAACCTTAAATTGTCTGGATTCGGAGACGTCAACAGCGGAGATGTCATTACTGCACAAAAAGTCGTCACATGGTTGCAAGGCACCACGGCTGGCGAGGCACCACTGCAAACGGCAATTCCGGTTCCGGTATTTACGGCAACGTCACCGCATCCGGGGATACTGATGTATCCGTGTCTTTCATCAACAGAAATGCTTACGGCGGCTCTATCGTAGGAACAGCGGTAACTCTTACCAGTGATTACGCCAGTTATACCGGATTGACTCTTTCCGTGGACTGTGCCGGGCTACAATCCGGAGCAAACTTCACGACGCTCAATATCGTTTATCAGACGGCAGAAGGCTGGCAGATCAGCCAGTTAACCGGCCAGGCCTCTTCTCTGATTCAAACAGACATGACCCTGTCCGTGGACTTGAGCGGTACTCCCCTTACCAGCGGCACGGCTTACATTGTGATGTCCACCCGCAATGGCGGCGGAAACACGAACTCCAACCTGCTTTTTTCCATGTCAGCCACTGCTGAGGATGTCGTTCCGGAGCCGGCTACGGCATCCCTGAGCCTTTTGGGCCTGTCCCTGCTGATGCTGCGCCGCAAGCGCTGAAATAAAAAACGCGATCTTTCCCGTTTTTCAACAACTGTCCGGGGTGTAAAATCTCGGACAGTTTTTCATTTTTAAGCCTGAAGGCTTGCAATCGTATTGCCATATGACCGGGCTGCCGTATAATGGGGGGCGGACGGAAAATATCCGTCATTTTCTGACAACAATCATGAACCAAGCACCCCATGTTGCCATCGTCGGCGCCACCGGAGCGGTGGGCGTTGAAATCCTGTCCTGCCTGGAAACACGCAATTTTCCCGTAGGTTCCCTGAAGCTTCTGGCCTCCGCCCGGTCCGCCGGAAAACAGGTCGCTTTCCGTGGGAAAATGCTGACTGTGGAAGAATTGACGGAAAAATCCTTTGATGGGGTGGATATCGCCCTGTTCAGCGCAGGCGGAGGCATTTCCCTGAAATTCGCTCCTATCGCGGCGGCGGCGGGCTGCGTGGTCATTGACAATTCCTCTGCCTTCCGGCAGGAGCCGGACGTGCCCCTGGTGGTTCCGGAAATCAATCCGGAAGCGGCCTTCAACCACCCCCGCAATATTATCGCCAACCCGAACTGCACCACCATTATTACGCTGATGGCCCTCTTCCCTCTGCATCAGCGTTTCGGGTTGAAAACCGTCATCGCCTCCAGTTATCAGGCGGTTTCCGGCAGCGGCCAGCACGGCATTGCGGAACTGGAAGCCCAGGTGCGCGCCGTAGTGGACGGCCACCCCGTAGTGAAAAATGTTTATCCCCACCAGATAGCCTTCAATCTTCTTCCCCAGATCGATTCCTTTACGGAAAACGGCTATACCAAGGAAGAGCTTAAGATGCTTAATGAAGGCCGTAAAATTCTTTCCCTGCCCGAACTCAAGGTAACATGCACCTGCGTGCGCGTGCCCGTTTACCGTTCCCATTCCATCTCCGTTACCGCCCAGTTTGAAAAACCTGTGGACTTGGAAACTGCCCGCAGCGCCTATGAAGGCAAACCCGGAGTCGCCCTGATGGACAACCCAGCGGAGGGCGTGTGGCCCACCCCGCTGGACAGCACCAACGGAGATACCTGCTACGTAGGGCGCATGCGCATGGACATGGCGATTGACAATGCCCTGACTCTCTGGGTCGTGGGCGATCAGGTCCGAAAAGGGGCCGCGCTCAACGCCGTACAAATCGCGGAATTGCTGGTCAACCGCTGACCTGTTTCCTCCACACCCCGCACCTATTCCATAACGCCATGTGTGAACAATCACTGAACGACTACATCACAGAACAATGCGCCCTGATTGACGCAGCGCTGGACAGACTGCTGCCAGCAGAGAACGAAAGCCCCGAAACCATCCACAAAGCCATGCGCTACAGCATATTTGCGGGGGGGAAAAGAATGCGCCCCGTCCTTTGCCTGGCGGCGGCGGAGGCCTGCGGAGGACTGGCAGTGGACGCCTTGGTTCCCGCCTGCGCCGTGGAAATGATGCATACGTATTCCCTCATCCATGACGACCTGCCAGCCATGGACAACGACGATCTGCGCCGTGGGAAACCCACCAGCCACAAGGCCTTCGGAGAAGGCGTCGCCATCCTGGCGGGAGACGCGCTGCTGACGGAGGCTTTTGCCGTAATCGCCCAGGTGGACGATACGGAACGCTATACCGTCAGGGATTACGTGAGGGAGCTGGCAGCCACCGGCGGCAGCACCATGCTCATCGGAGGCCAGATTCTGGATTTGGAGGGAGAACACAAACAGCTTTCCGAACCGGAAGTCCGCACCGTGTACGAAGGGAAGACGGCCGCCCTGCTAACCACGGCCCTTCGCTTCGGCGGCATGTCCGCAAACGCCACGGAGTCCCAGCTGGAAGCTCTGACGGACTTCGGTTACAACCTGGGGCTGGCTTTCCAGGTGATTGACGACATTCTGGATCTGACGGCTTCCACGGAAAAACTCGGCAAGACCGCCGGCAAGGACGTCAATTCCCAGAAATCCACCTGTCCGGCCCTGATTGGCCTGGACGGCGCCCGTTCCGAAGCCAAATGCCGCACTCAGGCGGCTCTGGATGCCCTGATGATTTTCCCGGAAGAACGCCGCGCCCGCCTGGTGGAACTGGCCAACTATCTTCTTAACCGCGAATATTAAGCCGCTTTTCTTTCATGCCCGCAGAAACCGTATCCGACAACGTGGAAACCCTGATCAATCTGGCGCTGGCCGAAGACTTCGGCTCCGGCGACGTGACTTCCACATACTTCGTCCCGGAACATCTGACAGCCAGAGCTATTTTGACCCCCCGGAAAAAAGGCGTTCTTTCCGGCGTCAATGTCGCGGCGGAAGTTTTCCGCAAGGTGGATCCCACCCTGAAGGTGGAAGTTTACCTGCATGACGGGGAAGCCGTGGCGCCCGGCGCCGTGGTGATGCTTATTGAAGGTTCCGCCCGCTCCATTCTTGGGGCGGAACGCACCGCCCTCAACTTCATCCAGCGTCTTTCCGGAGTGGCTACGCTCACCAGACAATATGTGAAGGCCGTTTCCCACACCAGCGCCCGCATTCTGGATACCCGCAAAACCACTCCCGGCTACCGTCTGCTGGAAAAAGCGGCCGTGCTCCATGGCGGAGGCACCAACCACCGCATGGGCCTTTATGACCGCGCCATGGTGAAAGACAACCACCTGATGACGGATGGAAATACGGAACATCTCCAGGAATGCATCAACAGGCTGCGTCAGGAAAAGCCCGGCGTGGAAATCCAGCTGGAAGCGGACACCCTGGAACAGGTGGGCAACTTCCTTAAACTGGAAGGCGTGGACCATATCCTTCTGGACAACATGACGCCGGAAATGCTGAAACAAGCCGTCGCCTTGCGCGGAGGACGCACCACCCCCCTGCTGGAAGCCAGCGGAGGCGTTCACCTGGACACGGTAGCCGCCATTGCGGAATCCGGCGTGGACTTCGTCTCCGTAGGCTACGTGACCCACTCGGCCCCCTCCCTGGACCTGGGGCTGGATTTCAGCGTAGAATAACCCCTCATCGTTCAACACGCCATGGACTTGTCCAATTTCAGAGAAGAATACCTCAAAGGCCAGCTGCACAGAAAGGACCTGGCGGAAAATCCCTTTGAACAATTCCAAACCTGGTTTGAACAGGCCCTGAAAGCGGATATTCCGGAACCCAACGCTTTTTCCCTGGCCACGGCGGACGACCAGGGCAGGCCCTCCCTACGCACCGTGCTGCTCAAATATTTTGACCGGACGGGCTTTGTTTTCTTCACCAACTACGGCAGCCACAAGGCCCGCGATATTGAAGAAAATCCGCAGGTCTGCATGATGCTTCCGTGGGTAATGCTGGAACGCCAGATCATCATTTACGGAAAAGCCGTCAAAGTCTCCCGCGCGGAATCCCTGAAATATTTCCTCACCCGCCCCAAGGAATCCCAGCTTGGAGCTTGGGTTTCACACCAAAGCTCCGTCATTTCCGGAAGAAAACTGTTGGAAATGAAGTTGATGGAACTGAAAAACAAATTCTCCAAGGGAGAAATTCCCCTTCCCTCCTTCTGGGGCGGCTACCGAATTATCCCGGATACCTTTGAATTCTGGCAGGGCGGCCCCGGCCGCGTGCATGACCGTTTCATGTACAAACTTCAGGAAAACGGCTCCTGGACAATTGAACGCCTTCAGCCATGACCGTCCGGCGCACAACAAACCAGGGGCTTTCTTTCCTGGACGTAACAACACCGCTCTGCACGGCATCCCTGTGCCTTCAGGGAGCGCACCTCACCTCATGGAAGCCGGCAGGGCATGAGGAATGCCTTTTTCTTTCTCCCAACGCAGCCTTTGTCCCCGGTAAAGCCATCCGCGGAGGCATCCCCGTCTGCTGGCCCTGGTTCGGCCCCCGGGAAGGCGCGCCGTCCCACGGCATAGCGCGCACCTCGGAATGGCGCCTCCACCACCAGGAAATGGACAAGCGCGGCAACGTCCTGCTCTCCCTGGCTTTCTATCCGGAAGATGAATCCTATCCCGCCGCCATCCTGCGCCTTACCCTGGGCCGCACGCTGACCATGAAGCTGGAAACCACGGCGCGCACGCAGCCCTGCAAGCTCACGGAAGCCTTCCACAACTACTTTGCCGTCGGCAACCTGACCAAATGCCGCGTTCATGGGCTGGAGGACATCCCGTTCCGGGAAGAAGCCGCCCAGCCCATGAAGCACGGAGAACGCCCGCTGGCGCCGCTGGGGTGTCTGGACCGCGTTTACGACTTCCCCTCCTGTTCGGGAAAAACAATGCTGGAAGACCTCATGCTGAACCGCGCCATCACGGTGGAGCGGAATCATGCCTCTTCCGTCATCGTCTGGAATCCTGGACAACAGGGCGCCAAAAACATGGCGGACCTGGGTGCGGAGTCCTGGAATAAATTCCTGTGCATTGAAACGGGAAACGCGGAGCCCCGTTCCATTTCCCTCGCCCCCGGACAAACCCATACCCTTTACCAAAAAATTTCCGTAAGGCATATGGAGGAAGCCTGCTCTCCCCGTTAAAACGGCAGACAACATTACCTCTCAAATAATGTTCCGGAACATTTCCTTGCCGCCCTTCCGGAATTTCCTTTGTCACCCTTGCCTCTCAGACCGCCTCCAAAAGAAAAAAATTGGCGCAGGCACGGGAAAAACCCGCATCTTGCCCCGGCAAAAGGAAAAACCCCGCGGAAGAACATCAATGACGCCCTTCCGTGGATAAACAGAAGGTCCTTACAGCTTAATTTCAGTATCCCCCTTCCTTACTGAATAAGTATTGCCATTAATGATTAGAGAGTAAGAAGCATTCGACGTGACCGACACCGTGCCTTTACCATCAAAAACAATATCGGTTACAATATCGCCAAACCTCAAATTCCTGATTCCATGGCGGCCCTTATTTTTCTTCAACCTCCACCGCACTTCTTTTCTGGTTGCGGACACCTCCTTAAATCCCAGTACATTTTCAATAAACAGGGAAATCGGCCCCAGGGCTGACCAGCCGCAAAATTCCGGTCTTGCGCGGCGTCCGTGTTCCGTGGAAGGAGTATTCCCGCTTGGGCTGTAGCACTCCCAGATAGTATGCGGTTCTATGTTCCTGTAAGCGGCAAGCTGCTGGTTGATAACCTTCTCGGCAATAGCATCGGCCTCCTCATGGTAGCCATACTTTTCAATGGCCTTAATCGCCATATATGTCGTCGGCAGCCAGATTCCTCCCCGCCAGTAATCCCCGGTTTGATGATGATAATCCTTATCCGAGCGGGCCAGGGAAGGAGTCGGATAACTGCCTCCGAATTCTTCGGGATTCATCAAATGCCTGACCATGCTCCGCGCCTGTTCCCTGGAGGCAACCTGAGCCAGAAGAGGCCAGTAGGACGCAATGGTTTTAACGCGGCAGGGCTGTTTGTCCGCAATGGTGACATCGTAATAAAATCCATCCCGCTCATCCCAGTAAAGATGGTTGATCTTTTTCTTAAGCGCTTCATATTCGGCGTTCCATTTCCTTGCTTCATCTTCATTTCCCAAAGCCTGTTCCATGGCAACAATGCAGTGGGCGCTAAGAGCCTGCTGGGAAATGGCATCCACCCATAACACCTTATGGTATCCTCCGGCATCACGCCCACGGGGAGTATTGTCCATACCGCTCGCTCCCCCTGTCCAGGTAAAGCCATCATCCCCAATGGAATTCAAGTAAATACGCTGGGGGGAACACTCAAACCGTTCACCAGCCTTAGCCCGGGCAAACCATTTGAAATGCTTTTGCAGATATTGCTTCTTATTCAAGATATCATCCAGGCGTTCCTTATCACCGGTGAAGTCAAAATATTCTTTCTCCACCCACGCAAATAACGGGGGATTGTCCACTAAATGAACCTTAAGCGGAGTAACGGCTTTTTCGTGAATAGGCTTGTAAAGATTATCCAAACTTTCAACTCCGGGAAACGACCTGGGAGCATACTTGGCGAAAAGAACCATGAAACAGGTATCCCATATCCATATTTGATCTTCATAGCAATTCTCATCCATGTAGGGAGACGCGGGAAGGCCTTCCGGCCCTTTTCTGACGCGGCCTGCCGCAATTTCCCATGTCTTATGATAAAGATCCACCATTTCCCGGTTTGGATACACCGGAAGGGGAATCTCTTTTTTCCAATCCCGGTTCATGCAGGAATCCGGATGGGTTGTCGCGGAAAATCCCTGCAACGGGGCTGACAGCAGGAGAATCGAACCTGTAATTACCGATAGTTTAGCGCTCATCATTATTTTTTTGTTTATTGAATTAAAGGTTGTTTTTTCAGAAGTTCCCTGAATGCAATGTCAGCCATAATCACCTGCCCATCGGCATTGGGATGAACGCCATCGGGGAAAAGTTCCGGTTTATTCTGAAAAGGGGAGAAAAAGTCGATGGTTTCACACTTATTGTCCCTCGCAACCTGCTTCACAAGAGGAATGATCTTAGTTTCCACCGTTTCCTTGTCAATTTGGCTGGAAGATTGCCACGAGGGAAGAGGAATTGCGCAATAGATTTGAATGCCGGGCATATTTTCCCGCAGTTCGGCGATGATGGCGGCATAATTCTGCTTAAACTCGGACAGGAATTTCCTGTTCTGCGGTTTGGCGTCATTGGTGCCTAAAGCGATAATGGCAATCTGTGCATGGGAATTGAGAGCATTCCGGTACTCGCCTGTTTTAATATAGGGAAGGTCTCCCTTGGCCAGAAGGGTACGCCCGTTAACGCCGCAGTTCAGCACTTCTATTTCTTTCCGTTTGAATTTTTTCCTCAATTCTTGACCAAGAAGATGGCTCCAGCGCAAAACATCCTTATTGGCTCCGGCTACTCCTGCTCCAAAAGTATTACTGTCTCCCAGGCACGCAACGCGCAAAGGGACGGGCTGTCCGGTAACGGAAAGAACAAAATCTACGATATGGGCAGGATTGTCAAAACCGTGCGGATGGTGCCCGCCGGGGCGGCGAATAACTTTTACAGGGCCTCCCAGCTTGGCGTAACGTTTGGCGAAAACATCCGTATTCTCTTCAATAGGGACTACATCATCTTCCGTCCGGGAAATAAACAACAAAGGAATTCCGGCTTTAGCCATGCCGCGCATATTGTCCACGGGATTGCCCTTATAGGATAAAGCCTGCTGTTCATTAAAGCCATAGGCGCGCAGGCATTTGTTCCAGTCATCCGGCGAACCTTTGCCCTTGCCTCTGTCGGCCGGCCAGCTTTTGAAATCACAGACGGGGGCATCCACATAAACGCCAGCCACGCACAAAGGATTCTTCTCCGCCCAGTTCAGAGCATAAAGTCCTCCACGACTCAGTCCAAACAACACCGGTTTTCCGGAAAATTTGCGTTCATCCACCAGATACCTGTAAAATTGATCCATCACCTCCATGGCCTTGGGAGAACCGTAAAGGTCTTCCATGCTGATAAATACCGCCGCATAGCCGCGCTTTACCAGTTCGAGATCAGCTATAGGCTTATAATCAAAAAATTGTGGCCGCCATATCCATAACTGTTCTTTTCCAGAAACAACAGCCTTGTCGGGAAAGACGATGAATGCCCTGCGGCCGCCCACGGTAAACTCCTCCCGTAAAAAACCATTCCAGACAGAAACCGTCCTAGGAAACTGACGCTTGGCCATTTCCGGATCATACCCCGGAATTTCCGGCCGTGCATGTCCTGTTTTTACCAGCCATTCATTGCGGACTTTCTCATGTTTTTTCATCGTATCCGGCGTCGGCCGATGGTCTTTTTCCGCAACCTCAGGAGCAAGGCCTATTTCCGGGACCAGCCCGGCAAGAACTTCCCGGGCTATCATATGATGCCCTTCCGGACCGGGGTGCACGCCGTCACCGGAATACCTGAAACCGGGATTCCCGGCCTTCTCTCTGGCAATGAGCTTCCGAAGCCCGGGACGGATATCTATGACTTTCCAGCCGTCTTTTCTTTTAGAAACCAGCCATTCCGCGTACTTGTCCAATACAGCGTCATACTCAGCCTGCTCAGCGGAATCCCCCCGGAACAATGGAGGAGTAATGAAGACAATCTCCGCTTTTGCCGCATCGGCAGCCTTTTTAAGGCGGATATTCCCTTCCTGGTACGCTTGAAAACGCGCTTTGTCAAACGCCTGCATAAGGCCGTCATTCATCCCGTAGCATGCCAGAATCAATTGGGGCCGGTACATTTGGAGAACCCGGTCAAGGCACTCATGCAGGCATGGACGGGGGAATCTGCCACCCGCATGGCCATACTCGCTCAACCCGGCTACCGTCTCGCTGGGAACGGCAAAGTTGACAATCTCGCAGGCCTCAAACTTTTTATCGGCTTTCAAGGCGTTTTCCACCTCATTTGCCCATGGTCCCGCATAAGCAATACTGTCCCCAAGAATGGCAATCCGGCCCTTATTCAAAGGCTGGGCATGAAGCCGCATCCCCACTCCCGCACAACACAGCAGCATCAACAATAAACATCTTGCTATTAACAATAAACGCATTTCACAATAATATGGTTGTACTTATTACTACTGAAAACGAAATAGATTTCTTGCAAGATACGGAAAAATACCGCTCGGCAGGTTCCTGTGCCGTTTCATGAAACAAAAACCCGGCACTTCACCAATTCCCGTCCAGTCCTCTTCCCGACAATCACGGCCTATCCCTTCCTTTACAGCGTCCCCCTCCTTCCCCAATTTCTCCATTGCCGCCGGAGAACCATAGAAACCGGAAAACCGTTTACGCTTCTTCCCGAAAACGGATGGGGGCGGAAGAAGTCCTTTTCCTGAAGAAATAGGGCAGGATTCGGCTTGCCAAAAAGTCTCTTTTAAGGTTTGGTATGTTCCGAGCCTTTTGGCGCGTTCCCTATCAAGATGCATACAAACCCACCTTCCGATGTTGGCAACGCCGCAACCTTTATTGCGGAAATTTACGGTCAGGATGTCTTCAACATGGAGACCATGCGCAATTACCTGCCCCGCCCCGTTTACAAAAAACTGCTGGCTACCATCCGCAAGGACGAAAAACTGGACCCCGACATCGCCAATGAAGTGGCTCAGGCCATGATGACGTGGGCTCTGGAAAAGGGGGCCAGCCACTACACGCACTGGTTCCAGCCTCTCAATGGGAGCACGGCGGAAAAGCACGACTCCTTTGTGGACGTGGACCCGGAGGGAAATCTGGAACTCAAATTTTCCGGCAAGAGCCTGGTGCAGGGCGAGCCGGACGCCTCCAGCTTCCCTTCCGGAGGTCTCCGCGCCACCTTTGAAGCGCGCGGCTACACCGCATGGGACCCCACCAGCCCCGCCTTTATCAAACGGACGGAAAACGGCGCCACGCTTTGCATCCCAACCGCTTTCTGCTCTTACAAGGGACAGGCGCTGGACAAAAAGACGCCTCTCCTGAGATCCATGACTGCTGTCACCCGGCAGGCCAAGCGGCTGTTGTCCTGCTTTGGCGGTCCGGACAACATTCACGTCAGCGCCGACCTGGGGGCGGAACAGGAATACTTCCTGGTGGACAAGCAGCTTTATGCCCTGCGCCCGGACCTGATGATGTGCGGGCGCACCCTCTTCGGCAATGTGCCCCCCAAGCACCAGCAGATGGAAGACCACTACTTCGGCTCCATCAAGGACCGCGTGCTGGAATTCATGGTGGACGTGGACGAAGCCCTTTGGAAACTCGGCATCCCGGCCAAAACGCGCCACAATGAAGTCGCTCCCGGCCAGTTTGAGATCGCACCCATTTTTGAAAGCCAGAACCTGGCCGTGGACCATAATATGCTGGTCATGGAGGTGCTCCGGAAAACTGCCAACAAGCATGACATGGTCTGCCTGCTGCATGAAAAGCCCTTCTCCGGCATGAACGGCTCCGGCAAGCACAACAACTGGTCCCTCTCCGCCCCCGGTTACGGCAGCCTGCTCAATCCCGGTTCCAGCCCGCAGGAAAACGCCATCTTCCTCACTCTGCTCTGCGCCACCATCAAGGCCGTGGACGAACATGCGGATCTGCTGCGCGCCTCCGTCGCCAAATCCGGCAATGAACACCGCCTGGGGGCCCATGAAGCCCCCCCGGCCATCATTTCCATCTTCCTGGGAGATCTGCTGGATGAAATCATTGAGCAAATCGAGAAAGGAGGCACTAAAAAAGCGCGCACCCAAAAGACCATCAACATCGGCGTGGACACCCTGCCCATGTTCCCCCTGGACGCCTCCGACCGGAACCGCACCAGCCCGTTTGCCTTCACAGGCAATAAATTCGAATTCCGCGCCGTAGGTTCCTCCCAAACCTGTGCATGGCCCATGACGGTGCTCAATACCATTGTGGCGGAAAGCCTGGATGAAATCTGCACCATCCTGGAACCTGTCAAGGACAAGCCCGAGGAGTTCCACGCCACCCTCAACAAGCTCCTTCAAAACATCATCAAGAAGCATAAGCGCATTCTATTCAGCGGAGACGGCTACGGAGAAGCCTGGGTAGAGGAAGCGGAACGCCGCAATCTCCCCAACATCCCCGGCACCATTGAAGCCCTGGCCGCTCTGGAAACGCCCAAGGCCAAGGCGCTTTTTGAAAAGTACAAAGTGGTCAGCCCCGTAGAACTCCACGCCCGCCATGAAATCCAGACGGAAATATTCCACAAGGAAATCAACATTGAAGCGGAAACGGCCCTCCTGATGGTGGAAACCCTTTACATCCCCGCCGTAACGGAACAGCTCACGCAGCTTACCACCGCCATTGCCCAGATGAAGGCATCCGGAATCAAGGCGGGAATGAAAGCTACTACGGATCGCGCCAACCAAATCGGCACGCTGCTGGATATTCTCCCCGGACAGGTGAGGGAACTGCGCCGCGCCGTGGATGAAGCCGATACCAGGGCCATCCAGACGGGCATGGACAATTTGAGAAGCACCATTGATATGCTGGAAAGCCTGACGGACGCAGACCTGTGGCCCGTCCCCACATACGCGGAACTGCTCTTTCTGTAAAGCAGGCGGGCTTTTCTGGAATAGAAAAACACTGTCTATCAATCATAAAGACTACTTATCCCAGTGCTTTCCGCAAGAAAAACGGCAAATTAATCGCCTGACGGATTGACAAAACAATCAAAATAGTTATCCTTTTCGTCCGGTTGTGCATAGGCCGCTTAGACGGACGGCACTGAATCTAGTAATTCACAAGAAGCATCTTTCAACATCATGAGCAAGAGGACTTATCAACCATCCAAGCGTTGCCGCAAGCGTCAGTTCGGATTCCGTGCACGCATGGCCACCAAGAACGGAGCGGACATCATCCGCCGCCGCCGCGCTAAAGGCCGCAAGCGCCTGCTTCCCAAGGGAGCCGAAATCCAGTACAAGCGCCACACCATCCAGCACGGCCGTTAATCCAGCCGCCAGGATTCGGTTAACGCCTCCTTGGAACTTCTTTTCACGGGCCGACCCGCGGGAGATGCGTCTTACTCGTCAACAAAGCATGACCAGGGCATTCCAATTTGCCCGGGTACGTAACGAGGGGCCATCCGTAGCAGGTCGGCTTATTGTTTTAAGCGCGACCCCTTTGGAACATCCGGAGGAACCCTCCAAATTCGGTATCATCTGTACGAAAAAAATCGGCTGTGCCGTTGTCCGCAACAAACTGCGGAGACGCGTGAGGGAAATACTGAGGGCGCACGGGGCTCCTTTTGAAAACGGCGTACACCTGGTGTGCGTCCTCCGCTGGAGGGCCGTGGAAGCCAGCTACGCCGACCTGGAACGGGACTGGCGGAAAGCCGCCCGAAAACTCAAATTGCAACTTCTTTCCCGGGAACAAGACAAGACATGATGAAATGGCTGCTCATCACCCTTGTAAAGGGATACCAAACCTTCATCAGCGCTCCCCTGCATGCCCTGGGGGGCCCCGGAAGCGGCTGCCGCTATACACCCACTTGTTCCCAGTACTTCATCCAGGCCGTTCACATCCACGGAGCCTGGCGCGGCTTTCTTCTTGGCACATGGCGTATTTTAAGATGCAACCCGTGGGGCGGATCAGGTTATGATCCCGTGCCCCCGGCGCGCCACCCACGCTGAACAATTACCTTTCTTTCCCTTTCCTTTCACCAACTCCAATCAAGCTATATCACATTATGGATCGCACAGCATGGATCATCATAGGCATCTGCGCCGCCCTTCTGGGCCTGAATATTTACATGGGCAACAATAAAAAGGCTGAAACCGCCCCCATTCCCGCACCGCAGACGGCTGTCGCCGCAGCCAATGCCCCGGTTGCCGGCGTCCGCCCCGGAGCCGGAACCTCCGCCCCGGAACAGGCCTCCGTCAACAAAGCCCTTGAAGAAGACAAAACCGCCCCGATCACTCTGGTAGCCACGCAGGAAGTGAACGGGAAGCAGCAACCCTTCATCACTTACACGTTCAACCGCATAGGGGGTTCCATCGGCACGGTTACCCTGCACAACGATATTGTGGACTCCCAAAAAGTCGCGGACCATAATATCACGATTAACGAAGCCCAGCAACGGGGCATCGGAGAACTCGTTTTCAACATGGATGCCACCCAGGATCCTTCCTATGACAACACCGTGTATAAGGAAGTGAAACGCACGGCGGACTCCGTAACCCTGGAAGGCTATGACCCCGCACGGCAGCTTTTCATCTCAAAAACGTACACCCTGCACCCCGTCAAAAATCTGGAAGGTGAAATATTGCCCGGCAGCAAATATCTCATTCGCCTGACCGTCTCCCTGCTCAATAAATCTCCCAATGTCCAGGATCTGCGCTACATGGGCATCTTCGGCGGGAGCGCCTATCCTATCGCCAAAAGCGAACCAAAAGATACCTACACCCATTTCTTTTACCATGCAGACGGCTCCCTGGAACAGGAAGTGCCTTCCTATTTCACAGGCGGCTTTTTCAGCAGTGCCAAGGCCCGCGTCCTGGAAGGCCCTCTCCAGGACCTGACTTATGCCGGCGTCATGAGCCAGTATTACGCCACCATCCTTCTTCCCCAGGACCAGTCCAGGGGGTCCACCGTGTACGCCACCCGCCAGGAATTTCCTTTGACGCATGAAGGCAACACCCTGGTGCCCGGCGTCACCGTGGCCATGGGAATCCCCAATCTGACCATGGCCCCCAATGAAATCAAGACGCTCACCTACGATATTTACACCGGTCCCAAATTCAACGCCTACCTGCGTGACCTGAATCTTTCCTATCCCGCCATCAGCGATATCATGGCATACGGCTGGCTCGTATTCCTGAGCGTTCCGATGAACTGGCTGCTCAACCTCTTCCACGGATGGTTCGGCAACTGGGGCGTGGCCATCATCTGCATGACCATCGTTGTCCGCGCGCTCATCTGGCCGCTGCACAAAAAATCCTATATGGCCATGAAACGCATGTCCCTGGTTCAGCCGGAGATGGTCAAACTCAAGGAGAAATATCCGGACGACCCTCAGAAGGTGAACATGGAAATGATGAAGCTGTACCAGAAATACGGCATCAACCCGGCCAGCGGCTGCGTCCCCATGCTCATCCAGATTCCCATTTTCTTTGCCTTTTACCGTGTGCTCCAGTATTCCGCGGAACTGAGAGGGCAGCCCTTCTGCCTGTGGATGACGGATCTTTCCCTGCCTGATACCGTGGGCCACCTGTTCGGCATTCCAATCAATATTCTGCCTCTCATCATGGCTGTAACCATGATTATTCAGATGAGGATGACGCCTCAGGCGGGAGAACGCTCCCAGCGCATTATTATGAACCTGATGCCTGTAATGTTCTTCCTGTTCTGTTACAATTTCGCTTCCGCCCTGGCCCTGTACTGGACCACGCAGAATTTGATCTCCATAGGACAAACAGCCCTTATCCGCCGCTTGCCCATGCCCGTGCTTTCCCCCGCCAAAAAGAAAAAGTCGGGCTTTTTCCAAAAGATGATGGAGCAGCAGCGTGCGGCCCTGGAAGAACAGCAGCGCAAAGCTAAAGGCCGCAACATGCGCAATATAACGCCTAAAAAGTAGGAATCCCTGCTCTGCCTTCCGCCTCTGCAAGTGCGTCCGCCCCTCCGCGGCCGCACTTTTTCATGAAAAGGCGCAGGAAAAAACATTCTGCCGGCGCAAGCCTCAAAAAAGGGAAAGGAACTCCCTTACAGAATTTCCTCAAAAAACCGGCCCTCTCCAGGTGGAGAGGGCCGGTTTTCCTCGTCATATATTCATTGCGTAGTTAATTGGAGCAGCTTGGCAGAAAATGCCAAACACCCACTGGAGCAAACCTAACGGATTATGAATTCGCGGCAATTCCCTGAATAACTAAATAACAAGAATACCAATCAGTTACCTTTCAATTCACTTTTTTATCAATTGCCATCCAGCCGAATTTCCAAAACCAAAACTCCACTAACACATTTCCATTCAAACTTTCCTGTTGACTTCGAATTCATAATCCGCTCAGAACCGGGCATTGCTGGAACATTTGACCTTCCTCCTGACATCAACCGCAACCATCATCCCCATCCATGCAGCCGCATTTCTTTATCAACTGACAGCACGGTCATGAAAACCTCCTTCTCCGGAATATTCGCCTCCAAATGCCCGGCCATGAAACAGCGGGCAGGTCTCTGAAAAAATGGGGGCCTCCGCACCCGCGGAGGCCCCTGCCTTACCCCAAACAACAGAAAACTGCTGCATGCTTCTTTCAGGAATGCATGGCCAGGGCATGCCGGTATTCCACCGGGAATACCTTGATGAATTTGCCGCGTTCTTCCGGCCAGTTGTTTAACAGGTCGTAAGCCCTGCGGCTCCTGGTAGCCATGTAATGCTCGTAAATGAGCTGAAGCAGTTCCGCTTCATCAGCGGAATGCGGCATGACCGTTTCCAGGTCCACGCTGCCCAGGTTGCATTTCTGATCGAAGTTGTTGTCCGCATCATACACGTAGGCCAGGCCGCCGGTCATTCCCGCGGCGAAATTGACGCCCACCTTGCCGAGCACCGCCACACGGCCCCCGGTCATGTATTCACAGCCGTGGTCGCCGATGCCTTCCACCACCATTTTGGCGCCGCTGTTGCGGATGGCGAAACGTTCCCCGGCCTGCCCGTGAAGGAAGATGCTGCCGGAAGTGGCCCCATAGCCGATGACGTTTCCGACGATGACGTTGTCCGACGGTACGTAGGAAATATGGTCCGGGGGGCGCACGATGATTTTGCCGCCGGACAGGCCCTTCCCGACAAAATCATTCGCCTCCCCGACAAGTTCAAAGGTAACACCGGGAGCCAGAAAAGCCCCGAAGCTTTGCCCCGCGCATCCGGTGAAGTGCACCGTCAGCGTATCTTCCGCCAGGCCGCGCGGCCCGAATTTCATCACCAGTTCGCCGGAAAGCTCCGTCCCCACCGTCCGGTCCACATTGCGGACGTCGCGGCAGAGTTCCATCTTTTCCCCCTTTTCCAGCAGGGGCTTCAATGCCGGCAGCAAATGGCGGCGGTCGTAGTTGTCCAGCGGTTCCTTTTTAAAAGAGGGGTCAAATCTGCGTCCGTCCCCCTCTGCCGCATGCAGGATGGAGGAGAAGTCCAAATGCCGGGCCTTGTAAAAATCTATGGCGCGGTTGACGGAAAGCAAATCCGCCCTGCCTACGGCTTCATCCAGGGAACGAAGCCCCAGGGAAGCCAGGATTTCCCGCGTTTCCCGGGCCACGAAGCGGAGGTAGTTGATGACGTATTCCGGCTTGCCGCTGAATTTGGCCCTCAGGGCCGGATCCTGCGTGGCGACGCCTACCGGACACGTATTTTCATGGCACCTGCGGAGCATGGCGCAGCCGATGGAGATCAAAATGGCGGTTCCAAAACCGAATTCCTCCGCCCCCAGCAGGGCGGCCATCACGACGTCCCTCCCGGTGCGCAGCTGGCCGTCCACCTGGAGCCGGACGCGGGAACGGAGCTTGTTGAGCACCAGCGTCTGCTGCGTTTCCGCCAGCCCCAGCTCCCACGGCAGCCCGGCGTGCTTCACGCTGGTGAGAGGAGAGGCGCCCGTTCCGCCGTCGTGGCCGCTGACCACAACCACATCCGCATGGGCCTTCACCACGCCTGCGGCAACCGCGCCAATGCCCACCTCGGAAACAAGCTTGACGGAGACACGGGCATCCGGATTGGAGTTGCGCAGGTCGTAAATTAACTGGGCCAGGTCTTCAATGGAGTAAATGTCATGGTGCGGAGGAGGAGAAATGAGGCTGACGTTCGGCATGGAATGGCGCAGCCGGGCGATGTACGGATCCACCTTGTGCGCCGGGAGCTGCCCCCCTTCCCCGGGCTTGGCCCCCTGGGCCATCTTAATCTGGAGCTCGGAAGCGTGGCGCAGATAATTAATAGTCACGCCAAAACGCCCGCTCGCCACCTGCTTGATGGCGCTGTAGCGAACTTCGCCCCGGGCGTTGGGTTCATAGCGGGCTTCATCTTCCCCCCCTTCCCCGGAATTGCTTTTGGCTCCTATTTTGTTCATCGCAATGGCGATGGTTTCATGGGCTTCCGGACTGAGGGACCCCAAAGACATGGCCCCGGAAACGAAACGGCGCAAGATGGAATCCACGCTTTCCACTTCTTCCAGGGGGATAGCGTCCGCCGGAGCAAATTCAAACAGGCCGCGCAGGGTGCAGAGATGCTGCGCCTGACGATTGCTGTAATCCGCGAATTCCCGGTATTTCCGTTCGTCATTGTCACGTACGGCAGCGCGGAAAGCCTGAAGCGTCTGCGGATTCCAGAGATGGTTCTCCCCGCCTTTTTTATACTTATACTGCCCTCCCGCATCCAGCTTGTCCCCGTGTTCCGCGTGTTGAGCGGCGCGCTGGTTGCATTCCACGGCTATTTCATCCAGCCCTATACCGCCTACGCGGCTGACGGTGCCGGGGAAGAATTCGTCAATCAGTTCCCGGTTCAGACCCACCGCCTCGAACAGCTGGGAGGAGCGGTAGCTGCGCAACGTGGAAATGCCCATCTTGGACATGATTTTGAGCAATCCCTTGTCTATGGCATTGATGTAGTTTCCGGAGGCTTTCACTACATCCAGCGGGCAGTCCTGCGGCGCGGCCAGGGAAGTAACCGTCGCCAGAGCCAGGTACGGATTGACCGCCGTGGCCCCGAAGCCCAGCAGAAGCGCAAAATGCATGGTTTCCCTCGCCTCCCCGGTTTCCAGAATCAGCCCCACGTCGGAACGCAGCCCGGCGGAAGCCAGCGCGCGATTCACCACGGAACAGGCCAGAAGGCTGGGAACGGGAAGGTAGCCGTTCCCTATGTTGCGGTCCGTCAGCACCAGAATGCGCACGCCGGACCTGACCAGGCCCACGGCGGATTCCGCCAGGCTTTCCAGCGTCTCCCGCAGGGCTTTCCCGCCCCCGCCTTCCGGGAACTGGAGGGGAAGCCTGGCGGAGGGGAAGCCGGCCTCCCGAATATTGCAGAGGCGGTTGAGCTCTTCATCCGTAATGACGGGACGCGCCATCTTGATCAGCCGGGCGTGCTCCGGCGTTTCTTCCAGAATGTTGGGATGGTTGCCTATGTATGTGGTCAGGCTCATGACCAGCTCCTCCCGGATGGGGTCGATGGGAGGGTTGGTCACCTGGGCGAACAGCTGCTTGAAATAATTGAACAGGAGGGGAGCCTTTCCGGAGAGGACGGCCAGCGGAGCGTCATTTCCCATGGAGCCGAGAGGCTCCGCGCCTTTCAGCATCATGGGGCGGATGATCAGTTCCACATCCTCCTGGGTGAATCCGAACTGGCGCTGGCGGCCCACGAGGTCCGGCATTTCCGCAGAGGCGGAAATGGAATCAAACAGGGAACGGACGGAAATCTTGTTTTTCTCCACCCAGCGGCGGTAGGGCATGCGCCTGGCCATTTCATTCTTGGTTTCAGCATCGGATACCAGCCGGTGGTGCACCAGGTCGCAATAAATCATTTCCCCGGGACGGAGGCGGCCTTTGCGGGCTACTTTTTCCGCGGGAATGTCCGCCACGCCCGTTTCCGAAGCCAGAATGAAAATATCATCCGTGGTCAGCGTATAGCGCGCGGGGCGCAGGCCGTTGCGGTCCAGCATGGCGCCAGCATTGATACCATCGGAAAAAACGACGGCGGTCGGACCGTCCCAGGGCTCCATCATGGCGGAGTGGTATTCAAAGAAACCGCGCACATCCGGCCCCAAATGGTAATTGACGCCCCAGGCCTGCGGCATGAGCATAAGCATGACATGGCGCAGGTCCCGTCCGGCGGCGGCCAGCAGCTCAACCATGTTGTCCAGGCAGGCGGAATCGCTCTGGCCGGGGGGAATAAGAGGCAACAGCTTTTGCAGGTCATCCCCCAGCAGAGTGGAAGACAAATGCGGCTCACGCACGCTCAGGTGATTCAGGTTCCCGCGCAGGGTATTGATTTCCCCGTTGTGGGCCAGATACCTGAAGGGATGGGCCAGGCTCCAGGTTGGGAACGTATTCGTGCTGTAGCGCTGGTGGACAAGAGCCAGGGGGGATTTGAAATGCTCGCTGGCCAGATCTCCGTAAAATCCTTCAATCTGCGTGCCGAGGAACAGCCCCTTGTACACAATGCTGCGGCTGGAGCAGCTGCACACATAACAGCCTTCCACGCGCCGTTCCATTTCCCGGCGCATCACGAACAGTTTGCGTTCAAATTCCGCCTGATCCGCAAAACCGCTGCCGTCAATGAACAACTGACGGATCAGGGGGCACGTGCGCTGGGCGTTTTTACCGATGCTGTCCCGATCCACGGGAACCTGCCTCCACGCAATCACGCTGCCGCCGTTTTCCGTGACGGCGGCTTCCAATTCCTCTTCATGGCCGCATCCGCCGAACATCATGGCCACCCCGTATTTGCCTCTGGCGGGAAGCTTGTTGGGAAGCGCCAGGCGGAAAAATTCATCCGGAAGGGCCAGCAGAATGCCCGCGCCGTCCCCGGTATCCGGATCGCTCCCCACGGCGCCGCGGTGCATGAGCCTCTTAAGAACAGTAATCCCCGTTTCAATGATTTTGTGGCTCGGTTCATTTTTCAGGTCAGCCACCAGGCCAACGCCGCAGGCGTCCCTCTCCTGTTCAAAATCATACAATCCCTGCGGCGCGGGAATGCCTGTCTCAAATTGATCGCTATTCATCAGTTTGCTGTTTTGTTTGGGTTAAGTTGACTTATTCGTAGCAAAAACCGTGCCAACATTGCCCAGACTTTCTATTTTCCCGCTTTCAAACTGTTTTACCCCCGTTTTACAAAGCCTGACGCGGCTGCCGGCATAACAGGACATTTTGAAGCGGAATAAAAATATCGTTCCCCCCAAGAAGAATTTTTTACATTTTTGTAATCACCCTTTTGTTGCGATTTTACATTTTTGTAATTCATTCTTATGCGCAGTTTTGTTTCCCTTTTTTGCAGCCCCTTCGCCATAATATTCATATTTCACTAATAATCAATAAATTAAAATTAGCAACATATTCATGAGAACATTTACCTGAAAAGTTGGCACGCTTCTTGCTAAAGAAAAGGTACAACAGTTAACCATGATGAGTGACTCGACACGAACACAAGCCATCAGCGCCATCGCTTCCCTGCCCGTGGGCGGAGCTAGCGAAAGCGCCCCGGTCAGCATTGATTATTACGGAGCGGATGTCTTCAGCACGGAAGTGATGAAGAAGTACCTGCCCAAAGATACGGCAAAAACCCTCCTGGCCACTATCCAGGACGGACTTCCTCTGAACGCGGACATTGCCGCAGATGTGGCCCATGCCATGAAGCAGTGGGCTCTGGAACGGGGAGCCACTCACTACACGCACTGGTTCCAGCCCATGACGGGCTCCACGGCGGAGAAGCACGATTCCTTCCTGGACCCCAAGGGAATGGAACCCATCATGAGCTTCTCCGGCAAAAACCTGATTGTGAGCGAACCGGACGCGTCCAGTTTCCCTTCCGGCGGCCTGCGCTGCACTTTTGAGGCCCGCGGATACACCGCCTGGGATCCCACCAGCCCCGCCTTCATCAAGAGGCACGGGAACGGAGCCACGCTCTGCATCCCTACCGCCTACTGTTCCTATACGGGAGACGCGCTGGATAAGAAGACTCCGCTGCTGCGCTCCCGCCAGGCATTGGGCAACGCCGTCAAGAAGCTGATGAAGTGCTTCGGGCTTCCGGACGAACACGTGACCATCACGCTGGGACCGGAACAGGAGTACTTCCTCATTGACAAGAATTTTTACCTGAACCGCCCGGACCTGGTCCAGACGGGGCGCACCCTTTTCGGCGCACCTCCCGCCAAGCACCAGCAGCTGGAAGACCATTATTTCGGCTCCATCAAGCCTCGTGTCCTTAATTTCATGAGTGACGTGGAACAGGAACTCTGGAGACTGGGAATCCCTGCCAAGACCCGCCACAACGAAGTGGCGCCCGCGCAATTTGAACTGGCCCCTCTGTTTGAGGACGTGAACCTGGCGATCGACCATAACATGCTGGTGATGGAGATTCTGCGCCAGCAGGCCAGCAAGCATGGCCTGGTATGCCTGCTTCATGAAAAGCCATTTGCAGGCGTCAACGGTTCCGGCAAGCATAACAACTGGTCCATTTCCTACGGAAACAAAAACCTGCTGGACCCCGGTTCGGACCCGCAGCAGAACGCCATTTTCCTGACCGTCCTGACCGCCATCATCGAGGCTGTTGACAAGCACAGCGACCTGTTGCGCAATTCCGTGGCCAGCGCCGGGAACGACCACCGCCTGGGAGCGAACGAAGCGCCCCCCGCCATTATCTCCATTTTCCTGGGAGCCCAGCTCAATGAAGTGATTGAGAATATGATCAATGGCTCTTCCGGCTGCGGCAAACGCAACGATACGCTCAAAATCGGCGTGGATACGCTTCCCGTCCTTCCCCGGGACGCGACGGACCGCAACCGCACCAGCCCGTTTGCCTTCACCGGCAACAAATTTGAATTCCGAGCACCGGGCTCCGCCCAATCCTGCGCGGGACCCATGATGACCCTGAACACCATTGTGGCGGAAGCCCTCGACTCCCTTGCGGAAGAACTTTCTTCCTTCGCTCCGGAAACATTCCTGCCGCAGCTTCAGGAAACGCTCAAGCGCAGGATTTCCGAACACAAGAGAATCATCTTCAACGGAGACAACTATTCGGAGGAATGGGTGAAGGAAGCGGAACGCAGAGGCCTCCCCAACCTGAAAAACACGATGACGGCCCTTCACACCCTGGTGAATGAAAAGAATGTGGCCCTGTTTGAAAAATACGGCGTCTTTTCCAGGCGGGAGCTGGAATCCAGGTTTGAGATTTTCCTGGAAGAATACCACAGACGCATCCGCATTGAAGGGCGCCTGTCCTGGGAAATGGCGGCCACCATCATCCTCCCCGCCCTGCGCAACGAATACGGGCAAACCGTTGCCGCGCTCTCCAGGGCGCTGGAAGCCAAGCGGACCAACGGTACCGCCGCCCTGCAGAAGCTGGCGGACAAGCTGGGCGACGCCCTGGATTCCATCGTATCCGACCTGGATACCCTGGAAACGGCGCTTACGAGCTGCCATGAGGACATCCTTGCCGCGATGTCCCGATTGAGAACCAGCGTCGATGCCGCAGAAACCCTGGTGAACGACCGGTCCTGGCCTCTCCCCAAGTACCGGGAAATGCTGTTCATCTATTAGTGGGTGCACCGACGAGCTCCGGAGTTGTGCCGCCCCCCTCGCGGGTCAAGCCTCTGCCCGCAGGGAAGGCACGGCTCCGGAGCCTTGGCGCGCCTTGCTCCGGCCTCCTTCCTCTTCCGTTTTCCACCGTTCCCCACGCTCTAAAAATCCGCGTCATTGACCGTAAAAAAACTTTCCTCCGGAGCCCGGCGGGCACTTAATTCCCCCGGCGGAAATCCGCGGTCCAGGACTACAGGATTCTTCCATCGCCATTATGCCTAAAGACACCTCCATCAAAAAGATTCTCGTGATCGGGTCCGGCCCGATCGTCATCGGCCAGGGCTGCGAATTCGACTACTCCGGCACCCAGGCCTGCAAAGCCCTCCGGGAAGAGGGTTATGAAGTAGTGCTGGTCAACTCCAATCCCGCCACCATCATGACGGACCCGGAGACAGCTCCGCGCACTTATATTGAACCGATTACTCCGGAGTTCGTGGAGAAAATCATCATCCGGGAAAAACCGGATGCCCTCCTCCCGACCCTGGGCGGGCAGACAGCCCTGAACTGCGCCATGGAACTGCACCGCAGCGGCGTGCTGGAAAGGGAAAAGGTGCGTATGATCGGTGCCAACGCAGACGCCATTGACCGCGGGGAGGACCGCAACCTGTTCAAGGAAGCCATGCTCCGCATTGGCCTGGACGTGCCGCGTTCCGGCATTGCGCATACCATGGAGGAAGCGCGCCGGGTGGCCGGGGATATTGGCACCTTTCCCCTGATTGTCCGCCCCGCCTTTACGCTGGGCGGCATGGGAGGCGGAGTAGCGTACAACAAAACGGAATTTGAAGAGATATGCGCCCGGGGGCTGGATCTTTCCCCCGTTTCCGAAATCCTGATTGAAGAGTCCCTGATCGGCTGGAAAGAGTTTGAAATGGAAGTAATGAGGGACCGCGCGGACAATTGCGTCGTCATTTGCTCCATTGAGAACATCGACCCCATGGGCGTGCATACCGGGGATTCCATCACCGTAGCCCCCATCCAGACACTCACGGACCGAGAATACCAGGCCATGAGGGACGCTTCTTTTGCCGTCATCCGGGAGATCGGGGTGGAAACGGGCGGTTCCAACATCCAGTTCGCCATTAATCCGACCAACGGCCGCATGATTGTCATTGAAATGAACCCCCGCGTTTCCCGCTCTTCCGCGCTGGCTTCCAAGGCCACAGGGTTCCCCATTGCCAAACTGGCCGCCAAACTGGCCGTAGGCTATACGCTGGACGAATTGCGGAATGACATCACGCGGGAAACGCCCGCCTGCTTTGAGCCCACCATCGACTATGTGGTTACCAAGGTTCCCCGCTTCACGTTTGAAAAGTTCAAGCAGGCGGACGAACACCTGACCACGTCCATGAAATCCGTAGGGGAGGCCATGGCCATCGGTCGTACTTTCAAGGAATCCCTGCAAAAGGCCTTGCGTTCCCTGGAAACGGGACGCTGGGGCTGGGGATTTGACGCGAAGGCCCCGCAGGCGCCTTCCGCAGAAGAAATCACGCGGAAACTGGCTGTTCCCACGGCAGAACGCATTTTCTGGATTCAAACGGCGTTCAGCAACGGATTTTCCCTGGATGAAGTGCAGCAGCTTACCCAGATTGATCCCTGGTTCCTGGCACAAATGCAGGACCTGGCCAAGGCGGGAGACAGCCTGGACAAGCTGGATCTGCGGGAAGCCAAGAAGCTGGGCTTTTCCGACAGGCAGATCGCCCTGGCCCGGAGAACCACGGAAGAAAACATCCGGAAGGAACGCCAGGAACAGGGCATTGTGCCCGGATATCGGCTGGTGGATACCTGCGCCGCGGAGTTTGAAGCCTACACCCCCTACTTTTATTCCACCTATGGAGATGAAAATGAAGCCCGCGAAACAGGCAGAAAAAAAATCCTCATCCTGGGCGGCGGCCCAAACCGCATTGGCCAGGGGATTGAGTTCGACTACTGCTGCGTGCACGCCTCCATGGCTCTGCGGGAAATGGGCTATGAAACCATCATCGTGAACTCCAACCCGGAAACCGTCTCCACGGACTATGATTCCTCCGACAAGCTTTTCTTCGAACCCCTGACGCTGGAAGACGTGCTCCATATCTGTGAGCAGGAGAAGCCGGACGGCGTCATCGTCCAGTTCGGAGGACAGACACCGCTGAATCTGGCCAATGCGCTGGAAGCCCACGGCGTGCCTATTATCGGCACCAGCCCCAGGGCCATTGACCTGGCGGAAGACCGCGAACATTTTTCCGCCCTGTTGAAAGAACTGGGGCTGAAACAGGCAGAGGCAGGAACAGCCACCAATGTGGAGGACGCCGCCGCCATTGCCGCGCGCATCGGTTACCCGGTGCTGCTGCGCCCCTCCTTCGTGCTGGGCGGACGCGGCATGATCATCGTATATGAGGAAAAAGAACTGCGCCGGTACATGAATGAAGCCGTGGAAGCTTCCGAGGAACGCCCCGTTCTGATTGACCGCTTCCTGGAAAATGCCGTGGAGATTGACGTGGATGTCATCGCGGACAGGGAGCGCGCCGTCATCGGAGCCATCATGCAGCATGTGGAACCGGCAGGCATCCATTCAGGGGATTCCGCCAGCATGATTCCCGCCATGGGAATTTCCATGAAAATGCACAAGGAAATCACGCGGGCTTCCAAGGAGCTGGCAAGCAAACTGAACGTCTGCGGGCTGATGAACATCCAGTTTGCCGTAAAAGATGAACAGCTTTACGTCATTGAGGTGAATCCGCGCGCCTCCCGCACCGTTCCGTTCGTCTCCAAATCCATCGGCAAGCCCCTCGCCAAGCTGGCCGCACAGGTCATGGCCGGCAAAACGCTGGCGGAACTGGGCTTTACCCGGGAAATCACTCCGGAATACTATTGCGTGAAGGAAGCCGTTTTCCCATGGGGCCGCTTCCCGGGCATCGACGTGGTGCTGGGGCCGGAAATGAAATCCACCGGAGAGGTGATGGGCATTGATCCGGACCCGGATATCGCTTTCGCAAAATCCCAGGTCAGTGCATTCAATCCCCTGCCGACGGAAGGCAAAGTCTTCATCTCCGTGAATGACCGGGACAAGGAACGGGTGCTTCACATGGCCCGGCAGCTGGCGGACATGGGATTCACGCTGTGCGCCACGCGCGGCACGATGATTCACCTGCTCCAGCACGACATTGAATGCGAACGCGCCTACAAAGTCAACGAGGCGCGCCGCCCCAACATCGTGGACCATATTAAAAACGGGGATATTGATTTCATCATCAACACCCCCGGCTCCCACGACGCGCGGGCGGACGACATCATCATCCGTTCCTCCGCCATTGCCGCCAAAACCTCCTATTGCACCAACCTGGCTTCCGCACAGGCCTGCGTGAATGCCATTGAGGCGCTGAAGAACAAAAATCTTCAGGTGTGCACCATTCAGGAATACCACGCCCAAAACCTTTAATCCCGCACCACCTAAGCATACTTACATCACCATGAGAGCCATTCTCGCACTGGAAGACGGAAGCGTCTTCATCGGTTCGCACTTCGGGGCCACGGGCACGGAAGTGGGGGAAGCCTGCTTCAACACGTCCATGACCGGCTATCAGGAAGTATTGACGGATCCGTCCTACAGCGGCCAGATCGTCACCATGACTTATCCTCTGATCGGCAATTACGGCGTCAACCCGGAAGACGGGGAATCAGGCAAAGCGCAGGTCAGCGGTTTTGTGGTGGCGGAACTGGCGAAAGTCCACTCCAACTGGCGTGCCACGGAATCCCTGGGCCCGTGGCTGGAAAAACAGGGCGTCATCGGCATTGAAGGGGTGGATACCCGCAAAATCGCCAAGCATCTGCGCTCCGCCGGAGCCATGCGCGCCTGCCTCACCACGGAGCTGACGCCGGAGGAAGCCGTGGAAGCAGCCAGAAACGCCCCCTCCATGGAAGGCTGCAATATCGTGGACAAAATCGGTTCCCACCCCATGACACCGGAGGAAGTGGACGCGCTGGTTACGGGAAAAACTCTGCCCCCTGCGGAATACGACATCGTCGCCTTTGACTTCGGCATTAAATACAACATCCTGCGCCAGTTGAGGGAAAACGGCTTCCGCGTAACCGTAGTTCCCGCCCACACGACGGCGGAGGAAGTGCTTGCCATGAACCCGGACGGCGTCTTTCTTTCCAATGGTCCGGGAGATCCCGCCACGCTGACGGACATTCACCGGGAAGTAGCTGCATTGATTGGGAAAGTGCCCATGTTCGGCATCTGCCTGGGCCACCAGATTATTTCCCACGCGCTGGGAGCGAAAACCTTCAAGCTGAAGTTCGGGCACCGTGGAGCGAACCATCCGGTCAAAGATTTGAAAACGGGTAAAATCAGCATTACGTCCCAGAACCACGGTTTTGCCGTGGATCCGGACACCGTGCCGGACAACGTGGAAATAACGCTGATCAATCTGAATGACAATACCGTGGAAGGCATCGCCCACAGGACGCTTCCCGTATTCAGCGTGCAATACCACCCGGAAGCGGCACCCGGCCCCAGGGATCCCCAGTATCTGTTCCGGGATTTCAGGAAAATGATTGCGGCCAGCAAGCGGCAACATGCCCGCTGACGGCTCTGCCCCCCCTTCCTATAGACCAGAGCATTTTCCTCGCCTCGCTGGGAAAAATGCGTTATTTATGCCCGGAGCCCATGAATTGCGGCTCCGGGAGAGGTTTCTTTTCATTTCATCAACCTCTCCCGCCAGCAAATAACCTGACACACCATATGAGCAAAATCGCATTAATCTCCGGCATTACGGGACAGGACGGTTCCTTTCTCGCAGAGTTCCTGATTGACAAAGGGTATGAAGTACACGGCATCCTGCGCCGGTCCTCCTCCTTCAACACGGGCCGCATCGAACACCTTTACCTGGACGAATGGGTGCGGGACATGAAGAAAAACCGCCTGATTAACCTCCACTACGGGGACATGACGGATTCCAGTTCTCTCATCCGCATCATCCAGACCGTGCAGCCGGATGAAATCTACAATCTGGCAGCCCAGAGCCATGTGAAAGTCAGCTTTGACGTACCGGAATACACGGCGGAAACGGATGCCGTGGGAACCCTCCGCATGCTGGAAGCCGTCCGCATTCTGGGCATGGAAAAGAAATGCCGCATCTACCAGGCTTCCACGTCCGAGCTTTTCGGGCTGGTGCAGGAAGTCCCCCAGAAGGAAACCACGCCGTTTTACCCCCGTTCACCCTACGGCGTAGCCAAGCAATACGGATTCTGGATTACCAAGAATTACCGGGAATCTTACAATATGTTTGCCGTTAACGGCATCCTGTTCAACCACGAAAGCGAACGCCGCGGAGAAAATTTCGTTACCCGCAAAATCACGCTGGCGGCGGCACGCATTGCCCAGGGCATGCAGGACAAGCTTTACCTGGGCAACCTGAACGCCCTGCGCGACTGGGGTTACGCCAAGGATTACGTGGAATGCATGTGGCTGATTCTCCAGCATGACACACCGGAGGATTTCGTCATCGCCACAGGGGAAATGCACACGGTCAGGGAATTCTGCACGCTGGCCTTCCGTGAGGCCGGAATAGAGCTGGAATGGGAGGGAGAAGGCGTGGAAGAACGCGGACGCGACAGGAAGACGGGCAATATTCTGGTGGAAGTGGACCCCAAATATTTCCGCCCTGCCGAAGTTGAACAACTGTTGGGAGACCCAACCAAGGCCAAAACCCTTCTTGGCTGGAACCCTACCTCCACTCCGTTTGAGGAACTCGTGCGCATCATGGTGCGCCACGACATGAAATACGTAAAAACTCCCGTTCATTTCTGAGATGAAAAAAAACAGCAGAATCTTTGTGGCCGGACACCGCGGCCTCGTCGGTTCCGCCATCTGGAAATCCCTGGAAAACAAAGGCTATTCCTACCTGATTGGCCGGACGCACAAAGAACTGGATCTGGAAGACCCTGCGGCCGTCCGGGAATTTTTTGACCGGGAAAAGCCGGAATACGTCTTTCTGGCAGCGGCGTTTGTGGGCGGCATCATCGCCAACTCCCGCTACCGGGCGGACTTCATCTTCCGCAATCTCCAGATTCAGCAGAACGTCATCGGGGAAAGCTTCCGGCATGGCGTATCCAAGCTCCTCTTCCTGGGGAGCACCTGCATCTACCCGCGCGAAGCCCCCCAGCCCATGAAGGAAACCGCCCTGCTCACCTCCCCGCTGGAATACACCAACGAACCCTATGCCATTGCCAAAATAGCAGGGCTGAAAATGTGCGAAAGTTTCAACCTGCAATACGGCACCAACTACATCGCCGTCATGCCTACAAATCTGTACGGCCCCAATGACAATTTCCACTTGGAAAACAGCCACGTGCTGCCCGCCATGGTACGCAAGATACACCTGGCCAAGTGCCTGATGGAAGGAGACTGGAACGCCGTGCGGAAAGATCTGAACGCGCGCCCAGTGGAACAGGTGGACGGCACGGCTGAAGAAAAGGAAATCCTGGCCGTGCTGGCCAAATACGGCATTACCCCCGGTTCCGTGGAACTGTGGGGTACGGGAACTCCCCTGCGCGAATTCCTGTGGAGCGAAGACATGGCGGACGCCTGCGTCCATGTGATGGAGCAAGTGGATTTCAGCCAGCTGCAAGAAGGAGGAAGGGAAGTGCGGAACTGCCACATCAATATCGGAACCGGGAAAGAAATCTCCATCGGCGGACTGGCCCGCCTGATTGCCGCTACGGCAGGGTACCGGGGAAATCTGGCGTTCAACGCAGACAAGCCGGACGGCACCATGCGCAAGCTGACGGACGTCTCCAAGCTGCACTCCCTGGGCTGGAAACACCGGGTGGAGCTGGAAGAGGGAGTGGAACGCATTTACCGGTGGTATCTGAGCCGGATGGAAGCCGACGGCAACTGACTTTTCGGCCAGCTCCCCTCACTCCAATGACCAGCCCCCCGGACAACCAGGATACGCCCCCCGCCAAAGCCAGCCTGTGGGCACTGAGCCCCCTGCTGGTTTTCTTCCTGCTTTACCTGGTCATCTCCATAGCCGTACAGGATTTTTACGCCGTGCCGGTCACGGTAGCCTTTATGGCGGCAGCTGTCTGGGCCGTTTTCATCACCCGCGGAAAAAGCATGGCGGAACGGGTGGATCTGTTTTCCTCCGGAGTAGCCAACCGGAACATCCTGATGATGGTCTGGATTTTCGTGCTGGCAGGAGCCTTCGCCCAGTCTGCCAGGGACATGGGAGCCATTGACGCCACCGTGCAGCTTACGCTGCGGCTTCTTCCGGACAATCTGCTGTTTGCCAGCGTGTTCATCGCCTCCTGTTTCATCTCCCTCTCCGTAGGAACATCCGTAGGCACCATTGTCGCTCTGGCTCCCGTAGCCACAGGGCTGGCACAAGCCACGCAGGTCAGTGCCGGCATGATGACGGCCATTGTGGTGGGGGGAGCATTCTTCGGAGACAATCTTTCCTTCATTTCAGACACCACGATCGCCGCCACCCGTACGCAGGGCTGCGCCATGCGGGACAAATTCCGGGCCAACATAAAGGTGGCGCTCCCCGCCGCTCTGCTGGCCCTGGCCTGCTACATCCTGCTCGGATGGAACGTGCAGTCCCCCTCCACAGCGGATATCTCCATTGAATGGATGAAAGTATTTCCCTATCTGCTCGTGCTGGTGACGGCCCTGGCCGGAATCCACGTCATGGCCGTTCTGACCATGGGGCTCCTTGCAACGGGACTGATTGGCGTCGGCATGGGGTATTTCTCCTTCATGGCCTGGTTCCAAGCCATGGGCAGCGGCATGACCGGCATGGGAGAACTGATCATCGTCACTCTGCTGGCCGGCGGCGTACTGTCCATCATCCGTTTCAACGGAGGCATCGCGTATATTATCGGAAAAATTACGGCCCATATCCGCAGCAGGCGCGGCGCGGAATTCAGCATTGCCGGGCTGGTTTCCCTGGCCAACCTCTGCACGGCCAACAATACGATCGCCATCATCACGGCTGGCCCCATCGCCAAGGAAATAAGTGACAAATTCCATATCCCACCCAAACGCAGCGCCAGCATTCTGGACACCTTTTCCTGCCTGGTTCAGGGAGTCATCCCCTACGGTGCTCAAATGCTCATGGCCGCCGGAATCTCCCAGGTTTCTCCCCTGCTGATCATGAAATACCTGTATTATCCCCTGATTCTGGGCATCTGCTCCACCCTTGCCATTGCGCTGGCACCGGGAGGGACGGAAAGACGGGGGAAACGCTGAAAAGCCCATACGGAGAAAGGACGGCAAGGCCGCCTTTTTTGTTACCGACATGTTATCCCTGTTATCTTCATGTTACTCAACATATGGGATTCTTGTGCTATCATACATGCATGAGCCTTCATATAGAACCCACGGAAGACGCAGTGGAAACCCTGCGCAAGGAAAGGCGGAAAAATTATATTGCCGCATTAGCGACATCCATTCTCTCCGTCGTTTTGGCAGGAGCCATTCTCTACTCCCTGACCATCATCATCGCCCCTCCGGAAGAACCCAAAGTCGTCGGCTACATCACGCCGGACGATGCGCCGCCGTCGGATACGCCTCCGCCGCCGGAAGTACAGAGGGAAACTTCCTCTTCCTCCCATGCGGAGACGCCCGTCAAGGTCGTGGTGGCAGCGGCCGCCGCTCCGGTGAGCCTCCCCAAGATCGACATTGACCCGCCCGATGAACCTGTCATGCTGGAGGAGGGAACCGCCCTCGGCATGGGGGACGGCTTCGGCCCCGACCTGGGAGACTCCACCTCTGCTTTCGGTACGTCCCAACCCTCCGGAAGCACGCTGGTAGGGACCTTTTACGACACCAAGCAGACTCCTGGCGGACGTCCTACCAACATGAACATGAACCAGTACAGGGAGTTCCTTTCCCGCTTCGTGAACAAAGGCTGGAACGAATCGGAACTGAACCGTTTTTACAAGGCTCCGCAACAATTATACGCAGCCCAGTTCTACATACCCAGAACTCCCGCCAAAGACGCTCCCAAGGCCTACGGTTGCGATGACAAAGTAAAGCCTAGCCAGTGGCTCGCCATTTACCGGGGAAAAGTACGCGCCCCCAAGTCCGGCACGTTCCGATTCGTGGGACTGGGAGACGACTACTTAGTAGTACGGTTCAATAAACAGAATGTCTTCGACTACGGCTGGGAATCCGCTTCTCTGGGAAAAATGACGGCAAACAATGCCAAATGGCTTGATGCCATGGAAGGCAAACCCGGCAATGACGACTTGAAAAAGGAACTCCGGGAAGTGGGCATCAATGTCCCCCCCGTTACGTTCTACAAATACAGTTCTTCCGGGCACTGGAACAACACTATGCGCGGTGTGGCAGCCGGCAAGCAGTTCACGGTGGAACAGGGCAAGGTTTACCCCATTGAAATCCTGGTTAGTGAAGGTCCTGGTGGTGAATTCGGCATGACTCTTCTGCTTGAAGAAGTTGGAATGGCCCCCATGAGCAAGGATCCTAAAACGGGAGCTCCCATCCTGCCCCTGTTCCGGACCAACTACGGCGTTCCGAAACCGGACAAGAACAAGGAACATGTGCCATTTGACGAAATCGGCATTGTCTGGGAATCCATCAAATAACAGGCAATTCTCCGTCTTCCTCTCTCCATGCCCACAGGAAACCCTGTGGGCATTTTGCTTGCCCGTCCATAAAAGATATCCTACGCTTCCGCTACAACCATGCAGCCTTTTCGATTCCATTCCATCTACCAGCCGCGCATCTGGGGCGGCCAGAGCATGAGAACCATGCTGGGACGGGAACTGCCCGACCGGGAAACAGCTTATGGAGAAGCGTGGGAAATCAGCGACCGTCCTGAAGCCATGAGTATAGTCAAGGACGGCGAATGGGAAGGAATGCCCCTGCATCGGCTGTGGGAAGAACATCGGCAGGAAATTTTCGGTCCCGGCTACGAGCGTTTCCCCCGCTTTCCCCTGCTCTGCAAAATTCTGGATGCCCGCGAAAATCTTTCCGTTCAGGTGCATCCCCCGGAACGCACGGCGGCAGCCCGGCAGGGAGAAGTAAAAAATGAAATCTGGTATGTTCTGCATGCATCCCCAGACGCCCTGATTTACGGGGGAATGAAGGAAAACGCCACACTCCCGGACATCCGTCATGCGGCGGAAACAGGACAGATGGAGCAACTGATACGCTCCACCCATCTGGAACCGGGGGAACACCTTTACATTCCGGCGGGGCTGGTTCATGCCATTGGAGCCGGGCACCTCATTGCGGAAATCCAGCAGAATAGCGATACCACCTACCGCCTTTATGACTGGAACCGCACGGATGACTCCGGACGAGGACGGGAACTGCACCTGGAACAGGCATTGGATTCCATCGGGGAATTCCGGAAACTCAGCCAGCGCCCCGGATACCTGACGGAAATGCCGCATTTCACCACAAAGGAATACCGCCTGGATAAGGGAGAACGGTTTACCCAGCCGGACTCCTCCCGCTTTGCCGTCTTCACGGTCCTCTGCGGTTCCGTGCTCTGGGACGGGAAAACGGCCCGGAAGGGAGAATTCATTCTGTCCCCGGCAGGCGCGGATGCCGTCACCGCCGCAGAAGCAGATACTGTTCTGCTCTCAACAACGGTTTAAGCAAACCAATATGACAAAAAGAGCGAAGAATTCGGCACAATGCTGAAGCTTTCACACTTTTTCGTTGCAAAGAAGAAGAGCGAATCTTAGCGTGAACTTAACTTTTCCCGCATCCGTGCTGAAAATTCCCCATCTCCCGGCCTCCGTATGAGCAATATTTCCACCATCGCCACTTATCTTGCCCGCTTTTCCGGTCAGCTCCAGCCCATGCTGGAGAAAGTCCAGGGCATGGACCGCAGAACTTTTCTGCTGGAAACCGCCGCCCTGCTTGCCCTGACCAGTTGTTCGGAACCTTCCGGAAAAGCAGGAATGGCTCCCATGATCTCCTTTAAGCCCTCCGGGGTCCCCGTGGTGAAACGTTCTCCGCGCCAATTGCTGGCGGAATGTAACGTCCGGCCGATGTTCATGCCTAAATCTTCTCCGCTCCGCCGCCGTTCTTCCCGAATGAAGCCGCGCTTCATCACCATGCACAACACGGAAAACCCGTCCGCAGACGCCATGCAGCATGCGCGCGCCCTGAATAACGGAGCTTTGCGCTGCAACTGGCATTATACGGTAGACCCATACGTGACCATGCAGCATATCCCCCTGAATGAAACGGGACGCCATGCAGACCGGGGCGGCCCCGGAGACATGTACTCCATCGGCATTGAAATGTGTGAGAAGCGAGGACAGAGCATCGTCAAAACCTTTGACCGCGCCGCCAAGCTGGCGGCCTACAACATGTATGCCCACGATATTCCCCTGCGGAATGTCGTGCCCCATTACTACTGGACCGGCAAGCGTTGCCCCCACCTTCTGCTGGACAATGGCAAACCCGGCTTCAAATGGTCTTGGTTCATCTCCCGCGTGGATTATTATTACCGCTGCATCAGCTGATATCAGGCAACACCTCTTCCCTGTGCAGGGAAACGGGTAATATTATTATGCAGCCAAAAACGGCTTTGCCGCCAGGGAACGGTTAACAATTTCCTGCCATTTCATTAAAACTGCCTGGGAAAGGGCCTCCCCCAAAAAACGCCATTTCCACCTGCCCGTTATTCCTGAAGCATATTCCTTGTTTAAAGCCCCATATCGGCTTCTTTTTTGAAAAAAGGCTTCCAGAAACGAAACCGGAGCGTTCTCCTTACGGCATGGTCAAATCCTCCGGCATCAGAATAGCCGCTACGGCAAAAGCGGCAATGCCTTCCCTGCGGCCCAGCGCGCCAAGCTGTTCATTAGTAGTGGCCTTGATGCCCACACGGACCGGAGAGATTCCCAGAGCGGCGCCCAAAGCTCCCTTCATCTGCTCCAAATAAGGGGAAATACGGGGAGATTCTGCAATAAGGGACGAGTCCACATTCACGATGCGGCCGCCGCGCTCCCGGATCAGAGAAACGGCTTTCGCCACAATATCCAGGGAAGGGATGTCCTTGCAGGAAGGATCGCCCGGCGGAAACCAGTAGCCGATGTCCGGCAACCCGGCAGCGCCCAGCAGGGCATCCGCAATGGCGTGGCATAAAACATCCGCGTCGGAATGGCCGTCCAGGCCGCGGGAGGAAGGAATATGCACGCCGCCCAGCATCAAGGGGCGCGGAACTTCCGCAAAACGGTGGATATCATACCCGATCCCGGTCAAAGCGATCATGTTTTTCATACGGTACTGCGGCAATAATGTTCGGGTTACTCTCCCAGCGCCTCCATGATAGGGATGCGGCCGTTCCATGCAACAATGGCGAATTGTTCCGGATTATCTTCCTTCGGTTCCAAAACAACCTTGCCGCCGGCTGCTTCCACCAGCAAAACCCCAACGGCGACATCCCAGATGGAAATGACGCTTTCCACATAGGCGTCAAATCTGCCGCAGGCAATATAAGCCAGGGCCAGAGCCGCAGAACCGTTATTGCGCACCTTGCGTACCTGCCAGGCGATCCTGGCGAAACGTTCAATCCCCTTTTCCTTGGAACCGTCCGTCTTGCCGTGCCCCACGAATACCACGGCTTCCGCCATGCGTTCCCGCCGGCTGCAATGCATGGGATGATCATTCATGTACGGAATCCCGCCCTTTTCCACATGCCAGCATTCATCCATCATGGGATCGTAAATCACGCCCAGCACCACTTCCCCGCGGCGGCGCAAAGCTATGGAGACGCAGAACCAGGGAATCGTGTAAAAATAATTCACCGTCCCGTCAATGGGGTCTACAATCCATTCATACTCGCTGTTCCTGTCCCCGGTGTATCCTTCTTCTCCCAAAACAGCGTGGTTGGGAAACACGGAAAGAATTTCCTCCGTAATCAGTTTCTGGGAAAGCTTGTCCAGCTCCAGCTTGATATCATTCTGGCTGGCTTCATCCACCTTCTTTTGCTCATAAAAATGCTTCTTCAGGAAAGCTCCGGCGGATTTGGCGGCCTGGATGGCCGTGGTCATTTCAAGTGAGTGTCTCATGATGCTTCTACTAATGGAAAATTGAACTTCATTGGGAGCCCTGTTCTGCAGCATTTTCCCGCTCCCGGCGTTCCCGGACAGCTTTTCTGCGACCTTCCTCCGCACGGTCATACACCTCCCCGGCCAGAGAGGAACAGGTTTTTGCCAACGCCGCGGAAACCCCTTTTTTTTCATAGACGGCGGCCTCCGGAGAATCAAAGCCCACCCAGGCAAAAACCGTGAAATAACGCCCCATGACGGCGGAAAAATGCCCCGTATTTCCAGGAAGCCTGACATTGACGAAGGTTTTCCTGGTCCGTTCGTCGTAGCGGAAGGGAGGAAGGGACGCCACCAGGTGGGCGGATTCCCTAGGCAGGATTTCCCGGCGGCTTTCTTCCGGAGAGGGGGCATTCACCATCACCAGGTTCTTTTTGGTGGTACCCACCTGCCTGACGGAGGAAATACTCACATTGAACCCGTCATTGCCGATGAGATACAGGGCATTGACGGCATGCGAAAGAGGCACGGAAAACCTGCCGGTATACAAGTCCGAAGAACGGGGAAGTTCCCCTTTGTAACCGGCCTTTTGTGCCGTTTCTATTACTGTATTGAAACCTACCCCGCGGCCAGTGACTTCCGGATTGCTGCGAATAACGGTTCTACGCTGGTCGACAGCGCATAAATTGACAATGGGAGTGAACAGATCGCCGGGCATTACCTTGGACTGCCATCGGTCCAGACCGTCCTGGGCGGAACGCCCCCCTGTTACGGCCAGCAGATCCCCTTTACGGGAATCCACACACAATATGGCCGCTTGCACACAACGATTCAACTGGTTGTCCACCCTTTTGGGCAACCCTGCCCACACGGAAGAAGATTCCAGAGCGACCAGCATAGGCTCGCTTACATCTTCAACCATCCGCTGAAATTCCAAATCCAGCGTGGTCATTACAAAAATGCTGGAGGTTCCCTCCTGCTCGTCACAGCAATCCAGGTCTCCCAACTCGCGGGAAACGACCAGAACGGGATAAGAACCGGGCCGAGCTTCCCGTTTACCAGCCACCGCCATCGGTTCGCGGAGCGCCTGCCATAATTGTTCCTGGGTAATGAATTCACACTCAAACATCCTTTCCAGCGTCGCATTGCGGACCTTGGCAGCAGCCTCCGGGCTGTAAACGGGATTGTAGATGGAAGGTCCGCGCACCAGCCCGGCCAGGGTAGCGCACTCCGCCAGTGTCAGATCCGCCACTTTTTTGCCGAAATACAAATCCGCCGCCTGCGCAATCCCATAGCATTGCTGGCCAAAGTAAATGCGGTTCAGGTAAGCCGTCAGAATTTCATCCTTGGAATACTTGCCCTCAATGCGGCGGGCCACGGCCATTTCCAAAACCTTGCGATCCAGGGTCTTCCCCCCCAGCTCATAACAATTCCGCGCCAGCTGCATCGTAATCGTGGAAGCACCCTGGGCATAGGACAATGTAGTCAGATTCCGGCAAATGGAGCGGATAATGGAAGAGTACACAATGCCGCCATGTTCGAAAAAGTCTTCATCTTCCCGCGCAACGAAAGCATTCACCAGATTATCGGGCAGTTCATTGCGCGCTACATACACCCGGTCATGATCTGTCAAGGTGCCTATCCACTGGCCGTTGCGATCATATGCGGCGCAATTTTCCAACGGCGCCAAAACCTCGTCCAGCTCATACTGGTCCGCCCTCCATGCATAAACGAGAAGAACGATGATGAAAGCGATAGGAATGAGGCTGAACCACAGCAACAGACGGCCCAGATTGCGAGGCAGCAATCCAAACAGATCATACCATCTTTTACGCCTGTTCTCCATTTCCGGTTTCAATCTTTAAAACGCTTATCGTGCGTCCGGAGGCAAAGACTCTCCATCCTGTTTCCAATCCGGGAATTCCTTTTGCAGGCGGGCCCGGTATTGGGAAGCCTCCGATTTGCGCCCGGCCTTGTCCAAAGCTTCCGCCGCCTTGAACAGAGCCTTGGGTTTCAGTTCGGCGTCATTGACAAACAGCTCGGCCGTAACACCGTAATGCTTGGCCGCTTCATCAAACTTTTTCTCCGCATAGGAAATATCCCCCAGAACAATTTTCAAGGAAGCCATCAGAGGACCTTCCACGCCCAGAGCCAGCGCATCTTCCGCCGTCTTCCTGGCATCCGCATACTTGCCCAGCCCCAGCAAAATGGAAGCCTTGTCCAGCATGCCGTCCGCACGGCGGTAAGGCTGGTCCTCATCCTTCAGGAAATTGTTGGAAGCCACCAAGGCGCGGTCATACTTTCTGAGCGCCAGGCGCACCTTCGCCAAATTACGCCAAATCACCTTCTTCACATTCTGAAGCTGGTCGTTCTGCGTAGCCCAGGTCATATACTTGTCCGCCGTTTCCAGATCCTTCATCCCATAGGCCTGAAGGCCCAGCCATGCGGGGATGACATCCGGCACACGAGCCACGGCGGAAGGATTTTCCTTTTGCAGGGTTTCCAGGGCTTCCTTCAGTTTATTCATGTCCTGGAGCTTGTGATAGGACAGGACGGAAAGCACATTAACCTGTTCTCCGTATTTCTGGGGATCCAGCGTCTTGGCCTCCGCCATATGGCTGATAGAAGACTTGAAATCTCCCTGGTCAAACGCCGCACGCCCCAGCAGGAAATGGGCTTCAGCCAGAGCGGCAGGAGACGCCTTCGGAAAATTCTGAATCAGGCCTTCATAATACTTCGCCATGTTCGCCATATCCTGGCGTCCCGCATAAATCTGAGCGGCTCTCTGCCATGCGGCGGCAGCTGATTCAGCTTTCGGCCAACGGGCAATCACACGGTCAAAATCCATCAGAGCCTCAGCTTCCTTCTTGGTCTTGGCATACATGTCTCCGCGTAACGTCAATGCCTCGCAAATGCGGGGATCTTTTGGAAAATCATTGATAAAATCAGTCAGCAGCTTGGCGGCCACACCTCTGTTCCCGGCCTGGGCAATCGCCCACGCGCTCTTATATAAAATATCCGCGCGCATCTTCGGAGGCACCTTGTCAAAATCAATGCTGGCATAAAACCGGGCGGCATCTGCCGGATTGGAGCTGAACAGGTTCTCTGCAGCCATCAGGCGCACCATATCATGCAGTTCACTGGTAGGAAAAGCCTTGGCATAATGGTTCAGGAAGCTCTGAGCCCGCTGGGGAAGATCTTTCTGCTTGAGTTCATTATAACACAACAACCGGTAAAAGGAGGCTTGCATGGCCTCCTGCGTATAAGGGACGGACTTTTCCGCTTCCAGAAAGAAATCCGCCGCTTTCCTATACTCCTTCAATTTATAGGCGGACTGCCCCAGCAGCATCAGCAGACGCACCTGGCCGTCCTTTGTCGGCATCTTTATTCCCTTCTGCTGCTCATACTGGGAAAGTATCTCCCTGTACTTGCCCATATTGTACAGCCCCAGAAGAAGCCCCATTCGGGCCTCCGGCGCCATCTCCTTCAGGGACTCGTCCTTCAAAAGCCGTTCATAAAGGCCCTGGGCTTCCGCAGTCTTTTTCAGTTTGGTGGCCAGCATGGCGGCCTGAAGAGTGGCGATTCCCCGGTTCCTGTTATCCACACCGGGCGTTTCCAGCACCTTGCGATATTCGGAATAGGCTTCTCCCAAGCGTCCCGTATCCGCACACAGAGCGGCATATCCCATCCGGGATACCAGAACAAACTTGGCATCCGCTTCCGGATTGCCCATCACCGCGCAAAACATGGTGGCGGCTGACTCCGGATTACCGCTGGAAAGAAACAGGCGTCCCAGACGGTACTGGGCGTCCACCTTCAAATCATTCTGTTCCGCATTGCGAATCACGAGCTGGTAATACTGGATGGCCTTATCTATCTCCCCGGCAGAAGAAGCATCCGTCGCCAGACGGTAGGCGGAGGCGGCAACCAGAGCGGGGCTGCCCGTCTGAATCAATCTGAGGAACAGGCCGTGTGCCTCATCTTTCCTGCCCAGCTCCTCCAAACACATGGCAGCACGATACTCTGCCAGAGGAGCCTGGGCAGACTGGGGGAAACGTTGGGTAAATTCCAGATATTTACGCAAGCTTAAATCAAGAAGGCGTCCATATTCCTGCCGGTTCTCCTTCGTAGCCGGAGCCTGGGCCTGCTTGTACAGCATGTCCGCCATATCCAGCGTATCCAGCTCCGGATTAGCGACCAGCGGACCATCCGCGATAGGAGCGGCATCCGGAATATTTTCTTGGGCGGCAGAAAACATCGCCAAAGTTATTAAACCTGCATTAATGGAAAAGAACGCTTTCATGAAGCCTGGGAATTGGAAACATTGATGGAAGATGGAGCCGGAGGACGCGTGGAAAAAGAAACGTTATTCAGCCCGGCCTTCAGACATGCGTCCATCACATGCACCACCACGCCGGATTCCGCCTTCTCATCCACGCGGATACGGACGAGCATGGTTTTGTCCAACCGGGCGACGGAAAAAAGCTTGTCTTCCAGCTGCGGCATTGTGTACGGCTGGCGGTTGATTACCACGGTACCATCTTTACGGATATTCACGATAATTTCATTGGACACGTTTTCACCGGGCTTGGGAGTCTCTGCTGAAGGAAGATTGATGGAAAGATCCGGTTCATCATCCTCAAATGTCTGGGTTACGATGAAAAACACCAGCAGCAGAAATACGATGTCCAGCATGGGGGCTAATTGGAACCCGATAGGACTGGGCATTTTATAATGAAATTTCATACAATCTTCCGGTGAGGTGGAGAAGTGGATGCGTTCCGGCTAGAGCCCACGCACATCGCGCAGGGAAGTGGGATCTACGGGGACTCTGGGAAGTTCCTCTTCATGAAAAGCCCCAGCTGCACCGGCTCGTGGCTTCTGAAGCTGGGTGGCAACTACGGAAACACTGTGCGTGACGGCTGCCTCCAGGTCTCCTACCCGTTTGTGTACACGGCTGCGGAAATATACATAGGCCAGGATGGCGGGAATCCCAAGCATCAGGCCGCCCGCCGTCGTAATCAAGGCTTCCGCCACGCCGCCCGCCATGTCGATGCGCTGCTTGCCCCCGGAAAAATCACCGTTGGCAATCTCAAAAAAGGTTTTCATCATCCCGACCACGGTCCCCAACAGCCCCAGCATGGGGGCTACGGCGCCAATATCCGACAGCCAGGAAATCTGGCGGCTTAGGAACCCCGCCTGCCGTCCTCCTTCCGCAGAGGCTATCTCCCTCACCTCCTCAAACTGGGCGGAGGGGTTGCGCAACATGAAGTTGGCTACAGTCAACATCACGCGAGCGTAGCAGGAATCTCCATTCTTGCAGAGGATGGAAAGCCCCGTGTAATCCCGCTTGCGGATGAAAGATTCCGCCTGTTCCACCAGTTTGGTAGGCAAAACGGCGGCAGCACGGGTAGAAAAGCAGCACATGACCAGCACCACTACTCCGGCGATGGATAACAGAAGCAGCGGCCACATGATGAAACCGCCTTTCATGAACAGTTCGGAAAGGGGATAATTTCTATCTCCCACCACAAAATCCATGGCGGCGGCCAGCGTGGTAAACGGTACAGGGTTCATACAAAAGACATAGGGGATTATACAGAAGAAGTTTTCCTAGGCAAGCCAAGTAGCCGTAATACAGTACGTTTCCGCAGTTCCATTTCTTGCCTCATATGGCATAATGCCTGCGTGGCAGACCGCGAGCAACCAACCCTGAAAGAACTCTGGAGGGAAACTCCGCACAAACCAGGCGTTTATATCATGAAAGACGCCCGGGGAAATACCATCTACGTGGGCAAAGCCAAGGACCTTCACCGCCGCCTGGGCAATTATTTTTCTCCTACGGGAGCCACACTCTCCAACCATAAGACAAGAGCGCTCATTAATGCTATTGCGTCATTTGATTATTTTGAAACCAGAAATGACCAGGAGGCTTTTCTGCTGGAAAGCAAACTGATTAAACAATATCGCCCGCATTACAATATCCAGATGAAGGACGACAAGCGCTACCCCCTGCTGAAAATTCCGAAGGGGGAAAAACTGCCTCGCTTCCAGCTGGCGCGGGTGCGCAAAGATGACGGAGCGCGCTACTTCGGCCCCTTTGTCCACTCCCAGGCTCTTTACGCCACGCAGGAATGGCTCAACCGGCATTTCCGGCTGCGAACCTGCAAGACAAAAAATCCGGGTATCCATGACTTCAGGCACTGCCATGCGGATGTGATTCGCAACTGCTCCGCTCCGTGCGTTGGCCGCATTTCCATCAATGATTACAACCGGAACTTTGACCAGGCGGTGCGTCTGCTGGAAGGGACGGGGAAAAAAAGCGCTCTGGACGAACTTACCAGGGAAATGATGGAAGCCGCCGATGAACTGGACTTTGAACGCGCGGCATATCTGCGGGACATCCGGGACAATCTGGTCAAGGTACTGGAACCCGCCCGGAGGTTCCGAAAAGGAACTCCCGATCTTCCCGGCACCGTTCATCCGGAAGAAGACATGAAGGAACTGGGGGTAGCACTGGGATTAGAATCTCCCCCACTCATTATGGAATGCTTTGACATTTCCAATGTCTCTTCCAACCATATCGTGGCCTCCATGGTGCGCTTCACCAACGGCAGGCCGGACAACAAGGCCTACCGGCGGTACCGTATACGCACTGTGGACGGACAAAATGACTTCGCCTCCATGTCGGAAGTCATCCGGAGGCGTTACTCCCGCATTCTGGCGGAGAGCGATGCCGTAGCCTCACGGCAGGCGGACATGACCCTGTACCAGTGGCTTAAGAAACTCAGCGCGGAAGGAAAAGCCCCCATCAAAGTTCCAGATCTGGTAGTAGTGGACGGAGGTAAAGGACAGCTTTCCTCCGCTCTGGCCGATTTGGAAGCCATCGGCCTGGGAGACATGCCCATCGTAGGCCTGGCCAAGCAGAGGGAAGAAATATTTTTCCCCCACCAGTCCCAGCCCCTTTGCCTGCCTCACAGCACGGGAGCCCTCAAACTCATGCAGCGCATCCGCGACGAAGCCCACCGCTTCGCCAACGGCTATAACGAACTGCTCTACCGTAAACGCATGCGGGAAAGCGCCTTGGACGACGCACCGGGCATGAGCGCCTCAAAAAAAAGACTGTTGCTGGAAAAATTCAAATCCGTAACTGCCATTAAAAAGGCGGACCCGGCTTCTATCGCCGCCATCCGCGGCATTTCGGAAACTTGGGCCCGCACCCTGCTGAACTACCTTAACTCATCTTCCAACTCCTGACTCCTCATGCAATTCCTGATTCTGGCCGCTGGAAAGCCTTCTCTAGGCTACGCCAAGGAAGGCGTGGAACTCTATCTCAACCGCCTCAGGCCCTTCGGCAAAACGGAACTCAAACTTGTCAGGGATGGAAACTCCCAAGACGTTTCTAAACGTCTGCTGGCCGCCAGTGAGGGTTGCCTGCGCATCGCCATGGACGAACGCGGAGAACTTTGGACCACAAGAAAGCTAGTCGACCTGGCAAAGGACTGGCAAATGCATTCCGTGCGCCGTATAGCATTTCTCATCGGAGCCTCAGACGGTCATACGGAAGAATTGCGGTCCCGGTGCAATCATATCCTGTCCTTGAGCAAATTCACCCTTCAACATGAACTGGCGCTTGTTGTCCTGCTGGAACAGCTTTACCGTTGCCACACTATTCTGGCAGGAACACCGTACCATCGGTAACCCTCGTCAACCAAACATTCCTGTACAGGAAAACCTGTTCCCTTCACGGCAAATGCAGGAAAATCATTGAAAGCCGCCGTAAGCAATCCAACCAGAAAAAGCTTTTTAAAGACGCGTGAAGCAGTAAAAAACAGAGCTCTTCCTGCAACAAAAAAGGAGCACTCCACAGGGAGTACTCCTTTTCCGAGAAAGAAATGGTAAAGCCAGTTCCTTCGCAACCAGCCAAGCTTAACGCTTGGAGAACTGATAACGCTTGCGGGCTCCAGGACGGCCGGGCTTTTTACGTTCCTTCATGCGGGAATCACGGGTCAGAAGACCGAATTCACGAAGCTGGGCACGGGAAGCCTCATCAACCTGAACGAGAGCACGGGCGATCGCCATGCGAATGGCTCCCACCTGTCCGTGAATACCGCCGCCCTTGGTAACGACGTTCACATCAAACTTGTTCATGGTATTGGTAACCTGAAAGGGCTGAAGAACAGCATTCTGCAACTGAACGGTAGGAAGATATTCCTCAAAACCGCGGCGGTTGATCGTAATGCGGCCGGAACCTTCAGTAAGCCAAGCGTGTGCAATGGCGGTCTTACGACGGCCGGTGGCGTTGTATGGGGTTGTCTGACTCATGTCTGAAAAATCAATTAGAGAGTAATGGCAGTGGGCTGCTGGGCTTCATGTGGATGGCAGGCGCCGGCATAAACCTTCAGCTTGGTCATTTGCTGACGGCCCAGGCGGGTGTGAGGAACCATGCCTTTAACAGCCAGTTCCAGAAGAAGTTCAGGGCGGCGAGCACGAATCTTACGGGGGGTGTCCACCTGCTTACCGCCAACGTAACCGGAGAAACGGGTATAAATTTTGGCATTTTCCTTGTTACCGGTCAACACCACCTTGTCCGCGTTCACGATAATGACAAAATCGCCACAATCAACGTGGGGGGTGAAAATTGTCTTGTTCTTGCCACGCAAAATGTTAGCCGCTTCAACGGCAACACGGCCGAGCACCTTGTCGGCAGCGTCTATAACATACCATTTGCGCTCTACTTCTTGCGGTTTGGCTGAGAAGGTCTTCATGGTTCAATTCTTCGTTCTCGTTTTTCGGCATCCTGCCGTTATCTTCCAATTCGGGGGCGCATTCCTAATGATTATTCACGTAAATGTCAAATACTTTTTCTCTTTTACAGCCTTTTTCCCGTCCCTCTCCATAGAATTGTGTTTTATTTGCACAACTTCCGCATTCAGGACTTGCCCTTGCAAAAATATGGTTTATCATTCGCCTGCGCGGGATTTGTACACACGCGTTCATTTTAACTTTACAAGGAGAGTCCTATCAGCCCGAATCCAAGATCCAGCAGCCGCCCCAGCGGCGGACAAAATTCCCGCCCCGGTTCCAGACCGACCGGCACCAGTAACCGTCCCGGACAATCCAGGCCTTCCGGCAATGGCACAGGAGCGGCACGGTCGGTCGGACAGTCTGCAGGACCGGGAAATTCCAGAACAGGGGGAGGAAGCCGCCCCGGAGGTAACGCCAACAGGCAACGCCCGCAAGGAGGCGGAGGACGCCACACCAAGGGCAGAAAGAATTTCAACAAATCAGAGTCCAAGGAAGAAAACTCCGAAAGTGAAATTGAAGTGGAAGGCACCATCTGCGCCGTACTGGCAGGGACCATGTTCAAGGTGCGCCTTCCCAACGGTCACGAAGTGCTGGCCCATATTTCCGGCAAAATGCGCAAACGCTTTATTAAAATCGTGGTAGGGGACAAAGTGCGTATGGAAATGTCTCCTTATGACATGACCAAAGCGCGCATCACGTTCCGCATCGGTTAGCCACTCCCTGGTCCGCTTCTTTTGCAAAAACCTTCTCCGGCTTGCAGGAGAAGGTTTTTTAGCTTACAGTAAAGGCTGCCTCTATCAGTATGCCATGAAAGTTTGCTCCACGGAAAATATGCAGATCGCGGAACGCGAGCTCATCGTTAGCGGAACACCAGCCAGAACCCTGATGAAACTGGCCTCTGCCGGTATTGCGGAATCTCTCATGCAGTTCTTCCCCGACCCGGGATTGTGCGTAGCCTATGTAGGCAAAGGGAATAACGGGGGAGATGCCCTCACCGTCCTTAACATACTGAAACAACATGGCTGGGAAATAGGCTTCCGAACCGCTTACCCGCGCAACGAATGGAGTGAACTTTCCGTGCGGCAGTTGGCGGAAATATCTCCTCCCCCTCAGGAATACCAGGCCCCTCCCCTTCCCCGTACGGGAAAACCTATGATCCTGCTGGACGGCCTGCTGGGAATAGGGGCAAAGGGAATGCTCCGGAGGGAAATCTCCGCTCTCTGCGCGGAAATGAACTATATAAGAAACCGTTGCGGGGCTGTACGTACCGTGGCTATTGATATCCCCACCGGAGTGGATCCAGACACGGGAATGCCTCAGCAAAATGCAGTGGAAGCAGATTTCACCATGTGCATAGGAGCCGTTAAGCAGGGCCTGCTGGACGATGACGCCACCCTGTTTGCTGGACGCTTAGTCTGCATTGACCTTCCCGGCCTTCACGTACAGGCGCTCCCCGCCACGGAACTTATTACCTCCTCACGGCTTACCAAATTCCTCTCTGCAAGACCCTATACGGATTATAAGAACAAACGCGGGCACATTGGCGTCATAGCTGGCTCTGAAGGAATGCTGGGTGCGGCCCGTCTCTGCTGTGAAGCAGCTCTCCGGGCAGGAGCCGGTCTGGTTACACTGCACGTTCACAAAGACGTCTATCCCTTAATCGCTCCATCCATGCCTCCGGAAATCATGGTCAGGCCCGTGGACAGTTACGCAGATATCTCCATTCGTACATTCAGTGCTTTCCTCATTGGCCCAGGTATCGGTTCCGTATCGGAGGAAGATGCGGAAGCCATCCGCCTCATTCTGGAAACAGGTACCCCCACTGTTCTGGATGCGGACGGGCTGAATCTGGCCGCGGCCATGCAGTGGAACTTGGGAGAACACGTTCTGGCTACTCCCCACCATGGAGAAATTCGCAGACTTCTGCCAGATGCAGACAACTATGCCATCCGCGCAGACATTGCCGACTGCTTTCTGGCAGAACATGAAGCCGCCCTGATTTACAAGGGAGCACGCACTATCGTCACCCAACGGGGAAAACCTCTTTTTTATAACATCACTGGGGATCCCGGCATGGCAACTGCCGGTCAGGGAGACGTTCTGGCAGGTATTTGCGGAGGCTTCATAAGCCAGGGGGAATCCCTGCTGGTTTCCGCCGTTCTGGGCGTCTACCTGTGTGGCCGAGCTTCCGAAATGGCAATCTCCGCCGGAGAAGCCACCCAGCAAACATTGACGGCAGGGGATACGCTGCGACATCTTCCTTCCGCCATTCTTTCTACCGCACGCCTCTGTTATTGAAATGACCTACCGCAAACTTCAGGAATTGCCCTCACAGTCTCTGCCCAGGGAAAAACTGCTCCGCCAAGGAAGGCACAGCCTCAGCAACGCGGAACTGCTTGCTATCTTTCTCCGAATGGGGATCAAGGGGAAAAATGTGTTGGACATGTCCTCGGATCTGATTCAGTCTGCTGGCTCTCTAGATGCCCTAGCTCATATGGAAGCTGCTGAAATAGCGAACATTTGCAAGGGAATAGGCATGGCGAAAGCCGCTACGCTGAGTGCTGCCTTTGAACTGGGAGCGAGGGCTCTCCGTGAAACTCTGTCACGTCAACCCATTCAAACACCGGAAGATGTCTATGATTATCTGACCACAGCCATGCGCTGGAAGGAAAAGGAGACGGTGCTCGTTCTGCTGCTGGATACCAAGTGCCGCCTCATCAAACCCGTGGAAATATCCAGCGGGACCTTGAACGAATCCATTGCTCATCCACGTGACATATTACGCCCCACTGTCATTCATAACGCCTATGGCTTCATCCTTGCCCACAATCATCCCAGTGGAAATCCAGCCCCCAGCCGTACGGACGACCTCCTGACCGAACGCGTGCGGGAATGCTCCAAATTATTAGGCGTTCGTTTTCTGGATCATGTAATCATTGGTAAACCGACCGAAACAACCAACAAAAATTATTATAGTTACAACCATCCTGGCGGAGACCGCCTTAAAGACCCCAGTCAAGAACGCACCCTCTATCACTGAACAGCCGCCTATCTGAATTCCCGCCTCTTCTCTTCCTATCGAAAATAAGAGCCTCGTCTTCCGACGAGGCTCTTACTGAAAAACTGGCGGAGAGAGTGGGATTCGAACCCACGGTGGGTTTTAAAGCCCACGTTCGATTTCGAGTCGAGTGCCTTAGACCAGCTCAGCCATCTCTCCACTTGGAAACCGGAGGCGGTTGTATCCGGTTTGTCGGATACTGTAAAGAACAGAATCACCGTCCAGCGTCATTCGGATGCCGTTAACGTCTCGGCGACGCCAACGGCCCGAGCGTTGCTTCCGCCTCAAATCTTTGGGTCTTATTATGAGGAAGCGCACTCTTTTCCGGACCGGGAGGCGGCTGCGGCACACGCTCCCTCTCCTGCGGTTCCATCAACCAGGAACAGGAAGAGACCAGAAGAATAGAAAAAGACACAAACAAAAAGGAGATTGCAAATCGTTTCATCATTTCCTTTTAAAAAGTTGAACCCCATTATGCCGGAGACACAACGGGGTTCAAGGAAAATACGTGGCAAAAACCTTTATTTGGTGGACTGACGGGGACGCAGGAGTTGTACTCTATCGCCGGGTTGAATACTCATACCAGACGGTACGCTGTCTTTAATAATGTCAGCTACCGTCTGATTTTTCTCCAGGGAAGTTACCTTTAATTTACCAATGCTGCGACCTTCACGGGTAACAAGAAGAACCGTATTTGGATCAATACTACTGCCCTGTCCAGCCCCAATCACAACAAAACCCCACTGCGGGTCCACGGATAGAACGGGATACTCCTCCCCATTTTTGGCAAGAGCAGCTCGGTATTCAGCTTGCTCCTTCTGGCGGCTAGCCAGCTCAGAAGCTTGTTCTGCCCGTCTCTTGGAAGCCACTTCCGTAGCACTTTTAATCTGGTCAATATCTTCCTGGAGCTTCTTATTGGAAGCTTCCAAAGATTCCATCTTCTCCTGGATTTCCTGTACGCTGGAAACACCGAAATCTTGCAACTTGCTCTTTAATTCTTCAATCTGTTTATTGATTTTGGACAAGTCCGCATTCAACTGCACTTCTTCTTCCTTCAACTCAGCTTCCTTGGAAAGCTGTTCATCACGTTGCTGCGTCACGGAAGCCTTGTTGGAAATCAGACTAAGATTTTCTTCCGCAGCCAAGCCACGATTCTTAATCATGTCGTTGCGCAAGCTTGTCCAAGTACGTATTTCCTTGTCCAAGGTCTTACGATACGAAATCATTTCTTTAAAATCCTGGTACTGGCCATTAATACCGAAAAGGCCGCTAAGACCGGAGAACCAGGCGCCCGCCCCTGCTGCAAGAATCAATAAAACTACTAAGACAGTTTTCATTGTGTATGTATGTGAGAGTGTATGGAGTGTATTGAACCGGAAAAATGCTAGGGACGAACAGATACAACGACGTCTCCGGCTTCAACACGTTCGCCGGCGGTTACCGTACTTGGTAGAATAGTGGCCGTGGAAACACGGGATTCAACAGCGTTTACGTCAAGCTCGGCAATTTTGTTGCCGTCCCTCATGACGGCCAACTTGGAACCGGGCACCACGCCCAGATCGGCGGCTCCTCCGTCAATCACAACTACATTAAAATCATGAATCACCTGGGAAACCCTCGTTTTCAGGTTGGGCGGAGAAAGGCGGGCATCCTGGTCGGCCTTGAGCTGACGAAGAGCGGCATTATTCACAACAAGCTGTTCGGTTTCAGCAACGATGGCATCATGTTTTCCCTGTTCCGCCTGCTTAACCACTTCCAACTGCTTGGACTCTTCTTCCAGCCCCTTGATTCTGTCAGCAATGGCTTGGATACTTTCCATATCCTTGCTCTTGGATTGCAATTCCGCCAAAGCGGTTTGCTGCGTTTGAAGGTCAGATTTCTTGGCCTCATTGGCTGAGGCCAATTCCTGATTCTTTACTTCCAGTTCATCCTTTTCCTTGGTTAAAGCATTGATGTCATTCGTCAGAGCCTCATTCTTCACCAGGAAATCGACATATTTCGTCTTTTCTTCCGTAAATTCGCCACGAAGGCCGTTCAGGTTCTTGTAGCGGGAAACACATTCCCTACGCTCCTTGGTTAGAGCTTCCTCGTTATCAAGATAATACATGGCTCCTCCGAGAAGAGCAATGACCAAGGCTGCTATTGATACTTTGACCCACATAGGAAATTATAGAGATGAGAAGGTTCCTGTTACTTTTGTGAGATTGGCATGAACATTTTCAGATTTCAATATCAAAATGACATCCTCATTGTTTTCTTGATATTTTTTTCAGACAAGCTCCGTAACGGGAGTGTGCAAGAAGCGTTTTATCAACATTTTAAAACAATTACTCTCTATTTTCTTTTCAAACGGGAACTCATCTTCTAGTCTTTCTGAACCGTGAGTTACCAGGTCTTTGCCAGAAAATACCGTCCTCTGACATTCGATGACGTCCTTGGACAGGATCATGTTGTCCGGACGTTGAAAAACGCCATTGAGCACAACCGTCTCGCCCATGCCTATCTCTTTGTAGGTCCCCGTGGAACGGGAAAGACATCAACCGCAAGAATATTTGCGAAAGCTCTAAACTGCAGCGGTGGGCCCAAAGTGGATTTTGACCCGCATGAAGATATATGTGAAGAAATTGCGGAAGGCCGGAGCCTGGATGTTCTTGAAATAGACGGAGCATCCAACCGCGGCATTGATCACATCCGGGATCTCAGGGACAACGTACGGTTCGCTCCGAGCAGAGGAAATTTCCGTATCGTCTATATAGATGAAGTGCACATGCTCACTAAGGAATCCTTCAACGCCCTGCTCAAAACGCTGGAAGAACCGCCACCTCATGTCAAATTTATTTTCGCAACCACGGAACCCCACAAAATACTGCCAACCATTCTATCGCGATGCCAGCGCTTCGACCTGCGCCCCATCCCTTCTGAAATCATTGCAGAACACCTGCTCCATATCGCTTCTGCAGAGGGAGTAAGTCTGAGCAGGGAAGCAGCCTTTGCTGTCGCCAAAGTGGCGGATGGAGGTATGAGGGATGCACAATCCATGCTGGACCAGCTTGTTTCCTTCTGTGGAGATCATATTGAAGAACAGCAGGTACTCCACATTTTCGGCATTACTTCCCGGGAGACCGTGGCCCATGCTCTGGCGCTTATTTTGAACAAGGAACTTCCCTCTCTCCTGCATCTTCTGCATGAACAGGCGGAAGCAGGAAGAGACATGAGCCAGTTTCTTTCCGAAATTATCTCCGCCGTGCGTGAAATTCTGGTCTCTAAAGTAGATCCAGAAGCCAGCTTTGATTCTCTCCCGGAATCCTCCAAGGAGGAACTCGCCGAATTGGTCAAACGCACCCATACGGACAAAATCCTGCGTTTGGTGGAAGTTCTGGCGGAAACGGAAGATAAAATGCGCTGGTCCTCCAATAAAAGGCTTCATCTGGAAATGGGCCTGATTAAAGCCGTTCATACTCTGGCTGAGGCCAGCATCAGCGATATTATCATGGCGTTGGAAGGTGCTCCGCTAGCCACTGCGGCACCGGCCTCTTCTTCAGATCCTGCTTCACAGCAGGAACCAAGTACATTTATTTCCTCCGCCACGGCTCCCACTCCGGCCCCCCGGCCAAACATCCAGTCTCCTGTTGCTGCAACAAAACCAACCCCAGCTACAGAACAACATTTGATGGATCCGATTCCAGATTTTTCTGTGTCCTCCCCTGCATCATCTCCCGCAGTACAGAAAATTCAGAGCACTGACGCTCAAGCTTCTCCCCATCCTACGCAGGAAGCCGAACCACAACAGGAAACTCTTACACCCGCTGCAGCCCCCCCCTCTCTTGCCGTTGCAGAGGAAGAATTTCCCTACTCCGCCACTAAATTGCGGACAAAAACCGTACCTGCCTCCGAAGAAATCACCCGGCATCCAGCCTCCGATGCCTCCGATGTGTCGAAATTTCCTACGGATTCTCCAGAGCCTACTTTTATGGATCCAGAGGAAAATCTTCCTCTGGAAAGACGAACTAACAGTTTCTTTGACAATCTATTCGATACTCCGAGCTCATCATCCCGAACCCAGGCACCCGTAGAAAAAGAGGAACCGGCAGTTCTGTCCCAACAATCAGGAAGAACTATCACGGAAGAAGACTGGAAAACGGTGTTGGAACAAATGTCCGCCAAATTCCCTCTTCAAGCGGACTTTCTAGCCAACAGCGTTTTTTCCGGTTATGATGGCGTAGCAGTCGCCATTTCTTTTCATCCTTCTGACCGTCAGGGGATGGACAGTCTTGGAGCCGGCCCTCTGCGAACAGCTTTGGAAGCCGCTCTTTCCCAATATATTGGAACCTCTGTTACTATTTCTATCCGTCAGGATTTCTCCATTCCCGAACCCGTGCAGGAAGAACTGGCTCCTCTGCCTGCACCACCTCCTTCCGCATCCACCATTCCTGCACCTAAACCTCATACCCCGCAGAAAAAAACCGCAGAGCCTGTCCAGGAAGCTTCCAAAGAGGAAAATGAAGATAACTCTTACTACACGGATCCGCTGATTGATGCCGCTATGGAGATTTTCCGGGCTCGTATCATTTCCCAATAGTCAACTCATCCATCCAGACACAACGACCATGAACATAATGAAAATGATGAAGCAGGTCCAGCAGATGCAGACAGGGCTTGCGGCCGTCCAAGAAAAACTCGCCTCCCAAACCGTTACAACGGAAGGAGCTGGAGGAAAATTGAAAGTTACCGCCACCTGTGACGGCAACCTCACGGAACTGGTCATTGATCCTTCCATCATTGACCCGTCCGATTCAGAATTTCTCCAAGAGCTTCTCCTTCAAACCATCAATGCAGCTATTGCCAAGGGTAAGGAAACAGCCGCGGCGGAAATGAAAAAGCTGACAGGAGGCTTGGGTCTCCCTCCCGGCATGGGCTTCTAATCTGTCACCACAGTGCATCGGCTCAGAAGACGCAAACATCTGGCAGAACCTCTGCCAACGCTATCCGGAGTCAACCACTTGGGAATAGCGCTGGGTGGCGTCTCTCTGTGCCTGTGGGTCATCGTCGTCACTATTTTCTGGACCGGTTCAGACACGATGGCTTTTGCAACGTCACTGCCCATATGGGCTTGCTGTCTCATTTTCTCCTTTCCGGCGCTCATTGCATGGCTGGTTTTCGGTTCCCGAATCGGTCTGCTTGGCATTATCGTCTGGTTTGCATACGGCATCGTCATTACAGACTTTCTCCCGCCCATTTCCAGAACTGGAATGGAATACTACAAAATGCCGCCATCTCCGGATGCCAGGCAAATAAGGGTTCTTACCTTGTACGAGGGGTGCGAGAAATCTCCTCCCATTGAACAAATATCCAAACTCCGTGCAGATGTCATTTTCGTCCAAGGCTGCAGCAACTATAACCGAACACTCAAATTTGCCTACAGCATTTTCGGTAGAACCTCTTATATCAAGCAAATAGGAAGTTGCGCGATCATTGTAAGGCACGGTCAGATTGGTCCGGCCCAGAGCATCACGGACACAGCCGGTTTGATTGTAGACTGGATACCGGAAAATTCCTCCCTGGCGATTCGGCTCATCAACATCAGTCTGGAACCTTCTGAACATCGCTTCGACCTGTACTCCCCCGCCTGCTGGAAATATTTCCATACACTCCGCTTCATCCACCGTAAACAACTTCAATACCTGTTTGATACCCTGAGGGAAGTAGGAACCCAGCATGGAGAACTTCCCATTATCATGGCCGGGAACTTCAGCGTTTCCCCTCAATCCCCAATTTTCTCCAAACTCAGTTCCGACTTTCAGGATTGCTTCAAACTGAAAGGTGCCGGTTACGGAGCTACGCAACCTGTCAATTTCCCTCTATTACGCCTAGACCGAGTTTTTTGCACGCCGCCGCTCAAACCTGAAAGAGCCAGTACTGTGCTGATACCGGATACTATCCGCCGTTCTATCGTAGCAGACATTGCAATTCCCTGATCTATACCCCTTACAGCACGGCAACGCCGTTCCTCCTCAGGAAAAATCTTGCCTGTAAAAAGCAAAGATTTCCGGCATCTACAACGTCTTTAATGCACGGGAAATAGCAGGAAAAAGCTGTTTCTTTCGGCTTACCACATCAGTAGCGGAAAACAAATTAGGGCCAAGCCGCTCGTACTCGATATTTTCCAGAGCTTCTTCATCCCCGACGGCCAGCAACATGGAATCGTGAGTAACGATATCCGTAACCAAAAGGCAAGCAAGCTTCAGCCCCTCTTTCTCCACCAGCTTCCGAAGTTCCCTCACTAAACCTTCCTGGACATCTTCCAAGCCAAACATACCAATTTCCTCAATCTGGGAAATACTGATCTTATGCCCGTACTCAGTAAAAGTCTTCCTGTCCGCCTGAATAATAACGGAAGGTTCAGTTTTGGAACGCAACAGAGAACCGGTGGCAAAAAACTCCTCTGTAAACTTCTTGGCATCTATTTTGGCAATCCCTGTCAGCCATTCCAACATTTCCCTATCTGCCCGAGCCGCCGTAGGAGATGTCAAATTCAGGGTATCTGAAAGAATCCCCGCGCACAGGCAGACCGCTACAGCCTGGGAGGGTTCCACATTACGATGGTAAAATCTGCGTGCCACCAAGGTGGATGTGGATCCTACGGGTTCATTCAGAAAACGGATTGGATCCCGTGTAGAAAGCTGGGTACCCAAACGGTGGTGATCCATCACCTCCACAATCTCCGCCTCCTCCACCCCCTTGACGGCCTGAGAAAATTCATTGTGATCCACTAAAGCCACACGTGTACGGGGCGGATCCACCAAATCCGTCTTACTCAGTACACCAATTATTTTGTTCGTCTTGATACTCATCACAGGGAACAATGCCTGCTTGCGCTTTACGGCAGCCTGCCTCAACTCGGGCAGCGGCATATTCTCCGGAAAAACGGTGTAATCCTTCTGAACCTGCTCCCTCACCTTCCGGGAACAACGGATCAACTGGCCAACACTGGCCGTATCCCAGGGAGTACTCAAAATACATGTTCCCGTCGTCTGGGCCGTCTCAATAATGTCCAAGGAAGGGAAAGCACCGGACGTGGTCACCAAAGCGCGTACGCCATGTTCCACTGCATATAGCTGCACATTCGGACGGTCCCCACAAATAACAATCAGATCCCGGATAATCCCTTTTCTCCTGTAATTTGCGAGCCTTGTTCGAACGCTGGGTTCACTGGAAGCACCCACCAGCAGAATATTCTGCGTTTCTTCCTCACTTAAGGATTCCCCGGTCAGACATTTTCCGTCAATGGTGGTGGCGATATTGCTCAGGCTGGAAAAGACGGAGCGCACATTCATCTCCGTCATATTCAGAGGCATGAGCAGGCTCAACAAATCAAAATAACGCAACAGGCCGTGAAGATTGTGATCAGCGTCAATTACCGGTATGGTTTGCAGAGAATTCTCCGTCATCCTTCGATACGCCGTCAGGAATGTATCGTCCGGACTTACGCTAATCACATCACGACGACAGATTGTCCCGGCGGTGGGCGTCACGTCATGAATCAGTATCGGCTCCGGCACTCCTGCCTTTTCCAATACCCAGGATGTTCTCAGCGTCATTTCCCCACATCTGGCGGCAACCGCGCCAGGTTCGCCATGAGTTCTTAAAAACTCCGCATTCCCTATGGCTGAACAAATAGCATCCGTATCCGGATTCTGGTGGCCGATCACATAAACGGGCCTATTCTCTGTCTTCTCCGGAAGCATCTTTATATTTCCTTGTACAGGTTAATCTATATTCAGCCTGACGGGCACCACCACCTTGGAAGCAATGGGCACACCGTCCTTTTCCGCCGGATAAAAAGTCCAATTCTCTCTCACCCAACGCATAAAAAGGCGGTCCAATTCCGCATTTCCCGTTGACTGAAGAAGATTGACGGATGAAGGTTCCCCATGGGAATTTACTCCAACCACTACTTTCACCACGGCATTCACCTTCCCGACTTTAGAAGAATTGACGGAATTGGGCAAGGACGGAGCATGTTTATAACGCACCTTTTTATCAGGAGAAATATTCTGATCCGGTTCCGGACGCCCCGGCAGGGATACCGCCGGGCGCTTCACAGGCTGCCTTCGCTTTACTTCATTCATGGAAATCCGCATGGCGGCGAGCTCCTCCGGCAAGAGTTCCGAAGAAGCCTCATCCAAAAGAAAATCCTTCATTTCGGAACAATCTTCATTTTCCGGCAGCTTGATCGCCAATAGGTCTTCATTTGATGCAATTTCCGGAACGGGGCTGACTGTGGACGGAGCTGCAACAGGAACAACAGATACAGTCTGAACTTCTTCCGTCTCCAGAGAAACCTCTTCGGACGGGGACACAAACGTCATTTCCACATCCCCGCCCTGGACGGAAGGAAACCACATATCCTGCAAATGTATGGCTACAAGCACAGCACACAAAGCCACCTGAACACCCACTGTCACTGCCACCGCAATCAACATTGCGGATCTGGAAGTGGAATGGGGAGTGAATTTTACAATTCCAAGCTTTTCATCCATAAAAAACGGGCAGGGAATGGGGATGCACCTGTTCAATATATCAGCCCCCTCCCTTTGACAAGCTCATGCACAGCCATAAGCAGGCCGTTATCATTTTGTTATTTGCAAAAAAAAATACATGAACATCAATAATTCAATGCCTCTCGAATGCGCTGAGCAAATCCGGCGGCCTTCTCAGCAAAACCCAATTCCGGATTCTGGTACATGATTCCTCGAGAGACATTAATCAGGGGAGGCGCCACGTGACCGGAACCACTCAGGCAGGAAAGATCACCGCCTTGAGCACCCAGGCCCGGAATGAGCAAAGGAGCATCCGGAATACGCTCCAGAATACTGGAATCTGCATTGGTCAAACCAACCACCATGCCTACGGAAGTTTTACAGCCTTCCCGGACAGAGCGGAGCACCATGTCTCCCACCAGTTCAAAAACCCTGCGGCCCCCTGCCAGTTCCTGCCGTTCCACATCCGCAGAACCGGAATTGGAAGTAACTGCCAGCAGATAAACACCTTTACCTTCATAGTCCAGAAAAGGCTCCAGCGTATCATATCCCATAAAAGGACTCAACGTCACAGCGTCCACACCCAGGCGTTCAAAGTAAGCATGAGCGTAATACTTCTGAGTCTCTCCAATATCTCCACGCTTAGCATCCAGCACCACCGGAACATCCTTAGGCATATTCGGAAGCAATTCCTCAAGTATTTCCAGGCCGCGCAACCCCATGGCTTCAAAATAGGCAATATTCGGCTTAAACGCTGCCGCATATGGAGCGGTTTCCTCCACAACCTTCCGCAACAGCGCAGGAATCGCCTCCAAATCATCCATGCCGGGGCGCGGATCCAATCCGACACACAAGGCGGAACCGGTCTCTTTAATGCGGGCGGCAAGTTTATCCGTAAAAGATTGGCTCATGCCGCCCATTAAACCACGGCCGTCACAAGCACGCAAGTCTCAAGCAGAAGGAACGCCGAAAGCAGAGAAAGACAGATACGACTTTTCCACCACTCCCGCAAATGTTATATTATGAACTGTATGGTATCTACGTCCCCCCAGTCTTCCAGCCCTCTCCCCTCCTGCTTGGAAAAACCGCTGCCTCTGGATGGATTCCAAGGCACTCCGGATGAAGTAGAACAGCAATGGTACGATCAAGTTTATCTGGGTTCCGGAGACAGAATGAAGCAGCTTACCTGGAGAGCCGTCATCGTAGGCATGCTCCTAGGCTCCATCCTTTCCCTCACTAATCTGTACGCCAACCTCAAAATGGGATGGTCCTTTGGGGTGGCTCTGACGGCAGGAATTATCTCTTTTGCCCTCTGGAACGCCTTTGTGCGCCTGGGCATTTCCAAATCCCCCATGACTATTCTGGAAAATACATGCATGCAGTCCGCTGCCAGTTCTGCAGGCTATTCTACAGGGGGAACCCTCACCTCCGCCGTAGCCGCCCTGCTCCTGCTGACAGGACAGCACATGCCTCTTGGCACTACCTTCGCCTGGATATTTTTCATTGCCGTACTGGGTGTCACCATGGCCATTCCGATGAAACGCCAGATGATCAACATTGAACAAATAAGGTTCCCAGACAGTATTGCTACGGCGGAAACCCTCAAAGTTCTCTATTCTGAAGGCAAAAAGGCGGCGGGCCAGGCCAAAGCTCTTCTTTATTCTGCCCTTTTCGCCGCCGCTAATGCCATCGCCATGGCTGCAGGAGGAGAACGATGGCTTGGAACGGTCCAGCAACATATCCTCGGCAACTGGTACCAGCGTACTATCTTCTTCAAATGGGATCTCATGTTCGTGGGTGCGGGAGCTCTGGTAGGCATGAAAACATCCCTCAGTCTCTTCATCGGAGGAACCGTTTGCTGGGCTCTTTACGTTCCGTGACTGGAAAGCCAGAAATTGCTTCCCGCGGGAGCAGGTTATCGGGAGAGCGTAAGCTGGACCCTGTGGGGAGGAACCGCCTGCATGGTCGTCGCCAGCATTGTGGCTTTCCTGTTCCAATGGAAAAGCATTGTTCGTTCCTTTTCTTCCCTGGGAGCCATGTTTTCCCTGAGTAAAAAACGAAAACTGACAGATGTGGAAAAAATAGAAACGCCCATGAGCTGGTTTCTGACAGGCCAGCTTATCTCTCTGGGAGCTCTCGGCTATCTGGCTCATACATCCTTTAACGTTCCGTACTGGATGAGCTGCATCGCGGTAGTCATATCCTTTTTCCTGGCGCTGGTCGTCTGCCGAATCACCGGAGAAGCCAATATTACACCCACCGGAGCCATGGGAAAAGTTACACAGCTCATCTTCGGAGGGATTGCACCCGGGCACGTAACAGCCAACCTGATGGCGGCCAATATCACTTCAGGAGCGTCCAGTTCCTCGGCAGACCTGCTCGTAGACCTCAAAGTAGGCTACCTGCTGGGAGCTAACCCCCGCAAACAATTCATCGCCCAGTTTTCCGGAATTTTTCTGGGAACCCTCGTCTCCGTGCTGGCCTTCCGCTCCATGGTTCCGGATGCGAACGCTCTCCAGGCTTTCAATGCTCCGGGAGCCAGAACATGGGCGGCCACAGCGGAAGCACTGGGCATGGGGTTCAGCCATTTGCACAGCATCAAGGTGCTTTCCATCATTGCAGGCGGTATTCTCGGACTCATTCTGGTGCTTATTCCCCGCTATATTCCCCGGACAGGAAAATGGCTCCCCACCCCCATCGGCTTCGGCCTGGCCTAGGCCATCCAGTGGAACGACTCCTTCCTTTTCTTTACAGGAGCTGTGCTCGGCTGGGCTGCGGACCATCTTTTCAAGGCCAAATCACGGGAATATAAAGTCCCCACCGCCTCCGGCATCATTGCAGGCGCAGCCCTCACGGGAATGGCCATTCTGATGTTCAGCATTTACCAGGCAGCCCTCTGAACGAAAAGGCTATATTCAAAAAAAATCCATCTCTACAAAAGATCCTGTACAGCTCATCTTTTGGAACCGGAGCATAAATCGGGGCAGTACAATAAGAATATCGACAAACGGATTGCGAATCCGAGGTCAATATTTACTTCTAAAAGAGAATAGCTTGTGTAGGCTGACCATTCCGCTTCGGGAAGCAGGAGTTTTCTGAGGACGGAATTTTGGCTATGTGCCGGAGTAAGGAAAATCTAGAACCGGTATTTACCATTGGGTCATGATTTTTTCTCGGATAATACCGATAATGAGATAAAAAAGACTATTACTAATCGTTTTCCATATAAAATTTTAAATAAATTGAATATTTCTTTATAACATCAATATATTTCATGTTTTTCAAAAAAACGATTCTAAATTCGATAGATTTTTTCCCAGTGCATATCAATTGTATCAAGTTATATTTCCAGCCCAAAGATGAAACCCATTATTTCTGTTATCTCCATTTTTTATCGTTGGGAACCGCCCAAGCAGCCACCATATTCTCCACCACGAACACCAACACCGCCAACAACTACTTTGGCTCTGCGACCCAATCGTCTTCTTCCGTTATGTCCGCCGCCACGAATAGGAAGGAAGCAACACTTCCCGAAACCGTCTATTTAAACAGCCTTTCTCTGGACATGCATAGCGGCTGCGGAACCGGCACCTATAAAAACAATATCCTGAACTCTTGGGAGGGCATGTATTTGTCGGCAGTAAACTTCTCCACAAGTAATGAAGTGGTTCCGGAACCGGCAACCGCTACGCTGGGTCTGTTCGGTTTTAGCGCTCTATTGTTACGCCACCGCCGATAAATTTTATCACCATGCCATCTTTCAAGGAAGAAAGGGGGGAAATCCCCCCCTTCTTCCTTTTTTCGGCGAGGGAAACAAACTGATTCCGGAACAAATGGAAAAGCCTGCACGTATAACCGCCTTTTCTCCCATCCCTGCACAACATCCTGTCCACTTCTCAATCCACCAGTTTTTTCAACACCATTTCTCCTTTGGAAGCGCCCTGAGAAACACCGCTTACTTCTGCCTTCAGGATATAGGAATCAAGGTTGGTTCTGTACTTCTTCAATTCCAGTCTGTAAATATTATCCTTATTTTCCACGCCAGTTCTGCCCTCATGAACATCGGAAGCCACCTCCCTGTTACCCTCGTATAATCTGACAGAATGGATTTTCAAGGCGCTGGGGCCATTCTTCCACTGGAAAGTAGCAGTATATGTGCCAGAAGCAGTCACCTGATCCGTCACATCAAACTGCAACGGAGAACCTTGCTGGAGTTCCCATGGACTGCCCGAGGAATGCTTTTCTTCCGCACTCAGGGCGTCCAACATTTCCCGGTGGGTATTCATCACACGATTAGCAACGGCCAAAGTATCCCCCGCCGGTTTGACAGAATATATTTTCCCATTTCCGGCAAAGGCCAGTTCATCCCGAACCATCTTATCCATAAATGCGGCATGGGCGGCATCACGCGTCTTCTTTCCGGTCAGGACATCCATCTGAAATTCAAAAAAATTCTTCCACCGAGGCAAATAAAAATCGGAAACAAGCCCGGCCCACTGACGATTGGAATAATCATTCAGAGACCGGGGAACCTGATCAATCCACGTAGTGATAAGCATCTTCGCAGACTTGTCCATCAAGGCTTTTTCCTGCCGGGAATCACCCCAATCCAAAGCCCTTTTCTGCCAAGTTCCTAATAGGAACTGGCTATCCGTCGCCAAAAGGGCATCCATATCTGAAATCAGAGACAGGAAACGCTTTACCTGTTTCCTGTACGCAGCCAAATCTCCGGAATCAAAAGCATTCCTGACCTGTTGAAGCTGGTAAAAAGCAGCGTCCGCAAGAGACTGACGCACAACATCCACCAAATCATAACGAAACGTCTCCTTTTTCACCAAATTCGGCTGATCATTCGCGGCCTTCAGATAACCGCGCGCCGCCTTTACAATATCGCCCAGGTGATAATATCGCTCCCCGCTGGACCATGTGGATGCCTTTCGAACATTCCAGGACGGGCGGGCGCAAATAATAGACTCCGTACACCCTTCCTGAGAACGAACGGGGTTATAGATGGAGGAAGACAGAACTTCCAACGCCTTCACGACAGCCTTTGGTGCGAAACCGTAACGCTGGCGTGCGTACTTTCCAAGCCACTCCCGGACAGAAATATCCTCCCTAGTCCACAAACGGTCGCTGAACAGGGCGTAATGCAGGGGGTTCGTCTCAAGCCCTTCGGACAAAGTTCCCATGCCCACCAGTCCCTTATCCTTATAGCCGGACAACTCACTTCCGAGCCGGGACAGAAGGGGAACCCCCCCGTACATTCCCGTATTGCCTCCAAAGTTCGCCAGTTCGCACCAGACCCACGGAATACCATTAAAAGTCCTTAAATTCTTTCCCCCGTCAGCCATATCCTTGGTAAGCTGCAATACAAGCGCACGCTCCGGATCCAACCCGGACAACAACTCTCGGGTAGGATTTCCACCCCAGGCCTGAATCACCCAGAAAGCCCCCGGAGAAGCCTTTTGCATGGCTTTCTGCACTGCCTGTGCCGCCTGCGTTACGTCAATATCCCCCTTCCGCCCCCCCTCATGAAACAAATCCCCGCCAAACATCTTTCCAGGAATGCCGTATACCTTGCGGAGAGCCTTGTACCAGTCCGCGGCCAGTTTGGGAAAAGCCTCGCAAGTGGGATCCACCACCCACGGCCTCCTGAAATTAACCCATTCCCCCTGAGGAATAAGCTTCAATCCGTCTATCCGGACATTTTCCTGAAAGTCAGAAGGAACAAATCCCACATACCCCTGAAGTACAGGTGTCATCCCCAACTGTTCCATACGGGAGACAATGCGCCTTCCCATCTGGGCCATTTTATTTATCTGTTGCTGGCTCAGCGGACCACCGTGGCCTTCCAGGTTTCCCATATTCCACCAGGCGGCAAATGCCGGATTAGGGATAAAACGAAGAGCTTTTTCCCGAGGATACCCCAAGCCTGTCAAAAAATCTTCCCATGTCTTTTCCAAACCCGCCGTTACCAGCGCATGCGTAAACCCATTCAACGCCAGAAAATCAATCTCCCGCTGCCATCTGTTCCAATCCCAAAAAGCCGCCGTATAAGAAAGGGTGCAGTAATTATAGGCAAAAACGATATTCCACGGGCTTTCTACCGTAACCGGACTGGCGGGAACCGGCAAAGGGGAAGGAAGCGTTATCCGATTTCCGTTCCACGAAAAATGGACCTTGGCTATATTCTTTAAATACCATCCATAACCCGCCACCAAGCGGCGCACATCTGACGCCTCCACCCGGATACCTCCGGCAATACCGGAAATAGTGATCTTGTTGCCCTGATCCGGATTTAAGTGGAACAAGACAGCCCCCTTTGCCGAGGGAGTTACACGCGCCACTACATCTTCAGCCGCCGCCACAGGCGATCTTTCTGCGGCAGATACGCAAACAAGAGGAGACATGGCAGTTCCAAGAAGCGCCCCGGCGGCAAAAGCATGAGAAAACATAGTAACACTAATACGTACAAGAAATACGACATCTTACAAGAAGGAAACTAACTAAGAGAATGTAGGGGGGGAGAACGGGA